>Ga0315281_10003986_pt1 | contig 21539 bp, 18 predicted proteins | sample YL17G07_0_MG_FD_204540 | JGI IMG/M metagenome (GOLD analysis project Ga0315281, IMG submission 204540) | Sediment microbial communities from Yellowstone Lake, YNP, Wyoming, USA - YL17G07_0 | ecosystem: Environmental > Aquatic > Freshwater > Lake > Sediment | place: USA: Wyoming | collected...
CAATGACAACGGGTGTGACTTTTTGCGAGTCCGTCAAAATTACGAATGATGGAGTTAATTGTTCATATTCCAAAACTCGTAATTCGTAATTATTAATTCGTAATTGTCTTCTCAACTCGTAATTCCTAATTCGTAATTTCTAATTATTGTCTACCACTTCATACGTCAGTATAACATCTTCCGAGTAGTCCGTAAGGTCCGAAAACTTCCTGAAAAACGCGCTGAAGCTCATGCCTTCGGCAGGGCTGAAAAGGTCGCTGAAGTCTTTTGGACAACTGTTGTCGAGCCCAGCAATCAAAAAGGCCTCGGCATCCCTCTGATGCCCAGGAAGTGTCTGCATCTCCAGTTCGGTCTTTGTCTGCCTGTCCGGAAATACCAGCTTCCGGCCCTTTGAAATCCTGTTGTCTTTATCGTATCCGTTTGGGAAAACCATCACAACCTTGTCGTCGGCGGTTATGTTGAATATCGCTACCTTTGCCTCTCTGCCAGAGCTTACTTCAATCACCGCTTTGTCACCGTTTTTGTAGACAATGCTGTTGGTCTTCGCTTTAAGACCGATAGGTTTGATCTTAGGCTCAGGCACTTTGACATCGGCAATGATTTTCACGTGATACTCCGGAATTGGAGGCGTCGACGGATCTTTCTGGTACTGGCCGAGAGGCAACCACTCAGCCTTTTCCTTGACTATATAGCCCTTGGAATATGTCTTTATGAAGTCAGCCGTAAGCGCCATATTAGTAACAAGAGTGCTTGAAGTCACTGTCATTCCGGCAGCCTGTTCTATTGCCGAGGCCCTTGCCCTCTGAAGTGCTATTAGCTGACACTGTTCCGCGCTCATGCCCACAATGGCACAAGAGCCTTCGGCAGTGATGTCTTTTACCGTTTCAGCTCCGGATAGGCTTGGCGCCGATAACAACAGTAGCAGAGAAAAGATAAACAGTTTAACCATATCAAACTTCACGCTGGTCCCCCTGTGGTGAATGTATTGACATTATAGCAGTATGCCGATTGTTTTTAAATGGCAATTTCAGGGTGTGAGAGGATGGACAGGTATGATTTCTGGTGCATCATCAATTATTGGTAGAAAGTGTGACAGTAACTGCCGTCTTTCAAGATAAAATTAGGCCGAATACATGAGATATGATTCTTGCGACTTTCATTCCGTTATCCTTACTCTTCGAGGTCCGTAGTTTTTACCGACTTGTAGATGTTGCCGCCAACATGGGACCAGTCTCAGCCAGCCCTTTCTCGATGCGTATTCCGGGACGAAATTGCTGTCATACAGGTGCTGAGCCGTTTTTACGGATTTCCAGTTGAACCCAATACTGCTTGCTACCAAGATTCATTGCCCATCGAGATAACAGCAATTATCAATCGCCGGATATTGCGGTGCACACTTCGGGACAAAACCCACAAGGATGCAGGACCTCAATTCTTCTATATTCGCAGGTGTAATTAATAAATTCGGATGCACCGTTGCTGCAACTCACGACGTTACAGCAAATATTCTTCCGGCAACTAAGTCAGGGGTTACTTATCTTTTTTTGCCGCTTGGCTACAGTATTTTGTATTCCCTGATCTTCTTGCTGAGGGTGTTTCTGTTGATGCCGAGCAGCCTGGCGCTCCTTACCTGGTTTCCGTTTGTCTCCTTCATTACTATGGCAAGCAGGGATTTTTCAACCTCTGATATCACTGTTTCATACAGGTTGGAGCTTTCCAGTCTGGCCATCCGGTCAAGGTATCCGTTGAGTTTGGTCTCCAGAAACTCCTTTATCGAGTATGAATCGTAATCATTGACAAAGAGGTCCTTCTTTTCAATCAGGCTGCCCCTTGACAGTATGGCCGCCCTCTTGATCATGTTCTCCAGTTCTCTTACATTGCCGGGCCAGTTGTACTTAAGCAGGGCCCTTACCGCATCTTTTGAAAAGTCCTTGGGCGGCAGGTCGAAGGCCTTAAGGGACTCTTCAAGAAAATGCCTTGCCAGGGGGACAATGTCCTCTTCCCTTTCCCTGAGCGTGGGGAGCTTGATCCCAATAACATTAAACCGGTAATAAAGGTCTTCCCTGAATTGCCCGCTCTTGACGCGCTCCTTGAGGTCCTTGTTGGTTGCCCCGATTATCCTGACGTCCGCCTTGATTATCTTGTTGCCGCCTATCGGGCTGTATTCCCGGTCCTGGAGGAAGCGCAGGAGCTTGGCCTGAAGATCAATGTCCATCTCGGATATCTCATCAAGAAAAAGGGATCCGCCGTGGGCCGCCTGTATCTTGCCGGCGGTTTTTTCAGTTGCCCCTGTGAAGGCCCCTTTTTCCCATCCGAAGAGCTGGGCCTCAAGCAGTTCCCTTGGTATGGAGGCTGAGTTAAGGGCTATGAACGGTCCGAACTTCCTCAGACTGTTATTGTGCAGGGCCCTTGCAACCAGCTCCTTGCCTGTGCCGCTCTGGCCCGAGATCAGGACTGTCACGTCCTTTGGGGCGACCCTGCCTATTTCCTTGAATACCTTAAGCATGCCGCGGCTTTTGCCCACGATGTGAAAGGGAATGGATTCCTCCCTGATCTGTCTCAGTTCAATAAGCTCTTCCCTCAGGGCGATGTCCTTGAATGCCCTGTCAACCACTATCTTGAGTTCGTCAATGTCAAAGGGTTTTTCCAGGTAATCGTATGCGCCCTCCTTCATGGCGTCAATTGCGCTTTCCATCCTGCCGTTTGCGGTGATGATTATGACCAGCATGTCGGGATTGAAGACCCTGATCTCTTTAAGCGCCTCTATGCCGTTGCCGTCCGGGAGCACAAGGTCCAGGAGTACGACCTTGAAGTTGTCAACGGCCTTGGTGCCTGCCTTAATGGTCCTTTTGTCTGTTATCTCATAGCCGAGAGGTTCAAGGGTCTTTTTAATGACCCATACAACGCTTTCGTCATCGTCAATAACCAGTATTCTCTTGTCCATCAGGTTCTCCCTTTTTTTTGGATCTTGCACTCCAACGTGCTGATCCGCAATCCTCAATCTAAAGCGGAAGATATACGTTAAAAGCAGTCCCCTTTCCAGGCTCGCTCCGCACCTTGATTATCCCGCCGTGGTCCTTGACTATCTTCTGGGAAAGGGCGAGACCGAGGCCGCTGCCGCCTTCCTTACGGGTGTAAAATGGCAGGAAAATCCTGTGGAGTTCGTTTTTCCGAATCCCGGCTCCGGTGTCCTGTATGCCGACTGCGAGCCGGCGCTGCTTCCTTGTCTCTTCCCTGTGAGGACCGCGTTTATTATATATAACCATATAGTCCTGCGAGAGTCCGGTAGAGACGGTCAACAGTTTAACATTTTTCCCCTTCCCCATGGATTCCAGCGCATTCTTGAACAGGTTGATGAATACCTGGAGCAGCTTGCTTTCGTCCCCTGAAATGGTTGGCAGGCTTGGGTCGTAAAGCTTTTCAGTCTGGATACCTTTGTCCTTTATAGACGGTCCCATGACTTTCAGCGCATGTTCAAGCACCTCGTGGATATTGACTGGGTTCAGTACAGGTTTTCTGGTCATTGTGAGATAGTCAAGCAGGACGGAATTGAGTCTGTCCGTCTCTTTTAAGATGAGATTTATGCATTCCAGGTCCTCCAGGGAACGGACCGTCTCCTTTAGTATCTGGGCCGCGCCCCTTATTCCGCTAAGCGGGTTCCTGATCTCGTGAGAGATGGAGCCGATGAGGTAGAGCAGGGAATCGAACTGGTAATTCACCCCGCCTGAAAGGTCGTGGTTCTCGCTAAGGGAAAGCAGCGCGCCTTCCAGCCCGGCGTCGGTATAAAAAGGTGCAAGCTTAAGGTCCACAGTCGTTATCCTGCCGATATCGACCTCCATTTCCCTGCCGTTGAATGCACGCCCTTCCTTCAGGGTCTTTTTCAGGAGGTTGCCGAGATCGCCGGAACCATAAAATAGGTCCTTGAAACGCTTGTTCCTGATCTCCCTGAGTCCCTTGCCGAGGAACTCCTCTCCAGCCTTATTGGCAAAGACGAGGCGCCCGTCCTTATCAAAGAGGACAACTGCCTCCCCGAGGTTGTTTATGAGGTTTTCAAAGGAAATCATGAGAGTACAATAAAATACAGGATTGCTAATGCCGTTCGCAAGTAGGGGGAGCGGATATTCAAAAATACATATCCGCAACAGCTCTCTAACCTCCTAATTTCATGACTTTTTTCTTGACATGGGAAACTCTCAACCGGTAATATATTTGGTAATTTCATTATAGAGGGGAGTGATACATGGATGCCCTCCGTCAAAGTAAGAGATAACGAATCACTGGATTCGGCCCTTAAGCACTTCAAAAAACAGTGCGAAAAGGAAGGCTTATTCTCGGAGATCAAGAAGAGGGAGCATTACGAGAAGCCCAGCGTCAAGAAGAAAAAAAAGATCGTGGAAGCTCGTAAAAAGGCCGCAAAAAAGACTCGAGTTGTTGCAGTAAAGTAGTACGTCCATTTCCTGCAAACGAATCAGGCAAGTTCGGGTTGCCATAGGCCCGGAAAGGAATAACGAACTTTATGAACAATGTCCCGCAGAGAATTGACACTGATCTGAAAGAGGCCTTGAAAGCCCGTGACGAACTTAAACTTTCAGTCGTCAGGATGATCAAGGCCTCTTTAAAAAACAAATCCATAGAGAAGATGGCCCCGCTCACGGACGATGAGGTAATATCCGTCCTGTCCACCATGTCCAAGCAGAGAAGGGAATCAATAGAGCAGTTTGCAAATGCAGGAAGGTCCGACCTCGTTGAAAAGGAAAAAAAAGAACTGGAGATAATCCAGTCCTATATGCCCGCACAACTTTCAGCAGAGGACATAGATGAAATAATACGCGCCGCCATTGCCGAAACCGGCGCCTCGCAGCCCGGCGACATGGGTAAGGTCATGAAGATCGTGGCCCCCAAGACAAAAGGCCTCGCAGACGGCAAGGCAGTCAACCGGAGGGTCGGAGAACTCCTAAGCTCCGGTTCCTGATGACTTCAGGTCATTCACCGGCCGTCATCGGACAAGATCATGAGATCAGACCGGGTAGTAGAAGAGCTTAAATCCAGGCTGGATATAGTTGACCTTGTCTCCGAGCACGTTGACCTGAAACGCGCAGGGCAGAACTTCAAGGGTCTGTGCCCCTTTCATTCCGAAAAGAGTCCTTCCTTTATGGTCAATCAGGCCAAACAGATGTTCCACTGTTTCGGCTGCAACAAAGGCGGAGATATGTTCGCCTTCATCATGGACTACGACAACATGACCTTCCCGGAGGCCGTCTCATACCTTGCCGACAAAGCGGGCATAGAAATAGAGCAGTACAGCGGCGGCCCCGACATCAAAAAAGGTCTCAAGGAGGGACTGCTTGCCGTTTACAGAGAGGCTGCGTCCTACTACAAGGAAAATCTAACCTCAGCAGGGCAGGCATGTGCATATCTCAAGGGCAGGGGACTGGAGGATGAGATAATTGATAGATTCTCACTCGGTTATGCCGGGAGCGGCCGGGAGGCCCTTCACGACATCCTCAAGGAAAAGGGGTTCCCAAAGGAGCATATCAAGGCCTCAGGCCTTGTATATTTCGGCGAAAACGGCACACACGATTTCTTCAGGGACAGGATCATGTTTCCGATACAGGACCTGCAGGGCAAGGTGATAGCCCTGGGCGGAAGGACCATGTCCTCATCAAAGAATATCCCCAAATACCTGAACTCGCCCGACAGCCCGATTTTCAGAAAGGGCGAGACCTGTTTTGCGCTGGACCTTGCGAAAGGCCGCATAACTGAAAAGGGTTATTCCATTATTGTGGAGGGGTATCTGGACGTTATAATGTGTCATCAGCACGGGTTTGAAAATACCGTTGCGCCTTTGGGCACGGCGCTGACCACCGGGCACCTGAGGAAACTCAAGCGTTTCGCTGACAAAACCGTACTCGTATTTGACGGAGACGCGGCCGGCATTGCCGCATCCAGAAGGTCCATTTCCATTGTCTTTTCCGAGGGGCTCACTGCAAAGGTCCTCCTCCTGCCGGAAGGCGAGGATCCGGATACATTTCTAAGAAAACACGGCAAGGAACAATTCGGCAGGCGCATGGGAAAGGCCTTTACATCCGTGGAATTCCTCTTTAAGACCTCCGCAACCGACAAACTTGATACTGTCAGGCAGATATTGAGCATTGTCGCGGCATGTCGTGATACACTTCAAAGGGACCAGACACTGAATGAACTTTCAGACCGTTCCGGCATTAATGAGCCCACCTTGAGGGAAGAGCTCAAACAAGTTATAGGCCGGGCAAAGACCCTTGGAAACAGGTCTTCTTCAGCACCCTCTGCAGGCAGGGCGCTGCATATGGCTATTAAGAACAAGGACGAGGAGATACTGCTTAACATAGCCCTCACAATGCCGGGAAAGCTCTATGTTATACTACATGGCGTTGAGCCGGAACACCTCGAACATCCCCTGATACGTGAGGTATTCGGGAAAATGAAGACCGCCCTGGATGCAGGACGCGGAAAGGACCCGGACCCGGCGGACTTGTTCGGCATATTGGATGGGGAGGAGCGGACCTTTATAGCCAAATATTCCCTGCGGCCCGATATAGATGAAGAGAAAGCAGACGCCAATATAGAGGACTGCCTTCAAAATATTGCACTGAAGAGCCTTGACAGAAAGATCAAGGAGGCAGAGAGAGAGGCTGTGGACAGCGGCGATGCGAACGCCCTGCAGTCCCTTTTGCTGGCCAAGAAAGAATTGAATCTGAAGAAAAGGCACTGAGGGAATCTTCGCTCACGCCCTTTGCCGGGCGAACAGCGGGACCATTATCTGATTTTATTCATTTTACGGAGGACATCATAATGGGTGAATCGCTGGACGATACCTTTGACTTCTATAAAAAAAACCCCCAGGAGCAGGATAACGATGAGCCTTCCAATACCCTTTCCGAAGACAAGCTCTTTGAGGAAACCGAAGTTTCTCCCCTGCCGGAAGTCTTAAAGGGGACAATAGAACAGGAATATGATCCCCTGAAGGCATACCTGAAGGGGATCCGCTCCATTGCCCTCCTTTCCAGGGAAGGAGAGATTGCAATAGCCAGGAAGATCGAAGACGGCAGGCAAAAGCTCTGCAACGCAATCTTCACCATTCCTTTTGTCCTGAACAAGCTTGTCAAACTGGGCCGTCTGGTGGACAAGGGCGAGGCGCCTCTAATGGAGCTGGTCCAGGACGGTGAAGAACTTTCCGAAGACGATCTCCTCATGGAAAAAGAAAAGTTCTCTAAGATCACCGAACAGATATCAGCACGGTTTTCCAGCAGAAAAAAACTGCTCCGAGACGGCGGTTTCTGCGCTGACAGTAAAGCCAAAAAGGCAACTACCGATAAAAAGACGCATACGGTTTTGGAAGAAAACAAAAAAAGGATTCTTGAGGACATAAAGAAACTCAATCTCAAGGATGACGTGGTGGACCACTTTTGGGAGGAATTAAAAGACAAAAACAGGCAGTTGCAGGCCTTAATCGAGGTCCTGTGCAATGCCGGAAAGGGCAAGGGCGCCAAGGTCGTCAAGCTCAGGGAAGAGATCAGGCAGATTGAGACCAATCTGGGGATGCGCAATTCCGAGATAAAAAAGGTCATACTTGAACTGGACAAGGCCTGTGTTGAGATGGACGAGGCGAAAGGCAAACTGGTTGAGGCCAACCTGAGGCTGGTCATAAGCATAGCCAAGAGATACATAGGAAAGGGCCTTGGTCTCGGGGACCTTATACAGGAAGGCAATATAGGCCTCATGCGGGCAGTTGAAAAATTCGAGTACGAGAGGGGGTACAAGTTCAGTACCTATGCCACCTGGTGGATCCGTCAGGCAATAAGCAGGTCAATAGCAGACCAGTCCCGGACCATAAGGATTCCGGTCCACATGATCGAGAACATGAACAAGATAAACAGGGTCACCAAGGAACTCGTCCAGGAATTCGGTAGCGAGCCGGGTCCTGAGGAGATATCCAAACGCGTCAAGCTGCCTGTGGACAAGGTCAAGAACATCCTCAAGATATCGAGGGAGCCCATATCCATAGAAACCCCCATCGGCGAGGAAGACGATTCGGTCCTAAAAGACTTCATAGAGGACAAGTCCAACATGTCTCCTCTGGATGCAGTCATTAACGAAGACATGAAGAACCACATAAACAAGGCCCTTTACACTCTTTCAAAAAAAGAGGAACAGGTCATCAGGAAGCGTTTCGGCATAGGAGAGGACGGGCCCCACACCCTTGAAGAGGTGGGACTGGAATTCGATGTAACACGGGAACGCATCAGGCAAATAGAGGTAAAGGCGATAAGGAAACTGAAACACCCTTCAAGATGCAAGTGGCTGAAGGACTTCCTCGGCAAACCTTGACTAAAGGCTGAAAACAGGTATATAGTATTTACCTTTAGCTATACTTTTGAGGGCTCATAGCTCAGTTGGTAGAGCTACCGGCTCATAACCGGTTGGTCCCAGGTTCGAGTCCTGGTGAGCCCACCATTAAGCCAATGCCGACAGGGTGTAACTGAGACAGTTCAATCTTCCCCACGTTTTCAGGAAAGGGCACGGTCGTGAATGAAGAACTGAGTTTGCTGATCGCTTTACAAAAACTGGACACCGTCATCCTCGCCGGCCGGCTAAAAATTGACGCAATACCCAACCGGATATTCGCGGAAGAAGGTCCGCTCAAGGACGCGGAGGCCGCCTTTGATAAGGCCAAACAGCGCCACTTATCGCTTGAAAAAAAGAAAAAGGAAAAAGAGACCGCGATAGAGGATATAAACGAGAAGGTCAAAAAACATAAGCAGCGCTCTTCCGATATAAAGAACAACAAGGAATATCAGGCCCTCCTTGCGGAAATTGAAAAGGTCCAAAAGCAGACAAGGGATATAGAGGATGAATTGCTTGTCATCATGGAGTCTCTGGAAGAATCTGCAAGACTCCTCACTGTTGAGAAGACCCGCATTGAAGCTGAAAAGGCAGAAGTGGATGTTCACAGGGCGAAACTGGAGGTCGAGGCAAAGACATTGAGGGATGAACTGGACCTGTTAAAGAAAGATCGGGCCGACCTGGTATCCCGTCTTGAGGGCGGAACTTACAACTTGTACATGAATATCCTGAAGCACGGCAGGGGCATGGCCGTTGTGGAGGCACGGGACGAACTCTGCATGGGCTGCAACCTGCATATACCTCCCCAGATGTTTGTCGAACTGAAAAACAACAACGAAGTGACCCACTGCCCACAATGCAGGCGGATACTGTATTACGTCAAACAGGAAGGCCCGTCCTCCACTGATGAGTCTTCCGGACAACTGCCTGAAGGAAACTCCATGAAGGGTTTCATAACCGAAAACTCAAGGCACTGAACACTTCATCTTAACCCTATGACAAGTCCTCAAGTCCTGCCAGCACTTCATCCACGTGTCCCTTCACCTTTGCGCCGGGCCACATCTTACGAATCTTCCCGTCGCTGCTTATAATGAATGTGCTGCGGATCGGGCCGAGAGAGCGTTTTCCGTACAGCACTTTTGTTCCCCATACGCCGTAGGCGTCCATGACCTTGTGGTCCGGGTCGCTCAAAAGCGGAAAGTTCAGGCCGTACTTTTCAATAAACTTCTTATGGCTGCCAAGGCTGTCCCGGCTCACGCCGACAACTATGGCACGCCCGGAGACGCGGTTGAAATTGTCCCTGAATTCACAGGCCTCCTGGGTGCAGCCCGGGGTATTGTCCCTGGGATAGAAATAAAGCACAACGGGTTTTCTCCCCTTGAGCAGTTCCGAAAGGCAAAACTCCTTCTCCTGTCCCTTTTCATCAATACCCCCAAGACAAAAATCAGGGGCCTTCACGCCCTCCTTGATCATATACGCACAGCCCGCCTATTCGGATTCTTCGGCAGCCGCCGCTTCCTGCTCCAATTGCATGTTGTAGAATTCTCCCTTGATGAATGTGTCTCTGTAAGAAGGCATTCCTGTGCCCGCCGGGATGACCCTTCCCATTATGACATTCTCCTTGAGACCGCGCAGTTCGTCCACACCGCCACCAAGCCCTGCTTCGGTAAGGACCCTTGTGGTCTCCTGGAAGGACGCAGCCGAGACCCAACTGTCAGTGGCCAGCGATGCCTTTGTTATGCCGAGGAGGAGCGGCCTTCCCTGGGCCGGTCTGCCGCCGTCCTGTTTCACACGGGCGTTCTCGTCCGCAAAGACCATCCTGTCCACTTCATCGCCGATGAGGAATGTCGTGTTCCCCGGTTCTTCTATGCGTATTTTCCGCATCATCTGGCGGACTATGATTTCAATATGCTTGTCATTGATGGTAACGCCCTGCAGTCTGTATACCTTCTGCACCTCATCCACAAGATAACGCTGCAGTTCCTTGGGACCGAGTATGTCCAGAATATTATGGGGGTTGACAGAGCCATCCATCAGCGCCTCTCCAGCCTTTACCCAATCGCCTTCGTGGACCGTTACGTGCTTGCCCTTGGGGATCAGATACTCTCTTGAATCCTCTCCTCCCTTGACAACAACGACCCGCATGCCCTTGTGGGCGCCCCTGAACTCCACAATACCGTCAATCTCGCTGACAATGGCCTGCTCCTTCGGCTTCCTCGCCTCAAAGAGTTCAGCCACCCTCGGCAGACCGCCCGTAATGTCCTTGGTCTTGGTGGTCTCCCTCGGTATCTTTGCCAGTATGTCGCCCGGGGACACCAGGTCGTTCTTGTCCACCAGTATATGGGCCCCCGAAGGCAGCAGATATCTTGCAGGATTGCTCGTACCGGGTATCCTGGCAGTCTTGCCGTGATCGTCCTTGAGGGACAGCCTCGGCCTCATGTTGGCCGGATACTCGATTATGACCTTATGGGCAAGGCCGGTGGTCTCATCCACCTCATCCTTGACCGTCACGCCCTCCACAATATCCCCATAGGCTATCTTGCCGCCTATTTCCGTAAGTATGGGCGTTGAATACGGGTCCCACTCAACCATCTTCTGGTTTGCCTCAACCTTCTTGCCGTCCTCTACAAAAATCTTTGCGCCGTAAACCAGATTGTACTTTTCCTTTTCCCTTCCGGCCTTGTCCACAATGGCGATAAGGGCATTCCTGTTAAGGACGATGAGCACACCCTCCTTGTTTTTGACCGCATTGAGCTCTATGAACTTGATGTAGCCGGAATTCTTGGCGTTTAAGACCGCCTGCTCTATAACCTTTGTCGCTGCGCCGCCTATATGAAACGTACGCATGGTAAGCTGGGTGCCCGGTTCACCGATAGACTGCGCGGCAATAATACCGACCGCCTCTCCGATCTCGATGACGTCGCCCCTTGCAAGGTCTCTGCCGTAGCACTTGCCGCATATGCCGATCCTGGAATAGCATGTCAGCACGGACCGTATCTTTACCTTGTCTATGCCCGCCTCTATTATCTTTTGGGCGAGCGCCTCATCTATTTCCTGATTTCTGGTTGCGATGAGCTCGTTGGTTATCGGGTCCTTCAGGGTCTCGGCAAGTGTCCTGCCGAATATCCTGTCTTCCAGGGGTTGTATTATTTCTCCGCCTTCCACGAGGGCATTGACGGTTATGCCCTCTTTCGTGCCGCAATCCTCTTCGTGGAGTATGACATCCTGGGCCACGTCCACCAGCCTCCTGGTGAGATAACCCGCATTGGCAGTCTTCAGAGCGGTATCCGCCAACCCCTTGCGAGCTCCGTGGGTAGAGATAAAATACTGAAGCGGTGTCAGGCCTTCCCTGAAGTTCGCCGTTATGGGCGTCTCCATGATCTCGCCGGAGGGCTTCGCCATGAGACCCCTCATGCCTGCCAACTGCCTTATCTGGGCCGCGCTGCCCCTGGCGCCGGAGTCCGCCATCATGAAGATGCTGTTAAAGGACCTGCTTTCCTTCAACTCTTCCTCGGAAAGGGTCTTGCCTTCCTCGGCTCCGAGCTCCTTCATCATCTCGTCCGCAACCTTTTCAGTGACGTTGGCCCAGATGTCAATAACCTTATTGTAACGTTCGCCCTGCGTTATGAGACCGTCGGCGTACTGTCTCTGGACCTCCATAGCCTCGACTTCCGCTCCCTTTATCAACTCCGCTTTTGTAGACGGGATATGCATGTCGTCAATGCATATGGATATGCCGGATTTGGTCGCATAATGAAACCCGAGTCTCTCCAGCTTGTTGAGGAAGGTAACGGTGGCCCTCCTGCCGGAGAATTTGTAAATATACTCTATGAGCTTGCCCAGTTCCTTTTTATTCATCTCCCTGTTGACCATGGAGAAGTGTATGCCCTCGGGCATTATTTCGCTAAAAATTATGCGGCCCGTGGTGGTCTCGACAAACTCGCCGTCCATCCTTACCTTTATGCCCGCGTGTTCGTCCAGCACGCCCGAATCGTAAGCAACGCGCACGTCTTCCATGTCGGCCAGGGTCTTGCCTTGTCCGCGCACATTATTTTTCTGCTTCGTAAGATAGTAAATGCCGAGGACCATGTCCTGAGTCGGCACCACTATGGGTTTGCCGTTGGCAGGGGACAACAGGTTGTTGATAGACAGCATGAGCACCCTGGCCTCAATCTGCGCCTCCAAAGAAAGCGGCACGTGCACGGCCATCTGGTCGCCGTCGAAATCCGCGTTAAACGCAGTGCAGACCAGCGGGTGCAGTTTTATGGCCCTTCCCTCCACCAAAATAGGATCGAAGGCCTGTATGCCGAGCCTGTGCAGGGTCGGGGCACGGTTCAGCAGGACCGGATGCTCGAAGATTACCTCTTCCAGTGCATCCCATACCTCCGGCCTTTCTTTTTCGACCAGCCTCTTGGCCTGCTTTATGGTGGTGGCAAAGCCCTTATCCTCCAGCTTGTTAAACACAAACGGCTTGAAGAGTTCAAGGGCCATGCGTTTCGGCAGCCCGCACTGGTTGAGCTTCAGTTCCGGACCGACAACGATGACAGACCGGCCCGAGTAGTCAACTCTCTTGCCAAGCAGGTTCTGCCTGAACCTTCCCTGTTTACCCTTTATCATGTCGCTCAGCGACTTGAGCGCGCGCTTGCCGCCGGCCTTCAGCACCTTTGCCTTTTTGCTGTTGTCAAAGAGGGCATCCACGGCTTCCTGGAGCATCCTCTTCTCATTTTTCAGTATGACGCTCGGGGCCTTCAGTTCCATAAGGCGCTTGAGCCTGTTGTTTCGGTTGATGATGCGTCTGTACAGATCATTCAGATCAGAAGTGGCGAATCGCCCGCCATCCAGAGGCACCAGCGGCCTGAGGTCGGGCGGGAGGACCGGTACTATGTCCAGTATCATCCATTCCGGCCTGTTTTCCGACTTGAGGAAGGCCTCCACTATCTTGAGTCTCTTGGTCAGTCTCCTCTTGACGCCGAGGGAGGAGGCGTCGTCTATCTTCTGTTTGAGTTCTTTTGCAAGGGTTTCCAGGTCTACTTTTTTCAGGAGTTCCCTGACCGCCTCCGCACCCATTCCCGCCTTGAAACGGTTGCCGAGTTCGGACAGCTTTTTCTTGTACTCGTCGTCCGACAGAAGTTCCTTTTCCTTGAGCTGCGTGTTCCCGGGGTCTATTACAATGTATTCTTCAAAGTAAAGCACCCTTTCAAGCTGCCTGATAGTCATGTCCAGAAGTGTGCCGATGCGGCTGGGCACGCCCCTCAGGAGCCACACGTGGGCCACCGGGGTTGCCAGATCAATGTGACCCATGCGCTCTCGTCTGACCTTTGACTGGATGACCTCCACGCCGCACTTGTCGCAAATGACGCCGCGGTGCTTCATCCTCTTGTACTTGCCGCAGAGACACTCCCAATCCTTGACAGGGCCGAATATCTTGGCGCAGAACAGGCCGTCCCGTTCGGGCTTAAATGTGCGGTAATTAATGGTCTCCGGCTTCTTTACCTCCCCGTAAGACCATTCCCTGATCTTTTCGGGCGAAGCAAGTTTTATCCTTATCGCATCGAAGTCCTTGGGATTCTTGGGTTTCTGAAATAGGGCATAAATGTCTTCTACCAATCTATTCCTCCATCTTCTTCTTTTTCTCCAGAAGCTCGATGTCAAGACACAGGCTCTGGAGTTCTTTTATTAATACATGGAAGGATTCAGGCACCCCAGGTTCGAGGACCGGATCACCCTTGACAACTGCTTCATACATACGGGACCTCCCGCTGATGTCGTCGCTCTTGACGGTAAGGAACTCCTGGAGCGTATGGGCTGCGCCGTACGCCTCCAGCGCCCAGACCTCCATCTCTCCAAGCCTCTGACCGCCAAACTGGGCCTTGCCTCCGAGCGGCTGCTGTGTGACCAAGGAATACGGTCCGATGGAACGGGCATGTATCTTGTCAGCCACCAGATGGTGGAGCTTCAGCATGTACATACAGCCCACGGTAACCGGCCGCTGGAAAGGCTCGCCGGTCTTGCCGTCAAAAAGGGTTGTCTGTCCGCTGACAGGCAGGCCGGCCTTTTTCAATTGGGCCTTTATTTCGTACTCTTTGGCCCCCTCAAAAACAGGGGTGGAGAAGTGCAGCCCGAGGGCCTTGGCAGCCCAGCCCAGATGGGTCTCAAGTATCTGGCCCACGTTCATTCTGGACGGAACTCCGAGGGGGTTCAATACTATGTCCACCGGGGACCCGTCCGGGAGGTAAGGCATATCTTCCTCGGGCAGGATCATGGACACAACACCCTTGTTGCCGTGGCGTCCGGCCATCTTGTCCCCGATCTGGATTTTTCTCTTCATGGCAATGTACGCCTTGACTGTCTTGTTCACTCCGGGGGGCATCTCATCCCCCTTTCTGACGCGTTCTATCCTCTCCTGATATATACCCTCAAGGTGCTTTATAAACCGGTTTATCTCCTGGTTGGTTTCCTCCATAGCAGCCTTGATATCAGGGTCCTCGACCCTTATGCGAAGGAGTTGATCGTCCTTTGTCCTGCTGATCTGCGCCTCGGTGATCTTCTTGCCCCTGAGGCAGATCAGTTCCTTGGTCCTGGGGTCCTTGATATCATCGAGGATCTTCTTGCCGATCAGCATCTTCCTTATTCTGGCAGCCTTCTCCTCCTTGAGAATCTTTATCTCCTCCGTGAGGTCCCTGTTCAGCTTGATGATGTCATCTTCCTCTATGCTCTTTGTCCTGGAATCCTTCTCAATGCCCTTTCTGGAAAGTATCCTGACGTCAACCACAACGCCCTCTATTCCCGGCGGCACATAGAGACAGCTCTCTTTGACCTCTTCGGCCTTCTCACCGAATATGGCGCGCAGGAGTTTCTCCTCGGGGGTGAGCATGGTCTCACCCTTTGGCGTGACCTTTCCCACAAGGATATCTCCGGGCTTGACCTCTGCGCCTATGCGGATGATACCGCTTTCATCCAGGTCCTTGAGCGCCTCCTCCCCAACGTTGGGAATGTCCCTTGTTATCTCCTCGGGCCCGAGCTTGGTGTCCCTGGATTCAACCTCGAACTCCTCGATATGTATGGATGTGTAAACGTCATCCTTTACAAGCTTTTCACTCAATAGTATGGCGTCCTCAAAGTTGTACCCGCTCCATGGCATGAAGGCTGCGATAACGTTCCTGCCCAGGGCCAGTTCCCCCCTATCGGTGGAAGGTCCATCGGCAAGTATCCCGCCGCGCTCGACCTTGTCTCCGACACGTACGATGGGTTTCTGATTCATGCAGGTGCCCTGATTGGAACGCTGAAACTTGACGAGGTTGTAAATATCCACTCCACCGCCCTTCTCAGTGACCCTTACCACTATCCTTGCCGAATCCACGCTCTCGATGACTCCGGTCCGTCTTGCCATCACAAGCCATCCCGAGTCCCTGGCCGCGGCATGCTCCATCCCCGTGCCCACTACCGGGGCATCCGGGCTGAGGAGCGGCACTGCCTGACGTTGCATGTTGGAACCCATCAGCGCCCTGTTGGCATCGTCGTTTTCCAGGAAGGGAATGAGGGACGCCGAGACACCGATAATCTGCTTCGGGGAGACGTCCATGTACTGGACTTCTTCCGGTGTGACCAGCTTATAGTCGCCTCCGACCCTTGCTGAAACAGCATCACCGATAAGGTGTCCCCTCTTGTCCGCCGGGGATGTTGCCTCGGCTATAACATAATTTTCACCGTCTATGGCCGAAAGATACACTATCTCGTTGATTACCTTGCCGTTGACCACTTTGCGGTACGGCGCCTCGATAAAGCCGTACTCGTTTATCTTGGCGTAACTGGCAAGTGACGTTATAAGACCTATGTTCGGACCTTCAGGGGTCTCGATAGGACAAATCCTGCCGTAATGTGTAGGATGCACGTCCCTGACCTCAAAGCCCGCCCTCTCCCTGGTGAGACCTCCCGGACCAAGGGCAGAGAGCCTCCTCTTGTGGGTAATCTCCGACAATGGGTTTGTCTGGTCCATAAACTGGCTCAACTGACTTGACCCGAAAAATTCCTTTACAGCGGCCATGACCGGCTTGGCATTGATGAGGTCATGCGGCATTGCCGTGTCCAGTTCCGTAAGGGTCATCTTTTCCCTGATGGCCCTTTCCATGCGTACGAGACCGATCCTGAACTGGTTCTCAATCAGTTCGCCTATGCCTCTTATGCGCCGGTTTCCGAGGTGGTCTATGTCGTCCACATCTCCCCTTCCGGTCCTGAGGTTCAGAAGATACCGTACTATCTCCACGATGTCCGAGTCCCTGAGGACCCTGACGTCCAACGGGGTTTTCAGGCCAAGCTTTTCGTTGACCTTGAGCCTTCCGACCGGAGAAAGGTCATACCTCTTGGAGTCGAAGAACAGACCGTTAAATAGTTCTCCCGCAGCGTCGGCAGTAGCGGGTTCTCCGGGCCTCAACTTCTTGTAAATCTCTTTCAGGGCCTCATCCTGCTTGGCCACCTTGTCCGTCAGGAGCGTCTCCCTGAAGGAAGGCAGGTAATTTACATTGTCTATGAAAAGCAGGTGAAGCTTGTCTATCTTCAGAGAAAGTATCTTGTAGAATATCTCCTCGGTTATCTCCTTGTTTCCGTCAAGGACTATCTCGCCGGTTGCGGGGTCCACGATATCGTAGAGGGTCACCCTTCCGATAATCTCGGTTGAGTTGACGGCAATGTCTTTTATGCCTGCCGATTCCATCTTCCTGAGGGCCAGTTTGGTTATCTTGCTGCCCTCTTTTACGATGACCTCGCCCTTGGATACGATGCTGTGTTTGGACCTTGCGCCTGTGAGCACATCGCTGACCACCCTGCTGTAATTGTCCTTGCCTTTTATCATGATCTCTTCAACCGGGTAAAAGGTCTTGAGCAGGTCTTCATTGGAGTATCCCAGGGCCTTCAGGACTATGGTGGCCGGCAGTTTCCTGCGCCGGTCAATCCTTACATAAAGGATGTCCTTGGAATCGAACTCGAAGTCCAGCCACGAACCCCTCGCGGGTATCACCCTTGCAGTGTAAAGAAGCCTGCCGCTGGCATGCGTCTTGCCCTTGTCGGGCGCGAAATATACGCCGGGGGAACGGTGCAGCTGGCTGACTATGACCCTTTCCGTGCCGTTTATAATAAAGCTTCCGGTCTCGGTCATGATCGGCATTTCGCCTATGTAAACTTCCTGTTCTCTTGACTCCTTGAGGATCTTCTTGCCTTTGTCGTCCTTTTCCCAGATATTAAGTCTGACCTTGACCTTGAGGGGCGCTGAAAAGTTCAGGCCTTTGAGCAGGCACTCCCTGGGAGTGATTTTCGGCTCCCCAAGGTGGTACGTGATGAACTCAATAGATGCGGTATCATTATAATCCGTTATCGGGAAAACACTTTTAAAGGCCGACTCCAGTCCTTCATCCATCCTCTTGCCGGGCTCGGCGTCTTTCTGAAGGAACCTGTCAAAAGACTTCCTCTGAAACTCCACCAGATAGGGGACCTCAAGCACAAGAGGCACCTTGCTGAAATTAACCCTTTCTCTTAAAAGCTTTGACATAGCACTCCCTTTTCAGGGCTCACGGCATCGGGGCCGGGAGAAGGAAGGGGTCTTTGAACCCCTTCCTTCCGGTTATACCGGTCCTTGCGATCCGGTCCCTTATTTTATTTCTACTTTCGCGCCTTCAGCTTCGAGCTTTGCCTTGATTGCATCGGCCTCTTCTTTGGTAACGCCGGTCTTGACGGGCTTGGGAGCGCCGTCAACCAGGTCCTTGGCTTCCTTGAGTCCCAGACTCGTAAGTTCCCTCACAACCTTGATTACCTGTATCTTCTTATCGCCGACTGCGCTGAGTATTACGTCAAAACTGGTCTTTTCCTCTGCTGCTGCGGCAGGGGCCGCTGCTCCGGGAGCCGCCGCCATGGCAACCGGCGCTGCCGCAGTGACCCCGTACCTCTCTTCGAATTCCTTGATGAACTGGGACATGTCGAGGATCGTCATGTTGTCGATAAAAGCGAATACATCTTCCTTGGTAATGGCCATTGCTGATACTCCTCCTTTTTATTCCTGATATTTGTTTATTTTCTTTACTTCTCTTTGCTCACGGCGCAACATTATTGCCCGCCTTCTTTTTTGTTCTTCAGACCTTCAAGCGCGTAAGCAAACCGCACCACTGTGGCGTTCAACAGTCCGGCCAGCTTTTGCGCCGGGGCCTGAAAAGCGCCCGCCATAATGCCGAGCAGCACCGGTCTGGCCGGCAGCTTCGACAGTTCCCTGATTTCGGCGGTAGAGTAAATCCTGCCCTCGATGACGCCGCTCTTGACCTTGAGCTTCTCGTTTTTACCGGCATACTCAAGCACCTTTTTTGCGGCGGAAACAGGATCGTCATAACCAAAGGCAATCGCCGTCGGCCCTGTGAAAAACTGTTCTGCCTGGGCAACGGGGGTGTCCTTGGCAGCCCGGATGCACAAGGTGTTCTTCACGACCTTGTACTCCGCGCCGGCCTTTTTCAACTGCCTGCGGAAATCCGAGATCTCGGCAACCGTCAGGCCCTTATACTCAGTGAGAACAATTGCCTTGGAGCGGGCAAAACGGTCCGCCAGTTCGGATATTTGTCTTGATTTAATTTCCCTGGTAGCCAAAAACCATCCTCCTTTCTACAGAAACCCGAGAATAGTGTTTAGTGTGAAGTGAAAGGGGACCCGCGAAGGTGACGCGGCCGCCGTTAACCGTAAAACTAAACATATTCGCCTGGGCAGGCGGGAAATCCCTTTAAACGGACCCTCGGTCCGTACCTACTGTCTCCGACAAAATATATGCGGACAAAGCCCGCCTGCTTTCAAATGCCATACTTCAAGTGTTACCCGACCTTCAACTTGGAAGAATCCACTCTTACGCCGACCCCCATGGTAGAGGACATCGTAATCCTCTTTATGTATTTGCCCTTGGAAGAGGCGGGTTTTGCCCTGACAACCGACTTCAGCACAGCCGAGGCATTATCCAGGAGCTTTTCCTTTTCAAATGAGGCTTTACCTATTGGCACATGCACGATCCCGGCCTTTTCCGCCCTGTATTCCACCTTGCCGGCCTTTATCTCCTTTACGGCCTTTCCCACATCAAAGGTAACAGTACCAAGTTTCGGGTTGGGCATGAGTCCCCTGGGCCCCAGGACCTTGCCCAGTTTGCCCACCAGTCCCATGATGTCCGGTGTAGCCACCGCCTTGTCAAACTCCAGCCAGCCCTTCTGGATTTTCTCAACCATGTCCTCGGCGCCCACGAAATCGGCCCCGGCCTCCCTGGCCTCTTTTTCCTTCTCGCCCTTGGCAAATACCAGTACCCTGACTGATTTGCCTGTGCCGAAAGGAAGGACGACCGTACCTCTCACCATCTGGTCGGACTTTCTCGGATCAACCCCGAGGTTTACCGCAATATCTACTGTCTCATCGAATTTGGCAAAAACGCCGGCCTTGACCAGCGTGACCGCCTCATCCATGGGATATTCCTTCAGCAGTTCGATCTTCTTTGCTGCATTTTCATGTTTCTTGCCCATTTCCGCCTCCTCAATCCCTTATTTCCACGCCCATGCTGCGGGCGGTGCCCTTTATTGTTTCCATGGCGGCCTCAAGAGAAGTGGTGTTCAGATCAGGGAGCTTTGTCTTCGCTATTTCCTGCACCTGCCCTGTGTTCAGAACTCCGACCTTGTCCTTGTTCGGAACGCCGGAACCTTTCACAATACCGGCCGCCTTCTTTATGAGTTCGGAAGCCGGGGGTGTCTTCAAAATGAACGTAAACGAACGGTCATTGTAAACGCTCAGGAGCGCCGGCACAAGTGTGTCGCCCATACTCTGGGTCTGGGCGTTGAACTGTTTGCAGAATTCCATGATATTGATACCGTGCGGGCCGAGGGCCGGGCCCACCGGGGGCGCCGGATTTGCCTTGCCTGCCTGAATCAGGAGCTTGACCTGCGCTGTTACTTCTTTTTTAGCCATCTATTTCCTCCATCAACTTTATTATCCTACGCCTTCTCTATCTGTGAAAAGGACAGTTCCACCGGGGTCTGCCTGCCGAAAATGCTAACCATTACGCGCAGCCTGCCGTGGTCCATATCCACATCATCTATAAAACCCACAAAGTTGCTGAAAGGCCCGTCCGTTATCCTGACGTTTTCCCCCTTATCGTACTTGCTCTTCATCTGGGGGACAGGCCCTCTCTCCATCTGCTTTAAAATGACATCCACCTCTTCTTCAGGAAGTGGGACCGGCTTTGTCCCGCCTATGAACCCCGTTACCCTGAGGGTGTTCTTGATGAGGTGCCAGGTGTCGTCATTAAGTTCCATCTCTACGAGGATATAGCCCGGATAGAACTTCCTGTCGGTCTCTTTCTTCTTTTTGCCCTTGAGTTCGACAACCTTTTCCGTGGGGATAAGTATCCTGCCGATCCTTTCTTCAAGCCCCTTGAGCTTGACTTTGTCCTCTATGGACTTCTTGACCTTTTCCTCAAATCCGGAATATGTATGTATGACATACCAGTATCTTTCCATGGTCTATCTTACCAGCAACCGGATTATCTTGGAGAGGCCCATGTCCACCAGGCCCAGAAAAACCGAAGTTATTACTACGGTCGTAATAACAACCCATGTCGAGCCGATGAGTTCATCCTTTGTAGGGTAGATAACCTTCCTGGCCTCTACCTTTACATCCCTGAAAAAGCCCTTGGTTTTTTCGATCATCCCAACTCCTTAAAATTAAGCGTCCCTGATAAATGGCAGGCCAGGAGGGATTCGAACCCCCAGCACTCGGATTTGGAGTCCGATGCTCTAGCCGTTAGAGCTACTGGCCTACGCCTTGGTTTCCTTATGAGCCGTACTCTTCCTGCAATTCCTGCAGTACTTATTGAGTTGAAGCTTGTCCGTAGTGTTCTTCTTGTTCTTCCTGCTCGAATAGTTCTTGTTCTTGCACTCGGTGCATTGAAAAAGTATTATTTCTCTCATCTCCCAATTCTCCGTTCTAAAGCGTCCGGGACTATCCGGCGTTTGTTATTTGATTGTCTCCAGGCCCTACTGGATAACCTCGGTAACGACTCCGGCGCCTACGGTCCTGCCGCCTTCCCTTATGGCGAACCTCAACTCCTTGTCCATCGCTATCGGCGCTATCAGTTCCACCGTTATTGTTACATTGTC
>Ga0315281_10003987_pt1 | contig 21531 bp, 12 predicted proteins | sample YL17G07_0_MG_FD_204540 | JGI IMG/M metagenome (GOLD analysis project Ga0315281, IMG submission 204540) | Sediment microbial communities from Yellowstone Lake, YNP, Wyoming, USA - YL17G07_0 | ecosystem: Environmental > Aquatic > Freshwater > Lake > Sediment | place: USA: Wyoming | collected...
CGGATTCCCGTTTGTATCCTTGTACTGGCTGATATCAATCGATAAGCCTGTATCCAGAACCATCGTATTGGTGGCCGGATCGTACTTCCAGGCATTATTCATCACATTGGTCGACTGTGTGATGACCGTGCCGGTACTGCTCAGGTTATCGGCTGCGACGTTGTACACACTGACCGGCGGGTAGATAGTCTGTATCTGACGGCCAAGCGCATCGTAAACATAGCTTGTTGTACGTTGTTCTGGTGCCCCGTAGGCCTCGGTGCGCGTCTTGACGTTACCCAGCGCATCGTATGTGATCCGGGTGATAACCGGTTCATTGGTGGTCACCGTGATGACCTGGCCATTGGCATCGCGTTGCGGATTGCCGCTGGCATCCGTCTGGACCCGAGTGACCGCCACGCTCGGCGTGGTTTCCTGAGTTAATTGCCCCTGCTTATCGTACTGATAGGTCCAGACGTCTCCCTTCTTGTTCTTGAAGCTCGTCTTGTTAAGTGCATCGTACCCGTAGAGCTCGGTAAAACCAGCGGCATCCGTGGTGCTGGTGAGGCGCCCCGCCTTGTCATAAACGTACTTGGCAGTCTCATCCTTCGTCGCATCCGCCGAAAGCAATACGCTCACCTCACTCTCTACCGGGACGTAGACCACACGTGTCACGTTACCGCTGGCATCCACCGTGATATTGACGGTGGTGTACCTCACGGTAGAATCACTGGCATTGATCTGTACCAGCAAGCAGTAACTGCCGGCTGGGAGTGTCGGCAGATCGATATCGCCCTGCCAGTTCGCCGCGGTGCTCACGTCGAAGGTCATCGTGTACGTCGGGTTACCGACCTGCTGGTTACTGCCGCTGGCATACACCGTCGCCTGAACAAAGATCGGGTTCAGGTTCTTGTACGCGCCGGTACCCAGCCGGATCGAGTGGCCGGCGACCTGGGTGAACAGGTGGGTCGTGGTGTTGTAGCTGTAGGCATGCAGGTTGTCGATCGTCGCCCCATCCTGCAGTGGCATCGCATTGGCGTAGCGGGTGGTTTGGGTGACGTTGCCGAGCGCATCGTATTTGTTCTCGGTGGCATAGCCCAGGGCATCGATCTGAAAGCGCGCGCGGTTGGCCTTATCGTAGACCGTGTGGGTGATACGGTCGTTGGCACTGGGCGTGAGCATCGCCTGCACGGTCGCCAGACGATTTGAGCTAAAATCGATAAAAGGGAAATAATAGCTCGGCAAGGCATTAGCGTAGGTGCGGGTCTCGATGACATTACCGTTGTTATCGCAAAGGCGCTCAGTGACATCGCCGAGGGCATCGATACTGTAGGCCACACGGTTGGCGGCGTCGTAGACGCTGCGTTGGGTATGATCCAGGGTCGCGTTGGCGAAGCCGGTGACGGCGATGGCGGCATCGTAAGCTGCTTTGGTATTGGCAGTCGTAGCGGGTATGGCCGTGGCATAGGCCGTGACTTGGATGACGTTGTTGTTCTTGTCGTACGTGCGCTGGGTGAGCTGGTTCAGGCTGTCACGGGTGTAGGCCAGGCGGTTGTTCTTGTCATAGGCGTACTGCGTGATGCGGTCGGTAGCGCTATTCGCGGTGAGGCGGCTTGTGATGTCCGCGGACGTGATGGTAGTGCCGAGGCCGGTGAGGCTGATGGCCGTAGCGTAGTCGGTGGTCTTGATGATGTTGCCGTTGGTATCGTAGTCATTGTGCGTGACCCCGCCCATGGCGTCGACGCTGTCGGTGAGGCGGTTGCGGGCGTCGTACACATAGCGCATGGTTCTGGCCTCGGCCGTACCCTGCCCTTCGGTTTTCTGAACGACGTTGTCGTTCTTGTCGTAGACATAGGCCGTGGTCAGATTGAGATGACCGGTACCCGGATCAACGATCTCACTGGTGCGCCGACCGAAGGCATCGTAGACATACTGAGTAATACGATCGGCGTTCAGTCCATTGACGGTGTTCTTCTGCGTAACCGTCAAGGTGTGGCCGACGTTGTCGTAGGTATAACCCGTGGTGAGGTTGAGGCCGGTCGGATCGACCGTGACTTGGGTTACTTGGCCCTTGGCATCGTATTGCGTGGTGGTGACGGTGCCGTTGCCATCGGTGGTCGTGAGTACCCGGCCCTGGCCGTTGTAGCTGTAAGACGTAGTCAGGGCGAGCCCGGTCGGGTCGACGGTGACGGTAAACAGGCGGTTGGCGGTGTCGTACTGGTATTGCGTGACCGTGCCGTTGGCATCGGTGCTGGTGAGTTTGCGGTTGGCGTGGTCGTAGCTGTTGGCGGTGCTGAGGTTGAGCTCGCCGCTCGCGGTCGTGGCGCCTGTCAGGTTGCCGTTCTTGTCATACGTGTAGGAGGCGACATGGTTGTTGCCGTCAGTGATGGAGACGGTCTGGCCGAAGGCATTGGTCTCGGTGGTGGTGCTGATGCCTTCTGCGGTGGTGATGGTGAAGCGGTGATGACCGGCAGTGCCGGACACGCTGTCGGCGTAGGTGAAGGTGGTGGTATTCCCGCGTGCATCGAGCTGGGTCAGCACCCGGCCGAAGGCGTCATAGCTCTGGGTGACAGTGGCAGCCAGACTCGTTCCGTAGGCGGCCGTAGTGGTGACGGTGCGGCCCAGGCGGTCGTAGCTGTAGGTCTGCTGGTTGCCGTTGGCGTCGGTGGCGGTCTTGACCCGGCCAAAGGCGTCGTACTGATAAGCGATGACGGGGCGAGATTTTATACTGAACGTCGCCATGTCGTAGCCGGTTTGGGTCGAACTTACCTGCAATCCACGACGGTCGTAATAGTTGTAAGTGATCGCAGTCTTGTTGGCGTCCAGCGTGCTGATCTCGGTGTCGCGCTGATTGAAGGCGTTGTTAATGTAATTCGTGCTGTTGCCAAGCCCATCGACCACCTGTTTGACCGCCGCGCGCAGGGTGTAGTTGATGTGCTGGTGGGCATCCGCGTTGACGCCGGTGGGGCTGGCGATGGCGGCGATTGCCGTGCTGAGGGCGGTGGTCACGAGACCACCGGTCAGTCCCGTGGTGCTGAGGCGCTTGGTGTAGCGATAGGTGTCAGTGACTTCACCCAGTGCGTTGTAAACACTCTGGCTGACTTCACCGAGTGCATTGACGGTGTAGTTCAGCCGATTGGCCGCGTCGTAATAGAAGAAGGTCTTGTTGCCGTTGGCATCGGTGCTGCTGGTTCTTCTGCCGGCGGCATCGTACGTGTGGGTGAGGCCGTAGCTCGTCCAGAGTGCATCGATCTGAGCTTGCGTGGGGCTGACGAGCGCGGCCAGTGCCGCACTGCCCTCGCCGGTCAGTTCCTGGGTAATGCGTCCCTGAACATCGTATCGGGCCTGTTGGGTTCTTGCTTCAGTGGTGCCAGCGACGCTGGTGGTGCTGATCAGGTGGCCGATGGAGTCGTAACTGTAAGTGGTCTGGACGTTGTCCGGTTGGGTGGTGACCGAGGTCACCTGGTTGGCGCCGTCGTAGGTCGTGACCGCGACCCGGGCAGTCAGGATGGTCGGGCGCAGGGCGGCGGCCGTCTGGGTGCCGGTATAGGTCTGGGCCTTGTTGTAGTAACGGGTCTCGACGGTCTTGTTGCCGGCCAGGTCGTACTGGTATTCGGTTAAGTAATTCTCGGCGTCGAGGGTGGCAATCAGCTGGCCCTTGGCGTTGTAGAAGGCGTAAGTGTGCTGGTCGTCGAGGCTGGTGCCCTGCCCGGTGATGTTGCTCTTTAAGGTGGCAAGGCTGTCGGTATAGCGGGTGGTGCTGGTGGTGGGCTTGGCGTAGCCGATGCTGTGGACGAGTTCGCCGGCACTGTCGTACTGGTATTCCGTTAAGTAACCCTCGGCGTCGAGGGTGGCGAGCTTCTTGTTGTCGTTGTCGTAGAAGACGCGCACGTGGCGGTCGTTGACGGCGTCCACGATGATCGTGACGTTGTCCGGAATCGGGTTGGCCGGAAGCGTGGCGAGGCTGACGGCGGTGCCGTATTGAATCGTGTCGGTGAGGCGATTGGCACCGTCGTAGAAGAGTTGGGTGACGTAGGCCTGGGTGGCATCGGTATCAAGCGGGGTGAGGGTCATCACCGCCCGGCCGGCCTTGTCGTAGAGCGTATAGCTGAAGCGGTCGAGGGTCGCGTCCAGCACCGGACGGAGTGAGGCCAGGGTGACGTTGGTCGGCTTGCCGCTGGCATCGATGAGGCTGGCGAGCTGAGTGGCGCTCGGACGGTTGGCGTAGCGGATCTGTTTTACCGCATGGCCCAGGGCGTCGTACTGGATCTCGGTCATGCTACCGGTGGCATCGACGGTCGCGATGAGTCTTCCATCGGCATCATACAGGGCCTGGGTCTTAAGACCCGTGGGGTCGGTGGTGAGGCGCAGATTGCCGGCGACGTCGTACTGGTAGGTCGTGGTGCCGAGCGTGGTGGTGCCGCTTCCCTGCACGACGCTCAGCAGGTGGCCGGCCTTGTCGAAGGTCGAGGTGGTACTGAGGCCATTGGCGAGCGTGGTGACGATCTTGTTGTTGAGGTCGTCGTAGCTGGTGACCGTGGTGCGGGTGTGGGTGGCGTCGAGCCACTGGTTGGTGGTGAGCAGTCTTCCCAGGCCGTCGTAGGTATAGACCGTGACATAGTCGGTGAGGTCGGCGGTCGTGGCCGTGCCGCGTGCGTCGACGGTTTTGAGCAGGTTGCCGTGGGCGTCGTAGACGAAGCTTGTGACTGACGGGGTGGCGGTGGTGGTGTTGCCGGTGCCATCGGCGTTGACCGTGGCGTACGCAGTCGTGGTGGCCAGCTTCCCGCGGAAGTCGTAGCTGTAGTCGACCCGTTCGGTTTTGGTTTTGTCGGTGGTGCTGAGGGCGACCCAGGTGTTGAGCTGGGCTTCGGTGAGCACGGTGGTGGGGGTGAGCCCGGTGAGACTGTAGGCGCTGCCGGTGTAGGCGATGGACGCGATGCGCTGGCCCGGGGTGTTGTACCGGTATTCGGTGACGCGGCCTTCGTTGGAGATGGTGTAACGCAGGTGGCCTTCGACGTCGTAGGCGAAGCGCGTGGTGATCGGGGTGCCGGGCTGGAGGGTGCCGGCGCCGTCCGGATCGGGGACCAGGTACTGGGTCTGGGTGGCCAGACGGTTGTTCGTATCATAGGTGTAGGTAATGGTGTTGCCGAGCGCATCGCGGGTCAGGGTGAGATTGCCGCGGCTGTCGTAGGTCTGGGTGGTCACGCGCCCGAGGGCGTCGGTGATGGAAGTCAGGTTGCTTTGGGTATCGTAACCATAGGTCGTGATCGCCCCGAGGGCGTCGGTGGTCGAGACCAAGCGGTTACTGGTGTCGTTGACGTAGGTGCTGATCTGGTTCAGGGCATTGGTGATGGTGGTGGTGCGCGTTGTGAGGTTGTAGGCGTAGGTGGTTTTGGCGCCAACGCCGTCGGTGACGCTGGCTACCCGGTAGAGGCCATCGGTGGTCAGGACATAGGTGAACGAAACGGCATTGCCATCACCATTGGTGATGCTGGCCACCCGGGTGCTGGTGCCGTCATAGGTATAGCGTGTGACGTAGGTCTTGCCGTCGGTGATGAGGCTGTCGGCCGGGCTTAAGTCGACTGTGACGGTGGTCAGGCGGTTGGACGCGTCGTAGGCGTAGTAGACATCGGTTTCGATCAGGGTCCCGGCGGTGTTGAGCGTGGTTATTTTGGTAAGGTTGTTGCCGCTGTAGACGAGGTTGATCTTCTCGCCCGAGGCGGTGGCGATCTGGGTGATCAGGGTGCCGGTGTAGGTGTAGCTCGTGGTGTTGCCGTCGGCATCGCGGACACTTAGGAGCTTGCCGGCACTGTCGTAGGTCTCGAGGGTGTTGGGGGTGCCGTCGTTCCAGGTCCACTGGGTGGTGGTGCTGTTATAAGACAGGGTGTCGTGCGCACCGGCCCCGTCGGTGGCGACATAGAGGCTGCGGGTGGTGTCGTAGGTGAAGACCGCACTGTGGCCGTCGCCATAGGTCTTGGTGATGCTGGAGCCGGCGGTATTGACCGTGCCGGTCAGGCTATATAAAGACTGGTAGACCCCGATGCGCCAGCCGTCGTTGTTGTCGCCGTCGACGGTGCCCTGGGAGTTGTAGGTCCGAACCAGACCAAGATCGAGGCCCAAAGAGGCTAAGTACTCATCCGGGCGCTGAATAATAAGGTTGCCGGTACTGGTGTTGACGTAGGTCTGGTCGATGGGGCCGGACCCCCCTGCTCCGTTGCCACTGTTGGTCTGGGGATTGATCTGGGTGTTGTACAGACCGAGGCCGGAACCGGAGATGAGGGTGGTCATGAGGCAGTTTCCCTAAGTGGTGGTCACGAATACGTTTTTTTATGGGTCCGGAACCAATGCCTCCAAGGCATGGCTGTTCAGGACTTCTGTTTTGGTTATCCAGCTTTTTGGGGGATTGTTTAGGGGTAGATGAAAATATATTTCATTGAAACTGGATTGGGAGGTATTGCAATTTCTGATGGTTCTTGATCTGGGTAATATCCAAACTGGTTAGTGTTTTACCCCTGACGAAGGGTGCGGACAAGGTTATCGATACCGATCATTCTGAGTCTTGGCGTGTCTCTGGCCGTTGCCATGTTTGAGATTCACGCGTCGCTAGCGACATAGTTGACGGCCAGCACTACCTGACCAATATGGGCATGCACGCCCTGCACGACGCCCCACGACCAGCATTGGTATCTGGTCTTATCTCACCTTTTCACCATGCTGAATTATTTCATCTAGCCGTGGCTAGCTTGCAAAGCCGCAATAGTATGCGTCAGATCACTTTCTGACAGACCCCCTTGCAGATAGTCCGCCGCATGAGAGTGTGGATCAAAACGCCCGCCAATCACTGATGGCACGTTTTGAACCCCACCCGGGGCCACTTTCAATCTGCAAGGGAGGTTTTCCATGGCCAATCTTCTGTATGTCACACCCAATGCGTTGCGTGCCCGAATATCCAGGCAACGACGTCTCCTTTTACTAATTGGTCTACCCGGCTTTATCGGAGCATTTGCGCTGCACCCGTTCTTGGGATTTCTTGGCGCAGCACTGCTCACGTCGCTCTGGAATCAAGGCACACGGCATCTCAACGGCGCTTCTGGTGAGGACCGGGCACTGGGGAACCCGGTGGCGTACCCGGGCTCGCTCGCTGCGTTGCCTGACCACTACACCGTGTTCAACAACCTGGAAGTCCCCGCCAAGAACGGCGGCAAGCGTGAACTCGACCTGGTCGTGCTCGGACGCAACGGCCTCTTTATTGTTGAGGTCAAGAACCTGCGCGGGGAGATCTCGGGATCGGATGCGGATCCTGCCTGGCAGCAGGTTAAACGCTCCCGGGCCGGCCACGTCTACACGTCTTCAGTACGTAACCCGGTTGCACAGGTGCGATCTGCTGCTGGTGTCTTGCACCGCCATCTTGCTTCCCGCGGTATCGACATCCGGGTGCAGGGGGTTGTGGTGTTCACCCACCCGGATGTGGCGCTGAAGGTCAACGCCGAACGTGTGCCGGTGATACGGCTTCCTGACTTGGCCGGCACGATCGTGCGTCATACGGCGGCCAGACCACCACGTCAGTTCATGCAGACGGTGGCGGCCCTCAAGGCGCTGCGGTCCGGTGTTGCCGACAAACAGGTGCCAGGTCTCAAGCACGTCAGCGTGTTCATGCGCGACTTTGTGTCCGGCCAGGAACGGTTGTCAGGTCTTACAGCGGCTCAGCGATTGAAGCTGCAGCAGTCTGTAAACAAGTTCCCGTCGATACCCTCCTCGCCTACACCGGCCCGTGTCAATGTGATCGAGGCCAATCCTGCGGTGGTTCTGCCGCATTCGAAGACCACCGCCGGCCTCGATGTGGTGAAGATCACCGCGGTCAATCGCATCACAACGGTGTGGCGCCGCCGGCGAGCACAGACCTGATGCACTGATGCCGGGCATACGCCCCTGAAACCAATGCACGTAATCGGTAATCCGTAATAACCGAACCCTACAAGGAGATCCTATGTACCCGATTAATCTGTCATCGTTCGTTCGTGTCGTATTCATGCTGATCCTGCTGCCTGCCGTGGCACTGGCGGAAGGTCAAACAGCAACTTCACTCTCACCGCTCGGATACACCCTCGGGAGCGCGCAGCGCGCCGACGTGGAAAATAGTCTGCGCCGCAAAGCCGATGTAAGACCAAAAGGAACCAACCGTTACTCCTCCGGTCCCATGCTGCTGGCCGAAGGCGCCGAGCTCGGGGTAGAAGGTCTTCTGTCTGCACTGTTCATCTTCGACAGCCACGAGACACTGGTGGCCGTGCAGTTGACGCTCAACAAGGGTTTCGGCGAAGAGTTCGACCGCACCTACGCACGGCTTGCGGCGAAGTACCCACTGGTGAAAAAGACTGTTCCCTTCGTTGGCAACAAATATGCCCGCTTCGAGAAAGGCACGGACATCATCGAACTCAATGCCCCGCATTTGAACTTCGCGATGACCGTCACCTACATGACGCGTGGCTTCGAGCAGAACTACATAAAGGTAAGCCGGCAGGATGCTCGAGAAAAGGAGAAACACGAGGGTAGCCAGTTCTGATCCGGGATACCCGGACAGAGCTGGTCTGACTTAAATGAACAAGACCCGGAGGAATACATGAAACAAATCATTACCCACCAGCTCGACCGTCTTTGGCTTGCCATCGACCTGTTTACCGAGCGGCATAACAAAGCCTTCCTGGCGCTGTTATTGGGTGTGTCCTGGTTGATCAGCCTGGCCAAGGAGCGCCTGGGAGATTTTTGGTACTACGCCCTGCTAGCGGGCTGGACGGTCGGTGTACTGGTGCTTCTGAGCATCGTGGGCAAGCAGGCCGCCCGGGTGCGGCGGCAGGGCCGGAACCGTTTCTGAGGAAACCGGGCCGCTGTCCACACTTCAACTGGCCCGTGCTGCGTCGTTGCGCACGGGCCTCTTTTGAAAAGGAACCCATATGTCAAAACTAATTCAGGAAAGCTGGCTGGGCTTCATCGATCGCAGCCTGACTGATACCCAAACCGGAAAAGTAACCCTCAACAAGCGTGACCAGGCGATTCTGCGCAAGAAGTTTGCGGCCATCGGTCGGGACGTCCGACGTCCGTTTAAAGACGAGGATGACCTGCTGCTTGCCTTGCTCAGTGTCCTCGGAGATGCGAATTTCTTCCTGTTCTATGAACAGCTTCGTCTGATTGTCCCGGGTTACGATGACCCACTCGATAATTTGAGCGCCTGGACCAAGATGCGTCGGGGCGATTATCTGGCCATCCGGATCGTCGCCAAGCTCAACTACCTCCGCGCCGATGGTGAACACCTCGCGGACTGGATCTGCGATCGATTAGGTGAAGGCTACACAAATGCGGAAGGACGTATCGCCTACGAAGACGAAGACCGGATGGTCGAGTTGGACAGATTGCTTGAGAAGGTTGCCCGTGCGACGCCGTGGCCAGGAGATCCGGAGAAGTCGTAGTAAAAAATCCTGGTGGCACTCCTGTCATAGACATTACCTGTGACAGGACACTACACATTTTTCTCGTCTGTTGACTGTCCGACATGATTCAACTTATCGAATATGTTTCTCTTCAAAAAATGAGAGCTCCGCTGTTGCAGATTGGGAGATGTGCCGTATGGTCGCAGTAGCTCCGGCATTTCGTCGAAATGGAGACTGCAACGACGATGTCTGTTCCTGCGCAATGTGATGTGTACAAAACCAAGCGGGTCAACGTTCGATGCAAAATCGGTCGTCATGTTCATCGATTACGGTTACGTCTCAACACTCCTTGAGCAGTCCGACAAGTTTCGTGAGTCGTCGGTCGTTCGCCATGGCGTATTTCCTGTTTTGCGTGCATGCCGTTAGCCGTGCGGTACGGGCTCCGTACCTTCCGAGAGGATCTGCACGTATTCGTTGTATTTGAACTTGCGGTTGCGACGACCAACGGTGATCTGCTTGAGCACACCGAGTCTTTCCATCGCTGCCGCCAGGTTGTTGGCCTTGGAGTAACTGATCTTAAGCACCTTCTCCATGTCGGAGACGCGCACCACCGGCTGCTTCATGAGGTGGCGCAGCAACAGCACACCGGCGTGGCCAGCGCTGCTTTCTAGCACGCGGTCGATGTCGCGTCGCTCCAGTTGTTGGATGGCCTTGGTGGTTTTCACCACCTGGTCGGAGACGATAACGATGCCTTCCAGGAAAAACTTCACCCAGGCTTCGTAGTTGCCGTCGGTACGCACCTGCTGCAGTCGGTCGTAATACTCCTGTTGATGGGCCTTAAGGTAGGCGCTCAGGTACAGCATCGGCTCGTTCAGCACACCGCGCCACGCCAGAAAAAAGGTGATCAGCAAGCGGCCTAGGCGGCCATTGCCGTCGTTGAAGGGGTGGATGGTCTCGAATTGATAGTGGATGAGCGCACAGCGTACCAGCATTGGTGCATCATCTTCGACGTGCAGATACTTTTCCAGATTGTCGAGGCTGGCCAACATTTCGTGCGGCGGTGGCGGGATGAAGCGTGCGTTATTGAGGTTGCTGCCGCCGATCCAATTCTGGCTGGTACGGAACTCTCCGGGCGTGAGTACCGGCTTGCCGCCACGCACCCGCTGCATGAGGATGCCGTGAATCTCACGCAACAGCCGCAATGACATGGGGAAGTCTGCTTTGCGCACCTGGTCGAGCCCGTAGCGCATGGCCTTGATGTAGTTCACCACTTCGCCCAGGTCGGCGATCGGTTCCTGCTCCGCATCGACCCCGAGGACATCCACCAACGAGGACTGGGTGCCCTCAATCTGGGAGCTTAGGAGCGCCTCTTTCTGGATGAACACGGCGACGAACAGCTCCGGACTGGGGAGCACGCTGGCTATAGTATTGATCGCACCCAGGGCCTGATCGGCCCGGGAAAGTAGCAGGCGCAATTCGCCCTCTAGATTGACCGGAGATACGGGGGGGAGATCGGCAGGGAAAAAGGCCGTATAACCTCGCAAGGTCTGCCGAAAGGCACCACTACGGGGCATAGGCCTCCTCCGCTATAAAACGTTAACCCCTTTTAATCGGGGATTAATTATTCATTTGTGCAATATGATGCTATATATTTATCCATATTATCAGAATTAACAATATGTTTAGCACATAAAATCCATATTTAATGATTTTCCGGTTTTTTGCACAATTTTTACCTGACTCAGACCCGAATATGGCTCCACTCCTCGAAGGATCTGTCCGACGTGCAGGATAGGGAGAATAGGCCAGGGAATCACGAAATGACGTGATGCTTGCAGGAAAATGCGTCCGGTCGCAGGTATTGCCTGCGACCGGACGATAACTGCCATTCTACTCATTGACGCATGAACCTAAGACGATCTACTCATCTTTAGTGCCTGGTTTCTCCGGGTCGACTTTCGCGCCTGCTGGGTCTGGCATATCCTTGTTCTGGTCAGCATCTGCGGCCTTTGCCGGCTCGGGATTCTCGGACTTGGGCATGGGGCGATGACGACTGCCAATATAGCAACCAAGGATCGATGCGCGCGAGTGCCCGAGATTCTTGGCGAGGGCTTCGCGTGCCTCCTGCTCAACGATTGGATCCGGCTGTTCCGTCCCGCCTTTGACGGGCGATGTAACGCCGGTCTGCTTCTCGTAATACGCGACTGCATACTCATGGCGCAAACCATGGAAGCTGACGCCATTGCGAGCGCGCCCGATACCTTCCGAATGGAGAACGTAGTACACATGGTTACGGTAGGAAACGAAACTGCTGCCGTCCGGAATCATGGATGTGCCCGCACGCTCGATAATTGCCTTGGCCTGCTCCAGAACGCTGCGCTGGTAGTCACGTAACACTCCCGGCTCCTCGAGGTCGATATAGCGTTGGCGTCCACCTTTGCTACCTTTGCGGATGTGTACACGATCCCCGTGATCGTCTTTGTGCGGTTGGAGCAGTAATGCCTCTTTTACGCGTAACCCGAAAGCAACACCGAGTTCTAACATGATGCCCACACGGGCATCCCGTTCCGTTACCTTCTTTATCAGGGTGACCGCCTCCGCTCCATTGCCGCTCCAGGTCTTGTCGGTGTTGGTGACATACTTGCGTTTCACCGATTCCGCTTTAGTGGCGTATTTCGCGGAGCACTTAATCATGGACGGCTTCTCAATCCAGATATTCCCGAATGTACGGAATGCCGAAATTCGAGTCTGGATGTCTTTGATGCCTTTTGCTTCCCAGTGCTCAACCAGTTTGTGCATGTGCCTTTCCTTGAACTGGCGCGGACTCTTCAGGCGACATCCCTGTTTGGCCAGTGTCCAAAATCCTGCGTGGATCACTTCTGCACGTTTCGCCTGCGTTTCGTAGCTGGCTACCGATCCATCAACTTTGTACGGATTGTGCTTGGCAATAATTGACTTCAGTTCATTTAAGAACATGGGTGTTAATGATGCCATTGTAATTCTCCTCAACAACTTTCCGGCATATTGAGCCGGATATGAGATAGCCGACCGGTTATTCCGGCCGACGTGTCTGCATGGTTGTCCGGTGCTGCCCAGCCCGTGATACACAGACTGAACTTACCCGCCCACGTTTGCGGGGTACTGCAAGTACGAACTACGACAACAACTTCACCTTGGGGTACTTCACGCTCGTTACCTGGCATTTCTTGAGTGCTCTGAGGCAGACGGTCCATGCCGCGTTTCTGCGCGCACCGCTCGGGTTTTACTGCCCGCGAATGATGTTTTCGGCCTCACGGTTTCCCCGCCGTTTCGGGTTTTTTGATAATTGGTTTTGTCTTTGCCTGCGCGCGGAGCGTAACTCGCCTGCCACCGGCGAATCTGCGCGTTGAGTAGCCTCACAAGACGAAGGAAGGGAGCTAGTCCGGCATCCTGTCCCGTCGCCCAGGTAACCCTGAGCTGTGTTGGCGACTTATAGGAAAGTGCGTCCAAGCGAGCCCAAGGTGGCAAGCGTTGAACGGAGAGTCAGGTTCCCGTCCGGTTGGTTCCCGACGAGTGATTGGAGATATCCGCGTTGCTATGAAGAAATGCGGATGAAGGCGATGCACAACCGCGGGAAAATGGATCTCATCCCGCTGTTTCCGGCCCACGCTGTGCTGCACGCACGTGGGTCGTGCATCTGGTTGTTCCGATTCGAGTGCCAGGCACACGTGCCGGAAGACTTCTTTTCAGATGCTGGTAGAACTTATTCAATCCAGCAACGCCGAGGCGTTGTGGGTACTAGTCGGTGGACATACGTGGCCACACACGGTTTACGCGCACCGGACAATGCGCAGTTCACGGACTAAATCTACCACGCGTGCCAGCAGTCCTGTCAATACTTTTTAAATATTTTCTGTATTTTTAAATTCAAATTTTTTTCGCAGGTAGTTCTACTGTTGACTGTATGCGTGTTGACTAGCTAAGTCGTTGGTTTGGTTTTTACTATTGTGATAACTGCTTCACTCTCGTTGGATTCAACTTTCTGCGTTCTCCGCCTTCGGCGTGGATCGCAAGAGCTATTGCGACAAATCTTTTTGTTTTGGGAGATAGTTGTTGATCTTACATTTCTGTCGCATTTCCGACAGAAAGTGACAATTTTGTCGCTTATCTGACATCGGTGCTTTTTTCTTGTCAGTTTTTGGCGCTTTTCCTACAAATTTGTCACTTTCTGTCGCAGCGTCCATGGCCAAAGACAAATCAGTAAAATTTTATCCAATTTGATGCTAAGCATCATTATTGCTAACACCCCGGACTGCTATGCATCAGCGGCAGTGCTAATAAATTTCTCAGAAATCAATCTCGTCAACGACGATCACAGATACGGGTGAACTCCCGGACCGTTGGAGAGAGTATTCGCCAACCACCTCGGGCATTCGGACAGATGCCCTGCCTTGGCCTGAAAAATGGCTAAAAACCGTCAATTATTTTCGTGGTCCTGCCGGATCTCGGGTATTGCCACCGATTTAATTCCGTTGCTTTGCATTATAGTGATCACACTATTTAGCAAATTACACATGAGCAATTTTCTTCTAACAAACGAAGAGGTCGCAGAGCTCACTGGGCGCACGCAATATGCGGCACAGGTTCGTGTGCTGCGTGCGATGGGTATTGAGCATCGAGTACGGCCGAACGGAACGATCGCAATTTTGCGCTCGCACGTTGAGCGCCTTCTTGGCGGTATTGACGGGGTTGGTGTTATAACAAAAACAACTGAACCTGACTGGAGTTCACTTGCCACGTAAACGCAACGCTGAAAACCGTGGCCTCCCGGCGCGATGGGCGCACAAACACGGGGCATATTTCTATCTCCCCCTACCAGGGCTACGCCACTTCTGGGAAGGCAAGAGCTGGTTTCTACTCGGGCACACCCTGCCTGAGGCATTCAAGACCTGGGCCGAACGCGCGGGAGCACCGGAGCGGATCACCACAATCGACGCCTTGCTCGATCGGTACAGCTTGCAGGTAATACCAACGAAGGCACCGAAGACCCAAACCGGAAACCGACGCGCCGTGCGCAATCTGCGGCCCGTATTCGGCCGCTTGGCACTTGGAGACATCCAGCCGCAACATATCTACCAGTACGTCGACAAGCGCCACGCTCCGACACAGGCGCACCGCGAGATTGAAGTGTTGAGTCACGCTTTCACGAAAGCTGTGGAGTGGGGTTTCATTAAGGCGCATCCGTTCAAAGGCGAAGTGAGGCTGAAAGGCGAGCCGCCGAGAGCCCGGTATGTAGAAGACTGGGAAGTTATCGAAGCACTTTCTTTGGTCTCACGGCGCAAACATGGTTCAGTGCTCGCCATACAGGCATACATACGCCTCAAGCTGTTGACCGGGATCGCACGCAGCGACTTGCTGCGGTTACGGATCGGTGAGCATGTGCAGGAGGACGGCATCCACGTCACCCGGCACAAGACCGCGAAGAAAACTGGCGGCATGAGAACTATATATGAATACAACTTGGTGCCGGAGAGACGCACCGCCGTCGAGCAGGCGATTCGCGCGCGGCCTGTGGACATCAGCCCACATCTCTTCTGTAATCGGCTCGGGAAGGGTTACATCAACGAAGCTACTGGAGAGGCCCACGGCTTTGACTCCATGTGGCAGCGGTTCATGGACCGCGTGCTCAAAGAGACGGCCGTGAAAGAGCGCTTCACTGAGCATGACCTTCGGGCCAAAGTGGCGAGTGATGCAGAGAGCCTGGAGCAAGCCAGAAAGCTGCTCGCGCATGTAGACGGTAAGGTCACAAACCGCGTCTACAGACGGAAGCCAGAGCGTGTCTGAATTAGACACTTACCCTTTTATTAGACAGTTGCCTATTATTTAGGCGTATCAAGTGCTTTAAAAATGGTGCGCCCGGAGAGATTCGAACTCCCGACCGCTCGGTTCGTAGCCGAGTACTCTATCCAGCTGAGCTACGGGCGCGTGCTAGGAATGGCAAGGCCGCGCATTATGCGAAGCGGGCCATCGCTCTGTCAAGAACAACCCATGGAATGTGGCGGAGAGAGAGGGATTCGAACCCTCGATGGAGGTTTAAGCCCCCATACTCCCTTAGCAGGGGAGCGCCTTCGACCAGCTCGGCCATCTCTCCATGTGTGCGGGCGAAGCATACATGGGAGGCCGGATGGCGTAAAGAAAGGATCAGCCTTCGGCAATGTCCCGATGCGCGGTGTTGCCGTTGACGCCGGTGATGCCGGCTTCTTTTTCCTTCTGGATACGCTGATAGATTTCTTCGCGATGTACTGGAATATCCTTGGGCGCGTTCACGCCGATACGCACCTGATTACCTTTCACTCCGAGCACCGTAACCTGCACGTTGTCCCCGATATTCAGTGTCTCACCGATACGGCGCGTTAGAATAAGCATTGCACTCTCCTGTTCAAAATCTCTCGCAATCCCTGACCCCTGCGCACCAGCGCGTCACAACCGACCATCCCGGGCGGTCCTGCAGCCATTAATTATTGTGTGCTATCTGATCCGGCAATCACTGTGCCGCCGGGCGTCAAATAAGGAAGGTGGCTCGCTGTACGACGGTCTGCCGCCGTTGCGAAAAAGCTGCATAACCCATCCCTGCCCCGGGTTATGCAGCTTCCGTGCCAGCAGGGGCAGATTAGCGCACCGGCGCTGCCGGCTTGTCCAACCCGAAGGAGCTGTGCAGAGTGCGAACTGCCAATTCGAGGTACTTTTCCTCTACAACTACCGATATTTTGATCTCGGAGGTCGATATCATCTGGATATTGATACCCTCGTCTGCCAGGGTCTTGAACATCTGGCTGGCGATGCCGGCATGCGAGCGCATCCCCACCCCGACGACCGAAATTTTGGCAATCTTGTCGTCCCCCGTCACTTCACGTGCCGCTAATTGTCCGGCGGTATTCTTGAGTGTTTCGAGCGCTTTCTTGTAGTCGCCACGGTGGACAGTGAAGGTAAAATCAGTGCTGCCATCGGCGCCGACGTTCTGGACAATCATGTCCACGTTGACATTGGCGGCGGCGATGTCGCCGAGAATACGATAGGCGATGCCCGGCTTGTCCGGCACACCGCGCACCGTGAGCTTTGCCTCGTCGCGGTTGAACGCAATACCGGAAATGAGTGGTGCTTCCATTTCGTTTTCCTCGTAAGTAATGAGCGTGCCCGGTCCTTCCGCAAAGGAGGACAGCACGCGCAACGGAACCTTGTACTTGCCGGCGAACTCGACCGAACGGATCTGCAGCACCTTGGAGCCGAGACTGGCCATCTCCAGCATCTCCTCGAACGTGATACGGTCCAGACGCCGCGCCTGCGGCACGACACGCGGGTCGGTGGTGTAGACACCGTCCACGTCAGTGTAGATCTGACATTCATCGGCCTTGAGCGCCGCGGCCAGCGCGACGCCCGTGGTGTCCGAACCACCGCGACCAAGGGTGGTGATGTTGCCATCCGTATCCACACCCTGAAAGCCGGCCACCACGACCACGCGGCCCTGCTCCAGGTCGCTGCGCACACGCGACTCGTCGATATCGAGAATGCGTGCCTTGCCGAAGACATTGTCGGTGCGGATATGCACTTGATAACCAGTATAGGAGCGCGCCGGACAACCGATCTTCTCGAGCATCATGGCCAGCAGCGCAATCGTGACCTGCTCGCCGGTAGAAAGCAGCACATCCATCTCGCGTGCCGACGGTTCGGGATTGACGCCCTTGGCGAGCTTGATAAGCCGGTCAGTCTCGCCACTCATGGCCGAGACAACCACCACGACCTCGTCGCCCTGGTCGCGGAAACGCTTTACGCGTTCGGCAACCGCCTGGATACGCTCCGGGGAACCGACCGAGGTACCGCCGTACTTCTGGACAATCAGTGCCATAGGGCTGGGCTTCAAAAAAGTCGCGAATTTAACCCGCTTTTTTCACGGGAGTAAACAGGAAATCGAGCTGTTTAGAACAAATTACGTTACACCGTGTTCTCGGAACCTGTAGGTCGCCCTTTAGGGCGACATGTCGGCCTGAAGGCCGACCTACAAATGATTCTACAGCCTTCCCTCCACCCAGCCAGGCACATCCGCCAACGCGGCATCGAGATGGGTAGGATCGGTACCGCCAGCCTGCGCCATGTCCGGTCGGCCGCCGCCCTTGCCGCCGACGCGCAGCGCCACCTGGTTCACGAGCTCGCCAGCTGGCACCTTGGCGGTCAGATCCTTGGTGACACCGGCGATGAGCAGCACCTTGCCATCCTGCACTGCGGCCAGCACGATTGCAGCGTTGACGAGTTTGTCCTTGAGCTTGTCGAGGGTATCGCGCAGGGTCTTGCTGTCGGCACCATCGACGCGCGCGGCCAGCACCTTTACACCCTTGATGTCTTTTGCCTGAGCACTGAGATCACCGCCCTGGCCGCTCGCGAGACGCGCACGGGTCTGATCAAGTTCCTTCTCCAGACTCTTCACGCGCACCTGTAGCTGCTCGACTTTGCGCGCCACGTCGTCGCGGCTGCCGCGCACTAGCTCCGCCACCAGCTGCAGCCGATCCTCGGTCTGGCTTACATAAGCGAGCGCACCGGCGCCAGTCACGGCCTCGATGCGCCGCACGCCGGCGGCCACACCACCTTCCGAAACAATCTTGCACAAGCCGATATCGCCGGTGCGCTGCACATGCGTACCACCACACAGTTCAGTGGAAAAGTCACCCATGCCGACCACGCGCACTTCATCACCGTATTTCTCGCCGAACAACGCCATGGCGCCCGAAGCCATGGCGGCCTGGACCGGCATGACACGTGTCTCGACGGCGTCGTTCAAGCGCACCTCGTCATTCACCAGGCGTTCGATCTCGTCGAGTTGCGTGCGCGTGATCGGCTCAAAGTGTGCGAAGTCAAAACGCAGCCGCTCGGCATCGACCAGCGAGCCCTTCTGTTGCACGTGTGTTCCCAGCACTTTCTTGAGCGCCGCATGCAGGAGATGTGTGGCCGAGTGATTGCCGGCGGTACTGCGACGCCGGATCACATCGACTTCACAGGTTATGCGCTCACCAACCTTGAGCGTGCCGGATTCGAGCTTGCCGATGTGGGCGTGGCCTTTCTGTGTGTCACGCACAGCAAAGCGTGCGCTGGCTGTTACGAGCATCCCCTGATCGCCCGCCTGACCGCCGCTTTCGGCGTAAAACGGCGTGCGTTCGAGATACACGATGCCTTCCTGCCCGGTCTTGATTTCCTTCGCCTCGGCATCGTTCACACGGATGGCCGTAATACGTGCATCGCCGCGCGTCGACTCGTAGCCGGTAAATTCAGCCGGCTGGATGCGCATTTCGTCCAGGCTCACAACGCCGGCGCTCTTGAAGCCGGAGGCAGCGCGTGCCTGATCGCGCTGCGCGTCCATGGCGCGCTCGAAACCTTCCATGTCGAGGCTCAGGCCGCGTTCGCGCGCAATGTCATTGGTCAGATCGGCCGGAAATCCATAGGTGTCGTACAGCTTGAAAACAGTTTCACCGGGGATGACCTTGCCTTTCATTTGCGCGATGTCATCTTCCAGGATTTTCATGCCCTTGGTCAGCGTTTCTGCAAAGCGCTCTTCTTCCTGGCGCAGCACTCGCTCAGTCTGGGCCTTGGCCTTTGCGAGCTCCGGGTAAGCATCGCCCATCTCCTTCGCCAGCGGTGCGACCAGCCGCCAGAAGAACGGCTCCTGCGCGCCGAGCAAATGCCCGTGACGCGCGGCACGACGTATGATGCGGCGCAGCACATAGCCGCGACCTTCGTTCGAAGGCAGCACGCCATCGACAATCAGGAAGGCGCAGGAGCGGATGTGATCAGCGATGACATTGAGTGATTTGTTCGAGCGATCCTTGGTGCCGAGAATGTCCGCGGCCGCGTTAATGAGGTTGCGGAAGATATCGATCTCATAATTGCTGTGCACGCCCTGCATGACGGCAGCAACGCGTTCGAGCCCCATGCCGGTGTCGACCGACGGCTTGGGCAACGGATGCAACGTACCCCCGGCATCACGGTTGTACTGCATGAACACCAGGTTCCAGATTTCGATGTAGCGGTCACCGTCTTCGTCCGGTGAACCGGGGGGACCACCGGCCACGGCCGGACCGTGGTCATAGAAAATTTCCGAACACGGACCACAGGGGCCGGTATCGCCCATCTGCCAGAAGTTGGAGCTTTCGCCGAGGCGCGTAAAGCGCTTGGGGTCTACTTTCATCTCCTTGAGCCAGATGTCGGCCGCTTCCTCGTCATCCTTGTAGATGGTGACCCACAAACGCTCGGCCGGCAGCTTCATGTCCTGGGTGAGAAAATCCCAGGCAAAGCGGATCGCCTCGCGCTTGAAGTAGTCGCCGAAGCTGAAGTTGCCGAGCATCTCGAAGAAGGTGTGGTGGCGCGCGGTATAACCAACATTCTCCAGATCGTTGTGCTTGCCGCCAGCGCGCACGCAGCGCTGGCTGCTCACGGCACGCGTGTAGGGACGCTTCTCCTGGCCAAGGAACACATCCTTGAATTGCACCATGCCGGCGTTGGTGAACAGCAGCGTCGCATCGTTGCCCGGCACGAGCGAACTCGACGGCACGATGTTGTGCCCATTGCGCTCAAAGAACTTGAGGAAATGATCGCGAATTTCAGTGGTTTTCATAAATCAGAAAAATTAGTCATCGACATCGTCACTGCCCAGCGCCCGACGTATCTGCTCATGGGTAAAACCGCGAGACTGCAGAAAGCGCGTCCGCTTGGCGCGCTCCGCCAGACTCGTCGGTTGTCTCCCCCCGTATTTCTTTTTATTCACCCGCTTCACGTCTTCGACCCAATCACGGCTGCCGGCATCCAGCCAGCGTTCGATCAGACTGCGGGCGATGCCCTTCTCTTCCATCTCGCGGCGAATGTAGAGCGGCCCGTAGCCGCGCACCCGACGTACGTGCAACAGCGCCTCGACAAAACGCTCGTCCGAAACCAGGCCTTCGGCCACCAGCGCCGCCACGATCTGCGCAGCGACATCTTCTTCACAGCCACGCTGCACCAGCTTGCCGATCAGCTCCACGCGTCCGTACTCACGGCGCGCCAGCCAGGATAGCGCCCGGTTACGCGCGTCTTTTGCGTCGAGACCGGTCTTGTCTAGAGAAAACATGCCTGCACAAAGTCCATTGCACCACTAACGGCATCTGGAAAAAATCCGAGCTATAACTCAGGCCTCAGTCTCTTCCGGCAATGCCTCGTCCGAATCAGCACCAGACACGACCACCGGTGCCGTCATGGTGGCACGAATTTTTTTCTCAATGTCGCCAGCGATGGCCGGATTGTCTTTCAGGAATTGGCGGGCATTGTCCTTGCCCTGACCAATGCGCTCCTTGTTGTAGCTATACCAGGAGCCAGACTTCTCGACGATATTGCGCTCGACGCCCATGTCGATGAGCTCGCCTTCCTTGGAAATGCCTTCGTTATACAGGATGTCGAACTCGCACTGACGGAATGGCGGCGCCAGCTTGTTCTTGACGACTTTCACGCGTGTCTGGTTACCGATCACTTCGTCACCCTTCTTGAGTGCGCCGATGCGGCGGATATCCATGCGCACTGAGGCGTAGAACTTGAGGGCGTTGCCGCCGGTCGTGGTTTCGGGGTTACCAAACATCACACCGATTTTCATGCGGATCTGGTTGATGAAAATAACCAGCGTGTTGGAACGCTTGATGTTGGCAGTGAGCTTGCGCAATGCCTGGCTCATGAGGCGCGCCTGAAGACCCATGTGCGAATCGCCCATCTCGCCTTCGATTTCGGCCTTCGGCGTAAGAGCCGCCACCGAATCGACCACCACCACGTCGACCGCGCCGGAGCGTACCAGCATGTCGCAGATTTCCAGAGCCTGCTCGCCGGAATCCGGCTGCGAGACCAGCAGGTCGTCGATGTTCACGCCGAGCTTCTTGGCGTAGGACGGGTCGAGCGCATGCTCGGCATCGATGAACGCGGCCGTGCCACCGATCTTCTGGCACTCGGCAATGACCTGCAGGGTGAGCGTAGTCTTGCCAGACGATTCCGGGCCGTAAATCTCGACCACGCGTCCGCGCGGCACACCACCAATGCCGAGTGCCAGGTCGAGGCCGAGCGAGCCGGTCGGGATGACCTGGATGTCCGGTAT
>Ga0315281_10003988_pt1 | contig 21531 bp, 18 predicted proteins | sample YL17G07_0_MG_FD_204540 | JGI IMG/M metagenome (GOLD analysis project Ga0315281, IMG submission 204540) | Sediment microbial communities from Yellowstone Lake, YNP, Wyoming, USA - YL17G07_0 | ecosystem: Environmental > Aquatic > Freshwater > Lake > Sediment | place: USA: Wyoming | collected...
GCAAGGAACTTAATTCAAACCAGATTAGGTCGTCCGGCAGAAAGGTAAGCAGAGCAATCACCGCGTACAGGGTTAAAAGCACAGGAACCCCCAGAGGGACAGGATTCCCGTTCAATCCGAGCAGAAGGTATACGAACGATTGCTGCTGATCACATATGGGCTGAACTCGGCGAAGTCATTACAGGAAAGAAGGCTGGTCGAACGAATGATCAGGAAGTGACGTTCTTCAAGTCAGTGGGGCTGGCGCTTCAAGATTTCTCGACGGCCATGCTGTGTCGAATAACTGTATATTTTGTGCCTGGATTCTGAGCGGTTTTCCCACGTTCCTCTAGATTGACCTCTTACGTGGTTCTTAGCCTACGGCCAAGCCATGTCTAAGCGTGATTGGAAGCGTATCAATGAGGCTTTGGTGAAGCGTGGGGAGCTTCTCCTCGACCTGGATTTCGTGAAGGGCTGGGAGGATGAGCTTGAAGCCATGAACAAGGGTAAGGAAGGTGCCGTGTTCCGTTACCCAGACAGTTTCATTCGCCTTCTCCTCTTCATGCATGTCTACCTGCATCTGCCTTACCGTCAGCTGGAAGGGTTCACGAAAGCCTTAGCCAGATACGTGAAGGGTCTGACGGCGCCAGACCATTCGAGCATTCAGTGGAGGGCTGAGAAGCTTCCGGTCAGACTCGACAAGATGCTTGCGGATTCGAATGAGGATGTAGTCATAGCCTTGGACGCGTCAGGCATCAAGGTCACGAATCGAGGCGACTGGATACGCCATAAGTGGAAGGTGAGACGTGGCTATCTCAAGATCCACATAGCCGTAGACGTGAAGCGGAAGAAGATTCTGGCGTTGAAGGTGACCAGTGAGAAGGTGGGAGATGGACGGATGCTCCAGTCACTGGTCGAAGAGGCTTCCACGAAGGCTAAGATCACGAAGACCATCGGGGACGGTGCATACGACGCGAAGAGCAACTTTCGCTATCTGGCCGGGAAAGGGATTGGACATGTGATACGGGTGAGGCGGAACAGTTCAAGGAAAGCTAGGGGATGTATGGCTAGAAAGAGGGTCGTGGTCGAGTACCTCAACGATCCTGAAGCCTGGAAGCGCAAACATGACTACGGCCAGCGCTGGATGGCTGAAACCGTCTTCTCATCCTACAAACGAGCGTTCGGAGAATACGTCTCCGCCAAGAAACTGGAAAACATGGCTAGGGAACTGATGGTCAAAGCCAACCTGTACAACACGTTCATAGCGTTAACAACCAATCTCTGATAAAACCTGAGCGAAACAATATCGGAGCCTCACTGAACATCACAGTTATTCGACACAGCAGACGGCCAGTATTGCATATAAGCAAGCTATTGAGCGCGGCGTTGGGGCTCAAGTGGAATTGTAGAGCATTCTAACGGTTCAGGCATTTTTCCCTGGATTTAGAGTGCGGCATTGAAAGAAGCTGAGTCTTGGAATTGGGCTGGATTGCCTTAAATATGCACAGTTGATTGATTCGAACGGGAGTTTGGCATGGACGAATCGTATCGAATGTTTATCGATGCTAAGTGGGCTGATTCTTCTTCTGGAGAGCGCATCGATGTTCGAGATCCCTCAACAGTTCAGCTGTTGTGCCTTTCGTTCCTCGAGAATTCGGTTTCTTAACGGAATGTTGTGGTAGCGATGTTCCCATCCCTCGTGAAGTCGAAGACCTTTATGTTCCGAAGGAATCAGGGTTTGATTTTGATTTGGTCAAGAATATCATAGTTCAATTCTATTCCTAGCCCTGAAGATTGCGGCAGCTTTGCGCGACCCTCCTCTATGCTCACTCCACCCCTCTTTACCGGGTCCTCTTTCAGCCAGGTATGTAGGTCCGCGCAAGCTGGGTATGGTTCTCTTACGATGGCTGCGGCATGACACATTGCGGTCATTCCTATCTTCGAACAAGGAGCATTGTCTAAGCATACATTGATTGATGCGGCTTCAGCGATTGTGATCAACTTTTTGGACTCGGTAAGTCCGCCAACTCTGGAGGGTTTCACCACAATCCTGTCTGCGGCATCTCTTCTCACCACTTCGATCAGCATTTCCGGCGAGAAGATACTCTCGTCCAAGACCAATGGCACTGATACTGCCTTAGCTATTCTACTTGCACCTTCCAGATCAAGATATCCAATAGGTTGCTCCAGTCCGAGATTACCGTATCTCTCAAGATTATGCGATTTCACGATGCTTATCGTTCTGTGTGCGGCGCCCCATGCCTGGTTGAAATCTCCATCCACTTGGATCGTACTTGGCACAGCCTCTAATGTTTTCTCAAGTTTCGCCAAGTCCAACGCAATGTTGGCAAGACTATAGCCCTTTTCCTCGACCTCCATGCCGCACTTGATCTTCAACCCGGTATAACCCTGCTTCACAGCATCCAACGCTTTTTGAGCCATCATTTCAGGACTGTCAAGATACAGATTGGTCATTAGCTCAAACTCGGTTTCGTAAGCTCCACCAAGGAGATTGTAGATGGGTTCCGAGTGAGCCTGACCTATTATGTCAAGTAATGCGGTGTCCAAGGCGTCCTTGCTGGATCTGACGCCCGGTGCGCCTCGGCCAATGGCTGCGTCAACAAGCTTGTGTAACTGAGAGAGGTTTTCAGGATCGCAGCCTCTAACGCTTTCCTCGTACAGTTTCAGCATCTTCGAGTTGTGCTCTAGTGTGTTACCGTAATACCAGTGTTCGACCGCTGCTTCACCAATACCAACCAAGCCGTTGGATGTGTGAACTTCGATGATTATGCTTGAAGTCGTTGAAGGCCAGAAGTAGTAGCTATGGTATGTAGATTCAGCGCTCCAACCTTCTTTGATTATATGGTACATCACAGGATGCTGAATTATGGATTGAATCTTCAAAGTCTACATCTGGACGTTGAACCATTGGCTGTTAATATAAAACATCTGTTCGGTTGCCGCTCGCTAATTGCAGAGCGCGCGATGGAGAATTTCTGAGTCGGCTCGTTGTGGTGGGTTATCAATTGGTTGCCGCGGTAACAAGGATTTGCAGGAGCGATGGAAGTTTTTCCAAGTTCTTGCTTGTTGCAATTCCCAACTTGTTCAATTCGCCTGTTACGTCAATCGGCATTTCGCTTCCCACGCTTTGGTTAAGTACTCCTCCCATGACGACGTGAAATTCCGCTTTGGCACGTTTCATTTCGTCGACAAGTTCCGTACCGTACTCTAACGCTTTGCCGTTATGGGTCGTAACCACTGCAACAGCAGGTCGGGCTTCGATCGCGGCGGCAACGAGCCACTTAGGGCTCTCAACGCTCGGGCCTAGGTTGATTACTTCAGCTCCTTGCGCATGTAGTATGTGTGTGATGAGCATGAGTGGGTATTCATGTACGTCTGTGGAGGCAACAAGAACTCTGATTCCGTCTAATCTCGGTTCATCGGCGGACTCACGACGGAGTTTCGATGCCAAATCCATTGTTCGCTTTGTCATGTCCGTCATGAAGACCGGCTTTCTTCTGCTTGGGAATAGCTCGTCCCTTTCCCCGGAGCCGAACATCTGTTCCAATCGATTTGCTCCTAGCTTCTTGACAGCTATCAGCAGTTCGAGGGGATCATCAATTCTCACACCCATTTCTTTGAGTCCTCGGAGAGCAGAGTCAAAGAATTTCTTTCCTTCGCCGACTATCTTTGACGCTAAGGAGTCGGATTCTGAGAAACTGACAATTGGCAGAAGCAATTTGGCCTCTTCCTCCATCTGGCGTGCCTGAACCTGTGCCTCGAGAACTTCCTCAGGTGACGGAATACGGATTGGTTCTGTCTTTGGAACTGGCATAATCGCGTGCGCTGTATTCCTGCGTAATTGGCCGAGTATGTCAATAAGACTGCATGAACCGCTTATCGCGGTGTTGCGTTCCAGGTCCCCTCCTAAATCGATGGTATTGCCGTAAAACATTGAACCCACAGTCTCTTGCTCGTGGATTCGATCGAGCACGGACTGCCCGGCGAGCCGTATATCTGGCAAGAGAAAACTTTCAGAGGCGCCGAATCAAATCGAGGACTCATCAAAGCCGACACGATTGTCGTTGCGACTGGAGCGCGAAATCCAGCCCTTCTTGATCCGCTTGGCATTGATTGCCTGATGAAGGCCAAGAAGCGACAGATATTCCAAGTGAAAGGAAGCGCATTGGACAGGTTGATGAACACCAAGGGCTTTAATGAGAAGAACACTCTTCCATTCACGATTCTCCCAAAGGGCGGTGTCTATCTGCGGCCAGTTCGAGGGGAGAAGAGTTTCTGGGCTGCAGCCGCAGACGATTTGGGTGGGGCATTCGCTTTTGAGGAAGAACCGATGGCTGAAGAATCATACTTCACTTACAATGTCTACCCGATCCTCACAGAACACTTCCCGTGCTTCGCCAATCTACGCCCCACCAACTCTTGGGCAGGATTCTACGACATCAACTCCGTCGATTCCACACCCGTCATAGACAGAATACACAACTGCATTCTAGCAGTGGGAATGAAAGGAAGCGGAATAATGAAAGCTGACGCCGTTGGGAGAATGGCTTCAGCAATCCTGAAAGGAAGTGGGGAAGCAACTCTATATGGTGACAGACGGATATCCACGACCAGGCTAGGTTTGACGAACAGGTCGGTAGGAAAGGAAGAATTCGTCATCTAGTCTACGGCTCGTTGCTAGGCTTGGCTGATTTGATGAGGACAAGCGTAAATAAGATAACCAAATGCCTCTGACAGCAATCAAGATCAAGAAGGTTACCTAATGGAAGACAAGAATTCCCTAAGAATAATAGACCTCCACGCCGATCTGCCATACGACATAGTCAAACGTCGAGCACGCGGCGAACAAGGAGTACTGGAGTCTTTTCATTTGAGGAAACTTAGAGAAGGTAGAGTCACCGGGCTCGTAGCGCCCATATGGGTTGAAAGCCCATACAAACCCGATCAGGCTTTGGGCCGTGGCCTTGAGATAGTAGATGCACTCATAAACGATCTCAAGGAATCTCCGAGTTTCCGATTGGCTACTAGCCTTCACCAATATCTGGACGAAGAGAGTTCGGGAAAGATCAGCCTCTTTCTGGGAGTGGAAGGAGGCGAACTCATCGGGAATGATTTGGAGCTTCTGCGAGATTATTGGCGATTCGGCGTCAGGTGCTTCGGACTAGTCTGGAACGAACGAAATCTGATGGCCGATGGAATGGATCATGCTCAAGATGATCGCGGCCTTACAGATTTCGGCAAGCAAGTGATCGAGCAGCTGAACGAACTCGGCATTGTAATCGATTTGGCTCACATGGCAGCTAAGAGTTTCTGGGATGTCCTGGGCACGACTAAGCAACCTGTGATCGTATCACATACTGCTACACCGCGACACCGCGCATTACGCAATCTAGACGATGATCAATTGCAAGCTATCGCCAGCAATAAAGGCATGATAGGAATCTTCGCTCTAGATACTGGAGCTATGCCTGATCTAGAGAGTTACTGTGATCATATCGAGTACGCTGTGAAAATGGCCGGCCCGGAGCATGTCGGGTTGGGACCCGACTTCGTGGATTACTTCCTGAAGGATTTGGGAGCTGATCCACGCACGAATGTCAGGCCCGTTGATGGATTGGAGGATCACAGAAAGCTTCCAGCGGTTGCGTCTGAACTTGCGTCACGAGGACTATCAAACGAGGAGATTTCCATGATAATGAGAGATAACTACCTTCGCGTATTCAAGCAGGTCGTTGGATAGTTACATCTGCCTGTGCCAGTTACTCATTTAGTCGCACTAATGTTGTGTGTAGAGGTGGCATGAAACTACATGGCCTGGCGAAACTTCCACCAGAGTAGGTTCGAGTTTGGAGCAAGCAGGCATGACTTGCGGACAACGAGGGTGGAACCTGCAACCACTGGGAATATTGATTGGACTAGGTACATTTCCCGGAAGAGGTTTGTGTGCGACTTGGTGTTCCGGGTCAGGCACGGGAACTGCTTCGAGTAAAGCTTTCGTATATGGATGAAGCGGTTTCATGAATAATTCCTGAGTTCTGCAGGATTCCACTACTTGACCCAAATACATGACGGCCACGCGATCACACATGTAGCGTACAACGCTCAAGTCGTGAGATACGAAGAGGTAGGTTAGATGATACTCCGCCTGCAAGTCTTTAAGTAGATTGAGAATCTGTGCGCGCAGGGACATGTCCAAGGCGGATACTGGTTCGTCTAGGATCACTAGTGTGGGGCGTAGAGCCAACGCTCTTGCTATCGCGACGCGTTGCTGCTGACCGCCGCTCAGTTCGTGGGGGAATCTATCATACTGCTCCTGGCGCAGTCCCACAGCGTTGAGGATCTCCGTTGCCTGTTCTTTTCTATGAGCTCGATCACCGGATTTGCGAATCTCCAATGGCTCCTCCACTATCTTTCCAACTGTCATTCTGGGATCCAAGGATCCAGCGGGGTCTTGGAATACGGCTTGTATCTCTCGACGAAGATCATTTGTCTCTGTACTCGATCCGTTCAGGCTCTGCCCCTCAAAAAGCACTCCACCTGATGTGGGTCTGTAGAGGCCGAGTATCGTTTTGCTGGTTGTCGTCTTTCCGCAGCCACTCTCGCCAACCAAACCGAATGTTGTGCCTTTTTCGATTTCAAAGGAAACATCATCCACGGCTCTGACAGTTCTGAAGCTCTTGTGCAAAATCTCTGTGAAGCTTCGACTGATGGGGAAGTACTTGCACAAGCGTTCAACGGTCAAGAGGGCATTTGGTTTAGGTTGCAGCTATTTCAACTCCGCTTGGTTGGTTCTGACAGCCAGCATTTCGAGAAGCGCTCGCCGCCTAAAGAAAACGAATGTGGCTCTTCCAGTGCACACTTGTCGAAGGCTCGGGCACATCTTGGATGGAACCTGCAACCAGACGGGGGCTTCATCTGATCTGGAATCGAACCGGGGATTGAATTCAGCCTGCTTATTTCCTTGTCAACCCGCGTAATTGACTCAAGCAGACCGACTGTATATGGATGCTTAGGATCAGAGAATACCTCCTTGGCTGTACCAAACTCCATCCCGTGTCCTGCGTACATCACAAGGATCTCATTGCAAAGCTCCGCGACGATGCCGAGATCATGGGTGATGAGGATAATCGCCATCGAGTGTTCTTTCTGGAGATCCTTCAAGAGAGCAAGGATCTGAGCTTGGGTAATCACGTCTAAAGCAGTCGTAGGCTCATCTGCAATCACAATATCAGGCTTCGTCGCAAGAGCCATAGCGATCATTATTCTTTGTCGCATGCCACCGCTGAATTGGTGAGGATATTCTCTTGCGCGCTTCTCAGCTTCTGGAATGCCGGTTGCAACCATAAGTTCAACTGCCTTGTTCTCTGCATCGCGTGCAGAAAGTCCCTCGTGAACCATGAGTACCTCGGCTATCTGAAAGCCTACCCGAAGAACCGGGTTCAGGGAGGTCATCGGGTCTTGATATATCATAGAGATGTTCTTGCCGCGAATTCTGCGCATTTGATCGCTGTTCTTGATTAAGAGATCCTCATGATTGAATAGAATTCGTCCCGAGTCAACTCGCCCCGGGGGCATCGGTAGTAGGCCCATGATTGTGAGTGCCGTTACTGTTTTTCCTGAGCCCGACTCTCCGACAATACCCAGGCTTGCGCCCTTCTCAAGGTTGAAGGTGACATGTTCTACGGCCCGAACGATACCAGATTCTAGATAGAACCTTACGCTAAGATCTTCCACGGAAAGTAGCGGGTTATTTTTCTCTCTCTGCAACAACTTGAGCTACCAACGACTCCCTTCTTCTAGCCAGTTTTGGATTCAGTGCGTCCTTGAGCCCTTCGCTCACAAAATAGAATGCCAAAGATGTAGAGAATATGGCGAGGCCTGGGAAAAACGACAGCCACCAAGCGCCTGTGATCCAGTAACTGATCGAGGTGTTGAGCATGAATCCCCAGCTGATGGATAAGGGCGCCAACCCCAGAAACTCCAGTCCAGCCTCGGTCAATATTACGGCAGGAAGGCTCAGAGAAGTGTACACGAAAATCGAGTTAAGTTGATTTGGAAGCAAGTGTTTGAAGAGAATTCTCCGCGAGTTCGCGCCCATAACCTTCTCTATCTCAATGAACTCACGTTTCATTAGAGACAAGGTGTCCGAACGAACAATTCGAGCCATCGTGGGCCATCCGGTGAGGCCGATGATCAGCATGACGTTAAGGAGACTGGGGCCCATTACCGCGACAACTAGCAGGATTAATGGCAGTGCAGGAATCGTAAGGAAAACATCTGCCATTCGCATGAAGAAACCGTCGATTTTCCCTCCATAGTAGCCAGCTAGCAGGCCAGTAATGGTTCCAAGAACGGCCAGCAAGGCTCCAGCAGCAAATGCAACTATCAACGAAGTCCGCGCGCCGAAGATTATCAGAGTTAGTTGACTTCTGCCGAGATAATCTGTCCCAAATGGGTTGATGATGCTCGGGGGCCGTCGATCCTTGGAAAGGTCAGGTGCTTCTGGATCCCCTGAGAAAATAACAGATGCGAATGCCGCCGCGAGCACGAGCACGATTAGGAATATTAGGGCAAGTAAAGCTCCGCGATTGCGGCTGTATCGCCGCCATGCTTGTGAAGCGGCTTGTAGTCTTCTAGTTGAGTTCTTACTCATATGATATCCGCGGGTCCAAGAGTCCGTACACGATATCGGTGACTAAGTTTGCGACTATGACCATGGCTGAGAAGATGAAGAATAAGGCTAGCACGATCGGGTAGTCTCTCCGGAAGATGGAGTCGAACGTCAGCAAACCCAAACCGGGCCATGAGAAGACCGTCTCCGTCAAAATAGCACCAGCGAGTATGAATCCAACGTAGAGACCGATCATGGTAACAGTGGGCAGCAATCCGTTTCTCAACGCATGTCTGTAAAAGATCGTTCGTTCAGTGAGACCCTTTCCTCTGGCGGTCATTATGTAGTTCTGATCCAGAACCTCTATCAGGCTTGACCTGACAAGAAGGGAGAAGTTTGCCACATTTACGAGTGTAAGTGTCAACATGGGAAGGAGGAGGTGGCGGAGATAATCTATCGGATTGAATCCTACACCTGTAACCGAGGTCATTCCTGAGGCGGGAAGTACGGCTAGGTAGAGGGAGAATACTGTAAGCAACAAGAAACCGAGCCAAAAGGCAGGCATTGCGTAAAAGAAGAAGGCAACCGACGAGAGCGCACGATCCAATAAGGAGTAAGGTCTTCTTGCGGCTAAGATACCAAGAGCTACACCAATCAGAATTGTCAATGTGATACTAGGAACCATTAATAGCAGAGTTGCTGGCACGCGACCTGCAACAACCTTGAAGGCTGGTTCAAGATAGAAGTAGGATGTTCCCCAATCACCAGTTAGCATTCCCCTAACATATGCGATGTACTGCTCGTAGAGCGGCTTGTCCAACCCTAATGACTTGATGATTGCAGTTCTAGCTTCAACAGTCAACCTGGGATTGCTGAGCAGAACCGCTTCGGGGCCGCCAGGAGCTAGGTGCACAATCGCGAAGTTGAGCGTGGTCACAACGAAAAGTAGGCCCAATGCAACTATGAGCCGTTTCGTTATGTAGGTGCCGAAACCCATCTCGGAACCTTATTTGGAGAACTCACTGGTTCGTGAGAAAAATAGGGTGGGGGGGCTAGTTTGCTTTCTTGCCCCGTCGGCCGATCATGTAGGCGGCTACTCCCACAATTGCCACTAGCCCAATGACGACAGCAGATATGGTTGTGTAATCTGGTCCCACCGGCATAGCCTCGGTTGATGTCGTTGTTGTCACTTCAACGATGTTGACCTTAGCGAGCGATTGGTGTTTTATTATTCCCCAATAGTCATGCGGTGGATTGCCGAGGCCCAGTACGAAGCCTTGGTACATCTTGTTCCAGGCGTGTATTTCCACTGGGTAATAGAGTTCAAGTACAGCCACTTCCTCGTGCGCGATGCCGCTTATTCTTTGGTAGATTGCCACCCGCTGATCCACATCAGTGGTGTTTTCGCCAAGAACCGTAAGCTGGTTCACAAGCGGGTTGTAGTATCCTCCTGCATTGAAACCGCCTGCAGCTCCGTTGTCTGCCAATGTGCTAACCATGTAGAATGCGTTCACGTCTGGATCTGGAGACGATGAAATTCCTCCAAGTGCCATGTTCCAGTCCTTGGGAACAGCGCCTCGAAATATCCTCTGCCTACCGGCGCTTCTCTCCATGAGCACAAGTTCCAAGTTGATACCGACCGTCTTGAGACTGCTCTGGATTAACTGTAGCATCTTGATTATCGATGCGCCAGGTTGACCTGCAATGACGAGGTTTAGCGTGAACCTTCTGCCTCCAGCCCCTGCGGGGTATCCCGCCTGATCCAGAAGTTGGGCGGCTGTTGTTGGGTCATATGGCCATTCAGGCATTGGTATTGTTGAATTCCAGACTGCTTTGCCTAGGTAGTACATGTTTGGTACTTGGATCTGATTGGCGTCCTTGTAGAAGGTTCCGAACGACGCGTTCAGTATGCTTGGTAAGTCAAGTGACAGTACAATGGCTTTCCTAACTAACAAATTCGAAACCGGGTTATCACTGCCATCGATAAGTTTCGGATGGTGATTGAGAATTATGTACGTATTGAGCTGAGGTTGCTCCGTTCCAATGACCAGGTTGGAATTTGCCTGCAGTGCAGGAACGTCCTGCGCGGGCACATTCAGCATTAGGTTTGCTTCCCCGCTCTGGAGACCAATCTCTGCTCCTGTTGGGTCGCGGTATACCTTGAATATTACTTGATCGAGAAACGGTTTGCCTCCGTAGTAGTATGGGTTAGCAACGTACACGATCTTGTCCCCTGGCACTCGTTCATGTGGAATGAATGCTCCAGAACCGACCATGGTAGTTACGTCTGGGTTGTTTTTGGAAAGATCCATGCCTTCGTAGTAATGCTTTGGCAAGATGGGCCAACCTCCAGCGTATATGAAGAAAGTTGCTGAGGGAGCTGAAAGGTGGAAGACTACAGTCTTCGGGTCAGGTGTTTCGATAGCACCAGGTTTCAGTGCGAAACCTGTTACAGTATTGCTGTCTGGAACCTGGATTGACGCCCACTGATAGTAGAAGAATGTCGATTGTTCCGTAAAGATTTTGAAGTTGAAGGCAACGTCGTCAGATGTTAGTGGTTGACCGTCACTCCACTTCAATCCATCCTTGAGTGTGAAGGTATATGTCAATCCATCCGGAGAAACAGTCCAGGACTGTGCTAGCCCGGGTTCGGTCTTTCCGTTCTGATCCCACTCGACCAAGTCAGCGTAAGTTTCCGCCATCCAGTAGAGCGTGATCATCCTTATTGGATTAAGATCTGTTGGGTCTGGTTCTGCAGTGATAGCGACGACCATTGTCTTTGGGGGAGTCTGCGCGAATCCAACTTGAAGTAATCCAAATGTGGCTAGAATTAGAAGACTAATTCCGAGTAAATTTTTCGTTGACATAGCGCTTCATTTCGTGTCGTTGCGGTAATAAGCCTTTGCATGTTCCTTGGAAGCGCAACACGCGTTTGAGTTCTTATGCGGTCTCTCGCGGTTACCTTGGAATTCTTCAACGAATGATCGGAAGCTTGATGTTTGATGGATGTGATTTATTATGTGATATTTCCTGGTGGGCTAGGTTGCTCGTACTATCTTCGCCGTAGGGTCTGCCGGTGTTCGTGTTTCTCGCGTATCTCGGAAAATCGGAGCTGGATATTTCCAAACGAATTCTGTGTTTGGGCTTGAATACGTTGCTTGTATACCAGAGATCGATTCTGTAGCAATAGACTTTACCTGGTTCAAGTATGCTTGGATGAGTGAGCGAATCTCTGAATCGACAATTCATGATGCCGTCTGCGATTGGATGAGCGTAGCCGTTTGGATGCACGTCAACAAGATGCGCTGTGAAATCGGTATTGTAAGCTGACGTTGATGCGAAGATCTCTGCGAAAATGTTGCCTGTGACTTCCACGGCGCGCGTAAGAAGCGGCGAATCGTATACCAGTACGTCGTCCCTTCTTTCGGCAACTCTTCTATCGTCGGGCTCTATCAAGTTCGGAGTGCTGGGGCATGGGTTCTCTGGATCGTAATCGAAAGCGTCTGATTGAATCTCTGTTGAGGTTGCTGTCCTAGTACTCAGCCAGCCGTCCCCGGCTGAACTGTTGGCATGGCCTTTGCTGTGAAGGTAGTATCGCGTGTATTTGGTTCGTTTGAGTGGCCACTCATTCTCTTCCCGCCACTTGTTCAGGCCCATCACGAAAATCGTGACGGGTTTCTCTTTCATGACACTGTTTTTCTTCGAGTTCAGCCAGTAGTCAAACCAACGTTTTTGCAAGTCGTCTAGGTCAATTATGGAGTTGGGACCGAAGTCAACTTCCCCGTACTTGCGGTTAGTATTGATTCGGTGAGGCCAAGGGCCCATTATTAGACGCTGGTTCCTGTGGGCCGCTGAGTTCGACTTCATTCCCAGGTAATTTCGAATGTTGCCATCTGCGCAATCATCATACCATCCTGAGATATGCAGTACTGGAACGTTGATGCGATGATATTTGTCATGGTAGCCTCTCGTTTTCCAATAGGAGTCGTGTGTCTGGTGTTTCAGCCAGTCGCGCCAAAAGCTGATCCTCTGTCCGAGTGCCTCGTCGCCAGTGGTTAACGGCAAGTGCTTGTATGCGTTGGGAACTGTGTAGGGTAAGAGATTATCTTGGTTTACGTGACCCGCTACGTGCACGATCCATCTCAGGGCGTCTCCCCAGACGAGCGCTCCGGATCTGTACCAGCTGTTGAAGAATAGGTCTGAGGGCGATACTATTGAGATCATCGCCTTCAAATTCGGTGGCCTTAGGATTGCGACATCCCACTGGACCATGGCATTGTATGAGCCACCTGTCATTCCAACTCTTCCATTCGACCAAAGTTGACGGTTAATCCACCTCAGCGTGGCGAATCCATCAGGTCCTTCGTTCGTGAATGGATACCATTTGCCCTCGGAATCATGGCGCCCCCTCACGTCTTGTACGACCACAGCGTAACCCCAACTTGCGAATTTGCGTCCGAAATTCACCCATGCAGTGTCATGATTACCATACGGAGTACGCACTAGGATCGTGGGGCACCTTCCAGTACGGCGCGGCCGATAGATATCGGAGGATAGCTTCACACCGTCACGCATTTTCGTCGGTGTATCAAATTCTATAACGAAATCGTCTGATCCAATTGCCTGCTCTTTCCTGAATAGCTGCAACATCCTTTCCTCAGTAAAACTAGAACGCCTGCACGGCCCTAATATGAATTGTAGGTCTGCCTACTCGAGAAGACTTCGACACTAGTTATTCCTCATGAGTGCTCGATCGCAGCTTCTATGCCCAGCGAGTCTCCGGCCAAGCATTGACGAGATTCGGGCTGGGCAGTTCTGGCAGTAAGAGTCGAGATGGGTATTGAGGAGAGTGGTAGACGATCTGTCTGGCGACGATGGGTTCTACTTCATCCCAGACGCTTCCGCCAGTGTTATAGTTGGGGGCCCAAGTTGGGAAGCCGCTCGATGTCACTTCCAGTCGCACGCAATGTCCAATTTGGAACTGGTGACCCGTTGCCCACATATCAACCGTGATCTTCACGATTTCATTTGGTTTGATGAGCTTGATCTTTTCGTACCCTTCTCGATAACGGAGTCTGAAGATACCTGCATTTAATCGCTGTGAGTATCCATCATGCGAGACATCTGAAAGCCTCGTAACAAAGTCCGTGTCTGTAGCTGACGTGCTCACGAACAATTCGGCGCTTAGCATTCCGACAACATTCAGAGGCTTATTGAGCGGGTCTGATGTGAAGACAAGTACGTCGTCGCGACGTTGTATATACCGTAAATCCTCGTTAGCTCCATTTTGAAAGTTCTCTTTCCAGAAAGGAGTTGGAGCTGGGCGCTTCGGGTTGTAGGTGAACTCGGAGGTTGATGATGTTCCATGGGTCTCGGCTAGTCTCCCTTTACCTGACAGAGTATTGGCTGGTCCGTCAGCGGCCAGTAGGAGAACTCGCGTTTTACATTCAGTGATAGGGAAGGTGTCGGTTTCGATCCATCTGTTGGAGCCCATTAGGAAGACTCGGACTCTGGGTTCATCTACGATCCCGTTGTCGATTCCCTTAAGCCAATAATCGAACCAGCGAATTGCCTCCTTCTCCAAAGGCACGATGGACTGGGGGCCATAATCGAAATCACCCAGCTTGCTGCTGTCCGTTGATAAGCGATGTGGCCAGGGGCCGATCAGCAGCTTCTGTTGTTTTCTCACTTCAGCGTCCGGGTGATGCATCGCGAGAGCGGGAAAGTGATCTAAGGTGCCCTTGAGGCTGTCATCGAACCACCCTGTCACGAAATAGCAGGGAGTTTTCGTAAGGTTCACGACATTGTCATTTGGCCAAAGTCGCTTGTAGAAGTCATCGAAAGTTTCATGCTCGTAGTGTCGGTCTAGGAAGCTCGAAGCCACGCCCAGATGCTTCATAAGATCTCTCAGCGGGCGATGATTCAGAACGGTCTCCCAGTCCAATTCGTTGGTTTGTTCCTTGTTCATCTTCCCGGATGTGAACAAGGACCAGATGGCCATTATTGGAGAGGGAACACCGGCCCAGTAAGTGTTATTGTCGTGGAATGGGTGCATTGAGGGTGTGCACATCAGAAACGCGGCCTTGTGGTATTTCGATTGAAGCCGCATCGGGAAGATCTGTGTCCAACCTTCATATGATCCACCGTACGTTCCCACTTTCCCGTTCGACCATTGCTGTGTTCCAGCCCATTGAAGGCTGTCGTACCCATCCTTGATCTCCTGAAAATATGGGTCGAATGCGCCTTCGGAGTTGCCGCGTCCCCGGACGTCCATGTGCACTACTGCATATCCGGCTTTGACGTAGGGCTTGACCCGTTTTGCCCTTAAGGCCGAGTCCTTGACGTAAGGAGTACGGTTGAGAAGAACTGGAAACGGTGCATCCCCTTTCGGGAAATAAATGTTCGCAGCGAGATTCACGCCATCACGCATAGGAACTTGGACATCCCACAGGAAATCCTGATCTGCCAAATAGCTCCCTCGAAATCCGCAGCGGTATCAAGCTGGACGCATTTACGTTTTCTTACCACTTCTTCGAAGTGAAAGTATTGTCAAGCAATCTTTGCGCGAATGCCCGAAACACGTTGTACCAGCGAGGTTAGATGCGCTGGAAGCAATTCGACAACAGGACATTTATCAGTGAAATGACAGAGAGCTCACGCCGATGGCGGTTTTGAAGAAGAAAACCTTCTCAGTAGTTGACATGCACACAGCTGGAGAGCCCACGCGGATTGTATCCAGTTTTCCAGAGGTAAAAGGTCGATCTATGATCGAGATCAAAGAGAAATTGGAGACGAAGCACGATTGGCTTCGCCAGTTTCTAATGCGAGAGCCTCGTGGACACAGTGACATGTTTGGCGCCATACTTTTTCCGCCGAGACGAGCAGAGTGCGATTTGGGAGTGGTCTTCATGCATAATGGCGGCTACTTGAGTATGTGCGGCCATGGGACAATTGGAGTTGTAGCGTGCGCGGTCAAGACAGGCATGGTTAGACCCAAGAACGAGATCGCTCTTGACACTCCCGCAGGCGTAGTGAAGACCAGGATAAAGCATAGGGGTAGGAACGTGGAGTCAGTAACATTCCAGAACGTTCCCGCCTTCAAGCTTATGCATACAACCATCAAATCCCCCAAAGAACTTGAGGTGGATATAGCATTCGGTGGCAACTTCTTCGCCCTCGTGAAGGCTGAGGAAGCAGGAATCTCAATCGATACCACTCAGAAGCGATCGATCATCGACCTTGGGCTACAGATTAGAGAGACAGTTAACAGTCAAGAGCGAATTGTGCACCCCGAGATTACAAGCATCAACCGAGTTGAATTGGTGGAGTTCTATGGCCCCAGCAGAGAGGAGGGTGTACACGCGCAGAACGTGGTCGTCTTTGGTCAGGGGGCGATAGATAGATCGCCATGCGGCACTGGTACCTGCGCAAAGATGGCTGTCCTTCACTCTGAAGGCAAGCTAAGAATTGGAGAAACTTTCGTACACGAGAGCATAATACACACCAAGTTCAGAGGACGGTTAGTCAGCGAAACCAAAGTAGGTCCCTACAGCGCTGTAATCCCCGAAATCACAGGCTCCGCATACATAACCGGCTTCAACAAGCTGATTTACGAGGAAAATGATCCCCTATCGAGTGGGTTCCTACTATGACTAGAACTTACAGACTAGCTAGATCACGATTCGCATCTCATTCGAAGACCGATCCCCCTGACAGGTCTTAGAATTTCTTTCCTAGCATTACTTCAGCCTCAAACAGTCACAGATCCCAGTGACTAGCATATTACATGAGACAAGTCAGAATTTACAGGAGTTTCTTCTTCGTGAAAGTACATTTGTATGTGTTTAGCTGTTTTGCCATTTGAGGCTTAGCGTGTTTGCTCGCATCTTTGATGGGTTCAGTCCTTGCTGTTTCCATGTTGCTAGCAGTGTTGTGATGGTCTCGTGTGAGAATGTTCCTTTCTGGTTTCGGAGTGTTCCGATGATCTTTCGTTGAACGACATGCTAGCTGAGAGGTCGAGAGCACACTAGCAAAAAGAGAGGAAAAGCAGGAAGCTGTGGAATCTCTACCGCGCTACTGCCATTTTCTGCCCGGCCATGTCTGTGAGTTCTCTGAGTTCGGCTGCGAGGCTCTTCCTGATTTCTGGGTCTAGAGAAGCGTAGGGTGCTCTCGGCGGCCCTGCCTTGAAGCCGCCTAGTTCTGCGCACGCCTTCAACCATGCTACTTCGTTGTCAGCCGTTATGTTCCTGAATAGTTCTGTGAACTTGACATGGAAGGGAACGGCTCTTTCGATGTCCCGATTCATGCACGCGCTGAAGAATGCTAGGGTTCCTTTTGGCGTTCCAGGACCCACAACAGATACAATACTATTTGCGCCGACGAGTGTATCTGCTAGCAGCCAATTTTCTCCTCCTGAGAACACATTGATGCATTTAGAGATGTGACTTACGACCCTTGTTCTGTGTACCACTTCTCCATTCGATTCTTTTACAGCCTTGATCCTGTCGAGTTCCATCAGTTTGTCCCAGAACTCCGGTGTCATGTTGAAGCGGAATGACCCTGGGTTGTTATAAACCACTATCTGAATGTCATCCGCGGCATCGTTAATCTGCCGATAGTGTTCATACGCGGCTTCGAACGTGCACGGAATTAGATATGGGGGGCCTATCATGACGCCGTCGCCGCCAGCATCCTCAACATACTTAGTGCGTCTTATGCATTCGGCTGTGTTGTGAAAAGTGGTTCCGAAAACGCACGCAATCTTCTGTGTAGCATCAACGGCCGTGTCAACGACCTTCTTGAACTCCTCGTCACTAGGAGCGTAGAATTCACCCATGCATCCAAATGCAATGTAGCCTTGGAATCCTGCATCCTCATACGCCTTGATGTTGCTTTTGAGACCGTCCAGATCTAGTTCTTGGTTGTTCTTGACGACGAAAGGCATCAGCGGAAAGACTCCTTTCAGTTCTTTTCTTGGCATGGATTCTCAACTCACATGAGTGAAAAGAGGCATCTTTCTGCGCCCGTAATAGAAGTTATGTCTCATTTCCTTCAGCTGATATGCGAAGATAACTATCGTCTAGTCAGCAATTTGAGGAAGGCTTTTCTTCGTGACATATGGTTTTGTAATCGGTTTCGTAATTCCAGCGACCGAAGAGGGAAATAGGTAGTTTTGTTGGAGTGTTACTCAAGAAAAGCGGATATCGGAATAGGTTTCACTGGTGACCTAGCTTTCATGTACCATGTGTGTTCGGGGCTTGAGCCTGTTTCTCGTTGAGCGATTGCCATTATTGATGGAACACACATTCGTCCTTGGCAATATCCCATTCCGGCGCGAGTTCTTCTCTTGATGTCGTCAGTATTATCCGCGCCGGATTGAATTGCATTTCTGATTGTATTCAGACTGATCTCTTCGCAACGACAAATCACCGTATCTTCTGCTGCAAGTCCGTATATTCCATGTCTCAAGGAGTACAATTCACTGAGAGCCGTTGCGAACTTTCGAAGGCTTCGCAGTTTTCTGCGAACAGGTTCTGCCAGTCTCTCCGCGGTTGCATCGTCGGCCAACCCGAGGTTTCGCGCAGCGTATATTCCAGCTAGTCTGCCTTGCTGAATAGCCGAGTTCACTCCCATCACTCCGCATCCGTCACCCGCCACAAATATCCTAGGAACACTTGTCTCCATGCGTTCATCGTATTCCGGTATCCAGCCACCTAGGGGTTCGCTGTATCGATGAGCACAACCACATAGGCGGGTAAGGTCCGTATTTGGGACCAGTCCATACCCAAGACAAACTGCGTCAATATCGAAAGTCTGTTCTGTTCCTGGTATGGGTTTCCAGTCCTTATCTATCGCTGCAATAATCCCTTGTTCGACTTCTTCGGACCCTGACGCTTTGATTATGACATGAGACTGAATGTATGGTACGCCATGAAGTTTCAACTTGGCCAAGTACTTGAACCCGTCCAACACCAGACTTGGTTGCCTCGAGAGGTTGGGTAGGTAACGTAGCATTCGCACTGTTGAGGTAGCTTCAACCATCGCTACGATCTTCGCTCCGGCCTTTAGAAGCTGATCAGCAACGGCCAGTTGCAGCGGGCCACTTCCCGCTAACAAGAATCTGGTTCCAGGCAATACCCTCTGGCTCTTGATCATTACTTGAACACATCCCGCCGTGAAAACTCCTGGGAGAGTCCAGCCAGGAAATGGAAGAGGGCGATCATATGTGCCTGAGGCGACAACGATCTGATCGGCTTTGAGAATCTCAGCTTTGCCGTTTCTCAGGATGGCCAATTCTTTCTCTCCGAAATATCCCCAGGCAAGAGAGCCATTCCAAATGTCGATTTGCGACCGAAACTTAGCTACTTCTTCCAATAGGTCCTTCCCGTCTTCATGTTGTTTCCCAAGCCTCTGCTCGTTGACTATTCGAAATTCGGCAGATGGTTGTCGGTATATCTGTCCGCCCAGTTGAGCGTTCTCGTCGAGAAGAATCGAGGAGACTCCCAATTTTGCTGCTTCGATCGCAGCCGATAATCCGGCAGGTCCTCCTCCGACAATTGCCAGTTGTGTCGTCTTCATTCCAAACTCACGTCCTTCTCCGTGATGCCCATCTGCCTCGTGACGACGAGCCCTGGTTGAGCAAAGGTCATGCAGGCACGTTGATTTAGAACACCGTTCACGGTGACCAAACAATCGTAACACACACCAATACCGCAGAAGATGCTTCTAGGTTCGCATTGTTTCGCTGTATGCCTGAGGATCCTTATTCCTGCGGCAAACAGAGCGGAAGCCACGGTCTCGCCAGGGTACGCAGTCACTGGTTTTCCGTCTACCGTAATCTCAAAAGCTTCTCCCCGTTCTATTACGCCGCTAATTCTTCTGTCTTCGCTCATCGCCATCATCTCGGTTTTCTTTAGTTTGAGCTACTTTCTCTGAAACGAGTGTAACTATATTCGTCAATGGACATCGACGTGTGACCCTTTGCTATCAGTTCGGCAACCAGTTTTCCCGTTATTGGAGAGAGCGCGATGCCCTCTCCGTGATGGCCTGTCGCGATTACTAGACCTTCAATCTCATCAACTGCACCTATTATGGGGAGTCCGTCTTCGCAGAAAGGTCTCAGGCCACTCATCGCCCTGATGATATTTGCGTGCTTTAGTTTCGGAAGAAATCTTATCGCTCGCCTTGCAACTTGCGTTAACGTTTCGAGAGTCGTGCGTTTGTCGTAGCCTGGGAAATCTCTGCTTGTTCCAAGCAACCAGTTACCGCTACTCGGTTGAGTAAGAACCGACGATACGCCGAGCTTGATTCTTGGGTCCTGTGATTTCTTGACGGCTTCCAGGTTGAAACCTGTAACCAAATAATCCGCGTCGATCAAGTATCGTATCTTGCCGATCTTGTAGGGTTCGGTTATTAGGATTTGACCTCGCCTTGGCAGTACTGGAATTCGTAGGTTCAGCATGCCTGCAAGAAGTGGTGACCAGGCTCCTGTGGCGATTACCACAGATTTTGTCTCTGCTTCGCCTTTGGTTGTGATTACAGACTTGACCTTTCCGTTCTCGATGCGGATTTTTTCGACTTCTGTATACGTGTCTATTTGGGCGCCCAACCTTCGAGCTGCATTAGCGAAACCGTACACTACTTTCATGGGATTGACAATTACTCCATCGGAACATCGTGATCCTCCAAGGACATCGGGAGAAATATCCGGGTCTATCTCTCTAACTTCCTTCCCACTCAACATGTCGACTTCTATTCCATGATCAGACAGTCTCTTCGCGTTTGCTTCGACCATTGGGCGTTGATTTTCATTGTCCATCAATAGGTAGGATCCCGTATGCTCAAGTTCGAAATCATATTCCAACTCTGAAGCCAAGTTTCGAAACAGCTGTATGCTTGCCAACGTCAATTCAGGACATTCAGTGGTCTGTACTGGGACCCCACCAAAATTCGCACTTGAGGCTTCAGATGCAAGTTCCCGTCTTTCAAATAGTCGCACCTTGACTTTCTCTCTGCTAAGGTAGTACGCAACTGAGGCCCCGATGGATCCTCCACCAATCACTACGACCTCTACCGAGTTCACAATCGATAACTCCTTTCGTTCACGTTGCAGTTGAATGGTTCAATTCATCACTCAGAGACGCCGTTCGATACTGTAGACTCAGTGAGACTTCTGAAAGTAGGAGCGCGAAGTGGAGAGAAATTTGCATGTCGTTCCATGAATCTATGCGCTTTATCTCATTTTTCTCTACCTTCCACCGACGGAAGCAAGCGGACTCGAATGTTCTCATTTGACGATAGAAAAACTGCTGCCAATTCTCATGCAAGAATGTCGACAGCCTAATACGCGGAGTCCCGTCTCGTGTGAGAGCAAGAGCTGTAGCACATGCTGAAGCTTGTGAACGTCACGAAGAGTTTTGGAGCGCTACATGCCGTCGACAATGTTACATTCGAAGTCAAGGAAGGGCCCCTTACAGGATTAATAGGTCCAAATGGCAGCGGAAAGTCAACTCTGTTCAACACCATTGCTGGAGTCTACAAGCCCGACAATGGAGAGATTTACTTCAAAGGAAATCGGATAGGCGTAGGCGCTCGTCAGCGGTAATTGGGCTTCCCCGCATCATGTTGCGGTACCAGCGGTTAACGACGGGGTTCTTGAGCAAGGGTTGATACTTTGACTTCTTCGAGTGTTTAGGTTCCTTGCTGACTTCGCTAGGGTCATCTTCAATCCTAATCTTAAGCAAGGAATCCAGTCCGTGGGAGGTCGCGGCGTCTGGGCCATTAAAATGTTCCGAAGACCCACTGTGAAATCAGACTGTGTGAAAACCCTCCTTCGGATGCGATCGGGCGTGGAATACGCGTAAATAGTTAATAGCTCTAATAGAGCTATATGCCAAGAACGGTCAAGTTTGAAGTTGCGA
>Ga0315281_10003989_pt1 | contig 21529 bp, 20 predicted proteins | sample YL17G07_0_MG_FD_204540 | JGI IMG/M metagenome (GOLD analysis project Ga0315281, IMG submission 204540) | Sediment microbial communities from Yellowstone Lake, YNP, Wyoming, USA - YL17G07_0 | ecosystem: Environmental > Aquatic > Freshwater > Lake > Sediment | place: USA: Wyoming | collected...
AGGCGGGCAGGAAGCTTGCCAGGCTGCTCTCCCAAGCGACGTACGGATACTGGTCCGCGGTCACCCCGGTTGCGTCGATGAGCGCGAGCAGCTCGTCGGTGCGGCCCCAGACGCGGCGGCTCCCAAGCTTGAGGTGGCTCACGTGCGCGTGGACCTCCCCACGCCGGGCGATGGCGGCTGCTTCGCGCACAGCGTCGAAGACGAGCTGCCCCTCCGCCCGCTTGTGCGTGGCGTAGAGCCCGCCGTACGCGGCGGCCGCGGCGACCACGGCGGCGACCTCCTCGGCCGTCGCGTACATGTCGGGCACGTACTCGAGGCCGCTGGACATGCCGACGGCGCCGGCCTGCATGGCCTCGTCCAGCAGCCGGCGCATCACGCCGATCTCCGCTGCCGTGGCCGGACGACGCTCGTGCCCCATGACCTGTGTGCGCAGGCTGCCGAAGCCCACCAGCACCGCCACGTTGCACGCCGGCCGCGCCCGGTCGACGGCGTCGAAGTACTCCTCGAACCCCCGCCACACGGGCAGCACCTCGGGGTCGACGCCGAGGAACGACGCCAGCTCGGCCAGACCCTCGCGCGGCCACGCCGACATGCCGCAGTTGCCGACCACGACCGTGGTCACCCCCTGACGAAGGGCGCTGTCCATCCAGGGGTCGGTGAACGGCGCCACGTCCGAGTGCGTGTGGACGTCGATGAAGCCGGGGGTGACGACGAGGCCGTCGGCGTTCACGACCCGGGCGCCACTACCGGCGCGTCCTGCTTCGCCGCGGTCAATGCTCACGACGCGACCATCGGCCACGGCGACGGACGCCGCGAAAGGCGCACCGCCCCCGCCGTCGACCACGAGCGCATCCCGCACCAACAGATCGATCATGCGCCAACGCTACCACGGGGCGAGGAGTCTGGCATAGGCCCTTCGAGCGCCACGGCCGGCCGTCGGCGCCCGTTCAGTCGCGGACCAGGACGGCGCGAAAGTCGTTGACGTTCGTGCGGGTAGGGCCGGTGACGAGAAGGTCCCCGAGGGCAGCGAGACCGCCGCGACGACGATCGGTTCATGGACGAAGCCTGCACGCTCGCCGAGGAGGGCCGCGGGCGCACCCATCCGAATCCCCTGGTCGGCGCCGTGCTCGTGCGGGACGGCGTCGTCGTCGGGACCGGCTGGCACACCCGCGCCGGCGAAACACACCCGGAGAGCGTCGCCCTGCGGGAGGCCGGCGAGGCCGCCCGCGACGCGACGCTCTACTGCACCCTCGAGCCCTGCGCCCACGAAGGACGAACGCCGCCGTGCGCCGACGCCCTCGTCGCGGCCGGCGTCGCACGCGCCGTCGTCACCGTCGGCGACCCGAACCCGCTCGTCGACGGGCGTGGCTTCGCTCGCCTGCGGGCGGGCGGGGTCGTGGTCGACACCGGCGCCGGACGCTGGGAGGCGCGCCCGCGCGCAGAACGCGCCCTTCATGAAGGCGGTGACCACGGGACTGCCGTTCGTCACCTGCAAGGCCGCGGTCAGTCTCGGCGGCAAGGTCGCCGCCGCCGGCGGCGACGCGCGCTGGATCTCGGGCGAAGAGAGCCGGCGGCGCGTCCAAGCGATGCACGCCGCGGCCGACGCCGTGATGGTCGGCGCCGGCACGGCCCGGCGCGACGACCCCGAGCTCACAGTCCGCCTGGCTGAGGGCCGCGATCCGGTGTGGATCGTCGTCTCCAGCACCGGCGATCTGCCCCCCAACGGCAAGCTGCTGGCGAGTGCGGGGCAAGTCAGGACGATCGTCCTCGTGGCCACCCTGGTGGCGGCTACGAGGGACGCGTTGGAAGCTCGCGGGGCCGAGGTCGTCGAGATGGGGAATGGCGGCCTGCGCGCGGGGCTCCGTGTGCTCGCGGAGCGCGGGCTGTTCGATGTGCTCTGCGAAGGCGGGCCCGGGCTCACCCGGCGCGCTTCTGGCCGAGGGGCTGGCCGACGGACTCGCCGTCTTCGTGGCGCCGCTGCTCGTCGGGCGCGGAGCGCCCGACCTCGTGGCGGCGCCCGCCGTCAGTTCGACCACGCCGCGCAGCAGCAACTTATGCTCGCCGCGGCGCATGGCGTGCGTGATCCTGCGGCCCGGCAGCCAGGCCCTGTAGCCCCTTCACGCGGCGACGCCCGGCGAAACCGGCTCAGGTCGCTCCTCCGCCCGGCAGGACGCGCAGGAGGTTCGCCATCTCGAGGGCGGTCGCTGCGGCGGCCCAGCCTTTGTTCCCGGCCTTGGTGCCGGCCCGCTCCACCGCCTGCTCGACGGTGTCCGTCGTGAGCACTCCGAACGCCACCGGCACGCCGGTGTCGAGGGTGACCTTGGCGATGCCCTTGGCCGCTTCCGCGGCCACGTACTCGAAGTGCGGCGTGCCGCCTCGGATCACCGCGCCGAGGCAGATCACCGCGTCGTAGCGGCCGCTGGCGGCGAGCCGCCCCGCGACGAGCGGCATCTCGAAGGCGCCCGGGACCCAGGCCGCGTCGACGTCCGTCTCGCGGACGTCGTGCCGCCGCAGGCAGTCGAGGGCGCCCTCGTACAGCCGCGTCGAGATCATCTCGTTGAAGCGGCCCACCACGAGGGCGAACTTCATGCCCTTGCCGCTCAGCTTGCCTTCGAACGTCGCCATCATCGGCTCCTTTCGCCGTCGTCGTCGTGCGTGAGGGCCGCGCCCGGCACCCAACGGGGCGCCAGGCGCGGCCTAGCCTTCCAGCCCTTCTTCCTGTTCGAACAGGTCCTCGTGCTCGAGCAGGTGCCCGAGCTTCTCGCGCTTGGTGCGCAGGTAGCAGAGGTTGTCGTCGCGGGGCGGCACCTCAAGCTGTACCCTGCCCGTGACGCGCAGCCCGTAGCCCTCGAGCGCCACGATCTTCTTCGGATTGTTGGTCATGAGGCGCATCGACGACAGGCCAAGGTCGACGAGGATCTGCGCGCCGATCCCGTAGTCTCGCAGGTCGGGGGCGAAGCCGAGCTCGAGATTGGCCTCGACGGTGTCGCGGCCCTGCTCCTGAAGCGCGTAGGCCTTGAGCTTGTTGATGAGACCGATGCCGCGGCCCTCCTGGCGCATGTAGAGCAGCACGCCCGTCCCCTCGGCCTCGATGCGCCGCAGCGCCTCGGCGAACTGCTCGCCGCAGTCGCAGCGCAGTGAACCGAAGACGTCCCCGGTGAGACACTCCGAGTGGACACGCACAAGCACGTCGCTCTTGCCGGCCACGTCTCCCTTGATCAGCGCGACGTGGTGGGCGCCGTCGATGACCGACTCGTAGCCCACCGCCTTGAAGTCGCCGTAGCGTGTCGGCATCGAGACCGTGGCCGCGCGGCGGATGAGCTTCTCGTTGCGCCGCCGGTACTTGATGAGGTCGGCGACGGTGACGATCTTGAGCCCGTGACGGCTCGAGTAGGGGACAAGGTCGGGCACGCGGGCCATCGTGCCGTCGTCGTTCATGATCTCGCAGATGACCGCGGCCGGCGAAAGACCCGCGAGGCGGGCCAGGTCGACCCCGGCCTCGGTCTGCCCGGTGCGTTCGAGCACGCCGCCGGGCCGGGCCATGAGGGGAAAGACGTGGCCCGGCTGCACGAGCTCCTCGGGCGACGTCTCAGGGTCGATCGCCACCTGGATCGTCCGCGCCCGGTCGGCGGCCGAGATACCCGTGGTGACGCCGTCGCGCGCCTCGATCGAGACGGTGAACGCGGTCTGCAGCTTGGCCCGGTTCTCGGCCACCATCGGCGGGAGGTTCAGCTCGGCGCAGCGTTGCGGCGTGAGCGCCAGACAGATGAGACCGCGCGCCTCCTTGGCCATGAAGTTGACCTTCTCGGCCGTGGTGAACTGCGCCGCCAGCGTCAGGTCGCCCTCGTTCTCGCGGTCCTCGTCGTCGCACACGATCACGAACTTGCCTTCGCGCAGGTCCGCGATGGCCTCGTCGATCGTCGCGAAGGGCCCCTCGCGCATCAGAACCCCGCTTCCGCCAGCTTCTCCCAGGTCAGCCCCTCCGGTGGCTTGCGCCCCTCGACGAAGGCCTGGACGTATTTCGCGATCAGGTCGGCCTCGAGGTTCACCCGCGTCCCCCGGTCAAGGCGCGAGAGCGTCGTCACCGCCGCCGTGTGGGGGATCAGCGAGACCCGCAGCCCCTCTCCGTCGACGCTCACCACGGTGAGGCTGACTCCGTCGAGGGCGATCGAGCCCTGCGGCACGCTCGACCGCGTCACCGCCGACGGCGCCTCGAGATCGACGACGAGCGCGTTCTCCTCGGGGGCCACGCGCGTGACCACGCCGACGCCGTCGACGTGGCCGCTCACGAGGTGACCGCCGAGGCGCGCCTGCAACGTCAGAGCCCGCTCGAGGTTGAGCCGGTCGCCGGGCCGTCGCTCGGCGAGCGTCGTACGGCGGACGGTCTCGGGCATCACGTCAGCCGCGAAGCCGTCCGCGCGGACGGCCGTCACCGTCAGGCACACGCCGTCGGTCAGCACCGAGTCGCCAACGGCCAGACCGGCGGGCACCGTCCGCGCGGCCACGTCGAGCACGGCGCTCTGGGCGCCGACGCGCAGCGAGCGCAGGGTACCCACCTCCTCGACCAATCCGGTGAACATCAGCGGCCCGTCCCTTCGGTCGCGCCGACCCCGACTGCCACGTGATCCGCGTGGACAGGGTCCACAGTCCGCAGGTCGGCGCGCAGCAGCAGGTCGTCGCCGATCGCTTCCCAGGCGACGTTGACCAGGCGTCGGGCGCCCGCGACGGTGTCGACCGCGGGCACGGCGAGGAGGTCCGGGGCGCCGCGACCGATGAGCAGTGGGGCGATGAAGAGGACGAGCCGGTCGACGAGGTCGTCGGCGAGAAGCGCCCCGGCCAGGCCGGGGCCGCCCTCGCAAAGGACCTCCAGGAGACCGCGGTCGGCGAGCTGGGCGAGGCCCCCGCGCAGGCCGCCGCTCCCCATCTCGAGGGTCTCGACTCCCCGGCTCTCAAGCGTGCGGCGCACGCCGCCGGAGAACCGGCGGGCGAGGACGATGGTCGGCGTCTCGCGGGCCGTGCTCAGCAGCTTGCAGCCCGGCGGCAGGACGCCGTCGGTGGAGACGATCACGCGGACCGGGTCGCGCCCCTCCGTCAGGCGGGCGGTGAGCTCGGGATCGTCGCGCCGCACGGTGCCGGCGCCGACGATCACCGCGTCGGCCGCGGCGCGCAGGCCGTGAGCGACGCGCCGGCTCTCAAGGCTCGAGATCCAGCGCGCGTCGCCGCCCGCGGCGGCGACCTTGCCGTCGAGGCTCACGGCGGCTTTGTACGTCACCAGCGGCAGGCCCATGGCCGCCGCCTTGACGAAAGCGGCGTTCTGGGCGCGGGCGCGCGCCTCCCACCGGGCGGCGCCGACGTCGACCGCCACGCCGGCCTCGCGCAGGCGCGCCAGGCCGCGGCCATCGACCAGCGGGTTCGGGTCCTGGAGAGCGACGACGGCGCGCGTCACTCCGGCCGCGACGACCGCGTCGGCGCACGGCGGCGTGCGTCCCTGATGGCTGCAGGGCTCGAGCGTGCAGTAGAGCGTGGCGCCGGCGGCGGCCGGACCGGCGTCGCTCAGGGCGACGACCTCAGCGTGAGGCTCACCCGGTCCCGCGTGGTAGCCGCGCCCGACGACGCGGTCGTCGTTCACGAGCACGGCGCCGACGAGCGGGTTCGGGTGCGTCAGCCCGCGCCCGCGCTCGGCGAGCGCGAACGCCTCCTCCATGTGGCGGTCGTCCTGAAGACGGTCCTCATCCACCTGCCGGCGTCCTCCTTAACGCACAACGCCCCGGGCACGCAGCTTCGGGGCGGACGACGCCGACGCGTCGTGGTGGTCTTCTCTCATCCGGACTATGACCGTCGGCCCAGGAGTTCCACCTGGTCAACCTCTTTCGAGGCTCGCGGGCTCTCACCGCCGGTGGGGACTTTCACCCCGCCCTGAAGCCACTCTGTACTTCGCAGTCCGAGTATACGGGCGCGGCGCGGCGACCTCAAGCGCCAGGCTGGCCAGCGCCGTCGGCGTGCGCGGGACCGGAAGGCGCGACGTCGCGTATGAAGCAGGTTGGAACTGGTCCGCTCAGCTCTCGCCCGCGGCCTCCGCCAGCTCGTGAAAGCGCGTCGCCGCGCCGTGGCCGTCGAAGACGCTCGAGCCGGCCACGAGGAGGTTGGCCCCGGCCGCCACGAGCTCCCCGGCGTTGACGGCGTTGATCCCCCCGTCGACCTCGAGAGCCACGTCCTCGGGCAGGAACGCCCGCGCGCGCCGCAGCTTGTCGAGCGACGTCTCGATGAAGCTCTGTCCGCCGAAGCCGGGGTCCACCGACATCACGAGCACAAGGTCACACTGCCGGAGCACGTCGGCGAGCGTCTCCAGCGGCGTGGAGGGGTTGAGAGCTACCCCTGCGGCGGCGCCGGTGTCCCTCACCTGGCACAGCGTCCGATGCAGGTGCGGGCAGGTCTCCTGATGGACGGTGATCACGTCCGCTCCCGCCGCGGCGAACGTCTCGACGTACCGTTCCGGCTGTTCGATCATCAGGTGGACGTCGACGAGGGCGCCGGCCCCGTGTACCAGAGGAGCCACGGCGCCGACGACGAGCGGTCCGATGGTGATGTTGGGAACGAAGTGGCCGTCCATGACGTCGACGTGGACCACTCTGGCTCCGGCGGTGAGTACGGTCTCGACCTCCTCGCCCAGACGGGCGAAGTCGGCGGAGAGGATCGACGGGGCGACGTGTACCTCGCTGAGCGTCTGGACCATACCTCACCTCCACGGAGGGCCGCGCGACGCCGGAGGCGCCGCTAGGCCATTCTATCGCGCTGTTCCGCGCCGGGCAGGCTCCCGTCGCAGGCGGGCGACGAAGAAACCGGTGCTCCCCCAGGCCGGCGGCAGCGCCAGCAGGTAGGCGCCGTTGGCCGGGTGCGCGGCGCCCGGATACTCGGCACCCAGGTCGTCCAGCGACCACTTCCCCGTGGCGACGAGACCACGGACCACGGCGTCCGTCTCGGCGACGGTGACCGTGCACACGGCGTAGGTGAGTAGCCCGCCGGGCCTCACGCAGCGCGCGCCGGCGGCGAGAAGGCGTCGCTGATCGTCGGCCAAGCGCCCGACATCGGCCAGGCGGCGGCGCCAGCGCAGGTCGGGGCGCGAGGCCAGCGTGCCCAGGCCGCTGCACGGCGCATCGACGAGCACCGCGTCGAAAGCCGCCTCGAAGGCGCCCGGCAGCCTCGTCGCGTCCGCCTCGAGCACTTCGACCGCCGAGGCACCGAGCCGCTCCAGGTTGGCGCGCAGCGCGGCCGCGCGACGGCCGTCGACCTCGACGGCCACGACGCGTCCTGTCGGATGCGCCGCGGCCAGCTGGGACGTCTTCGTCCCCGGAGCCGCGCAGAGGTCGAGCAACGCACCGGCAGCCATCCCGCCTCCGGCGGCGACGAGGCCTGCCAGCTGCGAGCCGCGCGACTGCGGCGTGACGAGCCCGAGGGCGAACGGCGCCGAGGTCTCCAGCGGCGGCCCGTCGTAGACGAGGGCCTCGGGGAGGCCGATCACTCCTTCTCCGGTGATGCCGACCTCCGCCAGCGCATCCCGCGCCGCGTCCAGGCCGCCGCGCAGCCTGTTGACCCGCAGGCACCGCTCCGGAGCCTCGTTCGACGTCGCCAGCAGGGCGTCCGCAGCGCCACGACCAAGGTCGGCGGTGAGCAGCGCCACCATCCATTCGGGGCACGACCAGCGGACCGCGCGCGAGCGCAGGTCGTCCCCGGCGCCCGCCTCCGCCAGTCGCTCGCGTCCCTCTCTTGAGAGCACCCGCAACACGGCGTTGACGTACCCTCGCGTGCGGCGGCCCTGTGCGGCGACCAGGGCGACGCCGTCGTCGACCGCGGCGTGCGCGGGCACGCGGTCGAGGAACAAGAGCTGGAAGGCGCTCAAGCGCAACGCTTCATGAACGTCGGCCTCGACGCGGGCCAGCGGGACCGCCGAGAACGAGGACAGGACGGCGTCGAGGCTCAGCCGCCGCTTGACCGTCCCTGTCACCAGCTCGGTCGCCAGCCTGCGGTCGCGGTCCTCGAGGCCGTCAAACTCGGGCAGCGCCGCCTGAGAGTCGTCAAGCTTGTCGCGTTCGGCCCTCAGGCGCACGAGCGCGCGCCAGGCGGCGAGGCGTGCCGGAGCCGGGACGCTCACCGCCCGGCCAAGGCGCGCCCGGCGCCGCGCAGGAACTCGGCGGCGGTCATGCGCCGGCGGCCCTCCTGCTGGAGCTCCAGCACTTCGAGCCAGCCCTCTCCGCACCGTAGCCCAAGCCTGTCGGGGCTGGGCTTGGGGGGCGGACCGTCGCCGGCGCGCGAGCGCCAGATCGCGGTCCGCCTGCCGAGAAGCTCGGTCACGGCGCCGATGTCTGGCGACAGGGCCCTCACCTGGTCGGAGATCGCCGTCGCCGGCCGCGCCCAGTCGATCTGGCGGTCGGCGGCGGTGATCTTCGGTGCGTACGTGGCCGGGCCCTCCTGGGGGCGCCAGCGCACCGTCCCGTCCTTCATGCCGTCGAGCGTCGCCAAGAGGCTGGCCACGGCGACGGGGGCGAGCAGACGGTACGCCTCTCCGGCGTCCGCTTCAGCCGGCACCGCCACGGCCCGTTCGTCGGCCACCGGCCCTTCGTCCACCCCCGCCGTCATCTGCAGCGTGACGACGCCCAGCGCAGTCTCTCCCGCCATCAGCGCCCGCTCCACGGGGGCGGCGCCTCGCCAGCGAGGGACCGGCGACGGATGCACGACGAGGCAGGGCAGCGCGCCGAGCACCGCGTCGCCGACGATCTGCCCGTAGGCACAGGCGACGAACACGTCGGGCTCGAACCCGATCAGGGCGCGGACGGCTTCGGGTTCGCCGATGCTGTCGGGCTGGAGCACGGCCAGCCCCGCCGCGAGCGCCGCAGTCTTGACCCCGGGCGCCTGCGGCGTGCCGTGCCTCCCGCGCGGGCGGTCGGGATTGGTGACGACGACCACGGGAGCGTGGCGCGAGCCGATGATGCCCGTGAGGACCGACTCCGCGAACGGCGCCGTCCCGGCGAACGCCACCCGCACGGCGATCAGAGCCCGCCGGCCGCCGGATCGCCGGCCGTGCCCTCGCGCAGGGCGCGCAACGCGGCCGCCCGCGCCTCCCGAGTCGTGCGGTCGACGATGAGGATCCCATCGAGGTGGTCGACCTCATGCTGGATGACGCGCGCTTCAAATCCTTCGGCGACGAAGTCCACGGAGGCGCCAGTCAGGTCCCTGCCCCTCACGCGCACACGAGAAGCACGCTCGACAGGCATCGCCACCCCGGGGACGCTCAGGCAGCCCTCGTCGCCCTCTTCGCGCTCCTCGGAGAACTCGCTCAGCTCCGGGTTCACGAGCGCCCTCGGGTCGTCGTCGACGTCGTAGACGATCAGGCGGTCCACCACGCCGATCTGCGGCGCCGCGAGGCCTACGCCCGGGGCGTCGTGCATGATGCCGATCATCCGCCTGGCGAGCTTGCGCAGCGCACGGTCGAAGGCCACGACCTCGCGCGCCCGTTCGCGCAGGACAGGGTCGCCGATGACGCGGATCTCACGCCGCGCCTCACGCCGCGCGCGTTCCTCGGGGGTCACGCGAGGCGCCGTCTTCGCCGTCTCACTCATGTCCTCATGGTATCGGTTGCCTCGCCCTACAGCCACTGGGGGTCGACGTCGGCGACAAGCCGCGCGCCGCGGGCCGCGAAGCGCGGCCGGTAGCTCTCCAGCCATGGACCCAGCGCATCAAGTGTTTTCCCTATCGTGGCAGTTTTTATCAGCACGCGGGCGCTGTACCGGCCACGCTCACGATAGAGGGGGCCCGGCCCCAGGACCTGTGCTCCGTCGCCGAGCAACGCGGCGACGCGCGCGGCGATGAACGCCGCGCCTGTCTCGGCCTTCGCGGCGACAGGCGACGACATCTCGAGCCCGATCAGCGACGTGGCCGGCGGATAGTCGAGCGCCCGCCGCTGGCCGACCTCCTCGGCGTAGAAGCGTTCCTGCTCCCCTGCCGCGGCGCGCGCGATGGGTCGCGCCGTCGGACTCAGCGTCTGTACGATCACGCGGCCGGGACTCGGGCCGCGGCCGCTGCGCCCGCCGACCTGCACGAGCATCGCGAAGGTCCGCTCTTCGGCCCTGAAATCGGGGAAGTGCAGGGTCACGTCGGCGTCGACCACGCCCACCAGCGTGACCTCCGGGAAGTGGTGACCCTTGGCGATCATCTGCGTGCCCACGAGCACCTTCGGTCCGGGGGCGGCGTACGCTTCGAGAACGGCCTGCAGGCGGCGATACGACCCGGCGACGTCGGAGTCAAGGCGCAGCAGCTCGACACCGGGCAGCAGCGAGCGCACCTCGCGCTCCACGCGCTCGGTGCCGAAGCCATGTCGGGCGACGTCGGTGCCGCCGCATTCGGGACACCGCGAGGGCACCGGCTCCGCGTGGCCGCAGGTGCGGCACCGGAGCCCACCCTCTCCCCCCCCGAACAGGGTCAGCGTGACGTCGCAGCGGGGACAGCTCCAGGCATGGCCGCAGTGCCCGCAGGCGAGGTACCCGGCGTACCCGCGGCGGTTGTGGAACAGGATCGCCTTCTCCCCCGCGTCGACGGTGCGGGCCAGGGCGGCGGCGAGCTGGGACGAGAACACCTCGTGGACGTCGCGCATGTCGACGATCTCGAGCACGGGCGGCGTCGAGCCGTCGACACGCGTGATGAGGTCCGCGTGCAGGGACGCTCGCGCGTAGGCCTCGACGCTGGGCGTCGCCGAGCCGCTGACGACGATGGCTCCGCAGGACTGCGCTCGCCAGCGGGCCACGGTGCGGGCGTCGTAGTGCGGCTCGTTGTCCTGCTTGTACGAGGTGTCGTGTTCCTCGTCGATCACGATGAGCCCGAGATCGCGCAGCGGAGCGAAGACCGCCGAACGAGCCCCGACGGCGAGACGGACGCGACCCGAAGCCAGCTCGCGATAGGCGTCGAGCCGTTGGCCCGTCGAGAGGCCCGAGTGCAGAACGGCGACTGGCTCTCCCGCGAAGCGCTCTCGCACCCGGGCGACGGTCTGGCCGGTGAGCCCGATCTCGGGCACCAGGAACAGCACCGAGCGTCCAGACTCCAGGACCGCCGCGGCGGCCTGGAGGTAGACCTCGGTCTTGCCGCTGCCGGTCACGCCGTGCAACAGCACCTCGTCGCCGGGACGTGAAGCGCAGAGGATCGTGTCGAGAGCCGCCGCCTGGCCGGGCAGGAGGTCGAGGGCGTCGCCGAGCCGCGCGCAAGCCGCCGGCCGGCCCGCCTGGGCGGCGGCCGGCCCTGCGGATGCGTCCGCGGCCGGCCCCGCCGTCCGCTCCTCGCCGCTCACGTCGCGTAGCGCGCCGGCCGCCAGCAGGCTCTCGAGGCCGGCGGCCGAGAGACCGGTCGCGGCGCGCAGGGCGTGGGCTTCGATCTCGCCGCCCTTCGCCACCGCGTCGAGCGCCGCGCGCTGCCTGGGACCGGGCCGCTTCGCCTGGCCTTCGCCCACGGCGAGGACCCGCGACTCGGCGTGCGCGCCGACCACGTGGACGCGGTGAGCGACGCGCACCCAGCCCCTGCGGCGATAGCGGTCCGCGGCCCGCTTCGCGGAGCCGGCGGGCAAGGTCAGGCCGTCGATCGCCTCGAGACCGGACTCGCCGTCGTTCAGCGCCGCCCGGCCGGCATCGGTCAGGGCGTAGTGGCGCGTGACGCGCAGCGCGCCGGTCGGCGGAGTCACCAGCGCCAGGGCGCCGCTCAGCGACGAGAGGTAGTAGCGGCGCACCCGCTCGGCGAGGCTCAGGAGGTCGGCCCCAAGGCCCGGGACGTCGAGCACATCGGCGACCGGTCGCAGCCGCCCCTCGTGGCGGCTGCGTTGGCGAAGCTCGAGCACCACGCCGATGATGGTCTGCGGTCCGAGCGGGACCGCGACGAGCGCGCCGGGCGTCACCTCGTCGCCCGAGTCCGCCGGCAGCGCGTAGTCGAACGGCTCCGCGAAGGCCCGCGTGCGGACGAGTGGGAAGACGGCCGCGACGCTCATGCGGCCTCCCGTGTGCCCCCGCTCCGCCTCTTCAGGCGCTCGGGAGCCCGGCGGCGGCGCGCAGCGCCTCCACCTTGTCGGTGCGCTCCCACGTGAAGTCGTGGTCGTGGCGGCCGAAGTGACCGTAGGCCGCCGTCTTGCGGTAGATCGGCCGCCGCAGGTCGAGGTCGCGAATGATCGCCGCGGGACGCAAGTCGAAGTGCTCGCGGATGAGGCGCTCGATCGTCCCCACATCCACCTTCTCGGTGCCTTGGCAGTCGACCATCAGCGAGACCGGGTGCGCCACGCCGATGGCGTAGGCGACCTGCAGCTCGCAGCGGTCGGCGAGGCCGGCGGCGACGACGTTCTTGGCGACGTAGCGGGCCGCGTACGCGCCGGAGCGGTCGACCTTGCTCGGGTCCTTGCCGGAGAAGGCGCCGCCGCCGTGGCGCGCCGCGCCGCCGTACGTGTCGACGATGATCTTGCGCCCGGTGAGCCCCGCGTCGCCCATCGGACCGCCGATGACGAACCGGCCGGTGGCGTTGATGACGACGAGCTCGTCCAGACGGGTAGCGTCGTACAGGTGTTTCGGCAGGATGGGCTCGACGACGTGCTTGATCAAGTCGGGCCTGATGATGCTCTCCAGGTCGGCCTCGTCCGAGTGCTGGGCGGCGAGCACGACCTTGACGATCTCTGCGGGTTGGCCGTTCTCGTAGCGGACGGTGACCTGTGACTTGCCGTCCGGACGGAGGTACGAGAGGTCCTTCTCAGTCTTGCGCACGTCGGCGAGCCGCTTGGCGAGCTGATGGGCGAGCAGAATGGGCATGGGCATGAGCTCGCGCGTCTCGTTGCAGGCGAAGCCGAACATCATGCCCTGGTCGCCGGCGCCCTGCAGGTCGAGCGTGTCGTCGTCGTTCGCGTCGGTGCGCACCTCGATCGACTTGGACACACCCTGGCTGATGTCGGGAGACTGCTCCTCGATCGCGACCATGACGCCGCAGGTCTCCCAGTCGAAGCCGTAGCGGGCCTCCGTGTAGCCGACCTCTCTGACGGTGTCGCGCACGATCTTCGGGATGTCGGCGTAGGTCTCCGTCGTGACCTCGCCGGCGACGATCGCGAAGCCGGTGTTCACGAGCGTCTCGCAGGCGACGCGCGAGTATGGGTCCTCGGCGATGAGCGCGTCGAGGATGGCGTCCGAGATCTGGTCGGCGAGCTTGTCGGGATGTCCCTCGGTCACCGATTCCGAGGTGAACAGGTAGTTGTTGACGTCCACCGTACCTCCTCGCAGGGACCGGCCGGCGGGTCGAGACCGGCACGTCCGGGATGGCGTTGCTGAAGGGCGCGGCGTGGAAGGGCCGGCTGCCGGACTGCCGTTGTCTCCGACCCGCCGCGCAAGCCCGCGGGAGTCTACCAGACGGCGACGCGCGCGTTCAACGACGCCGCCGATTCGAGCGTGCGTCGGCGTTGCACGTGACGCGGCGGGGACGGGCTACTCGCGCTTCGGCTGGCGGCCCATGAGGTCGGCCACACACTCGAACGGCGTCCGGCGGCCCTCGAGGACCTCGTACACGTTCTCCGTTACCGGCAGCTCGATGGCGAGCCGGGCGGCCCGGTCGTGGAGGGCGTAGGTCGTGGGAAAACCCTCCACGACCTGGCCGACCTTCGCCGCGGCCTCGGCCGGCGTCAGCCCTTCCGCGAGCAGCTCTCCGGCGCGCCGGTTGCGGCTGTGGCGAGACGTGCACGTGGCGACGAGATCGCCGATCCCGGCGAGCCCGACGAAGGTCTCGTAGCGCGCCCCCTGCGCCAGCCCGAGGCGCGCCACCTCGGCCAGGCTGCGTGTCATGAGCGCGGCGCGCGAGTTGTCGCCGAACCCCAGCCCGTCGGACATCCCCACGGCCACCGCGATCGGGTTCTTCATGGCGCCGCAGAACTCCACCCCGAGGACGTCGTCGTTGGTGTAGACGCGCAGCGTCTCGCCGGCGACCGCCTGCTGCAGGCGCTCGGCGATGGTCTCGTCGGCGCAGGCGACGACCGTCGCCGACGGCATGTCTCGCCCGACTTCCTCGGCGTGGTTCGGACCCGACAGCGCCGCCGCCGTCGCCCCGGTCGCGTCTTTGATCACCTGCGTCGGCCGTTGCAGCGTGCCGAGCTCGTACCCCTTGGCGAGCGAGAGCTGCAGGCTTCCGGAGGCGCGCCGTGAGGCGACCCACGCCGCGACCTCGCGCACCGCCTGCGTGGGTACCGCATAGACGATCAACTCGGCGCCTGCGATGTCGGCTTCCGCCAGCGCCACGAAACTGAGCTCGTCGGGGAGCCGCACGCCGGGCAAGAAGTGCGGGTTCTCGCGCGCCCTGTCGAGTTCCGCGGCTTCGGCCGCCGTGAGCGTCAAGACCTGCACGCGGTGGCCGCGACGCGAGAGATGCCGCGCGAAGGCGCTCCCCCAGCTCCCGGATCCGATGACGGTGACGTCCACGTTCAGCTCCCCCCGGGCTCCCGCCCGGTCCCCGTGACCGCCGGCGGCTTCGCCGTCCAGGGCAACGTCACCCGCGGCTCTGTGTGGTGGAGCATGCGCTCGATGTTCCCCCGGTGGGCCACGGTCACCAGCACGAGGACGAGCACCGCCGCAAGGCCGTAGGGCAGCGGCTGCCCCGTGACCAGCACGAGCGCGGCCAAGGACACCGCGGCCACGAGTGAGGCAAGGCTCACCATGCGGCCCGCGAGGAGCACGGCGACCCAGATCGCCAGGACCACGATGTAGATGGCAGGCACCAGCGCCAGGGCGACCGCGCTGCCGGTGGCGATGCCCTTGCCGCCGGAGCCGCGCAGGAAGATCGAGTGCATGTGTCCGGCGACCGGCGCCGACGCGATGACGATCGTCGCCCACGGGCCGAAGACGAGGCTCGCGAGCAGCGCCGGCAGGTACCCCTTGAGCATGTCGCAGGCGAGCACGGCGATGCCTGCCTTCTTGCCCAGTACGCGGAAGGCGTTCGTCGTGCCGACGTTGCCGGACCCGCGTTCGCGAATGTCGACGTTGAAGAACAGCTTGCCGATGACGAGACCGAACGGGATGGCGCCGACCAGGTAGGCCGCCGCCAGCATGGGGATGAAGAGGATCACGTGGAGCAGGTTCATCGTCCCTTGAAGTCGATGATGAGCGGTACGCCCTGCAAGTCGAACCGGCCGCGGAGACGGTTCTCGACGAAGTACCCGTAGTCGCGCGTCACCAGCGCGCGGTCGTTGACCTCGATCGCGATCCGCGGCGGGCAAGTATCGAACTGCGCCGCGTAGTACATCTTCAGCCGCCGTCCGCGCTTCGCCGGGAGCGGACGTTCCACGGCCAGCGCGGCAAGCGCCCGGTTCAGTTCCGCCGTGGCGATGTGGGCAGTATACCGAGTGTCCAGCAGGGCGACCATCTCGAGCAGACCGGCCAGACCGGCGTGCGTGAGGGCCGACACGGGCAGTGCCGCCGGGCGTTGGCGCAGCTTGCGCCCGGCGAGCCCTCGGACCTCGTCGAGGTCGGCCTCGACGACGTCCGTCTTGTTGACGGCGAGGACCGTGGCGCAGTGACGACGCGTGGCCTCCACGGCGACTTGAACGTCGAGCTCGCCGAAGCCGAGCGTCGCGTCGAGCACGACTACCGCCACGTGGGCGCGATCCAGGCTCTGCAGACTGCGCAGGTAGGCGTAGTACTCGACCCCGCTGATCTTGGTCGCCTTGCGAATCCCGGCGGTGTCGATGAAGCGGAACTCCCCGTGTCGTGTCGTGACGACAGTGTCGATCGCGTCGCGTGTCGTCCCGGCTACCTCGCTGACGATCACGCGCGGCTCGCCGACGATCGCGTTGAACAGAGACGACTTGCCGGCGTTCGGCCGGCCCACGATGGCCACCGGCACTGGTGAGCGGGGCGGGGCCGGCTCGGCGCCGGCCCCCTCGGCGGACACTCTGTCGACGGGGGCTCGCGCAAGCCGCCGGCCCGAGCCCCTCTGCGCGGACCCGTCGGCGGAGATGGGGCTTCCTCCGACGGTCTCCAGGATCGAGTCCAGCAGGTCGCCCACACCCAGACCGTGCAGCGCGGAGATCGGGACGGGCTCGCCGAGCCCAAGCTGGTAGAGATCGGCCGCCGGGCGCCGGGCGGGGTCGTCGAGCTTGTTGGCGAGGAGGATCACGGGGACGCGGGCACGACGAAGGACGTCCGCGATCTCGTGGTCGTCGGCGACCGCCCCGGCGCGGCCGTCGACGACGAACAGCACGAGGTCGGCGCTCTCGACGGCGGCGCCCACCTGTTGGCGGATCGGCGCCGCGAAGGGCGATCCGGTAGCGGTGTCGTAGCCGCCGGTGTCGACCAGGCGCACGCTGCGACCGCGCCACTCGACCTCAAGGTCCTTGCGGTCGCGGGTGACCCCCCGCGTCTCGTGCACCACGGCGACGCGCGAGCCGCTGAGGCGGTTGACGAGCGTGGACTTGCCGGCGTTCGGCGAGCCGACGACGACGACGATGGGAGGGGGCTCGCTCACCCTTTCAGTCTAGCAAAGGCGTCGGCGAGACCGTCGCCGAGGACGAGGCGCCCATGGCAGACCGACGCCAGGTCTTCGGCGGACACGTCGTCGAGCGTGCGCCCGAGGTCCGCGGGCAGGAAGCTTCGCGGCGCGACCAGCCACTCGCCGGCCGCCAGGGGGTCCTTCTCGAGCGCGGCGACCACCTCGCGGCCGCCGAGCAGCCCCGTGACCGTGACGTGGGCGCCGAAGAGCCGGTTCGTGACCGCGAACGGCCGGCAGTCCACTGCGGCGCGCGCGAGCCGCGAACATGCCTCGTCGAGGACCGGCCGGGCGAGGAGTCCGCCGAGCAGACGCAGGCGGGGAAGGGCCGGCCCATCGCAAGATCCGACCGCGCCCAGCTCCCGCGCCTCGGCCAGCAGGCTCGCCGACATGCCAATGCCGTTCTCGTACTGCAACAGAGCGTCGCTCGGCGGAGGAAGACGGCCGCGGAGAAGATGGAACTCGTCGGCCGCGTGGACGAACCCCCTGCCGAGCGTCTCGCGATAGCGCTGCTGCCCGGCTTGGACGAGCGCCACGACAGCCTCCGCGTCGGAGGCCGCGACCCGGCGCAGGTCGCCCTCCGCGGCGAGCGACACGGGAACGAGCCCGACGTCTTCCACCGCCGGCGTCGCCGCCAGGCGCTCGACGGTCTCCTCCAGGACCGCGCCGTCGTTCCAGCCCGGGCAGACCACGACCTGGGCGTGGATCTCGATGCCCCCGGCGACGAGCCGCTCGAGCATCCGTATCGACGACCGCGCCGCCCGACCCATGAGCGCGACACGGGCCGCCTCGTCCCAGGCGTGCAGCGACACGTACAGCGGCGAAAGCCGGAGTCCGACTATGCGGTCGACGTCGTGGGCGGAGAGGTTGGTGAGGGTGATGAAGGTGCCGTGCAGGAAGGAAAGGCGATAGTCGTCGTCCTTCAGGGAGAGCGAGGCGCGCAGGCCGGGCGGGAGCTGGTCGACGAAGCAGAAGCGGCACTCGTTGCGGCAGACGCGCGGCCGCACCCCGAGACCGTGCGCCAGAGAAATGCCGTGTCCCTCGCGCTCGCCTGCGCTCAGCGCGAGATCCAGCGGCCGCCCGTCGCGGAGCACGCGCAGCCACACGACGCCGTCGGCGGCCGCCAGCTCCAGGTCGAGGACGTCCTCGGGCCGGCGCCCGTTCAAGGTGACGATGCAGTCGCCGGGTCGCAGGCCGGCGCGGAGCGCCGCGCCCTCCACCTCCTCGACCGTCAGACCCATGCCGGGGTGCCTAGCGCGCGCCACCGGTCTCGCAGAGTCGCCGCAGGCGGCCGACAGTGGCCTCGATCTCGTCGTCGGGCGTCGAGGCACCGGCGGTGACACCGACACGTCGCGCCCCGGCGACCCACTCCCCGCGCAGCTCCTTCGCGGTCTCGATGTGGTGGGTCCGCGCCTCGATACCGCGGCACAGCTGGACCAGCCGCATGGTGTTGGCGCTGTTGCGCCCGCCCACGACGATGACGACGTCGACCTGGGCGGCCAGCTCACAGGCGGCGCTCTGGCGCTTCTCTGTGGCGTCGCAGACGGTGTTGTAGACGAGCAGTTCGCGCGCCAGCGGCGCCAGCGTCGCCGCCAGGCGGGCGAGCGCGTCGCGCGCCTGCGTGGTCTGGACGACCACCCCCACCTTGCGGCCCTTGAGGCGGTCGCGCGGCACGTCGTCCGGGTCCGCGACGACGATCGCCTCGCCGCCCGCGAAGCCCTGCAGGCCCACCACCTCGGGGTGGTCGTGCTCGCCGAGGATCACGACGGTGTAGCCGGCCTCGTGGAGGGCGCGTGCCTTGCGCTGCGCCACGGCGACGAACGGGCACGTCGCATCGACCACGTTCACGCGCCGACCGTGCGCCGCGGCGAGTACCTCGGGAGCGACGCCGTGAGTCCGCACGACGAGCGTGCCGCCGGCGGTCTGGTCGACCTCGTCGACCACGTCGACGCCGCGTGCCGCGAGCGCGTCCACCACGCTCGGGTTGTGGATGATCGGTCCAAGCGTAGCGACGGGGCGCTCGGCGCTGGCCAGAGCGTCCTCGGTGAGCCGCAGGGCGCGCTCGACGCCGTAGCAATAGCCTGCGTAACGGGCGATGACGATCTCGCACCCGGCAGCCGCCACGACGCGCGGCGCGGCGCGGCGCTCGTCCGCCCGCGCCGCGGCCTCGTCCAGCGAGCCGCCCCGGGCGTCGTCCGGCGTGACGTCCCACGTGATGTCGTCAGAGCCGTGCATAGAGCTCGGCCACCGCCTGCCGCATGCGGCCGGCCGCCTCCGCGTAGACTTTGCTGCCGCGACCGGTGAGGTCCGACAGGTCGAGCGGCCGCCCGACCAGCACGCGCAGCGCCGGGAAGCCCGGCCGACCGTCACGCCACATCTCCGGCGTGCCCTTGGAGACGGCGGGCACGACCGGCGCGCCGCTGCGCAACGCGATCATGCCAACGCCGGGCAGGAAGTCGTGGACCTGGTCGTCGGGGTACCGGTGCCCCTCCGGGAACATCAGCAGGACGCCGCCCTCGGCGAGCGCCGCGAGGGAGGTCTCGAGCGCCGCACGGTCGCCGGCCCCGCGAGCGATGGGGAACGCGCCGAGCGCGCCCACCAGCCGGCCCAGAGGGCCGAACTTGAAGAGCTCCTTCTTGGCCATGAAGCGCAGCGGGCGGTCGAAGACGATCCCGAAGATGACCGGATCGATGTTCGCCTGGTGGTTCACGACGATGATCGCCGGGCCACTCGCCGGCAGGTTCCCGGTGCCCGTGGCGCGGCAGCGGTAGATGCCGCCGAAGATCGGCACCAAGATGCAGCGCGCCAGCGTGTAGAGCCGGCTGTCACCGCGTCCTCTGAGCAGCATCCCCCAGAGCCTCACCTTGACCTCTTCCCGGCCTCGCCGTCCATCGCCGTCACTGTACGCGCTCCGTCTGCCGGGTCACAACGTGAGCCTGCGACGTGCCAGGTCCTCCACCGTCGTGACGACCTCGTCGAGACCCGTGTGCGTCGTGTCCACGATAACCGCGTCTACGGCCTGACGGAGGGGCGCGACGGCGCGCTCCGAGTCACGGCGGTCGCGCTCGACGACGCTCGCCACGACCTCATCCAGTGTCACGTGAGCGCCGCCGGCAGCAAGCTCTCGCAGCCGGCGTTCCGCCCTCACCTCGGGGCTCGCCGTGAGGTAGACCTTGACGGCCGCATCGGGGAACACGTTCGTCCCGATGTCGCGGCCCTCCATCACGACGCCTCGCTCTCGGGCCAGGGCGCGCTGCTCCTCGACGAGGAGACGGCGCACGCCGGGCAGCGCCGAGACACGCGAGGCGAGCTCGCCGGCGTCGAGCGTGCGGATCGCCTCGCCGAGGTCGCGCCGGCCGGCGTGCAGGTGCCCCTCGCCGTCGAAGCTCAGCCGCGCCTCTGCGGCCACGGCGACGACGGCCGCCTCGTCGTTGAGCGGCACCCCGGCCTCGGCTGCCAAAACACCCACGGCGCGATACATCGCCCCCGTGTCCAGGTAGAGGTATCCGAGCCGCTCGGCCACACGGCGAGCGACACTGCTCTTTCCCGAGCCGCTGGGTCCGTCGATGGCGACGACCAGGGTCGCACCCCCGGCGCTCTCCCCCGTCGGCGTCACTCGACCGCCGGGCCCGTCATGGTCTCGTAGCCGAGGCCGGCGAGAAGGTGTGCGGCGCGATTGCAGACGTCGGCGCCGAGTACGTACACCGTCAACGTGCCGCCGAGCTCGGCGCTCATGTGGTGCAGCGCCAGGTCCTCGACGTTGATGTTGGCGTCGCCGAGCGCCACCATGATCTCCTTCAGCACGCCCGGCCTGTCCGGGATCGTCACCACCAGCCGCAGCAGCTCGCGCGGCGCGAGGCTGCCCTCGACGAGCATGCGTTCGCGGTGCGACGCCGCGCGCGCGATGGTCTCGCTGAGGTGGTCGGCGTCGCCGGCGGCGAGGGCCTCCAGGACTTCCTGCAAGCCCTCCTGAAACGTGGCGAGGGCGGCGAGCAGGGCGGCGCGGTTCTCGAGGAAGATGTCGCTCCACACTCGGCGGTTGCTGCCTGCGATGCGCGTCAGGTCGCGGAAGCTCGGCCCCGCGGAGAGCAGGGCGTCCCGGCTCCCGGCGTGCTGGCCCGCCTGCGCCATGAGCACGTTGGCGAGCACGTGCGGGAGGTGGCTGACGACGGCCATGAGGCGGTCGTGCTCCTCCGGATCGATGGCCACAGGACGGGCCCCGAGCTCTCCGACGAAGCTATAGAGGCGACCGTACGCCTCGGCGTCGACGTGGCCGCCCGGCGTGAGGAAGTAGGTCGCCCCGTCGTAGAGCGACTGCCGGGCGTTGACGACGCCCGCCGTCTCGGAGCCGCACAGCGGGTGCCCTCCGACGCAGCGCCGCTGCTCCGCGGGCGTCAGCGCGCGCATCAGCGGCCCCTTGGTGCTGCCGACGTCGGTGACGATCGTGTCGGGACCGGCGGCGCGCAGCGCCGCCTTGACGTGATCCACCACGAGACGCACGGGCGTCGCCACGACCACGAGGTCCGCCGCGGCGGCGGCCTCTTCGAGCGTTGGGCACGCGGCCGTGATCGCTCCGCGCTCCAGGGCAAGGTCCAGCGTCTCACGGCTGCGGCTCACACCCAGGACCTCGCGCGCGCCGGCGCGGCGTGCGGCGAGACCCAGCGACCCGCCCATGAGGCCCACTCCCACGACCGCCAGCGTGCTGCCTTTGAGGGTCTCGCCGGTCATCGCTGCTACGCCACGGTCCTGCCCGCCCAGCGCGCGAGTTCAAGGACCCGGCTCGCGTACTCGCCGAAGGCCGACGACGGGATAGACTGCGGGCCGTCGCACAGGGCGTGCTCGGGATTCGGATGTGTCTCGACGATCACGCCGTCGGCGCCCGCAGCTACTGCCGCCAGCGAGAGCGGCAGCACAAGGTCGGGACGGCCCGTCGCGTGGCTCGGATCGACCACCACCGGAAGGTGGCTGGCGAGCTTCACCACGGCGACGGCGCCGA
>Ga0315281_10003990_pt1 | contig 21526 bp, 29 predicted proteins | sample YL17G07_0_MG_FD_204540 | JGI IMG/M metagenome (GOLD analysis project Ga0315281, IMG submission 204540) | Sediment microbial communities from Yellowstone Lake, YNP, Wyoming, USA - YL17G07_0 | ecosystem: Environmental > Aquatic > Freshwater > Lake > Sediment | place: USA: Wyoming | collected...
GCCAGGAGCTCAGTCCCGTCGAAGAGGCCGCGTGGTTTGCGGAGCTGCTGCCGGAGTGCGGTGACGACTGCGACCGTCTGGCAGCGCTTGTTAAGCAGAGCAGGAACTACGTGGAGTCACGGCTCAGCCTCCTCCAGGGCGATCCGGAAGTGGTGGCCGCGGTAGCGAAACATGAAATCAGCCTGGGCGTCGCGGAGGAGTTGAATAAGATTGTCCAGCCGGAAGCGCGCGCCGAAGGGTTGATGTGGGCGCGTAACGGGCAGATGACCATCACTCAGGCGAAGCAGTATCGGCTGACGCGAAACCTGGCATCCTCCAATGCCAGTTCCCCTGCGCCAGCCGAACCCGCCCCGGTGGGAGCACCAGCGCCGGGGCGGGATATCTTTCAGTGCTTTCTCTGCGGGCAGAGTGAGCCGAAAACCGACCTCGAGTTCTGGCATATCCATCGGTTTTGTAGGCTGCAGGTGGAGGCGCGCGCGGAGAAGAGCCGGGACTCGGGACTCGGGACTGGGGACTCGGGGGCAAGCCCAGCACCCAGCACCGAACACCCAGCACCCAGGAGTTGAGCCATGCAGACGCCGGTTAAGGTAGGAGCGACGGCCCTACTGGGGGATCGTGCAACGATTGTGGAGGAGAGCGCGTTGGTACACGGATTGGAAACGCGGAACGGGCGGGTTACTGCCGAGGTTAGGGTAACCGTCAACCTGTGTCTTAACGGTAGAAGATACACTGGCGGCCGGGTAATTAAGATCCGATTGGAGTGAGCCATGCAGACGCCGGTGAAGGTGACACTCGAAGAGTATCGGCAAGAACGTCGGGAGTGGCTGGAGAAGAATACGATAGCCTGGCCGACGACGGGCGGGTTGCAGTGTGTCGAGTGTGGTGGGGTGATCCGCGCGCAGGCGGTGACGCTCGATGTGCACAACCGCGAGCTGCCGGGGTGTCAAGGCGACGGGGAGACAATGGAGACGGCGGTGCCCTACTGCCCAAGCTGCGAGGAGCTGCCGGCGAAAAGAGGGTGCGTCCACGTCTAAGGGAAGGGTGAAGGGTAAAGGGTAAAGGGTAAAGGGGAGCGAACGATGAACCGACGCGAAGTGTTGGGCGGTGAGCTCGAGCTGGGGCGGCGGAGGGCGCGAGCGAGGCTGGGTGAAATAGCGAAGCCCGACGCGCTGCTGTCCGATCTGCATAATATCGGGTTTGTGGTCGGTGAGAAGGTGGTTGATAGCGTTACTGGCCAGGAGGTGGAGGTTGTCGGAAGCGGAGTCGAACAAGTTGAATCAACCGAGTAGGGCCATCCTGCGCAGCTACGAGCTGCAAGCGCGCTGGATGGTGGGCCTGATCAACAACTACCGCGACAAGCTGGGAATGCCGCAGTGGGTGATTTCAGAGGAGGGCGACGATGAGCCTGTGGAGCAGCGGAGAAATCACAAAAGAGGTGGCCCTGCTGGTGTGTCAGTGGTACGAGCCGGAGATTCGCGTCCTTCTCGATCGGGCGAACTACTACCGCGGGCGGGCGGGGCTCCCCCCTTGGATTCTCATGGAGGTGCCGCGTGAGCGACGAAGTAAACACAAAGCCGGTGGGCAAGGTGAAAGTGCCGGGTCTGGAGCCGGTCCCGTATGTGGTGGTGAAGCTGCCGGACGGCACAACGGCGCTGCGTAGGCCGGAAGAGCTGAAGAAACAGTAGGGGCTGGGTGCTGGGTGCTGGGTGCTGGGTGTTGCTTTTGTCCCGAGTCCCGAGTCCCGAGTCCCGAGTCCCGAGGAGGTAAGACGTGCGTGAGCACCTAGTTAACCTAGCTCTGAAGCTGGTGGGCTGCCCCTATATCTGGGGCGGGGCGAATCCTTGGACGGGGTTTGATTGTTCGGGCTATGTGGTCTGGGTCTATCAGGTGTTCGGGCTGCTGCCGAGTGGCGATTGGACGGCGCAGGGGCTCTACGAGCACTTCCGACAAGTTGCGGCTCAGCCTGAGATGTCAGAGGGTGGGGGAGACTTGATATTTTACGGCAAGAGTCTGGAGGCGATCACTCACGTGATGCTGACCGTTGGGGGGGATCTCTGTGTGGGAGCGTCAGGTGGCGATAAGCTCTGCACCACCGCTGAGATCGCGCAGAGCCGCGGGGCGATGGTCAAAGTGAAGCGTCCGCGGTATCGCTCGGACCTAGTGGCGGTCCTGCGCGTGCCCATGCCGGGAAAGTGAGGGGGCGAGGGAGTTGCGATGAAGAGCCTGGCGGAACAGATCCCGAAGGAGCTCATGCGACCGGAGCGGAAGGTGGAGGTGGTTGCCTGGATTAAGGCCACTCGCCTGCCCTATCGGTTTCGTCGCGGGCTCCTCCAGGCGTGGGCGGAGGCGGTCAGCGTGAAGCTCGAAGCTGAGGACTACATGGCGGTGACGGATTGGAAGCCGGGCGGCTCGAGCTTGGCAGGGCAAAGGACGTGACGAGGGGGGTGCGATGGTAATCTGCGATCTGTGTAAGCGGGACCCGGTGGCGACGGAAAAGAATGAGGCGCTGAAACGCCAGCCGTGGGGTGTGGCGCTGACTCCGCCGCTGGGGAGTGGGCTGCCCGAGAAGCGGCTGTGCTGGGTGTGTACCATGCGCGTCTTCGACGCGTGGCTGGACCTGGTTGACGGGGTAGCGGCTCTGCCGAAGCCGAAGTAGGAGTTGCGAGGGGGCTGCCGGCTGTGCTAGCATTCCTGGCTTGGATCTTGCGCGAGGCGCGTGCGGTGCGCGAGGACCGCGGAGATCCCCGCGAGGACGATGCGGCGCGCCGGGCGCGCGACGAGGAAGATGAGCTCGAGGATATGGACGACGAGGAGGAGGGGTGGTGAAGACCCTAGACCCATCGGAGTTCTGGGCTCGGAACTTTCTCCTCAACGCCTCCGGGCACTTGCTGGAACAGTCGTTTAGCTTCGCTCTGGCAGCCTGGACCGATGAGGGGGACCGCTTGGCCTATCTAGTTCTGCACAAGGCCATGCGCGACCAGGAGCGGGAGCAGGAGGGGTGAGGTATGAGCGACCTAGATTATGTGAAGATCATCCTGGGTCTGGTGGTGCTAGCGGGTGTTCTGAGCGTGTGGTTTTGGATCTGGGCGTGGATCGCCGGCCCGGCCGTCCGCCACCTGGGGAAGTGTTGGGCCCAAGGCTTGGCACAGGGGCTGGCGAACCCGGAGAAGGCAACCGGGCCTTGGACAGTGATGCGGGGGGTGGGCCTCCTGCCGCCTCAAGCGTCGCCAGACCGTACAGATGCGCCGGCGCCACCGAAATCGCCGGCCCCGGAGCCCACGAAGCGGGCGCCCGTGGGACCACCACGTTATCTCGTACCTACTGAGAAGGAATGAAAGAGTCAGAGCGCTCGTATTACGACGGCTTGAATGAGGCTTCTATCGCCTTGTGGCGACGCTGGCTCGAGCTCTACCAGGACAGGTTCGAGGCTTTCTACTACAACGTCCGCGTGGGTGCTGGCGTAAGGCCGCCAGGGGAGATGTCACCTAAGCTCAAGCGCGATTGGTGGGCACTGACGGCACTCCGCATTGATGCGGTGGCCGAGCGGGAGAATCAGACGTGGTGCATTGAAGTCGCGGAGCGGCCTTCCACCAAGATCCTCGGCAGCCTACAGCTATATGCCCACGTGCTGCCGCTCTACCAGGGGAAGAATCCGCCGCGGCGGGATGTTATCGCGGCTCGGCACGCGGAGGATTTCCTGCTCGATACCGACATCCGAGAGAAGGTGATCCCCGCCCTTGTCTGCCGCTTCCTCGGCGCGGACTTCGCCGCCGTCGTCCAGCAGGCGGGGATCCTAGCCTTCGTGTTTCCCGGTGCCGGGCTGCCTAAGCTCCCGCCGCAATTTCTCCCGAGCACGCTGGGGCCCGGTTGGTCGTCGCCGTAAGACGCGCTTTTTTGCCTTTTTTGGCCCCTTTTTTCTCTTCCCAGAATCGGCGGCAATTCTCAATTTCGCCGGCCCGCCGAAAAACCGCGCCGCCAGCTACCACGTTACAATTAATCGGGTGCTCCGTCTTGATGTGGTCTTTAACCCTTCTAAATCATTCATTTTAGGGAAGTTAAAGTCGCGCACCGCGCGACGCGAGCTTCCTACCCCCGGTAGGACGTTGAAAAAGCGAGTGTTACGCGCGGGCGCCTCCGATCGGTGGATCCGCGCGGGGGCGAAGATAAGGCGAAGACGCCGCGTGGAGCTGTTCGAGCGGGCGAGTGGAGGGAAGCGAGTGGTAATATGCGGTAATTCGAGGTAGAGGGTGTGAGGTGGGCGCGCGGGGGTAGGAGGAGGTGAGACACCCCCGCGCGGCGACGCGCTAGCCGAGGAGCAGCGACTCGGCTTGCTGTGCGGCGAGTGCGGCCTTGTCCGCCTTGGCTTGCGCTTCGGCGCGATTGCGCCGCGCGTCCGCCAGCCTAGCTTTCACGTCGTCACGCTCCTTTTCCTTGGTGAAGTAGAGGAGGATGAGGCGGTCTACATCGTCGGGGCTGTAGCCTTCATCCTCGAGGAAGTTCTGGACAAAGGCGAGATCTTCCACGCCTTCATTGTAGAGCTCTCGGACCTGGGCCAGAGAGAGCCGGATCGGGATCTCCTGGAGGGTGGCCCCGCGGACGACCATAGCGTTGATTTCTTCCTGAGCGAACCCGGCCCTTCCGAGAAGGTAGCGCAGCTCGGTGTTATCGATGCGGCGGTCGATGAAGGCGTCGACCAACGAGCTAGCAAGCGAGCGGTACTGGGCATCGACGCGATCCCAATAGGGCTTGGCGAGCTTGGTGCGCGCCACGTTCTCGGGGTAGCCCTGCTGTTTGAGAGCATCCACAGCGTCGTCAAACCCGTAGACTCCGCCATCCATCAAGTAAACAAGATCGTCCACCGAGAAGAGCTTCAGGTAGTCGAGGAGGAGGTCCGCGGCCACGTCATCATCGTACCCCAGGCCCTTAAGATAGGATTTCAGCTTCTCACTGGTGATTCTCCCCTGATTGTACCGCTTCATCAGCCCGCCCACGGAGCCCAGCTCGAGGGGATACCGCCGATTCAAGTCGCGCGTGCCTGGCTTCACGACGAACGCGTCGAGATACGGCCGCGTGGCCATGCGGGAGAAGCCGCGCGCGGAGATCCCCGAGGTAATCGCGTCGTCAAAGGAGTTGATCCACTTGAGCGCCCCCATGCCGGTGAGGTTCGAGATGATGTTGACCATCCAGGTGGAGAGATGCAGGGAGATGATGGTGCCGAGGATGTGCTGCGCGTTGGTCTCACCACCCCCGACGTCGCGGGGGCTGGCCGGGGTCGTCAGACCGAGTAATGGCTTCATGATTTTGTCGAAAACCAGCTTTGTAGCGTCGCCCGCCGGCCCTCTGCCGGTAGAGGGCTCACCGGGCTTCACGTCCAGGCCGGAGGCGGCGACCTGCTCCACATAAGCCCCGGTGAGGCCGCTCAGGACACCCATGCCGGGCTGAAGGATTGTGGTAGCCGTCTTCACGAGCTCCTTTAGGTACGGCTCAGCCTTTGCTAGGACCGCCTTGAGAACGAGCATTAAGAGGCTAAACCCTCCCCGTTCAGCAAGCCAGGTCAGCAGAAGCACATGCGGGTTTGCCACCATCCACGCCGCTTCTTTCCAGTCTTTGGGGAGAATGCCCTTATCCTGAAGCTCCTTAACGACACCGCTGGTAAACGACTGGATGTCGAAGGCGTTTTCCGGTGGCGGCTCCTCTGCCGGCGGATAGGTCGGCGGATTCTCTACAAAGCCTCCCATTTTGGTTCTCTCCTTAGCCTAAGTCAGACTGGGCCTCGTGGAACACTTGGTCCATCTTGTCCAGGATTTCAGCGAGGGGCCCCGCCCCGGTCTTGGCGTAAACATCGATCTCCTCCGCCGTCTGCGAAATGGTAGGAGACGGCTCGGGGTTGGCTATAGTCTCCTGAATCGCCTGGCGGGGATTGGTCAACACTTCCCAGACCAAGAGCGCGTCGCGGCGCATAGACTCGAGCAGTAGCGGGCGGCTGAGCCGGCCGGTTACGGTGACGAGCGCGGTGAAGTACGAGGAAATCTCGTTGAGGCGGTGAAGCGTGGCGGTGATGGGCCACAGGATCTTCCCCTCGAGGGCGATTAGGCGGTGATCGAGCTTGGCAGCCAGCTTGCGATTGAAGAGCCCGATCATGCGGATGATAGGGCGGAAGGTGTCGAGCAGCATGATGACTGGCTTGAAGAAGGCGCGATAGATCGCCCACACCTGCCGACGCATGCGCTCGATGGGCTCCTGGACGTGCTTCCGCCACCACTCGAGGGCTTTCTGGTAAATGGTCCACGCGTGCTTGAGCTTGTGCCATAGATGCTTGAAGTTAATCTTACGGAGGGCCTTGATGCCGCGCCAGAGATGCTCCCCGACCCACTTGAGACCCTGGCCCAGGTCGTAAATCCACTGCCCGACCTGGTTGAAGAGCCCCATCACCCACTGCGAGAAGGCGATGAGCTGGTCCATCACCCAGCTCATCATGCTCTGGATCATGGCCCACATTTCGCTCAGCAGTTCTCCGATTCCCACGTTCCCTCCCTACGCCCGCGGCAAGCGGGCGAGCTCTGCCGCGCGCTTGTTCATTTCGTCTTGGACGCGCGTTGCGGTGAACTCCGCCTCGGGCAGAGTGAAGGTAAAAGGGCCGTCCGCGCCCACCATGTACTCGATGCGGACCAGGCGGTCCATGCCCGTCGGCGTCAAGCGAAAGTCTTGCACCACCCGCGTCACTGTTGGTTTCAGTTGATCTGCCATTGTAACCTCCTGGCGGCCTGAAGGCCGCCGCTACTGGATTCTGGGGCCAGCACCCAGCACCTAGCACCCAGCACCCTAGCTCAGAGCTTCGCCTAGCTCGTCGAACAGCTTGTCCATCTCCGCATCCTGCTCTGCAGCCTCGCGGATTTCATCCTCGAGCGTATCCTTGTCCGCCTCGTCCTGCATGTTCTTAAGTTGCTCCGCGCTCGAAATGCGCTCAATCCCGAAGGCGTCCAGCTCAGCCTCACCGGCCGCCTGGTCCGACCCCATCTGTCCAAGGCTCGAGCCCGCCTGGTCGTCCCAGCTCTCGAGGCCGCCCAGATGCTCATCGGCGAGCGCCTGAAACTCGGTCTCCGTCGCCGGGTCAGGGCCGGGGGGGTCCGAGAGCGGGTCCCACGTCGGTCTTGGGATCAGAGGCACAGTCAACCCCGTTGCGCCAGCTCAGCAGGAGATCGAGTTTCGTCTCCATCCTGAGCGCGCGGTTTTCTATCCGCCGTATGCGGCGCTCGAGCGCGTAGCCAGCCACAGCCATGATGGTGAGTGTAGCCGGCTGTACGCTGAGCAGTAATTGGACGAGCTCGTTCACAGTTCGGGACTCCTGGCCCCGTGAACGGGGCCGCTACTTCTACGCCGGCCCGTAGCGGCCCCGTTTACGGGGCCACTTCTGGCGGCCTAAAGGCCGCCGCTACAAAACCTGAAGGCCGCCGCTACGACGGCTGCTTGATGCTGTTCAGGACCTTCACGGCGCCGTTGGTGATTTCGGTGATCCCTTCATCGAGCTTCGCCTGGTCCACGATTTCCTTCCCGCTCAGGATCTCGGAAGCGGTCAGCGCGTTGAGGACCACCTGCTTCACCCCAGCCAATTTCTCCGCCCCGCTTTTCTGTCCGGGGCGGAAGACCTTGCCCAGCGTCTCCGCAATCGAGATGGCCAGGGGGAGCACGTTGAAGATCCCGGTGAGAACTTTCAAAAACGTTGCTAGCACGTTCATAATGAACCTCCGTGGCGGCCTGAAGGCCGCCGCTACTACTACCATTCCTGCAAGCGTTTCCAAATGGCCCGGTTTAGGCCCTGGCTGCCACCAGGAACGATTTTCTCGGGGTCGCCCATACCTGAGTACCCCCTTTTTACTGGCCCCATGAACGGGGCCGCTACGTTCCCTTCCCCAGCACCCAGCACCCAGCACCCAGCACCCCTTGGCCCCGTGAACGGGGCCGCTACGTTCCCTTCCCCAGCACCCAGCACCCAGCACCCCCTGGCGGCCTCACGCTGCCGTCAGTGTGACCGCCAGCAAGGGGAAAAAGGAGCGCGCCACGTTGTCCGTAAACGTCGCCGTTGCCGGGAGTGGAAACGCCGCCGCCATCTCGCGCACCCCGAGCATCGAAGGCCACCCCCGATCCACGCCATACCCTAAATACGGGGTGGTGGCATCCGCAGCCTCCGCCATATAATACCGCCCGGCATTGAGCTGGATATCGGCAATATTGAAAAACTGAGCGCAACCTGCGGCTCCCAAGGGTGTCGAGCCTGATGATACCAGGCGGTTTCCGTTGGTATCGTAGAGCCCCACATCAATGTTTCCCCCGGTCGCAGAAGTGATAAGTACGATCATGCGCTTAATAACTACCATCTCGGATAGCGTGAAGGGCACAAACATTGCCAGGTTCGCCACCGGCCACGCTGAGCGGCTCACGGGGGTCGGTTGCACCTCCGCTAGAAGCTCGGACGAGCGGATGATCAGTGGCGTGATCTGAAACCGCTCGAGACCGTAGTCGGCGAAGCCAATGCCCATTTACCAGCCTTCAGTGCTTTACGAGGGTGACATCCACCACATCGTCCACATCCACCGCTCTAGCGATGGTGTTGAGAACCACAAGCTGCACCTGGCCGCCGGGCTCACCGGCGCCGAAGGCGGCCGAAGGCCGCAAATCGAAGCGCACGCGGGTAAGCGTGGCGCCGCCGGGGGTGTCCGTGCCCACATATTCTTTCGAGCGCACAACCAGTTGAAACGTCATTCGAGTGCCCTCCCAGGTTTGATGATGGGCTCAGGCGACGGCGCCGGCGCCGGCACAGGCGCGGGAGGAGGCACCGGCGCTGGTGCGGGCGTCGGTGCAGGCGCTGGTGCCGGCACGGGCGCAGGCGCTGGAGTGGGAGCCGGGGTCGGTGCCGGAGCGGGCGGCACGTAAGGCGCGGGTGCGGGCGGCACGTAAGGCGCGGGTGCCGGAGCTGGCGCGGGCGCCGGCGCTGGAGTAGGAGCCGGGGTCGGTGCCGGAACGGGCGGCGGTGCGGGGGCCGGGGCCACGTAACGGGTAGGTGTCGGGGCCACGTAAGCCGCAGGTGCGGGGGCCACGTAAGCCTCAGGTGCGGGCGTCGGTGCAGCCGCAGGTGCAGGCGTCGGTGTGGGCGCCGGTGCAGGTGCCGGTGCGGCATGTTCGATGAAGATGATGCGTACCCACCACCGTTGACCTTGCGGGGTTGCAGGGTCCCTTACCGGTACGCCCAACTTGGCCGCCACCACCGGGTCACTGGTAGACCCCAGGAATATCACGCTTAGAATCTCGATGTTCGGATTTTGCCTACGTAGCTCCGCCACCGCGTCTGAGCCGTTCTGGGTGACGGCCTCCACGAATACCTGACTTTGGCCCTGGGCAATTCCCCAGGGCGGCTGAGGGGCGGGCGAGACGGGCCCAGAAGTGATGACCGAGGGACCCGCCGCGGGTTTTGAGACCGCGGGTGCGGCGGCGGGGGCTGCCGCCTCTGTTACCGCGGCCACCTCGGCGGCTTGCTGGGCCACCATGAGGTTAGCAATCTCGGTGGTCAGGTCGGTCTTAGCCTCGAGTGGCACGGTCACGATGCGGACCGTCACCGTATGGGCGTAAACTGTATCGAGATTCCAGGTATAGGCATCGAGGAAGAAGGGTGGCTGGTCGAGATCGTATTCCTCGAACCAATGGATCGTCTCGTCTGAGGCGGCGAAGTCCGCCTCGGGATTGAGCGGCCAGAGCTGATGTAATTGCCGCCGAATCTGGATGTGGTGATATCCGACGGCGCCGGAGGGGAATTGGAGACCTACCTCAGTGATCCGGCCGCGGGCGATGGGCATGACCGTCTTGAGCCTGGCGGCTGCCGAGGTATTCGCCGGCGTGGTGATGCTGTAGACGTAGATCACGCGGTCTCCGGGTTCTGGGTGCTGGGTGCTGGGTGCTGGGCCCAGAACCTAGAACTCCGAAGGAGTCCGATGGACTCCAGCGGAGTCCAGAAATCGGACCTAGAACCTAGCCCCCGCGCCCTACTGGCTACTTCTTTTGTACCGCCGCGCGCTCACCCGGAAGGTGACGAGGCCCGCCGTGCCCGCGGTGGCGAAATAGATCGCGGGAGCATCACCCGAGCGCAAGAACGCCCGCGGGTTGGCGCTCTGCCCGCCATCCGCCGCGAGCGTGGCGGAAGTCACCAGACCCACGAAGGTCCCGTCGCGGTACATCCCGAAGGTGATAGTGAGATTGGCGCCGCCCACTTGCCAGGCGGACATCCACACGATCTCCCACATCTCGTCGGGCGGGACCTTATCGAGCACTTCCGTTACGGCCCCGCTCGTGCTCGAGGCGCGCACACTTTGCCCGATGTACTCTTTAACCCACTCCATGCTGCCCCCTTACGAGCGGAGCTGGTTCGTGACCACCGTGTAGGCGCCGCCGGAAGCAGCGTCGGTGGCGATGAGCTCCGCCTTGGAGAGTCCCGCCACCTTGAAGTAGTCGTCCACCTCGCGCCCGTCGCCAAACACCCACTCGAGGAACGAGTGCGGGCAGTAGCCACGGACGTTGATGTAGACGCTCCCGGTCTCGCCGGTGGTCCCAACACCCGCCACTCGCTCAGCCGTTACCACAGTTGCGCTAGCCAGGGCCGTGGCGCCGACCGGACCCATCCAGGCAGAGACTCGGCCGTACACATCGGAGAGCCACGAGACCGTGGTCCCGTTCAGATAGGTCATGCGCTGGCGGACCGCGGGCAGGCGACGAACGTTATCCTCGAGGATCTGGGCGGCCGAGAGGTTGAAGTCGACGAAGCTGTCGTCGTTCCGGGTGAGCTTGTAGTTGGTGACATCGATGTCGGGCTCGATCAGGGTCTCCAGCGCGCCGAACATGAGCGATTGGTAGTCGTTTTTGAGCGGGAGATCGGTGGTGCGATAGCCTGAGCCGAGCGTGGTGTAGCTGTCCGCCTGCTTCGACATGATGAAACCGCGGCAAGGCAGCGCACCTTCTTCGATCAGGCGAGCAATGATGGTTAGGTAGCCGGTCGCGGTCGTAAATCCCGCAGTGTCCGAGAGGGTGAGGGCGTGCGTGAGCGCGAGCTGCGCGTTCGAGAAGCGGCTGGTGTCGAGGTAAAACTCGCGGTCGCCCGGGAAGCGCCCGAAGTAAATGTCCGCCTCCTCGATCACCGTGGCCGAGGCTTTCGAACTGAGCTGCTGGAACGGCAGCCGGCCGGTGAGGAAGTAGTCGCGGGCCTGCTCCTGGCGGAAGCTGAGGGAGTGGAGCACGTCGGAGCCGTCGAGGACCTCGAGCTTACTCACCATAGCGTTGAGCTTGCCGAGGGTGTTCGAGGTGCTGCCGTTGTTGGCCTGGTAGATCACCCGCAGTTCCTGAATCTTCATGCCGGTCTTGAGGTCTTTCGTGAACGTCTGGGAATCAGAGATGTTCTGGGCGTTGACCAGAACGTAGTCCCGAGTCTTCATAGGGTACTCCTTTTTTCGCCGGTGCTGGCGGCCCGCCTGCCCCGCCTACCCCGGTTGGCAGGCTTGGGTGGCAGGCTTAAAGGCCGCCGCTACGGGGCCTCGAGGCGGTAGCGGCCCCGTTTACGGGGCCACTTCTGGCGGCCTAAAGGCCGCCGCTACGAGACCTGAAGGTCCCCGTTAGCCGCTGATCTTCTTGTTGTGCAAGGCTTCCGTAACTGCCCTCACGCGTTCGAGGTTCTGCGGAGCCCCTTTGGGCGCGCGCGGGGCCAGGGCCACGCCTTTCAGCACCCCGGCATAAGGCTCGAAGCCGGCCGCGTAGGCGGCTCCTGCGCCCGCCACACCTTGGGGGTAGCGCGTGGCGCCGATGTCCGAGGCTTTCGTCTCGTACTTCGCGGCGCCGGCTTTGGCTACGCCGCGCGAGAAGGCCCGACGCCCGACTGCGGCGGTGACCGCCTGGCCATAGGTATCTTCGCTGGCCGCGGTGTTGGACTGCCACTTGGCCCCCTTGCCCGCGATGCCGCCTTTGTACTCGGACCCCGCAGCCTGAGCGCGTTGGACGAACTTCGCGGCGATGGCGGCAGTGTCCTTCATTTCTATTGCCATGATTCACCTCGTTGAGGGTTCTAGGTTCTAGGTTCTGGGTTCTGGGAAAGCCCCCAGACCCCAGCGCCCAGCACCGAGCACCCAATCTTTTCAGGGTAGGGGTAACACAAGATATTGGGGTGTGTCAAGTAAAAAACACAATAGGTAGATATTCGGTCAAAATGACGACACAATAGGTGGTGTAGGCAAAATGTCGCCACTATATATTGTGGTGGTCTACCTACTTATGACAATATGTCTGATATTCTCGGACATATTTTCTCCTTGACAAACGTACGTCCGTCTATATAATAGGCGCGCCGCATACAAGGGCGGCGCCTATTATAGACGTACGTTTGGCTTCAAGGAGCAAGTTAAGCCTCAGTGCTCTTAATTGGACCTCGGACAAACTTTCCTCTTGACAAGCACATAGGAGATTTACTACTGTAGGCGCGCAGTAAGCCCCGCCCGATTCGGTATCTTATGTTAAGCGGCGGGGCGCGGGAGAGAAGATGCCCCGCAGAAAACACACCCTGCCGCGTGAGCCGCTAGACGTTGCGGCACCACCGTCAGACGAGCGACGGCGCACCTGGGAGCGCATTCTCAAACTTTCCCCTGGTACATTAGGCACAGAGCAGCAGCGGCGTCTCCAACAGGTCCGCGACGCGCAGATCCTCCAGTCCGTCCATCAAAGTCTCCACGCTTCGGGGTTTGACAATCTCAACGAGCCGGGAGTAATGAGGAAGGTAGTAGAGGAGAAGGAGTAACTACGATGTGGATGGTGGAGGATGCTTTAGAGGGTCGGCTGACGGTGGGTAAGGACCACGGGGCGCATGCGGGGGAAGAGTATATGGTGCGCCTCTCGGGCAAGCGGATGTTTCAGCTCCAGAAGTTTCTCGAGGAGGCGGCGGAGCAAGGTGGCAACTTCTTCAAGGCGCGCATGGCGGTGATGCTGTGGGAGGAACTGCGCCGCGGGGTTATGGACCATGGGGATCCGGAGGGACCAGAGGAGGAGGGGAGAATATGAGTGGCTGGGACATTGCAGCTTGGGCGCTAGCGCTGTTCTTCCTGGGCGCGACGCTGGCGGGTGGGGTCTATCTGTTGGGGTGCTCGATCTGGGAGCGCTGGCGACAATGGCGAAGTAAGTCGGGGGGCAACCCCCCGACGGAGGAGTGCATGAGTAGGCGAGATTCAATTCGGCTTTCCGCGCCTTGGCCGGTGTACAAGTTCATTGTGGCCGTGTGGATCGCGGCGCATGGCGTGAGGCACTGGCGCTGGGACTGGTTTCGGTGTGCGTGGCATGTGCTGAACCTGTAGAAGTCAGAAGTCAGGAGTCAGAAGTCAGAATGGGCAACGGGCAACGATTTTTGACCAGGCGAGTGCATCGGGCGGGGGCTTCGTGCCAGGTGACGATCCCGCAGGCGATTGCGCGCGCGGTGGGGATCAAGGTGGGTGACGAGGTGCGCGTGTACCTGGTGGGCCAGGTGATGTGCGTGCAGCGGGTCGACGTGGGCGGGTTTCTGCCGGGAGTGGTGCCGGTGAGGCCGGCACTCGGGACGCGGGAAGCGGGCGAGGGCGAATAAAGCGAGAAGGGTAAAGGGTAAAGGGTAAAGGGTAAAAGGGAGGCGGCTACCCAGCACCCAGCACCTAGCACCTAGCACCAGGAGTGGAGATGCACCTAGCGAAAATCAGCATGAGGAGGAGAGGGTAATGACGCGGCAAGGGGACTGGCGAAGAAAGCATATCAAGTACGGGCTCTGCATGTTTTGCTGCGAACCCTTATTTGCTGGGTGCCCGCACTGCGGGCGGTTGGCGAGCAGGACGATGTGCCTGTATCACCTCAATTCCCAGCGGGACAGGGTGAGGGCTCAGCGACCTCCGACGAGGCGGAAATGCACCTAGCGAAAATCAGCATTAACGAGATTCGAGAGCCGGCGCGAGTGGCGCGCGCGGTCCTGGACGAGGACGCGCTGGACGAGCTCGCGGCGTCTATCAAAAAGCTGGGGCTTATCAATCCCCTTACGGTGAAGGAGGTGGATGGTGGATACGAAGTGGTGGCCGGGCATCGACGATTGCTGGCAGCCAGACGAGCCGGACTCGTGGCTGTTCCCTGCCTGGTTCGATCGGCGCGCGACGCAGACCCCCATGCCCTTCAGCTCCACGAGAACCTCTATCGCCAGGAGCTCAGTCCCGTCGAAGAGGCCGCGTGGTTTGCGGAGCTGCTGCCGGAGTGCGGTGACGACTGCGACCGTCTGGCAGCGCTTGTTAAGCAGAGCAGGAACTACGTGGAGTCACGGCTCAGCCTCCTCCAGGGCGATCCGGAAGTGGTGGCCGCGGTAGCGAAACATGAAATCAGCCTGGGCGTCGCGGAGGAGTTGAATAAGATTGTCCAGCCGGAAGCGCGCGCCGAAGGGTTGATGTGGGCGCGTAACGGGCAGATGACCATCACTCAGGCGAAGCAGTATCGGCTGACGCGAAACCTGGCATCCTCCAATGCCAGTTCCCCTGCGCCAGCCGAACCCGCCCCGGTGGGAGCACCAGCGCCGGGGCGGGATATCTTTCAGTGCTTTCTCTGCGGGCAGAGTGAGCCGAAAACCGACCTCGAGTTCTGGCATATCCATCGGTTTTGTAGGCTGCAGGTGGAGGCGCGCGCGGAGAAGAGCCGGGACTCGGGACTCGGGACTGGGGACTCGGGGGCAAGCCCAGCACCCAGCACCGAACACCCAGCACCCAGGAGTTGAGCCATGCAGACGCCGGTTAAGGTAGGAGCGACGGCCCTACTGGGGGATCGTGCAACGATTGTGGAGGAGAGCGCGTTGGTACACGGATTGGAAACGCGGAACGGGCGGGTTACTGCCGAGGTTAGGGTAACCGTCAACCTGTGTCTTAACGGTAGAAGATACACTGGCGGCCGGGTAATTAAGATCCGATTGGAGTGAGCCATGCAGACGCCGGTGAAGGTGACACTCGAAGAGTATCGGCAAGAACGTCGGGAGTGGCTGGAGAAGAATACGATAGCCTGGCCGACGACGGGCGGGTTGCAGTGTGTCGAGTGTGGTGGGGTGATCCGCGCGCAGGCGGTGACGCTCGATGTGCACAACCGCGAGCTGCCGGGGTGTCAAGGCGACGGGGAGACAATGGAGACGGCGGTGCCCTACTGCCCAAGCTGCGAGGAGCTGCCGGCGAAAAGAGGGTGCGTCCACGTCTAAGGGAAGGGTGAAGGGTAAAGGGTAAAGGGTAAAGGGGAGCGAACGATGAACCGACGCGAAGTGTTGGGCGGTGAGCTCGAGCTGGGGCGGCGGAGGGCGCGAGCGAGGCTGGGTGAAATAGCGAAGCCCGACGCGCTGCTGTCCGATCTGCATAATATCGGGTTTGTGGTCGGTGAGAAGGTGGTTGATAGCGTTACTGGCCAGGAGGTGGAGGTTGTCGGAAGCGGAGTCGAACAAGTTGAATCAACCGAGTAGGGCCATCCTGCGCAGCTACGAGCTGCAAGCGCGCTGGATGGTGGGCCTGATCAACAACTACCGCGACAAGCTGGGAATGCCGCAGTGGGTGATTTCAGAGGAGGGCGACGATGAGCCTGTGGAGCAGCGGAGAAATCACAAAAGAGGTGGCCCTGCTGGTGTGTCAGTGGTACGAGCCGGAGATTCGCGTCCTTCTCGATCGGGCGAACTACTACCGCGGGCGGGCGGGGCTCCCCCCTTGGATTCTCATGGAGGTGCCGCGTGAGCGACGAAGTAAACACAAAGCCGGTGGGCAAGGTGAAAGTGCCGGGTCTGGAGCCGGTCCCGTATGTGGTGGTGAAGCTGCCGGACGGCACAACGGCGCTGCGTAGGCCGGAAGAGCTGAAGAAACAGTAGGGGCTGGGTGCTGGGTGCTGGGTGCTGGGTGTTGCTTTTGTCCCGAGTCCCGAGTCCCGAGTCCCGAGTCCCGAGGAGGTAAGACGTGCGTGAGCACCTAGTTAACCTAGCTCTGAAGCTGGTGGGCTGCCCCTATATCTGGGGCGGGGCGAATCCTTGGACGGGGTTTGATTGTTCGGGCTATGTGGTCTGGGTCTATCAGGTGTTCGGGCTGCTGCCGAGTGGCGATTGGACGGCGCAGGGGCTCTACGAGCACTTCCGACAAGTTGCGGCTCAGCCTGAGATGTCAGAGGGTGGGGGAGACTTGATATTTTACGGCAAGAGTCTGGAGGCGATCACTCACGTGATGCTGACCGTTGGGGGGGATCTCTGTGTGGGAGCGTCAGGTGGCGATAAGCTCTGCACCACCGCTGAGATCGCGCAGAGCCGCGGGGCGATGGTCAAAGTGAAGCGTCCGCGGTATCGCTCGGACCTAGTGGCGGTCCTGCGCGTGCCCATGCCGGGAAAGTGAGGGGGCGAGGGAGTTGCGATGAAGAGCCTGGCGGAACAGATCCCGAAGGAGCTCATGCGACCGGAGCGGAAGGTGGAGGTGGTTGCCTGGATTAAGGCCACTCGCCTGCCCTATCGGTTTCGTCGCGGGCTCCTCCAGGCGTGGGCGGAGGCGGTCAGCGTGAAGCTCGAAGCTGAGGACTACATGGCGGTGACGGATTGGAAGCCGGGCGGCTCGAGCTTGGCAGGGCAAAGGACGTGACGAGGGGGGTGCGATGGTAATCTGCGATCTGTGTAAGCGGGACCCGGTGGCGACGGAAAAGAATGAGGCGCTGAAACGCCAGCCGTGGGGTGTGGCGCTGACTCCGCCGCTGGGGAGTGGGCTGCCCGAGAAGCGGCTGTGCTGGGTGTGTACCATGCGCGTCTTCGACGCGTGGCTGGACCTGGTTGACGGGGTAGCGGCTCTGCCGAAGCCGAAGTAGGAGTTGCGAGGGGGCTGCCGGCTGTGCTAGCATTCCTGGCTTGGATCTTGCGCGAGGCGCGTGCGGTGCGCGAGGACCGCGGAGATCCCCGCGAGGACGATGCGGCGCGCCGGGCGCGCGACGAGGAAGATGAGCTCGAGGATATGGACGACGAGGAGGAGGGGTGGTGAAGACCCTAGACCCATCGGAGTTCTGGGCTCGGAACTTTCTCCTCAACGCCTCCGGGCACTTGCTGGAACAGTCGTTTAGCTTCGCTCTGGCAGCCTGGACCGATGAGGGGGACCGCTTGGCCTATCTAGTTCTGCACAAGGCCATGCGCGACCAGGAGCGGGAGCAGGAGGGGTGAGGTATGAGCGACCTAGATTATGTGAAGATCATCCTGGGTCTGGTGGTGCTAGCGGGTGTTCTGAGCGTGTGGTTTTGGATCTGGGCGTGGATCGCCGGCCCGGCCGTCCGCCACCTGGGGAAGTGTTGGGCCCAAGGCTTGGCACAGGGGCTGGCGAACCCGGAGAAGGCAACCGGGCCTTGGACAGTGATGCGGGGGGTGGGCCTCCTGCCGCCTCAAGCGTCGCCAGACCGTACAGATGCGCCGGCGCCACCGAAATCGCCGGCCCCGGAGCCCACGAAGCGGGCGCCCGTGGGACCACCACGTTATCTCGTACCTACTGAGAAGGAATGAAAGAGTCAGAGCGCTCGTATTACGACGGCTTGAATGAGGCTTCTATCGCCTTGTGGCGACGCTGGCTCGAGCTCTACCAGGACAGGTTCGAGGCTTTCTACTACAACGTCCGCGTGGGTGCTGGCGTAAGGCCGCCAGGGGAGATGTCACCTAAGCTCAAGCGCGATTGGTGGGCACTGACGGCACTCCGCATTGATGCGGTGGCCGAGCGGGAGAATCAGACGTGGTGCATTGAAGTCGCGGAGCGGCCTTCCACCAAGATCCTCGGCAGCCTACAGCTATATGCCCACGTGCTGCCGCTCTACCAGGGGAAGAATCCGCCGCGGCGGGATGTTATCGCGGCTCGGCACGCGGAGGATTTCCTGCTCGATACCGACATCCGAGAGAAGGTGATCCCCGCCCTTGTCTGCCGCTTCCTCGGCGCGGACTTCGCCGCCGTCGTCCAGCAGGCGGGGATCCTAGCCTTCGTGTTTCCCGGTGCCGGGCTGCCTAAGCTCCCGCCGCAATTTCTCCCGAGCACGCTGGGGCCCGGTTGGTCGTCGCCGTAAGACGCGCTTTTTTGCCTTTTTTGGCCCCTTTTTTCTCTTCCCAGAATCGGCGGCAATTCTCAATTTCGCCGGCCCGCCGAAAAACCGCGCCGCCAGCTACCACGTTACAATTAATCGGGTGCTCCGTCTTGATGTGGTCTTTAACCCTTCTAAATCATTCATTTTAGGGAAGTTAAAGTCGCGCACCGCGCGACGCGAGCTTCCTACCCCCGGTAGGACGTTGAAAAAGCGAGTGTTACGCGCGGGCGCCTCCGATCGGTGGATCCGCGCGGGGGCGAAGATAAGGCGAAGACGCCGCGTGGAGCTGTTCGAGCGGGCGAGTGGAGGGAAGCGAGTGGTAATATGCGGTAATTCGAGGTAGAGGGTGTGAGGTGGGCGCGCGGGGGTAGGAGGAGGTGAGACACCCCCGCGCGGCGACGCGCTAGCCGAGGAGCAGCGACTCGGCTTGCTGTGCGGCGAGTGCGGCCTTGTCCGCCTTGGCTTGCGCTTCGGCGCGATTGCGCCGCGCGTCCGCCAGCCTAGCTTTCACGTCGTCACGCTCCTTTTCCTTGGTGAAGTAGAGGAGGATGAGGCGGTCTACATCGTCGGGGCTGTAGCCTTCATCCTCGAGGAAGTTCTGGACAAAGGCGAGATCTTCCACGCCTTCATTGTAGAGCTCTCGGACCTGGGCCAGAGAGAGCCGGATCGGGATCTCCTGGAGGGTGGCCCCGCGGACGACCATAGCGTTGATTTCTTCCTGAGCGAACCCGGCCCTTCCGAGAAGGTAGCGCAGCTCGGTGTTATCGATGCGGCGGTCGATGAAGGCGTCGACCAACGAGCTAGCAAGCGAGCGGTACTGGGCATCGACGCGATCCCAATAGGGCTTGGCGAGCTTGGTGCGCGCCACGTTCTCGGGGTAGCCCTGCTGTTTGAGAGCATCCACAGCGTCGTCAAACCCGTAGACTCCGCCATCCATCAAGTAAACAAGATCGTCCACCGAGAAGAGCTTCAGGTAGTCGAGGAGGAGGTCCGCGGCCACGTCATCATCGTACCCCAGGCCCTTAAGATAGGATTTCAGCTTCTCACTGGTGATTCTCCCCTGATTGTACCGCTTCATCAGCCCGCCCACGGAGCCCAGCTCGAGGGGATACCGCCGATTCAAGTCGCGCGTGCCTGGCTTCACGACGAACGCGTCGAGATACGGCCGCGTGGCCATGCGGGAGAAGCCGCGCGCGGAGATCCCCGAGGTAATCGCGTCGTCAAAGGAGTTGATCCACTTGAGCGCCCCCATGCCGGTGAGGTTCGAGATGATGTTGACCATCCAGGTGGAGAGATGCAGGGAGATGATGGTGCCGAGGATGTGCTGCGCGTTGGTCTCACCACCCCCGACGTCGCGGGGGCTGGCCGGGGTCGTCAGACCGAGTAATGGCTTCATGATTTTGTCGAAAACCAGCTTTGTAGCGTCGCCCGCCGGCCCTCTGCCGGTAGAGGGCTCACCGGGCTTCACGTCCAGGCCGGAGGCGGCGACCTGCTCCACATAAGCCCCGGTGAGGCCGCTCAGGACACCCATGCCGGGCTGAAGGATTGTGGTAGCCGTCTTCACGAGCTCCTTTAGGTACGGCTCAGCCTTTGCTAGGACCGCCTTGAGAACGAGCATTAAGAGGCTAAACCCTCCCCGTTCAGCAAGCCAGGTCAGCAGAAGCACATGCGGGTTTGCCACCATCCACGCCGCTTCTTTCCAGTCTTTGGGGAGAATGCCCTTATCCTGAAGCTCCTTAACGACACCGCTGGTAAACGACTGGATGTCGAAGGCGTTTTCCGGTGGCGGCTCCTCTGCCGGCGGATAGGTCGGCGGATTCTCTACAAAGCCTCCCATTTTGGTTCTCTCCTTAGCCTAAGTCAGACTGGGCCTCGTGGAACACTTGGTCCATCTTGTCCAGGATTTCAGCGAGGGGCCCCGCCCCGGTCTTGGCGTAAACATCGATCTCCTCCGCCGTCTGCGAAATGGTAGGAGACGGCTCGGGGTTGGCTATAGTCTCCTGAATCGCCTGGCGGGGATTGGTCAACACTTCCCAGACCAAGAGCGCGTCGCGGCGCATAGACTCGAGCAGTAGCGGGCGGCTGAGCCGGCCGGTTACGGTGACGAGCGCGGTGAAGTACGAGGAAATCTCGTTGAGGCGGTGAAGCGTGGCGGTGATGGGCCACAGGATCTTCCCCTCGAGGGCGATTAGGCGGTGATCGAGCTTGGCAGCCAGCTTGCGATTGAAGAGCCCGATCATGCGGATGATAGGGCGGAAGGTGTCGAGCAGCATGATGACTGGCTTGAAGAAGGCGCGATAGATCGCCCACACCTGCCGACGCATGCGCTCGATGGGCTCCTGGACGTGCTTCCGCCACCACTCGAGGGCTTTCTGGTAAATGGTCCACGCGTGCTTGAGCTTGTGCCATAGATGCTTGAAGTTAATCTTACGGAGGGCCTTGATGCCGCGCCAGAGATGCTCCCCGACCCACTTGAGACCCTGGCCCAGGTCGTAAATCCACTGCCCGACCTGGTTGAAGAGCCCCATCACCCACTGCGAGAAGGCGATGAGCTGGTCCATCACCCAGCTCATCATGCTCTGGATCATGGCCCACATTTCGCTCAGCAGTTCTCCGATTCCCACGTTCCCTCCCTACGCCCGCGGCAAGCGGGCGAGCTCTGCCGCGCGCTTGTTCATTTCGTCTTGGACGCGCGTTGCGGTGAACTCCGCCTCGGGCAGAGTGAAGGTAAAAGGGCCGTCCGCGCCCACCATGTACTCGATGCGGACCAGGCGGTCCATGCCCGTCGGCGTCAAGCGAAAGTCTTGCACCACCCGCGTCACTGTTGGTTTCAGTTGATCTGCCATTGTAACCTCCTGGCGGCCTGAAGGCCGCCGCTACTGGATTCTGGGGCCAGCACCCAGCACCTAGCACCCAGCACCCTAGCTCAGAGCTTCGCCTAGCTCGTCGAACAGCTTGTCCATCTCCGCATCCTGCTCTGCAGCCTCGCGGATTTCATCCTCGAGCGTATCCTTGTCCGCCTCGTCCTGCATGTTCTTAAGTTGCTCCGCGCTCGAAATGCGCTCAATCCCGAAGGCGTCCAGCTCAGCCTCACCGGCCGCCTGGTCCGACCCCATCTGTCCAAGGCTCGAGCCCGCCTGGTCGTCCCAGCTCTCGAGGCCGCCCAGATGCTCATCGGCGAGCGCCTGAAACTCGGTCTCCGTCGCCGGGTCAGGGCCGGGGGGGTCCGAGAGCGGGTCCCACGTCGGTCTTGGGATCAGAGGCACAGTCAACCCCGTTGCGCCAGCTCAGCAGGAGATCGAGTTTCGTCTCCATCCTGAGCGTGCGGTTTTCTATCCGCCGTATGCGGCGCTCGAGCGCGTAGCCAGCCACAGCCATGATGGTGAGTGTGGCC
>Ga0315281_10003991_pt1 | contig 21525 bp, 21 predicted proteins | sample YL17G07_0_MG_FD_204540 | JGI IMG/M metagenome (GOLD analysis project Ga0315281, IMG submission 204540) | Sediment microbial communities from Yellowstone Lake, YNP, Wyoming, USA - YL17G07_0 | ecosystem: Environmental > Aquatic > Freshwater > Lake > Sediment | place: USA: Wyoming | collected...
GACTGCAGGCGCTGCTCGCGCGCATCGCCGAGGAGATCGACTTCAACGACGCCAAGGGCACGGCGCCCTACCGGCTCGGCATCCACGACGGCCTACGGTTCGCGGAGGACGCGATCGCTGACCTGCTCCGCCGGCACGGCCATGAGGCCGAAACCGCCGACCGGAGCAGCGACGCCTAGGCGCGAGACGGTGGACCCTACGGACGCCCTGCAAGAGCTCGCCGACCGCCAGGCGATCACCGACCTGATCCACGCTTACTGCTTCCACTTCGACAACAACGAGCCGGACGCGGTGGCGGCGCTCTTCACGGGCGACGCGACCGTGGACTACGGGCCCGAGTCGGCCACGATCGTCGGCTCCGCCGCGATCGCCGCGACCATCGCCGTCGGGCTCGAGCGGACCTTTGTCGCCACGAGCCACCACGTCTCCAACATCCAGATCGCATTCGAGGGTCCCGATCACGCCCGCTCGGTGACCTACCTCTACGCCTGGCACCGCTACGTCGACGGCTCGCCCGACGGCGAGCTCTGGGGCCGGTACCGCCACCGCTTCGTGCGCACCGACGCCGGCTGGCGCATGAGCGAACTCCACCTCGAGGCGGCTGGCATGGCCGATTTCCACCGGGCGACGATGCACCCGATCGGCCGCCGCTGAGCTTCCTGTTGCAGCCTCGCGCCCGCTACCCGCGCCCGCTGTTGGGTGCCGACGCCGGCCGGGCGTCGGCGGGTGCCGGTGGTGTCGCGTTGGTGTCGCGGTCGATGGCGGCGGTGACGAGGAGGAGGCGGGGAAGGAGGGTGTCGCGGATGGCGTCGTTGCTCCAGCGGCTGGCGTGGACGGCGAGGTTGGCTGCGGCGATGACGTTGCCGTGCTCGTCGTGGATGGGTGCGGCGATGGCGCAGAGGCCGTCTTCGAGCTCCTGGTCGACGAGTGCCCAGCCCTGGCGGCGGATGCGCATTAGTTCGGCGCGGAGCTTGCCGGGCGTGTTGATGGTGCGTGGTGTGATCGCTGGCAGCTCGACGGTGGCGAAGTAGTCGTCGAGCCATTCGTCGTCCTGGCCGGCGAGGAGGACGCGTCCGAGGGAGGTGGCGAAGGCGACGTCGCGGGCGCCGATGTCGATCGAGATGGAGAGGATGCGCTTGGCGGGGGCGTGGGCGACGTAGACGATGTCGGTGCCGTCGAGGACGGCGAGCGAGGACGACTCGCGCAGCTCGTTGGTCGCGTCCCGCAGGTGCGGCAACGCGATCTCCGGCAGGATGAGGCTCGACAGGTACGCGCGGCCGAGTTCGAGCACCTGGGGGCTGAGCCGGAACTGGCGGCCATCGACGCGGATGTAGCCGAGATCGACGAGCGTGAGCAGGAAGCGGCGCGCGGCAGCGCGGGCGAGGCCGGTCGAGCGGGCCACGTCGCTGAGCGTGAGCGTCGGGTTGTCGGCGTCGAAGGCACGGATCACCGCCAGGCCACGGCGCAGCGACTGCACGAAATCCGTCTCACGATCGGCCGGCCCGACCGCCGCCGCGCTCATGTGCCCGCTCCTCCGACGACGCCCGCCGCTCCTACGCGGTCGGTTATCGGGCCGCCCCCCGGCCGGGCGGCTTCGAGCTCGCGCAGCACGCGCAGCTCCTCCTCCGTAGGCGGAGGCGTAGCCTCGAGCGTCGCCGCCACGCGCAGCTCCCACCCGGTGGCGGCCTGCGCGTCGGCCGCGGTCACACCCGGGTGCACGCGGGTGAGCACGAGCTCCCGGGTGAGCGGGTCCGGCTCGAGCACACCGAGATCGGTGATCACCGCCGTCGGACCGCCGCCCCGGAGGCCCAGCCGACGGCGCTCGTCTCCCCCGGCGCCGTGCCCGAGCGACGTGACGAAGTCGAGGCGGTCGACGAAACGGTCGCGCGTCTGGCGGGCGACGATGATCACCGCCGCGCACGAAGCGGCGATCTCCGGCGCACCGCCCGCGCCCGGCAGCCGGACCTTCGGCGAGGTGTACGACGAGCCGATCACCGTCGTGTTGATGTTGCCGAAGCGGTCGACCTGTGCGGCACCGAGGAAGCCGACGTCGATGCGGCCGGGTTGCAGCCAGTAGTTGAAGATCTCAACAAGGCCCACCACGATATCCGCCGTCTCGGCCAGGATGCCGTCGCCGATCGAGAGCGGAAGGTACTCCGGCTTGGCGCCGATCGTCCCCGACTCGTAGACGAGCACGAGGCCGCGCGCGTGCACGCAGCGCGCGAGGTTCGCCGCCGTGCTCGGCAGGCCGATGCCGACGAGGCACGTGGCGCCGTCCGGGAGCGCGCGCGCAGCGGCGATCGTCATCATCTCCGCCGCCGTCCACGTTGCAGCGTCGGTGCCCGGCTCAGCCCGAGAGGACATGGTCCTCCATCCAGCGCCGGAAGGTGTCCCGGTCGCGGCTGATCGCGTTCCACGCGACGTAGAAGTCGTTGTCGCGCTGCGTGTAGCCGTGCGTGTACGACGGGTGCGCGCCGTTTCGCACCACCGACACGTAGTCGATCGTCCAGTGAGGCAGCACGATTGCGCCCGGCCGCGGCTCGAGCGTGTCGACGATCTCCTCGACGGTGACGAGTACCCGCCGGGCGCAGAGTGTGACCTCTTTCTGCGCGCCGACGATGCCCCACAGCTGCACGTTGCCGGCCGTGTCGGCCTGCTGGGCATGGATCACCGCGACGTCGAGCTCGAGCGCGCTCACCGCGCTCAGCACCTCGCCGGTGAAGGGGCAGGTGACCTCCTTGATTGACTTCGTATGCGCGACGAGGTCGCTGCCCACGTACCCGCGGAGCACGGCGAACGGGAGGTCGGACGCACCCGCCGCATACCGGTTGGCCATGCCCGCGTGGCTGTGCTCCTCGAGCTCGAGCGGGTTCGGCCATCCGTGCTCGACCGCGTCGCGGAAACGATGCAGGCTGCCGACGCCGGGGTTTCCGCCCCACGAGAACACGAGGCGTCGTGCGCAGCCCATGCCGATCATCTGGTCGTAGACGATGTCTGGGGTCATGCGTACGAGCGTGAGGTCGCGCCGGCCGCTGCGGATGATCTCGTGGCCGGCCGCGAAGGGGATCAGGTGCGTGAACCCCTCGAGCGCGATGGTGTCGCCGTCCTCGACCAGCTTCGCGATCGCCTCCTGGAGCGGGACGATCTCCACTGGTGGACGGGTCATGGTGAGAGCGTTCGGAGAGCGCACCAACGTGCTCAAGACGAACTATACGTTGTGCTCTCCGCCCGGTCAACGGAGCAGCCGGGGGCGCGCACCCAGTGGTGTGCGGATGCCGGACGTCTGAACGCTTGACGCACAGAACGGGAGTGTGATTGAGTCGCACGTGCCATCCGGTGCGGACGCTCGGCAGGCCGGTGTTCCGACCGACGGCGACTGACGACGCCCCACCCGAACCGGAGATCCGATGACGATGAAGATCGGCGCCAAAGTGCCGAACAGCGGCCCGCTCCCCGAGCGGCTCGGCATCGGGGCGATGGCCGCCGAGCTTGAGGCGGCGGGGTTCGAGTCGCTTTGGGTCAGCGACCACATTGTGCTCCCGGCCGCGATCGAGTCGCGGTACCCGTTCGCCGCCGACGGACGCGCCACCTGGGCCACCGACACGCCGTACTTCGACGCCCTGATCGCGCTGGCGCTGATCGCGCAAGCGACCGAGCGCGCGGCGATCGGGACGGCCGTGCTCGTGCTGCCGTTGCGGCAGCCCGTCGTCTTCGCCAAGCAGGCGGCATCGATCGACGTCGCAAGCGGCGGTCGGCTGCGGCTCGGCGTCGGCGCCGGCTGGCTCGAAGAGGAGTTCGACGCCCTCAACGTCCCGTTCGAGCGCCGCGGCCGCCGGCTCGAGGAGTGGATCTCGCTCACCCGTGCATGCTGGACGGGCGCCCCCGCCCCCTCGCAGTCAGAGCTGTACGACCTGCCGCGCGGCGTGCTCTGTCTGCCGACGCCTGCGCACGACGTGCCCCTGCTGATCGGCGGTCACTCGCGCGTCGCGCTGCGTCGTGCAGGACGCGTCGGTGACGGCTGGCTCGCGCAGCAGGCGCTTCCCGCGCTTGCTCCGGACGAGCTCGAGGGGCCGATCGACGTCATGCGGGCCGCCGCCGTCGAGGCAGGGCGCGATCCTGCCTCCCTCCAGGTGGTGCTCCGCATCGTCGAGGCCGCCGGCCGCAGCGACGAGCTCGCCCCGCGGCTGGCGGAACTCGTGGCCGCCGGCGTCGACGAGATCATCGTCGACGTCTCGCTCGAGAACGGGGAGGCCGCAGGCGTCTACGCGAGGCTCCGCGAGGGAGCAGCCGGGCTGTGAGCGCCGCCGCCGGCGAGCTCGACGGTAGGGTCGTCCTCCTCACCGGGGCATCCGGCGGCATCGGCTCGGTCACGGCCGCCACGCTCGGCGCCCGCGGCGCCGCCCTCGTCGCACACTACGGCGGCAACCGCGAAGGCGCCGAGGCAGCGGTCGCGGCGCTGCCCGAGGAGCGGCGGCTGCTCGTTCAGGCAGACCTGATGCGCCCGGGCGCGGCTCGCGCGCTCTTTGCCGAGGCGCTCGCCTGGCGCGGACGCGTCGACGTCGTCGTCGTCAACGCGGCGACGCTGCTCGAGACGCCGTTCGACGGCAGCGACGACCTCTGGGACGAGAACTGGGAGGGGACGTTGCGGGTCAACGTCCTCGAGCCGGTCAGCCTCATGCGCGAGGCCGTACGCCACTTCCTCGACACCGGCGGCGGCACGATCGTGGCGCTCTCGAGCTGGGCAGCGGAGCGCGGCTCGGCGATCGCGCGGCTCTCTGCCTACGCGGCGTCGAAGGCGGCGGTGCGGAACGTCGCCCAGACGATCGCGCGCAACCACGCGAAGGACGGGATCCTCGCCTACGTCGTCGCGCCGGGCATCGTCCACACGCCGATGTCCGAGATCTCCGCCGTCGCGCGCGGAGGCATCGACGCGGTCAACGCCGCGCTTGCGATGGGCGAGATGGTGCCTCCCGAGGAAGTCGCCGAGCTGATCGCGTTCCTCGCGACCGGTCGCAGCAGGCATCTGAGCGGTGCGACGATCGACGTCAACGGTGCGACCTATATTCGCTGAGCAGCCCCGCGGCGCCCTCGTCGTCGGCGGTGCGAAAGGCATCGGCCGGGCGATTGCGCAAGCGCTCGCGGCTCGCGGCGACGACGTCGTCGTCGCCGACGTCGACGGGCCGGCCGCCGCCGCGTGTGTGGAGGAGCTGCGAGGCGCGGGCGGCTCCGCCCGCTCGGTCGAACTCGACGTCACCGACGTCGCGCGGGTGCGCGAGGTCGTCGCGGCGGCGGACGCCGAGAGCCCGCTCGGCACCGTCGTCGCGAACGCCGGCGTCGCGTTCGCGCGCCGGTTCGCGGAGGTGGAGCCGGCGGAGTACGACCGGCTGATGGCCGTCAACGTCCGCGGCGTCTTCTTCGTCGTGCAGGCGGCGGTCCGCGCGATGACCCCTCGTGGCCGGGGCAGCATCGTCACCGTCTGCTCGACGTCGGGGTTCACCGCCTCCACGGGACCGATGACCGCCTACGACGCATCGAAGGGGGCCGTTCGGCTCCTCACCCAGGCTGCCGCCCGGGAGGTTGCGGCGAGCGGCTTGCGGGTCAACGCCGTCGCGCCGGGAACGGTCGAGACCGATCTCACGCTCGGGCTCGCGTCCTCCGGCGAGCTCGCTGCCCTCGGCGCGTCGCGCGTGCCGCTCGGCCGCCTCGGCCGGCCCGAGGAAATAGCGGCGGCCGTGGCGTTCCTCTCGTCGGACGAGTCGTCCTACGTCACGGGCCACGTCCTCGTCGTCGACGGCGGCTGGCTTGCCTGATCTCATCGAGGCGAGGTGACATGGCTCGCTTGACACCGTCTGCATGGGGGTTCACGATGCGCACATTCCAGCCGCTATGCGAACGCCTGCTCCAACGACCACCGTCCGCGCCGTGAGCGACGACACACCAGTGGCCTCGCGCGCGCCCAGGCCCGACGGGTCTGCCGTCGTCGAGCTGCGCGGGATCAAGAAGTCGTACGGCACGAAGCAGGTGCTCCACGGCGTCGACCTGACCGTGCAAGCCGGAGAGCACGTCGTCATCTTCGGTCCGTCCGGCTCGGGCAAGTCCACGCTGCTGCGGACGATCAACCTGCTCGAGGAGCCGAGCGAGGGCTCCGTGCGCGTGCTCGGGGTCGAGTACGGGCCCGGCCTCGGCGCCAACGAGAAGCGGGGCGGGTCGCTACAGCTGCGCCGCCACGTCGGCATGGTCTTCCAGCAGTTCAACCTCTTCCCGCACTTGACGGCGCTCGACAACATCGCCCGCCCGCTCCGTTCCGCGAAGAGGCTCGGCCGAGCGGAGGCCGAGGCGGCGGCGGCCGCCGCGCTGCAGCAGGTCGGGCTGCTCGACTGGGCGGCGCACTACCCCGCCCAGCTCTCCGGAGGCCAGGCGCAGCGGGTCGCGATCGCCCGCGCGCTCAGCCTCGACCCCGAGGTGATGCTCTTCGACGAGCCGACGTCGGCGCTCGACCCCGAGCTCGTGGGCGAGGTGCTCGGCGTCATGCGCCACCTCGCCGAGTCCGGCATGACGATGGTGATCGTCACCCACGAGCTCAACTTCGCCCGCGAGATCGGCGACTTCAACGTCTTCATCGACGAGGGGCTGATCGTCGAGTCCGGCCCCCGTGGCTTCCTCGACACCTGCTCGAACCCTCGTACGAAGCAGTTCCTGGCGGCGGTGCTCTGATGCTCGCGACGTATCAGTGGTCGCTCATCTGGGAGCACCGGGTCGACTTCCTCAACGGGCTCAAGGTCGCGATCGAGGTGTCGTTCGTCGCGATGACCCTCTCCGTCTTCGTCGGCATCCTGCTCGCGCTCGCGCGCATGGGCAAGCCGCCCGTCTCCTGGCTCGGGGTCGCCTACATCAACGTCTTCCGCGGCGTGCCGGCCCTCGTCAGCGTGATCTGGGTCTACTTCGGCTGGTCGCTCCTGCTCGGCATCAGCTTCACCGTTTTCCAGGCGGGCGTGATCGCGCTCGTGGCGCTCTACAGCGCATTCATCGCGGAGATCTACCGCTCGGCGCTCGAGGCGATCCCGCGCGGCCAGCGCGAGGCCGGCCTGGCGGTCGGCATGACCCCCCTGAGGGTGTTCATGCGGATCACGCTGCCGCAGGCGACCAAGATCGCGATTCCGAACATCGGCAGCATGTTCATCGGCATGGTCAAGGACACCTCGGTGTTCACCGTCATCGGCTTGCTCGAGGTGGTGCGCGTGACGCAGAACATCAACTCGATCACGTTCCAGCCGTTCGTGCTGTACACGGCCGCCGCCGGCCTCTACGTGATCGCCGCGTTCGCGATCGACTTCGTGTTCCGGGCGATCGAGAAGTCGCTCGCAACACCGCCCAAGGGCCGGATCGCCCATGCGGTGCACGGGCGGCGGCGGCGGCGCGTCGAGCAGGTCGTCCGCGACTACCAGGCCGCGTCGGGAAGGGCGTAACTCATTCCCGCGCCAACGTCGCGCGAGGCAAGCATTGGCTCACTACGGCCCCACGGCCACAACACAAGGGAGGTAGGCAAGTGACTACACGGAAATGGTTCGGACGGGCGTCTGTCCTCATGGGCGTCCTGGTTGCAGCAATCGCCGTCGTCGCAAGCGCGTCCGCCGGCAACAAGGCGGAGAACCCGTACAACCTGATGCAGCCGGGCACGTTGACGGTCGGCATGACGCTCCAGTTCAAGCCGCAGATGTACCTGGATGCGAAGGGCAAGCCGGCCGGCTACGACGTCGTGCTGCTGAAGGCGCTCGCCAAAGCGTGGGGCGTCAAACTCGATATCAAGAATCTCGACTTCAACGGGCTCATCCCGGGCCTCGTCTCGAAGAAGTTCGACATGGTCTCGGTCGGCCTCTCGGCCACGCCCGAGCGGAAGAAGTCGATCAGCTTCAGCCGCGCCTACGTCCCGTACGCCCAGATCCTGGCTGCGGGCAAGAGCGACTCGACCCCGGCGACGGTCGCCGCGTGGAACGTGTCCGGCAAGGCGATCACCTCGTTGCAGGGCTCGACCGCCGAGCAGCTCGTGCAGAAGACGTTCCCGAACGCGGAGTCGCGGTCGTTCCCCGATCAGAACGCCGCGTTCCTCGAGGTCGCTACGGGCCGCGCACAAGGCATCGTGGTCGAGAACTACCTCCTGGCGCAGTTCAACAAGTCGAACGGCAACAAGCTCAAGGAGGTGCCGTTCGCCAAGCCGCTGCATGTCGAGTACGGCTCGTACGGCGTCCAGAAGGGCAACACCAAGCTCGCGGCCGGCCTGAGCGCGTTCCTCTGCACCATGCAGAAGAGCGGACAGCTGGCCAAGATCTACCAGTCGACGATCGGCGCGCCCCTGCCGTCGATGCCGGCTTGCAAGTAGCACGTCTTGCGGTCGTGGCCGGCGGCTCTGCCGCCGGCCACGCACCCCTCGCACGAACCTCTAGCCTCCGTCTGAGATGAGCCCATCGTCGTACGACGTCCTGGTGATCGGCGGTGGCCCGGCGGGCCTCGCCGCCGGGGTGGAGGCGGCGGAGGCGGGGCTCTCCGTTGCGGTCGTGGACGAGCGGCCGACGTTCGGCGGCCAGATCTTCAAGCAGCCGGGCCCCGGGTTCCACGTCACGAGCCCCGGCGCGCTCGGCCGCGACTTCGTCCGCGGACGGGCGCTCATCGCCGCCGCCGAGAGCTGCGGGGCGGAGCTGCTGCCGCGCACGAGCGCCGTCGCCATCCACGGCACCGGCGTCGTGCTCGCCGAGGACGGCGAGCACGCCCGTGCCGTCGAGGCACGGCGGATCGTGCTCGCTCCGGGCGCCCACGACAGGCCGGTCGTCTTCCCTGGCTGGACGCTCCCGGGTGTCGTCACCGCCGGGGGTGCCCAGACCCTCGTCAAGACCCAGCGCGTGCTGCCCGGACGGAAGATCGTCTTCGCCGGCAGCGGCCCGCTCGCGCTGGCCTTCCCGGCCCAGTTGCACGGCTACGGCGCCAACGTCATGCTCGTGCTCGAGGCAGGTCCTGCTCCGGGCGTGCGCGACGTGCTCCGCCTGCTCCGAGCCGCCCGCGGCAACGTGCAGCTCCTCCGCGAGGCGGTCGCCTACCGCTCGCGCCTGCTGCGCGAGCGCGTGCCGCTTCGCTACCGCCGCATCGTCGTCCGCGCCGAGGGCGAGGGGCGCGTCGAGCGGGTCGTGCACGCGGCCGCGGATGCCGACTGGCGTCCGGTCGCCGGCACGGAGGAGGCGGTGGGCGCCGACACGCTGTGCGTCGGCTACGGCTTCTTCCCGTCGGTCGAGCTGCTGCGCCTCGCCGGGTGCGCGTTCGCGTACGACGAGGATCTCGGCGGCCCGGTCGTGATCCGCGACGAGTGGCTCCGGACGAGCGTCGACGGCATCTCGGCCGCGGGCGACGGGACAGGCGTGCAGGGGTCGTACGTGGCAGCGGACGAGGGCCGCCTGGCGGCGCTCGGCGCAGCCCTCGACCTCGGTGCCCTCCCGGCGCGCGACGCCGCCGAGCGCGCGGCTGCGATCCGGACTCGACTGGCCCGCAAGGAGGTCTTCCGCAAGGCGCTGCGACGGCTGCACACGGTCGGGCCCGGCATCTACGAGCTCGCCACGGCAGACACCGTCGTCTGTCGCTGCGAGGAGCTGACCGCGCGCGAGCTCGAGGGCGCGATCGCGACGTCAGCCGATCTCAACACGGTCAAGGGCCTGACCCGCGTCTCGATGGGATTGTGCCAGGGCCGCAACTGCCAGCGTCACGTGGCGGCGGCGATCGCGCGCCGGCACGGAGGCGCCGTCGGCGATCTGCCGGTGGCGACGCCGCGCGCACCCCTGCGGCCGGTGCCGATCGGCGCGGTGGCCGACGCCTCGATCGAGAACGGAGGGTATTTCACCGTTGACGACTGACGGCCTCACGACGTGACCGGGTCGATCCCCGCGGGCGGCTGGTTACCGCGGAGCGACCTCGTCCGGCCGCTGCCGGAGAGCACCGACGTGCTCATCGTCGGCGGCGGCCTCGCGGGCACGTCGCTCTCGTACTACCTGGCGCGCGAGGGCGTCGAGGTCGTGCTCGTCGAGCGTGGGGAGCTCAACCGCGAGGCCTCGGGCACGAACGCGGGCAGCTTCCACTTCCAGATTGCGATCCACCAGCTCACCGGTGCCGAGACGGACAACGTACGAGAGCGTCTGCAGACCGAGGTGCGCCTCCACGCCGAGGCGGCCGAGGTGTGGCAGACGCTCGAGCAGGAGCTCGACGGTCCTCTCGACGTCCATATCACGGGCGGCCTCATGGTCGCCGAGACGGCCGAGGAGCTCCGGCTCCTGCACGACAAGCGCGTGATCGAGGAGGAGGCGGGGCTCGACGTCCACGTCCTCGAGGGAGAGGAGTTGCGCTCGTTCGCGCCCTACCTCGCCGAGGATCTCACCGGTGCGACGTTCTGCGCACAGGAGGGGCACGCCAACCCGGCGCTTGCCACGCCGCTCTTTGCCCTGCGTGCGGCGCAGGCGGGTGCCGTGATTCGCACGCACGCGGAGGTGACAGGGATCGACGTCGACCCGGCCGCGGCCGCGGGCCGCTTCACCGTCGCCACCTCGGCAGGCCGCATCCGGGCCCACCGCATCGTGAACGCCGCCGGAGCGTGGGCGAACGAGCTCGCTGCGCTCACCGGCTTTCAGCTGCCCTTGCGGTCGGAAGGGCTCCACCTCAACGTGACCGAGCCGCGCGAGCACGTGCTCGGGCCGATGGTGCAGCACATCGGTCGGCGGCTGACGCTGAAGCAGACGACCGACAACACGTTCATCATCGGCGGCGGCTGGCCGGCCCGGCCCGAGCCCCGGCCGCAGCGCTACTCGACGCGCTGGGACAGCATGGCGGGCAACGTCGCGGTCGCCGTCCGCGTCGTGCCCCTGCTCGCCGACGTCCGCATCGTGCGCACCTGGTCGGGCGTGATGGCGTTCACCGACGACCTTGCGCCCATCGTCGGCGAGTCTCTGCGGCTGCCCGGCTACCACACGCTGATCGCGACGACCGGCTTCACCCTGAGCCCGTTGATGGCGCGGCTGCTCGCGGAGACGATGGCGACCGGACGCAGCACGATCCCGCCCGCCTACGCTGTCGACCGCGGCGTCCGCCGGTCGACCCCTACCTGAGGAGGCAGAGATGAACCGAGACGATGTCGACTGGCGCGGCTACTGGCCCGCCTGCCCGACCCCCTTCACGAGCGACGGCGCAGTCGACGTCGAGTCGCTGCGCGCCCTGGTCGAGTGGTACGTCGGCGAGGGCATGCACGGGATCTTCGTCAACGGCACGACCGGTGAGTGGTTCTCGCAGACGCCGGAGGAGCGCCGCCTCGTCGCGGAGACCGCGATCGACCAGGTCGCAGGCCGCGCGACGGTCGTGGTCGGCTGCACCTCCCTCACCGCGAAGGGGGCGGTCGAGCTCGGCCGGCATGCGCTGGCCGCCGGCGCCGCCGGCATCGGCTCGACCCCGCCGCCGTACTCGAAGACGTATCCCGACGAGACGGTCCGCTACTACCAGGACATCTCCGACGGGGTCGACGGGCCACTGATGGTCTACAACTGGCCGCACGGCACGAGCGTCGACATCGGCCCCGACCTCGCGGAGCGGGTCGCAGCCGTCGACAGCGTCGTCGCGATCAAGGACAGCACGCCGAACCTCGAACAGTTCTTCGAGACGACGCGGCGCGTGGTGGGGAGCGTGCGGGTGTTAGGCCCGTTCATGAGCGTCGCCGGCCTCGAGTTCCTGCTCGAGCAGGGCGGCGACGGATTCATCGGCGGCGGCTCGCTGTGGGGCGCGCCCGACGCCGAGTTCTGGGAGGCGGTCTGGCGGGGCGACGTCGAGACCGCGCGCGAGCACGCGCGGCGCACGGACGAGCTCTTCCCGAAGCTCTGGCTTCCGGGCGGCTGGGGCGGTCACTTCGGGGCGTACCAGAGCCAGCTGAAGGCGCTGATGACGATGCTCGGCCAGCCGGGCGGCGAGGTGCGGCTGCCGCGCCTGCCCGTCACCGATGCAGTGAGCCTGCAGCGGATGCGCGAGATCCTCGTCGAGGCCGGCCTGCTCTCCCAGCGGGCGGAGGCGGCATGAGCACGTTCATGGGAGTCGACCACGTCGGCATCGGGGTCGGGGACGTCGATGTCGCAATCGAGTTCTACGGCCGGCACGTCGGCTTCGACCGCGTGCTGTTCGACCATGCGGGCGAGCTCCCCGGGCTCGAAGCGGTCGCGGGCCGGCTGCCGCGCGCCCGTGTTGCGATGTTGGAGAGCAGCGGTGCGACGCCGATCGGCCCGGGCCGTGTGAAGCTCGTCCAGGTGCTGGACGGCGACGGGCCTCCGCCCGCTCCCGAGGGCCAGGCGTGGGGGGAGGTCGGGGTGTGCGAGATCTGCCTGCACGTCCGCAACGTGCAGGAGGTACACGACGCCCTCGTGGCCGCCGGGTGCGCGTCGCTGATGGAGCCGATGAGCGCCAACGTGCCGCCGGCCGGCGTCACGCTCGACATCGCCTACGTCGCGGACCTGTGGGGGACGAAGCTCGAGCTGATCGAGTGGACGGGGCTGTGGCGCTCGCTGCCGGGCCCTGCCCGAGCCGAGGGCGTGAACCATGTCGCCTTCGGCGTCACCGACATGGCGCGGACGCGCGCGTTCTACGAGCGTCTCGGGTTCACCGAGCTGCTGTTCGAGTCGGTCGAGCTCTTCGACCCGATGGCGCCGTGGTACCGGCCGCCGTGGTACGACCCGGGCAACGTTCCCGCGCAGCACATGACGATGCCGATGCCGGCGCAGGGTGCCTCCATCGAGCCCGTCGTGCTCAACCCGCCCGGCCACGACTGCCGCGGCGAGTGGGGCCATCTCGGCCCGATGGACTTCGGCATCAGGGTCGCCAACATCGACGCCGCCGCGGTGCAGTTGCGCGGGCAGGGCGTCGCCGTGCACGGCGAGCCGCAGAGCCTGGACGTCGGCTCGGGCGAGTGGAGGTACGTGTACTTCGCCGAGCCCGACGGGAACTACGTCGCACTCGTCGAGGCGCGCTATTGAGCGGGCGGCGCCGCAACCAGGCCGGCCTGGCGTGCGACGGCCATCCCCTCGCGCGCCCACGTGACGCAGGCGCGCGTGTTCGGCACCCCGTCCACCACGACCAGGCAGTCGAAGCACACGCCCATGCCGCAGAAGACGCCGCGCGGCGCGCCACCCTGCGTGGTGCGCGTCGCCACGTACCCCTCCGCGAGCAGCAACGCGGCCACGCTCTCGCCCTCGTAGGCCGTCACCGGCCTGCCGTCGAGCGTGAGCAAGACCGGGGCGCCGCGCTCGAGTCCGTGGCCGGGCGGCAGGCGAAGGTCGTTGGACGGCATGGAGGCAATTCTGCCCGCGCGCCGGGCGCGCGGCAAACGACGACGCGGTTGCCGCGACGAGCGGTGCCGGCGAAAGGGGCGATCGCACCATGATGTACGTCGCAGGCGAGTGGCGGGGAGCGGCCCGCGAGGAGGAGATCAGGAGCCCCTTCGACGGCGCAGTCGTGGGCGTCGTCCCCGTCGCCGGCGCAGCAGACGCCGACCTCGCGGTCGGCGCCGCAGTGGAGGGAGCACACGTGATGCGCGGGCTCACCGCGTGGGAGCGGGCGGAGATCCTGCGCCGGGCCGCCGACCTCCTCGACGCAGCGCTCGACGAGCTCGCGCGCACGATCGCGCTCGAGGTCGGTAAGCCGCTCGCGGAGGCGCGGGGCGAGGCGGCGCGGATCCCGGCGCTCCTGCGCACGAGCGCGTCGGAGGGGGCGCGCATGCACGGCGAGACGGTGCCGGTCGACTCGGCTGCGAACGGCGCCGGCAAGCTGGCCTTCACGCTACGGCAGCCGTGCGGCGTCGTCGTCGCGATCTCGCCGTTCAACTATCCCGCGCTGCTCGTCGCCCACAAGGTCGGGCCGGCGCTCGCGGCGGGCAATGCCGTCGTGTTGAAGCCCGCCCGCCAGACTCCGCTGACGGCGCTCTTCCTCACGCGCAAGCTGCTCGAGGCGGGGCTACCTGAGAACGGGATCCAGTGCCTGACAGGGCCCGGCTCGGAGCTCGGCCGCGTGCTGTGCGCCGACCCGCGGGTGCGGAAGATCAGCTTCACCGGCTCGACCGCCGTGGGGGAGAAGATCACGCGCGTGGCCGGGATCAAGCGCCTCTCGCTCGAGCTCGGTGCGAACTGTCCGCTGATCGTCCTTCCCGACGCCGATCTCGACCGGGTCGCTGCGGCGACGGTGACGGGCGGCTATGTCAACGCGGGTCAGGTGTGCATCTCGGTGCAGCGGGTGCTCGTCGCCCGTGAGGTCTACGGCGAGTTCGTCGAGCGGCTGACGCCGCTCGTCGAAGGGCTCCGCACCGGCCACCCGCTCGACGAGCGGACGGGGCTCGGCCCCGTCATCTCGGAGGCGGAGGCGATGCGCGTGGAGCGGACGATCCGGGAGGCGGTCGCGGCCGGGGCCACCCTCGTCACCGGTGGCGAGCGCGACGGCGCGGTCGTCGCGCCGAGCATCCTCGGCGACGTCGACCCGTCGCTCGAGATCTCGCGCAGCGAGCTGTTCGGGCCCGCGGTCGCGCTGACGCCGGTGTCGGGGCTCGACGAGGCGATCGCGCTCGCCAACGACAGCGACTACGGCCTCGGGGCGGGGCTCTTTACGTCGGATCTCGAGAGCGCGCTGCGCTTCGCGACCGAGGTCGACTGCGGCTCGATCCAGATCAACTCGTCGCCGCTTTGGCGCTCGGACCCGATGCCCTACGGCGGCCTGAAGGGGAGCGGGATCGGCAAGGAGGGCCCGCGGTCGGCGATCGAGGAGATGACGGAGCTGAAAACCGTGGTCTTCCACCGTGGTTGAGCGGCCGGCGACCGCGTCTCGGCGGGCGGCGTACCGTCTTGACAGGGGCCGCGCGCCGCGAGTAGCCTGTGACATGACGCTTCGCGCACACATGTGCGTCTATCGAACACCGGGGCGTGGCGGCGATATCCGATGAGCACCGAGGCGACCGCGACCGCGTCCACGGCCGAGGAGGCGGACCGCCGCTTCGTCTTCCACCCGTTCACCCAGCTCGACCAGCATGAGCAGGCCGGCTCGCCCAGCATGATCGTGGCGGGCAGCGGCGCCCGCGTGCAGGACATCCACGGGCGCAGCTACATCGACGGGATGGCGGGCCTCTGGTGCGTCAACGTCGGCTACGGGAGGGTCGAGCTCGCCGAGGCGATGCGCGTCCACGCCGAGCGGCTGGGCTACTACCACGCGTTCTCGTCGATGGGCACGGACACCCCGGGTCTGCTCGCCGAGCGGCTCATCGAGATGGCCCCGCCAGGGATGTCGAAGGTGTTCTTCGGCTGTACCGGCTCCGACGCGAACGACACCCAGGTGAAGCTCGTCTGGTTCTACAACAACGTGCTCGGCCGGCCGGAGAAGAAGAAGATCGTCGCGCGCAGCCGCGGCTACCACGGCGTCAGCGTCATGTCCGCGGGGCTGACGGGGCTGCCGGGCCTCCACGCCAACTTCGACCTGCCGCTGCCGATGATCCGGCACACGACTGCCCCGCACCGTCTCTGGGAGGCGGCGCCCGGCATCACCGACGAGGAGTTCGCGCAGAAGCTCGCCGACGACCTCGAGGCGCTGATCCTCGCCGAGGGCCCCGAGACAGTGGCCGCGTTCATCGCCGAGCCGGTCATGGGGGCGGGCGGCGTGCTCGTCCCTCCCGCCACCTACTTCGAGCGCATCCAGGCGGTGCTGCGCCGCTACGACGTGCTCATGATCGCCGACGAGGTGATCACCGCCTTCGGCCGGCTCGGCCGCTGGTTCGGCAGCGACCTCTATGGGATCGAGCCCGACCTGATCACGGTCGCGAAAGGCCTGACGTCCGGGTACTTCCCGCTCTCGGGCTGCATCGTCTCCGACCGTGTCTGGCGCGTCCTCGTCGACGGCTCGGCGAGCGGGCCCTTCGGCCACGGCTACACCTATTCGGCCCATCCGCTCGGGGCTGCCGTCGCGATGGCGAATCTGGACCTGATCGAGAACGAGGGGCTCATCGCCAAGGCGGCGGAGCGGGGGGCGCAGATGCACGCTCTCCTCCGCGAGGCGTTCGACGACCACCCGCTCGTCGGCGAGGTGCGGGGAACGGCGCTGATCGCGGCCCTCGAATTCGTGGCGCGCAAGGATCCCGCCGAGCCCTTCGACCCGGCGCTCAAGGTCGGGGCGCGGATCACACGCCGCTGTCTCGAGCTGGGCCTGATCACGCGGGCGCTGCCGGCTGCCGACACCATCTCGTTCTCACCGCCTTTCGTGATCACGGAAGACGAGGTCGGCGAACTCGTCCGGATCGCGCGGCAGGCCGTCGACGACGTGGCAGCAGAGCTGCGGAACGAGGCCTGACACGATGGGGCGCCTCGGGCTGATCGTCAACCCGATCGCCGGCATGGGAGGCCGAGTCGGGCTGAAGGGAACCGATGGGGCCGAAGCGCTGGAGCGAGCGCAGGCGCTCGGCGCGGTCCCCGTCGCCGCCGAGCGCGCCGAGCGGGCGCTCGCGCGGCTCGAGCGGCAGTGCGACGGCCTGCACCTCGTCGCCGCCGCGGGCACGATGGGCGCAGACCTCGCCGCCGCCCACGCCTTCGAGACGGAGGTGCTGCCGCCGGGCCACCACGGCGACAGGGTCACCACCGCAGACGACACGCGTGCCGCGGCGGCGGAGCTCGCCCGCCGCGAGGTCGACCTGATCCTCTTCGCCGGCGGCGACGGAACCGCGCGCGACATCCACGACGTCGTCGGCGAGCGCCTGCCGATCCTCGGCGTGCCCACGGGCGTCAAGATGCACTCCGGCGTGTTTGCCACCACACCGGAGAGCGCGGGCGACGTCGTCGCCTCCTTCATGGCCTCGACGTCACGAGGGCCCGTCCGCGAGGCCGAAGTCATGGACATCGACGAGGACGCCGTCCGCACAGACACGATCTCGACGCGCCTCTACGGGGCGGCCTGCGTGCCCGACGATCGGCTGCGGGTGCAGGCGGCGAAGCTAAGCGCCGTGCCGTCGGACGAGGATGCGCTCGAGGCCGCGTGCGCCGCCGTGGCGGACACTCTGGACCCGCGTCGCATCTACGTGCTCGGCCCCGGCACGACGATGCGCCGCGTGATGCGGCACCTGGGGCTGGCGAAGACGCTGCTCGGGGTGGACGCGGTGCGGGCCGACCGCCTGCTCGGCGCGGACCTCGGCGAGCGCGAGCTGCTCGAGCTGATCGCAGAGGAGCCCGCGACGCTGCTGATCGGCGTCGTCGGCGGGCAGGGCGCGCTGTTGGGCCGCGGCAACCAGCAGCTCAGCCCCGCCGTGCTGCGTCGCATCGGCACCGAGAATATAGAGGTGGTTGCCGGCCTGAGGAAGCTCCTCGCGCTCGACCCGCCGCTGCTCCACGTCGACACCGGCGACCCCGAGCTCGACCAGGCCCTCTGCGGCTACCGTCGCGTCCACGTCGCGCCGAGGCGTACCGTCGTCTACCGGGTGGTCGCATGAGCGCGCATCCCTACATGCCGAACTCGACGCCGGGTCTCGAGCGCGCGCTGCTCGACGCCGTCGGCGCCCCCGACGTCGAGTCGCTCTTCTCTCAGATCCCGGCTGCCCACCGCATGAAGGGCGAGCTCGAGCTGCCGCCGGCCCTCGTCTCCGAGGCTGCGCTGCGGCGGCACATGGTCGACATGCTCGCCCGCAACGAGAGCTGCGAGCGGAACCTCAGCTTCCTCGGCGGCGGCATCTGGCAGCACCACGTGCCGGCGATCTGCGACGAGATTGTGCGCCGCAGCGAGTTCCTGACGCCGGTCTGGGGCACGCCGTCCTCCGACCACGGCCGCAACCAGGCCTGGTTCGAGTTCACGAGCCAGCTCGCCGAGCTGATCGGGATGGACTTCGTCGGCCTCCCCGTCTACAGCTGGGGCTGCGCCGCCGGCCACGCCGTCCGGATGGCCGCCCGCATGACCGGGCGCGCCCACGTGCTCGTGCCCGACACGATCAGCCCGGAGCGTCTCGCCGTGATCCGCACCTACTGCGGTGCCGCCGAGCTGCCGGGCCAGATCGAGATCGAGCTCGTCGGCCACGACGCTGCTACCGGTGGCATCGACGTGGGCGATCTCGAGCGGCGGATCTCGGCGCGCACGGCGGCCGTCCTCTTCGACAACCCCTCGTTCCTCGGTGGCATCGAGCAGCGCGCCGTCGAGATCGCGGCGCTTGCCCGCAGCCACGGCGCCGAGACCATCGTCGGCGTCGACCCGCTCTCGCTCGGCATCGTCGCGCCACCGTGCGACTACGGCGTGGACATTGTCGTCGGCAGCACGCAGCCGCTCGGTGTGCACATGTCGTGCGGCGGCGGCGCGGGCGGCTTCATCGCCACACGCGACGACCCGCGCTATGCGCGCGAGTACCCCACGCTGTTGCTCAGCATCTCGGAGACGGTTGCAGGCGAGCACGGCTTCGGCATCGCTCTCTTCGAGCAGACCTCGTATGGAAGCCGCGAGGAGGGCAACGACTGGACGGGCAACTCGGTGTACCTCTGGGCCATCGCGAACGCCGTCTACATGTCGCTGATGGGGCCGGAGGGCTTCGCGGACGTGGGCCGGCTGATCATCGCCCGCAGCCACTACGCGGCCCGGCGCCTCGCCGAGGTCGACGGAGTGCGCGTCGTCTTCCCCGAGGGCTTCTTCAAGGAGTTCGTGGTCGACTTCGGCGGCAGCGGCAAGAGGGTCGCGGAGGTCAACCGCGGCTTGCGCGACCGCGGCATCTTCGGCGGCAAGGACCTGTCGCGCGACTTTCCCGAGCTCGGGCAGAGTGCGCTCTACTGCGTCACCGAAGTGCACACCCAGGGCGATCTCGACAGGCTCGCCGTTGCAGTGGCTGAGGTGGTCGCGTGAAGCTGCGGCGCTACCACGCCGCCGTCTGGGACGAGCCGCTCGTGATGGAGATGGGGGCCCCGGGCCGACGCGGTGTCGTCTTCGGCGAGGCCGAGCCGGGCATCGCGTCGGCCGTCGGCGATCCGGACGCACTCGTGCCGGGCGGGATGCGCCGCGTGGCGCCACCGGCGCTGCCCGAGCTGTCCGAGCCGGAGGTTCTGCGCCACTATCTCCACCTCTCGCAGGAGACGCTCGGAATGATGGGCGTGAGCCTGTTCGGCACGTGCACGATGAAGTACAACCCGCGGCTCGCTACCGAGCTCGCGGCGCGCCCCGAGATCGCCGAGCTGCACCCCGACCAGGACGACGAGACGCTGCAGGGCGTCCTCGAGCTGGTGTACGGGCTCGATCTGATCCTGCGCGGCGTGTCGGGCATGGACGCGTTCGTGTTCCAGCCGGGCGGCGGAGCGCACGCTGCCTACACCCATGCCGTGATCACGCGCGCCTATCACGCCGCGCGCGGCGAGCTCAGCCGGCGCGACGAGGTCGTGACGACGATCCAGGCGCATCCGTGCAACTCGGCCACGGCCAGCGCGGCCGGCTTCAAGATCGTCACCCTCCCGCTCGAGGAGAACGGCTACCCGTCGCTCGACGCCCTCAAGGCCGCCGTCTCGGAGCGGACCGCGTCCCTGATGGTGAACAACCCGGACGACATGGGTGTCTACAACCCTGAGATCGACAAGTGGGTCGAGGTCGTTCACGACGCGGGCGGGCTCTGCTTCTACGACCACGCCAACTTCAACGGCGTGATGGGGAAGATCAAGGCGCGCGAGCTCGGGTTCGACGCCTGCATGTACATGCTCCACAAGACGTTCGGCGCGCCGAAGGGCGGCGGCGGCCCGGCCGTCGGCGCCTACGGCTGCACGGAGGAGCTGGCCCGGTTCCTGCCCGAGCCCGTCGTCGTGCGCGACGGCGACCGCTACCGGCTCGACCGCGACCGGCCCGACTCCGTCGGCAAGGTGCGTGAGTTCTGGGGCAACGTGCCGCAGCTCGTCTACGCATACACGTGGAGTCGCGCGATGGGCGCAGAGGGGATCAGGCAGGCGTCCGACATCTCCGTGCTCGCCAACAACTACATGGAGAAGCGGCTGCTCGCCATCCGTGGGGTCACGAAGTCGCAGCCGCACCTGACCGCGCCGCGCCTCGAGATGACGCGCTACAGCCTCGAGGCCGTGGAGCGCGACACGGGCATCACCGTCTTCGACGTGCAGAACCGGATGGTCGACTTCGGCATCGACGCGTTCTGGCTCAGCCACGAGCCGTGGCTCGTGCCCCAGCCGTTCACGCCCGAAGCGGGCGAGATGTGGTCGAAGGAGGACATCGACGAGTGGATCGACGCCCTCGCCCACGTCGTCGACGAGGCCTACGCCGACCCCGAGATCGTGCGCACCGCGCCGCACAACCAGGCGATCCACCGCCTAGGGCCGACGGACATCAACGATCCGGCGCACTGGGCGACGACGTGGCGCGCGTACACCCGCAAGCGCCGCGCGCGCGACGGCGTCGCTTCCTAACAGGTGGGCGGCCCCGCCTTCTCCGGGCTGCTCGCGGGCCGCGTCGCGCTCGTCACCGGCGGCACCCGCGGCCTCGGCGCCGCGATCGCCCGCGCGTTCGCCGGGGACGGCGCGCGCGGCGCCGTCGTCGACCTCGAGCCGGGCCCGTGCCCGGAGGACTGGGCCTCGCTGACGGCCGACGTGACGGACGAGGAGGACGTCGAGCGCGCCGTGGCCGCCACGGTCGGGAGGTTCGGCTGTCTGGACGTCGTCGTCGCCAACGCCGGCGTCGTACCGCCCTGGAGCGACACGTCGAACTTCGACCTCGCCGCGCTCGACCGCACGCTGGCGGTGAACGTCCGCGGTGTCGCGGCGACGATGAAGTACGGCGCGCGCGCCATGCAGGAGAACGGGGGCTCGATCGTCGTGATGGCGTCGATGAACGCTTGGCATGCCGCTCCTGCGCAGGGTGCGTACACGGCCTCCAAGCACGCGGTGCTCGGGCTCGTCCGCACGGCAGCGCTCGACCTTGGCAGGCACGGGATCCGTGTCAATGCCATCGCCCCCGGGCCTGTCGCCACCGACGCGCTGCGCGAGCGCGTGGCCCGTCGGGAGGCCGAGGGCGGGCTGGCGACGAACGAGGCTCTGCGGCAGGTTGCCGCCGACACTGCTCTCGGCCGGATGGTGACCGAGGACGACGTCGCGCGCGCCGCGCTCTTCCTCGCCTCCGACCTCTCCTCCGGCATCACCGGCGCACTCGTGCCCGTCGACGCGGGGCTGCGCTGAGCTGAGGATGTACAAGCAGAAGCATCACGGGCACAGTCGACGAGTCATGCCCCAGATCGCGGTCTACCTGGATCCGACGTAGCGCATCCCTCGTGATGAAGGGGCCCGCGCGGTTCGTCTGGGGATCAGCCGCCCGCGCGTCGACGTTCGAGGCGGAGCGCGAGCAGCGGGCAGGCCGCGACCGCGCGGCGCGCGTGCGGCTCGAGCGAGCGCGGCACAGGGGCCGCGTCGACGATCGGATAGCCCCACTCGTCGAGCGCGATCCGCTCGGGCAGCAGCTCCGCGCACAGGCCGTGCGCGTCGCACA
>Ga0315281_10003992_pt1 | contig 21523 bp, 22 predicted proteins | sample YL17G07_0_MG_FD_204540 | JGI IMG/M metagenome (GOLD analysis project Ga0315281, IMG submission 204540) | Sediment microbial communities from Yellowstone Lake, YNP, Wyoming, USA - YL17G07_0 | ecosystem: Environmental > Aquatic > Freshwater > Lake > Sediment | place: USA: Wyoming | collected...
CTGCGCCTCGAGAGACCACCCCAGGAGTTCACCGTCACAGTCCTTGGCAGCGCCTGAAAGCAGCCGGCAGGGTTTGAAAGCTGTCCGCCTAGGCCCATCGTTTCGCGCGGGGCGGGCCGTTAGGCTTGCCGCGTGCTCGAGCGCTGGACCCGGTTCGTCCTTCGCTTCCGCTTCGCCGTCCTCGCCTGCTGGCTCGCCGTGGTCGTCGCCGGCGTCTGGTCGTCGGCGCAGCTCCCGGCGCTCCTTGCGAACTCCTTCGCTGTACCGGGCACCGACTCGGAGCGCGCGCGGGTGATCCTCGCTCGCGACTTCGGCGAGCATGCGGAAGGCGCGTTCACCGTGGTCTTCCAGGTGCGCCGCCCCTCCGACCGGGCGCTCCGCACGCGCCTGCAACGGCGGCTCGAGCGCGCCGCCCACGCGGTCCCGACGGGCCGTGCGGGCACGCTGCGGGCCGGGGGCGGAGTCCTCTACGGAGATGTCGAGACGACGCTCGCCCTGCCCGACGCGAAGCGCTACACCGCGGCGCTCCGGCGGGCACTGAGCGATCCCGGCGGTCCCGCGGCGCTCGTCACCGGCCAGCCGGCGCTCCAGCACGACCTCGACCCGGTGTTCGCCGCCGACCTGCGCCGCGGCGAGGCGATCGCCCTGCCGGCCGCCCTCCTCGTCCTCGTCGCGGTGCTCGGGCTCTCGCTCGCGGTGGCGATCCCGTTCGTCTTCGCCGCGTGCACGATCGCCGGCACCCTGGCCGCTCTCTACGGCGTCGCCCACGTGCTCTCGCCGGCCACGTACGTGACGAACCTCGTCGTGCTGGTCGGGCTCGGGCTGGCGATCGACTATTCGCTCCTCATCGTCTTACGCTTCCGCGAGGAGCTGGCGCGCGGCCTGCCTGCCGACGACGCGGCCGTGCGCACGATGGCGACCGCAGGGCGTGCCGTCGTCTTCTCGGGACTGGCGGTCGCGATCGGGCTCGCCACGCTCCTCTTCGTGCCGGTCCCGTTCGTCCGCTCGCTGGGGATCGGCGGGCTCCTGATCCCGCTCGCCTCGATCGCCGCCGCGCTGACGCTCCAACCGGTGCTCCTGTCGCTGCTCGGGCGCCACGGCGCTCGGCGGGCCGGCTCGCCGTCTGCGACCAGGGACGTCGAGCGCGGCCTCTGGGCGCGGCTCTCGCGCTCGATCATGCGCCGCCCGGCGGCCTGCCTCGCCGCCGGCGGCGCGGTCCTGCTCGCTGCGGCGGCGCCCGTCGCCTACCTCGAGCTGACGCCGGCCTCCGTATCCGGCTTCCCGAGGTCGCCGGAGGCGGTGCGCGGCTACGAGCTCCTGCGCGAGCGCGTCGGGCCGGGCGCGATCACGCCGATCCAGGTCCTGGTCGCGACGGGCGGCCCCGGGCGGGCCCGCGAGCCGGAGACCCGGGCGGCGATCGACCGGCTCGCCGACGAGCTCTTCCACGATCCCGAGGTGTACGTCGTCGCGAGCGGTCCGCGCGCGCCCTACGTCGACCCGAGCGGCCGCTACGCGCGGGTGATCGTCGTCGGGCGGCACGAGTACGGCGACGGGCCAACGCGGAGCCTCGTCGGCCGGCTGCGCGACTCCCTCGTCCCGGAGGCCCGCTTCCCGGCGGGCGTGCACGTCTACGCCGGCGGTGCGCCGGCCCAGGGCGCCGACTTCCTTTCCCGCACCTACGGCGCCTTCCCCTGGCTCGTCCTCGCCGTGCTCGTGCTGACCTACGGCGTCCTGCTGCGGGCCTTCCGCTCGCTGCTGCTGCCGCTCAAGGCCGTGCTCCTCAACCTGCTCTCGGTCGCGGCGGCCTACGGGATGCTCGTCGTCGTCTTCCGCTGGGGGGTCGGCGCCGACGTGCTCGGCCTCTACCAGCTCGACCAGGCTGACGGCTGGGTCCCGATCTTCCTCTTCGCCACGCTCTTCGGGCTCTCGATGGACTACGAGGTGTTCATGGTGATGCGGATGCGCGAGTCGTGGGACGACGTGCCCGACAACGCGCGCGCGGTCGCGCACGGGCTCGAACGGACGGGACGCGTCGTCACGGCGGCCGCTCTGATCATGGCGGCGGCGTTCTCGGGCTTCGTCGCCGGCCGGGTCGCCGGGCTACAGGAGTTCGGCGTCGGGCTCGCCCTGGCCGTGCTGATCGACGTGACGGTCGTGCGGGCCGTCCTCGTCCCGTCGCTGATGGCGGTGCTCGGCCGCTACAACTGGTGGCTGCCCGAGTGGGCGGCGCGTCTGGCGCGCGTCACGGCCTCGCCGGTCCCGCCCGCCGTACGCAAGAGGGGCGCCTAGCGCCCCTCTCGTTCCTCGCGCCGGGAAGCGGCGGGCTAGACGGTCAGTGTGCCCTTGAGCTTGACCGAGAAGATGCCGTTGCCACGGTCGTAGCTCCCCGTGAACTTGAAGGTTCCCTTCGCCTTGGCGTATTTGCCGGTGCCGCCCTTGAACGTGGCCCGACCGACGAGCGAGAATGCCTGGGCGGCCTCGTCGGTGCAGGCGCTCCCGCCTCCCGCCGTGATGACGAAGTTGAGCTTGCTGCCGTCGGCCGCGGTGATCGTGCCGGGGCCCCCGAAGAGCGGGCACGGCTCGACCGAGTTGCCGACGCCCTTGCCGGAGAGCTTGCTCTTCCCGACGAGAGTACCGCTGCCGGTTGCGTCCGCCGAGATGTCGGCGGTCGAGCCCGACACCTTGACGGAGGCCTTGCCGGTGTAGCCGGCGCTGAACGCGACCGTCTTGCCGGTGACGGCGCCGCCGGCGAGCGCGGAGCCGGCCGCGACGGCCGCAACGACGGCCGCCGCCGTCACCGCCCTGATGATTCCGAACCTTGTCACTGTCGCTCCTTCTCGTGCGGTTGCGTTGCGGATCCGGGGGTGGCCGTCGTGCCCGTTTGCCTAGCCGAGCACCCAGCCGAGCCAGGGGTGCCTCGTGACGAACGCCCGCTCCTCGATCCAGGCGTCGACCCCGACTACGCGGCCCGCGCCGAGCGCGCCCAGTACCGCGAAGATGCCGATGTAGAAGATGTACTCGTTGAGGAAGGGGTTGTACGCCGGCCAGAGGTTGACGCTGTAGAACGCGAGCATCATCGTGCCCGCGAAGAAGAACGAGAGCCTCGTCAGGATCCCGAAGAGGATGCCGAAGCCGACGAGGATCTGGCCGACGACGACGAGCACCGCGATGACGTCCATCGCTCGCGCGTTGTTTGCCACCTCGACCCACAGGCCCTGGAACGGGCCGGTCGAGTAGTTGAGGAACAGGTAGAGCTCACCGGCACTCTCAGCGCTGCCCTTGAACCACTGGAAGCCCATCCACCCGCCGTCGTGGATCACCTTGGCGAACCCGGACCAGATGAAGAAGAAGCCGAACAGCGCCCGGCCGACGAGCACGAGCAGCGGCAGGAAGGCCGTGTGGTATTTGAACTCGAAGCTGCGCTTGATTCCCGGCACGGTCATCGTGTAGGTGCTCTCTCGTACGGCTGGGATGCCGTTCTTCACTGCCAGCGCCATCTGGGTCACCTCCGGGGAGCCACATCGGGTCGGATTGCGGGTTTCACCGACCATGCCCGGCGTCGACGCGTGACTCATCAGCGCTTCTTCTGAAGCGCGATGCGGTGTTCTCTGAAGTCGGGTGCGGCTTCTCCGCAGAACAGCTGCGCGAATCTCCCGCAGCCGGTCAGCGAGGCACCCGATGACCCCTTGCCGCCCGGCGAGCAACCTTGTCGGAGTACCGAGACAAGCGCTGGAGCTTCACCGCTTCGGCGCGCGGAAGCGAAAGGGGCAGGCATGAAGAAACTCCTGACGGCGTCGGCGGCAGTAGTGGCGCTGCTCGCGGTGGGGGCGACGGCGTGGGCCGATACCCCGCCCGAGGTTCCGTTCCCCGCTCCGAAGACGGACGTCTTCGTCGCGGTGAACACGAGCACGACGGCCGGCGCTGCGACGAACTTCGTCACCAGAGGGTCGAGCGTCGTCTTCAGCGCGTTCGCCGCCGACCTGAAGACGAGGAAGGTTCTCACCGACAAGGACGTCAAGTACTTCTACGTGGCGATCCCTGACCAGCCGAACGTCAAGCTGACGTTCAGCAAGCTCGGGTCGCGCTTCCTGTGGACGGCGACCTGGACCGTTCCCGCGAGCCAGCCGCTCGGGATCGTGCCGTTCAAGGCGCTCGTCAAGACGAACGCGAGGCGGTACGGAAGCTTCGTCCAGCCGCCCGTCACCAACGCGATGCTCACCGTCACGGGGTAGCCGAGTGACCACGAAAGCCCAACACCACTGGAGGAACTCGATGAGGTACCTGACCTACGTGCTCGGGGTTGCCCTCGTCGCAGGCGTGCTGGCGGCATCTGCTGCCGCCCAGACACCCGCGCAGGGCACGTTCTCCCTGGGCGACCAGACGGACGCCACGCCGCTCGCTGCTGTTCGCACCGCTGCGGACGACAAGCCCTTCCCGGGCACCCTGGGGGACGTCTTCCTGTACGTCGACGTCGTCAACGGCCGCCCGAAGCCACCGGCGGTCGCGAGGCCCAAGTCCTGCACGCAGCTGAGCATCGTCAAGCGGGGGGAGCGGCCTGTCATCCGCGTCTACGGCGTCGATGCCGGGACGGGTGAGCCGCTGACCTCGGCGAACGTGAAGTACGCCTACCTCAAGATCCCCGGCCTGGCGAACGTGAAGCTCAACTGGGGCCCCCACGGATCGGGGTCCGGCCGGTCCTTCTTCTGGACGGCCGGCTGGGACGTCGCGGCCGACTACCCGCTCGGCGTGCTTCCCTTCAAGGTCGTCTTCAAGACCGAGTCGGGGAAGTTCGGGGTCTACACGCAGGACGGGCTTCCCCCGGAGTACCGCCTGACGGTCCTCCCCTGACGCCGAACCGACTCGAAAGGACTTCACACATGACCAAGCGAGCTCACGAGACAGCTTCCTGGACACGGAAGCTTGCCCTGGTCGGCGCGACGGCGGTGAGCTCGCTTCTCCTGCCGGCGCTGGCCGTCGCGGCCGGCCAGCCCGTGCTGCCGCCGGTGATTCCCGGCGCCCCCGGCGTGCCCGGCTGGGGGGCGCCTGCGTTCAAGCCGGCGTCGGATCTCGGAATCCTGAAGGCGGCGCCTGACAGCGGCTCCGTCGGGACGAAGTTCACGCTGAGCGGGAGCGGTCTGCCCGCGAACAAGGACGTCTCGATCGTGTGGGCGACCACGAACGTCACCTGGATTCTCGACGCCCGGCCCGACAGCGTCGACTACCTCGGGCGGAAGAGCGATGCGGTGAACGTACTGCTGGCGAAGCGGACGACGGACGCCGCTGGAGCCTTCAGCCTCGAGCTCCGGGCGCCGAGGGACTTCGGTGGAGCCCCCCACGACATCTATGCCGTCATCGACGGCGTCGCGTACGCCAAGGGCGGCTTCATGATCCAGAGGAAGATCACGCTCCACCCGACCAGCGGGCCGATCGGCACGCCGATCACGGTCAAGATCACCGGGCTCGGGGCGAGCCTCTACGGGAGCTCCGGGAACATCTACTACGACGGCCGCTACTCCGGTGTCATCACGGGGGTCTGGAACCGCGGCGAAGCCGAGGTCAAGATCCGGGCGGCCGGCCCCGTCGGCAAGCACACGATCCTGGTCGGCGGCGGCATGCAGTTCAACTACCTCAACATCCAGCAGTCTCCGGTCCCGTGGGCGACGAGCGCCCTCTTCCCGTTCAACGTGACGAAGGACGCAGGCTCGCCGCCGGCGAGCATCGACTGGCCCGAGACGGTCACGCCGACGATCGAGGCGAAGACGACGCTCTCCGCCGCCTCTCTGGCCGGCGGCACGGGCACGGCGACCGCTCTCTTCAGCTCGACGAGCGGAGCCGTGCTCTCGAAGGTCGACGTCTCCGCCACGGGCCTGAACGCGAACGAGCCGGTGGAGCTCCTGTGGTCGACCGTTGTCGGCAACCGCGTCAACTGCACCGGCACGTGCTGGGCGTTCGCGTCGATCCCGCTCGGCAAGGCGACCGCCGCCGCAGACGGCTCGGCGAAGAGCTCGTTCACGGTGCCGGACGGCCTCGGCGGCTGGCACGTCGTCCAGCTGCTGCAGGGCGGCAAGGTGAAGGCCCAGGTGCCCTACTACGTCAAGCGAAGCCTCGTCAGCGTGCCGAAGACGGTCAAGGCCGGCACCGCATTCGAGGTGCATCTGAAGGGCGTCGGCTGGACGCAGCTCGACAACACGGTCGCGGTCACGTACGACAACGGCTACGTCGGCTACGGCTGCGGCTTCAACAGTGACGGCGATGTCGTCCTGAACCTCGTCGCCACCGGGGGCCCCGGCACCCACCTGATCGACATCTATCCGTTGCTGTACACCTACCAGCCCGCGTATCCGTACCCGCCGCACGGAGCGATCCCGTTTCTGAGCTTCGCTCGGGACTTCCCGGGCCTCGCGCTCGGGTACGACCTGCCCGCCTTCCGGCTGGCGATCACGGTCGTCGAGTAGCGATCCGCGCACCGAGGGAGGGGTGCTCCGCGCGCCCCTCCCTACCGCGGTCCCCGTGACGCCGCGAGGAAGGCGGCGATCGTGCCGAGGGCGTCGTAGCCCAGATCGGCATACGAGGGCATAAGGTTGTTGCCCTCTTCGTACGGCCGCGCGACGTACTGCTGAAAGGAGCGCGCGCTCCTACCGCCGAGGCCGATGCTCCCCAGGTGCGGAGCGCGGAGGCGCCTGGTTCCGCTGTCGAGGTAGGTGTGGCAGCTCAGACAGCCCACCTTCGCGAAGAGCGCCGCTCCCTGCGCGGCGCGTCGTGGCAGGCGCTCGAGCTTCACCCAGCGGGCGACAGCCGCCGCGGGCGCGGTCACGACCGGCGGCGGCACCGGCAGCGGGGGCACGCGGGCGACCCCTGCGGGTGGGGCCGAGAAGGGCTTGCCGACGAGGAACGAGACGAGATCCTCGAGCTCCGGCGTGCTCAGCGCCGTGCCGTAGGCGGTCATCCCCCGCCCGCCCCAGTAGACCCGGCTGAAGGCGAAGAGCTCGACGGCAAGCTTGACGCGGCGCGCGTCCGGGACGAGGTAGCGGTCGAGGTTCGGCGCCGTCGAGCCCTTCGGGCCCTGCGAGCCCGCCTTCGAGAAGGCATGGCACACGCCGCAGGCGTTCGTCACCCACACGAGCTCGCCGTGCGCCGGATCGCCGGCTCGTCCCGCCGGCCGCGCCCGGCCGGCCGACCCCGTGTCGCCGAGGCTCAGGCTCACGGCGATCGCCGTGAGCCAGGACGCCGCCAGGATCAGGGGCTTCCTCACGCGCCCTGACGGTAGCCCGAATGCAGGACGGCCCGCTACGTCGAGCGCCGGACGATCGGAGCGGCGTGCGCTCCGCCCCGGTCTCCTTCGTCGGGCTCGAGCAGCCGGTGCTCGAGCGCGTAGTGCACGAGCTCGGCCCGTGTCTCGAGGGCGAGCTTCTCCATGATCCGCGAGCGGTACAGCTCGATCGTCCTCGGCGAGCGCCCGAGCGCGCTCGCGATCTCGATGCAGGTATGGCCCAGCGAGAGCAGCCGCACGACCTCGCGCTCCCGCTCGCCGAGCTGATCGGTGCGGCTGTCCTCCTCGTGCCTGGCCTCGTCGAGGGCGATTCGCGCGCCGAGGCCCGGGTCGAGGTAGCGGGAGCCTGCGGCGGCGGCGCGAACGGCGTCGAGCAGCTTGTCGGCGCTCGCCTCCTTGAGGACGTAGCCGCTCGCGCCGGCCTCGAAGGAGGCCCACACATGGCGGGGATCGTCGAGCGGGGAGACGACGACGACCGACGCGCCCGGTGCGGCTGCGCGCAGGGCCGGGATCCTGTCGGTGGTCAGGTGCTCGTGCATGAGCAGGTCGAGCAGCACGACGTCGGGCTGCAGCTCGCGCGCGGTCTCCACGGCTTCCTGGACGCTCTCGGCCTCACCGACGGTCTCGATGTCCGCCTCGGCGTCGAGCAGCAGCCTGAGCCCGTCGCGAACGACCCCGAAGTCATCCACCACGACGATGCGAATGCGCACTTGGTGGGTTGTCCCCCTCTCGGCTGTGAGCTTCTCCGAATTCTCGATTCGCTTCTGCCCGCAGGCATCAGGGGCATCCCTGATGGGCCTGCGGAGACCTGCTGATGTGGCTGCGCCTACGGCTCGAGGGCGACGAGCGCCGCGGTGACGATCGCCGCCGGCGAGAGGTCGTAGGCCTCGTAGAGCGACGACAGGCTGCCCGTCTGGCCGAACCGGTCGACGCCGAGCGGGACGCAGCGGACGCCGAGCGCCGCGCCGAGGAAGGCGAGCGAGTGCGAGGCGCCGTCGATCACGCTGACGAGCGGGCGGCCGCGCTCGGCGGGGAGCAGCAGCCGCTCGAGGTGCGACGAGCCGGGGCGGCTGCCGTCGTGGAGAGGGGCGAGCCGGGCCGCGCGCCAGTCGCGGTAGAGCCGGTCCGGGGAGGAGAGGCAGAGCACGGTCGCGGCGACGCCCTCCTCGGCCTCGAGCAACTCGGCGGCGGCGAGGGTCTCCGGCGCCATCGCACCGCAGGTGGCGAGGATCACCGGGTCGTCGCCCGGGCCGGGCTCACGCAGCCGGAAGCCGCCCGCGACGACGTCCGCTCGCAGCGCCTCTTCGCCGCGGCGCTCGACCGCTGCGGTGAACGGCGCCTGCTCGAGCGGCTTCGTCGAGAGGCGCAGGTAGAGCGCCTCGCCGTCCGGCTCCTGCATCCGGCGCAGGCCGTCGAGCAGAAGCCACTCGAGCTCGCGCGCGAAGGCCGGCTCGGCGTAGAGGATCCCCGGCGTCTCGATCCCGATCCCCGGCGTGATCGTGGACTGGTGCGCGCCGCCCTCGCGCGAGAGGCTGATCCCCGCCGGCGTGCCCGCGACGACGAAGCGCGCGCCGTTGTAGACCGACCAGACGAGCCCCTCGAGGCCGCGCACGACGAACGGGTCGTAGAGCGTGCCGATCGGAAAGAGCTGTTCGCCCTGGTAGTCCCAGGTCATGCCGAGCTGTCCGAGCGCGAGGAAGAGATTCATCTCCGAGATCCCGAGCTCGACGTGCTGCCCCTTCGGCCCGACGTGCCAGCGCAGCGGCGAGTCCTCCATCGCGTCGTAGACCGGCTCCTCGCTCGCACCCCAGACGCCCACCTTGTTGATCCAGCCGCCGAGGTTCGTCGACACCGAGACGTCGGGGGAGACGGTCACGAGCCGCTCCGCCACGCCCTCGACGCGGGAGAGATCGAGCATCAGGCGGCCGAGCGCCTCCTGCGTCGAGGTCTTGACCGGGTCGCGCTCGGAGAGGCGCGCCGGCACCTCGATCCGCGGCGCGGGCGGCCGCTCGGGGCGCGTCAGCCGTTCGGCCGCGGCTCGGCAGAGGCGCCCCTCGGCGGTGTCGGTGCCGAAGGCGTCCCACTCCGTCTCCGGCGTCAGCCCGAGCTCGGCCCGCAACTCGTCGATCTGCTCGCCGGTGAGGAGGGCGGAGTGGTTCATCGGCCGGCCGGCGATCGCGAGGCCGTGGCCCTTGATCGTGTACGCGAAGAGGACGCTGGGACGACCCGGCTCCGCGCGGGCGGCGGCGAACGCAGCCAGCAGGTCGGCGAGATCGTGGCCGCCGAGATCCTTGACGAGCGTCCCGACGCGGCTCTCGTAGCCCTCGAGCAGGGTTGCGAGCGTGCGCCGGTCGCCGGGGGAGAGACCGTCGAGGAGCGCGGCCGCGACGACCTCCTCGCTCGCGCCGAAGAGGCCCTGGTACTGCTGGTTCGGCATCTCGTCGATCCGGCGGCGAAGCAGCTCTCCGCCGTCCTCGGCGAACGCGGCGCGCAGCAGGCGGCCGTACTTGCACTCGAGCACCTGCCAGCCCGCGGCCCGGAACCACGTCTCCAGCTCGATCACTTTCAGCACCGGCACGACGCGGTCGAGGCTCTGCCGGTTGAGGTCGACGATCCAGAGCGCGTTGCCGAGGTCCTGCGTCAGCGGCTCGAGCACCGCTTCCCAGATCGAGCCCTCGTCGAGCTCGGCGTCGCCGAGCAGCGAGATGAAGCGGCCGCCGGTCGAGGCGCCGAGGCGGCTCTCGACGAAGCGGTCGGCGAGCGCGCCGAAGAGGGGTGCCGCCGAGCCCAGGCCGACCGAGCCCGTCGAGTAGTCCACCGGGTAGGGGTCCTTCGAGCGGCTCGGGTAGCTCTGGAGCCCGCCGAAGTCGCGCAGCGTCGTCAGGTAGCGGCGGTCGAGGCGGCCGAGCAGGTACTCGATCGCGTGCAGGACGGGCGAGGCATGCGGCTTCACCGAGACGCGGTCCTCGGCGCGCAGGTCGGCGAGGTAGAGGGCGGTCATCAGGCCGACCATCGAGGCGGAGGAGGCCTGGTGGCCGCCGACCTTCAGCTCGTCGGCCTTCGGGCGCTCGCGGTTGGCGTGATCGACGATCCGGACGGCGAGCCAGAGCACGCGCCGCGCGACCGACGCGAGTGCGTCGAGGTCGATTCGGGGCTCGTCTGCCGTCGGAGTGGCCGTCTCGCTCATTCCTGAGCGAGCAAAGGTACACGGCGCGCCGCGGGAAGCAGGCGCCGGACCGCGGCGAAGAGCGCCGCCAGATCCTCCTCGTCGTTGAAGTAGTGGGTCGAGACGCGGATGCCGCCGACGCCCGACGTGTAGCGCATGGCGAGGTAGATCCGCTCGTCCAGCAGCCGCTGCAGGAAGGCCTCGTTCTCGGCCGGATCGGCGGAGACCTGGAAGGTCGTGATCCCGGACCGCGTCGCCGGGTCGCGCGGAGTGACGACGCGCACGCCGAGCTCCGCAAGGCCGTCCCAGGCCTGCTCGGCGAGCTCGAGCACGCGCGCTGTCACCGCCTCGATGCCGATCTCGTTGACGAGCTTCAGCGAGGCGCCGAGGGCGATTGCGCCGGGGTAGTTCGACGTGCCGTTCAGCTCGAAGCGGCGCGCGGTCAGCGGGAACTCGTACTCCCGCAGCGGCGTGATCTCCGGTGTGGCGAAGTAGCGCGGCCAGCCGCCGTCCGGCTCGGCGAGGCCGAGGTAGCCCCACATCGGCTGCCGGAGCCCTGGCAGCGTCTCCCGGCTGACGTACATCAAGCCGCAGCCAAAGGGGGAGTTGAGCCACTTGTGGCCGCCGGCGACGAGGATGTCCACAGGGGTCTCGCGGACCGAGAGCCGGACCGCGCCGAGCTGGTGAATCGCGTTGACGACGAGCAGCACGCCGCGCTCGCGGCAGAGCGCGGAGAGCGCCGCGAGGTCGAGCCGGTAGCCGTTGCACCACTGCACGGAGCTGACGACGACGGCGCGGGTGCGGCCGTCCACGAGCGCGGCGATCGACTCGACGGGCACCGTCCCGTTCACGTTGCGGGCCAGCCGCACCTCGGCGATCCGGCCCTCTTCGCGGAGCTTCACCCAGGGAATCGCCGTCTGCAGGAACTCGAGGTCGCAGATGACGACGTTGTCCTCCGGCCGGAACGGGATCGCCTGCGCCGCGACGTTGAGGCCGTGCGTCGTCGACTCGACGAGCGCGATCTCGTCTTCGTGCGCCTCGAGCAGCAGCGCGGCCTCGGCATACGTGGGGCGGCGGAGCGCGTCGAGCGCGACGTGGTGGGACGAGGAGTCGCGCTCGGGGCACGTGAGAACGCGCTGGAGGAAGCCTGCGACGGCCTCCGCGGCCTGCATCGGCGCCAGGCTGACGCAGGCGGCATCGAGGAACACCTTGCCGGTGAGCCCCGGGAAGCATCCTCTGGCCTCGTGAACGTCCACGCCGGCCCACTCTCGCGGCACGGCTGCCACGGGGCATCGCGAAAAACCCGCTCGCCTGTCCGGGGGAAACTACGGACGGCGGTGCCTGGCAGTCGGATCAGACGACGTTGCGCTCGGGGCGGGCGCGGCCCGCCGCGAAGCGCTCCGCCGACAGCGGCGCCACGTCGACGAAGGACAGCCGCTCGAGCACGAGGTCGCGCACGAGCTCTCCCACCGCCGGCGCCTGGAGGAAGCCGTGCCCCGAGAAGCCCGTCGCGTAGAGGAAGCGCGCGACACCGGGCGCCTCGCCGATCAGCGCGTTGTGGTCGGGCGTCACCTCGTAGTAGCCCCTCCAGCCGCCCGCGAGGCCCAGCTCGGCGAGCGCGGGAGCGCGCCGCTCCGCAACGGCCAGCACCTTCTCCAGCCAGGCGGGATCGCTCGGCGCGTCGAAGCCGGGCGCCTGCCCGGGGTCGGCCATCCCGAACAGGAGTCCCGGCCCCTCCCGGTGGAAGTAGAAGCCGGTCGAGAAGTCGATCGTCAGGGGGAGCCCCGGCGGCAGGCCGGCCGCCGGCCCCGTGAAGCCGACCTCGCGCAGGTACGGCGTCACGGGCAGCTCCGCGCCGACCATGGCCGCGAGCGCCGGCGACCACACCCCGGCCGCGCAGATGACGACGCCGGTCTCGATCGCGCCGCGCGGCGTGACGACGCGGCGGATCTCGCCGTCGCCCGCTTCGATCCCGACGACCTCGCAGCCTGTCTCGATCCGCGCCCCGTGCGCTCGAGCGCCGGCGGCATAGCCCTGCACGACCGCCTCGGGGCTCGCGTGCCCGTCGAGCGGGCAGAAGCTCGCGGCGAGCACGCCCTCCAGCCCGGCGAGCGGGCAGAGTCGCGCCGCCTCCGCGGGCTCGACGAGCAGGCTCGGGACGCCGAGCCCGTTCTGCAGCGCCACCGAACGCTCGAAGGCGGCGATGTCGCCGGGGTCGTCGAGCAGGAAGAGGTAGCCGACGCGGTGCAGGTCGATCTCCCAGCCCGGCCGTCTGCCGAAGTCGCCGTAGGCCTCGAGCGAGCGCAGCGCGATGGCGACGTTCAGCTCGTCCGAGAACTGCGCCCGGACGCCGCCCGCCGCCTTGCTCGTCGAGCCCGACGCGAGCTCGGCGCGCTCGAGGAGGACGACGTCCGCGAGCCCCGCCTCGGCGAGCTGGAAGGCGATGCTCGTCCCGATCGCGCCGCCGCCGACGACGACGGCAGAGGCGCGGCGTGGGAGGGGGCTCGGCACCGCGCGAGCTTAGCCCCGCGTGCAACTATGGCGCGCTACGCTCGTCTCACGTCGTATGAGGACGCCGCGGAACCCGCAGCCGTTCGACACGATCGTCGGCGTGTTCGCGATCGTGACGGCGCTGGTCGTGATCGGCTTCGCGGGGGCGCCGTCCGGGGCCGCGACCGCGCCGGCGATCTCCGTCTCGAACGCGCTCCTCCTGCTCTCCGACGAGCCCCTGCTCGTCGAGGGCGAGTTGATCGCGACGGCGGCCGGGCGCGTGCGCCTCTGCGCCGCTGCAGCCCCGTCCGGGTGCCTGGGAACCTCTCTGTGCGTCCTGGGCCTCGATCCGCACTTCGCGGGCCGGGTGCGGGCGAGCGGCGCGCCGCTCCGGATCGTGCTCAGCGGCGCGGTGGGCGCCGGCGTGCTCGACCTCGACGCGGGCTCGGTCGAGCCGCTACGGACAGCCGGCTGCGATCTCGCCGGAGAGCGGGTCGGCCGGAGCGGAGCGGGCACCGACGACGTTCCACGCGGCGGCGGAGGCGTGCCCGTCCTCGAATAGCAGGCGCCGCCAGGAGCGTGAGCGGCACGGGCTAGGGAACGTGGCGCAGCACGACGATCCGCCGGCCTGCCCGGATCTCGACGACGTCGCACGCCGGCACCTCGACGGTACGCGGGCTGAAGAGCCCCATGCGCACGAGCAGCGCGTCGGGCAGCACGCCCGCCACGAAGCCGACCCGGCCCTCCTGCGCGTCCACCCGGAAGCCGGCGCACTGCGCAAGCGCGGAGCCGAGCTCCGTCTCCACCGTGGTCTCCGTGACGAGAGCCAACGCGCCTCCTCCGGTTACCTTGAGGATAGCGCTGCCGCGGCGATCTTCCAACCGAAACGGGGCGGCTGAGGCGCCACCCCGTCTCGTCGGCTTGGGGGATCGGCGGGCCAGAAGAGGGCGGGGCGACGGTTGCGGCACCGGCGTCCACGGGAAGCTCGCCGCGCCCCATGATGGGCCGCGACCGCCCGTTCCGGAATCCCCGCAGCGGTGAGCCGCCATCCCCGATCCGGGTTGACCCTTCCGGACCGGTCCCCCAGGGACACTTGCCACGGACGCCGCGATGCGTTGCACTTCCGGCACGAAGGAGTCACCCATCTGTGCGCAGCGAGCCTCTACGGTCGAGGCAATCGACAAGGAGGGACTCGTGGAGACAGCATTCGCCCTCGCGGCACCAAGGTACGAGGCCCCCGTGCTTGCCTGGCGGGGTGAGACCGCGCAGGCCGTGCACGTCGTCTGGTGGGCCGTCGTCGTCGGCCTCTCGTTCGCGCTCGCGCTCGCCTACGCGAGCTACTGCACCTACAAGGGCGGCAGCCCGTCGCTCTCGTTCGGCTGGAGCGGCTTCAAGGTGACCTGCAGCTACCGCTAGCCGCGCTTCGGGGGGCGGCTCCGGCCGCCCCCCCGGCGCTGGAGGGCCATGACCCATCTGAACAGCATCGAGCCACTCGCCGCCGCCGGGGTTCGCAAGAGCTTCGGCCCCGCCTGCGCCGTCGACGGGCTCGACCTCACCGTCCGTGCCGGGCGCATTGCCGGGCTCGTCGGCCCGAACGGCTCGGGGAAGTCGACGACGTTGCGGATCGTCGCGGGGTTGCTCGCCGCGGACGAAGGCAGGCTCGCCGTCGCCGGCGCGCCCGCCGGCTCGCGCGCGGCACGCGCGGCCACCGGCTACGTTCCCGACGAGCCCACGGGGCTCGACGAGCTGACCCTCTCGGAGTTCCTGCGCCTCGCCGCGGCGCTCTACGGCGGGCCGCCCGGCTTCGCGGCGCGGTCGGCCGCGCTGCTCGCAGCATTCGGGCTCGAGGAGCGCGTGAACGCGCGGCTCGGCTCGCTCTCGCACGGCCTGCGACGGGCGGCCGCGATGACGGCCGCTTTCGCTCTCGCGCCAGCGCTCGTCGTCGTCGACGAGGCGACCGCTGCGCTGGACCCCGAGGCCGTCGTCACTCTGCGCCGGGCGTTGCAGGCGCTCGCCGCCCGCGGGTCGGGCATCCTGCTCGCGACCCAGGACCTGGCCTTCGCCGAGGTCGTCTGCGACGAGGTCTCCCTGCTCTCGCGGGGCCGCCTGCTGGCCCACGGCTCGCCCGCGGAGCTGCGGGGGAGCTTCGGCGCGGCAACCCTCGAGGACGTGTTCCTGAACGCGCTCGGCCGGCCGCGCGGACTCGACGAGCTGAGCGGTGTCCTCGGCGCTCGCTAGTGCAGCCGCGCGCTGCGCGTGGCGGCGGGCGCGGCCGCTGCTTGCCGCGAACCCGCTCGTTGCCGGACTGGCCGCGCTCGCCGTCGCGACGACACCCGCCCTCGCCGTCCTTGCGGGGCGCCGCCTCGGCGAGGCGCTCGGCCCCGACGTGGCCCGGGACGAGAACATCGCCGTCGCGCTCGTCCTCGGCGTGGCGCTCGCAGCCGCGGCGGCCGGGGCGCTGGCCGCGCTCGGCGCGCCCGGCATCGCCTTCCTCGGCAGCCAGCTCCGGGCCGCTCCGGTGGCGCCGCTCCAGACGTTCGTCTGCCTCACGCTCGCGCCGCTCGGGGTGGCCGCGGCCGCAGCGCTCCTCGTTCTCGGCTGCGTCCTCGTGCCCGTCGCGGCGGCGACGCCGGGCGGCGTGGTGGCGGCTGCGCCGGTTCTGCTCGCCGGGCTTGCAGCCGGTGCGCTCGGCGCCGCGGCCGGCGAGAGCGTCCTCGGGGCGGCGCGGGGATCGGCGGCCGGGGCGATCGTCGCTGTCGCGGTGGCAGGAGTCGGAGCTCTCGCCGTCCTCGCCGGCCCGCTGGGGTCGGCGGCGACCGCCCTCCGCGGCGGCGCCGCCGCCGGGGCGGCCGCGGAGGCGGGGCTCGTTGCCGTCGTCGCGGGCGGCCTGTGGGCACTCGCGGCCGTTCGCCGCCCGGAGGAGCGCCCCGCGCCCGCCCGCGTGCGGGCCGTCGTTCCGGTGCGCGGAGGCGCGTGCGTCGCGTCGGCGATCGTCGCAGTGAAGCTGCTCGGCCGCCGCCGCGAGCTCCGCCGCGCCGTCGCCGCGACCGGGGGAGCCGCGGTCGCGGGCGCCGCGGCGCTCGCACACGGTCTCGGCGGACCCGAGGCGGGGTTCACTCTCGCCGCCGGTGCGGCCCTGCTCGGTTGCGCCGCCGTGCCCGTTGCCGCGCACGGAGTCGACCGCGAAGCCGCCTGGCTGGCCGACGCCTCGCCGGCGCCGGCGGCCCGGCGGGCCGCGGCCGCCGCGCTCGGCGCCCTCGCGCTCGCGCTGGCGCTGCTCGCGCTCTCGCTCGGCGCCGTGCGGCTCGCCGCCCCCGCTCCGTGGCGGCAGGCCGCCGCCCTCCTGGGTGCCGGCTGTGTCCTGTTCGGTGCGGCGCTCGCCGCCGGGACGCTGTTCCCCTGGCGGCGCGACGGCGTCGTCGACCAGCTCGCCGCGTTCGCGGCGCTCGGCGCTCTCGTGCTCGCTCTCTGGCTCGCGCTCGGCGAGCTCGTGCGCCGCTCGACGGACGCGGGCCTGCCGGGAGTCGCGGCGACGGGCGTCGCGCTCGCTCTGCCCACCCTGCTCGGCATCGGTACTAGCACTTGGGCCGCGAGCCGGAGAGGGCGGTGATCGGCGTGCGCGACCATATCCGCCTGCCCGCCGGCGTCGAGCTGACCCCCGAGGGCCTGCGCGACGACGTTCGCGGCGAGACGTTCGCCGTCAACGAGACAGCCCGCGCGCTGCTCGTGGGTGCCGACGGCCGCGGGACCGCCGAGCTCGCCGAGCTCCTGGTCGCGCGCTTCGGCATCGCCTCGGAGGCCGCCCTGGTCGACGCGCGCTCTTTCTGCCGGGCGCTGAACGAGCGGTTCCTCCTGAACGTGGACGCGCTCACGGCGACGCGGCGACGCCGGCACGTGGACACGTCCACCGTGCTCGCCGCACTCATCTCGACGGCCCGCGCGCTCGCCGGCCGGGCCGCCGCCGTGGGCTCGCTCGCCGCCGCGGTCACCTTCGTCTTGCTGGCCGGTCTCGGCGCGCCGATGCTCGGGCCGCCGCTCGCGCTCGGAGCGGCCTTGGCGCTCTCGCTCGTCCTCCACGAAGGGGGGCATGCCGCCGCCCTCCGCGGCGTGCCGTGCTGCGTCTGCCTCGCGGGCGTCGCCGTGCTGCTGCTCCACCGGCCGCTTCCGGGCCGCCGCCGGGTGCTCGTCGCCGTCTCCGGGCCCCTCACGGCCGGCGCCGCCGGCCTCGCCGCGCTCGCCGTCGCTGCCGCGTTCCAGCTGGAAGAGCTCGGCCCGGCAGCGCTCGTCTTGCTGAGCCACGTCGCCGCGCTGACCGTCGCCGGCCGGGACGGGAGGGTGGCGTGCGGGCTCTCGTGACTCCGTTCCTGCTCGGGACCGCGGCCGCCGCCCTGCTCGTGTCCGGCGTGGCGCTGGCCCTCGCAGCCGGTGCCGGCGGGAACGTCCACATCGCTCTCGGCCCGGTCTCGTTCGTCATCGTCGAGCGGTCGGCGAAGGTGACCTCGACGAGCTTCGGGCCCGGCCTCATGCTCGCCGCGCTCGCCGGCGGCGTGCTCAACGCGGTCGCCGCGGCGCTCCTTCGTCGCCGTTCCTGACGGCGGGACGATGCCGTAGACTCTCGCGGGAGGTGTGGGAGGTCGTCTTCATGCTGCTGATCCTCAAGATTCCGGTGCTCTACCTCAGCGCGGTCGTCTGGTGGGCGATCCGCGCGGAGCCGCGCCCGGCCGCGGGGGCCGCCGTCGGGGCCTCGCTCGAGCTGCCGCGCGATTGCGACTGGACGCGCGCCCGCCGCAGCCGCGTTCGCGGCCCGCGTCGTGGGCCCGCGCGCCGCATCGCCCATGTCCGCACCGGGGGGCGCGCGTGAGACGCCCTGTGTCAACCCCCAACGCCCGCGCGTTCCTCGGGCGCCGCTCGCGGTGCCGGGCCGGAGGGGACAGTATGGGTAATACGGGCCCGGAGAGACCGGTGCCGCGAGCGGCGTCAGGCAGCGGCGGAGCCGGGCTCTGCCCGGCGGGAGCCGACGCCGGCGAGGGGCGCGCGTGAGCGCCGCCCGCCGCGAGGCCACGACGGCCGCCGTCTCCGGGCTGCTCTCCTCTGCCGCGCTCTTTGCAGCGCTGCTGGCGCTCGTGTACCGCCCGGCGCGCATCGTCCCGGCCGCGATCGTGCTCGCGCTCGTCGCCGCCCGAATGAGCGACCGCCACCGGCGCCTGGCCGGCGTCGCCGTCGGAACGACCAGTGTCTGCTGGGTGGTCGGGATGACGATCGCGGTCGTCACGAACCACCCGCTCTTCTGAAGCGGCCGCTGCTACAACACCGGAGATGAGCGCGGGCGACGTGGACGGGCTCAACGCCGGCTATGCCGCGCTGCTGCTCGACGAGTACCTCGAGAACCCGGAGTCGGTTCCCGACGAATGGCGGCAGCTCTTCGAGCACGGCGACCCGGCGCTCCTGGCCGCCGGCCACCCGGGGCTCGCCCGGCTGTTCGAGCTGCTCGAGGCCGACCGCGGCACTGCCGTCCCAGTCACGGCCGTCCCGGTCGCGACGTTCGCGCCGGCGCCCGCGCGCGACGACGAGCTTCTCGGCGGCGTCGCAGCGGCTATGGCCCTCGTCAAGGCCTACCGCACGCACGGCCACCTGGCGGCTTGGCTCGACCCTCTCGGCTCGGAGCCGGTCGGCGACCCGGCCCTCGACGAGACGGCGCTCGACCCGGAGCTGACGCCCGGGCTGCAGGCGCGCATTCCGGCTTCGGTGCTGCGTGTGGACGTAGCCGGCGAGACGCTGCTCGAGGCGCTGCCGGCGCTGCGCGAGACCTACTGCGGCGCGATCGCCTACGAGATCGAGCACATCTCCGACCACGCCGAGCGCGTCTGGCTTCGCGAGGCGATCGAATCGGGCCGCTACAGAACGCAGCTCAAGACGAAGGAGCGGCGGGCGCTGCTCGAGCGGCTGTCGCGCGTCGAGGGCTTCGAGGTCTTCCTCCGGCACGTCTTCATCGGCCAGAAGCAGTTCTCGATCGAGGGTCTCGACGTGCTGGTGCCGATGCTCGACGAGGCGATCGAGCTCGCCGCCGGGGACGGGGCGCACGAGGTCGTGATCGGCATGGGTCACCGCGGCCGCCTGAACGTGCTCGCGCACGTCGTCGGCCGGCCCTACGAGTCGATCCTGCGCGAGTTCGAGGGCGAGCGGACGATCGAGGCCGTCGTGATCACCGAGGAGGGCGGCACCGGCGACGTCAAGTACCACCTGGCCGGCTCGGGCACCCGCAGCACGTCCGTCGGCGAGATCGACGTGACGCTTCCCCCGAACCCGAGCCATCTCGAGGCGGTCGACCCCGTGATCGAGGGCCGCGCGCGCGCCGAGCAGACGGACCGCGGCGGCGGCGCCGGCAGCCACGACCCGGCGGTCGCGCTGCCGATCCTCATCCACGGCGACGCTTCCTTCGCGGGCCAGGGCGTCGTCGCCGAGACGCTGAACCTCCAGAGTCTCGAGGGCTACGCGACCGGTGGCACGCTGCACCTGATCGCCAACAACCAGGTCGGCTTCACGACCGACCCCGCCGAGGGCCGCTCGACGCGCTACTCGAGCGATCTCGCGAAGGGCTTCGACATCCCGGTCGTCCACGTCAATGCCGACGACCCCGAGGCCGCCCTGGCCGCGATCCGGCTCGCGCTGGCGTACCGGCGCGAGTTCGGCGACGACATCGTCGTCGACCTCGTCGGCTACCGCCGCCACGGCCACAACGAGCAGGACGAGGCGGCGTACACGCAACCGTTGCCGGTCGAGCGGATCGACGCCCACCCGACCGTGCGCGAGCAGTACGCGGCGCGGCTCGCCGCGGACGGCGTGGTGACGGCGGCGGAAGCCGCCGCGCTGCTGGACGCGGTGCAACTCGAGCTGCGCGGCGCGCACGAGGAGCTGAGGGCCTCGCTCGGCCGCACCGCGCCGGGGAACGGCGACGAGCGCACGCCGGCGAGCACGGGCGAGGCGGTCGTGACCGCGGTGCCGGCCGACCGGCTGCTCGAGCTGAACGAGCAGCTGCTCGCCGTGCCCGCAGGCTTCACCGTCCACCCGAAGCTTGCGCGGCAGCTCGAGCGCCGCCGCGAGACGGTGCACGACGGCGGCATCGACTGGGGCCAGGCGGAGGCGCTGGCGTTCTCGTCGCTGCTCGTCGAGGGGATTCCGATCCGTCTCACCGGCCAGGACACCGAGCGCGGCACGTTCTCGCACCGCCATCTCGTCCTCCACGATCCACGCACCGGGGAGACGCACGCGCCGATCCAACACCTGCCTGCCGCGGCGGCCTCGTTCGAGGTCCACAACTCGCCGCTCTCGGAGTACGCCGCGCTCGGCTTCGAGTACGGCTACTCGGTCGCCGCGCCCGACACGCTCGTCCTCTGGGAGGCGCAGTTCGGCGACTTCGTCAACGGCGCCCAGATCGTCGTCGACCAGTTCATCGCCGCCGGCCTCTCGAAGTGGGGTGAGACCACGCGCCTGACGCTTCTGCTGCCGCACGGCTACGAGGGCAACGGCCCCGAGCACTCGAGCGCCCGGCTCGAGCGATTTCTCCAGCTCGCGGCGCAGGAGAACATCCGCGTCGCCAACTGCTCGACCTCGGCGCAGTTCTTCCACCTGCTCCGTCGGCAGGCCCTCGACGCCGTGCCGCGGCCCCTCGTCGTGATGACGCCGAAGGGCCTGCTCCGGCTGCGGCAGGCCTCGTCGGCGCTCGCCGATCTCGCGGCGGGCGGCTTCCGGCCGGTGCTCGACGACGCCGGCATCGAGCACGACGCCGTGCGCCGGCTCGTCCTCTGCTCGGGCAAGGTCTACTACGACATCGCCGGCCACGAGGGGCGGGCCGCGGCGACCTCGGTGGCGGTCGCGCGGCTCGAGCAGCTCTACCCGTTCCCGGTCGAGGCCGCCGCCGCGCTGGTCGCCTCCTACCCGCGCCTGGAGGAGCTCGTCTGGGCCCAGGAGGAGCCGCAGAACATGGGCGCCTGGCGTTCGATCCGGCACCGGCTCGAGCAGGCGGCGGCGGCGGCGCCGGTGCGCTACGCCGGTCGTCCCTGGCGCGCGAGCCCGAGCGAGGGCTACCCGACCGCGCACCTCCGCGAGCAGGACCGGATCGTCAGGGAGGCGCTGGCGGCAACCGTCTAGCGGCGCTTGCGGCGGCGCTCGGCGAGCGTCGAGGCGAGGCGCGGGCCGTGCTTGGCGGCCGCCTTGAGCGCCCGCCTGCGATGCTTCGGCGGCAGCCGCCGCCAGAGGTCGTAGAGGCCGAGCGCAATCGCCACCGGGCCGCCGCCCTTGCCGAGGAGCCTTGCCTTCAGGGCCATCGACGCATCCTCGCAGATGCCGCGCTCGGGGGCGAGGCCGTCCGTCCGGAAATGGATACTGACGGTTGCAGGGAAAATGGAGGAGAGCATGGGGTACAATGTCGCGCCGCACGATGTCCCGTCCCCGACGACGGAGGAACCTATGCCGGTTGAGACCCCCTCGCTGTTCGCGCGGGTGATCCAGGATCACATCGAGCTGAAGCGCCGCAACGCGACGCTCGGCGGCGAGATGCCGATCGACCGCTACATGGTCGAGGACCCGTTCGAGAACCA
>Ga0315281_10003994_pt1 | contig 21513 bp, 19 predicted proteins | sample YL17G07_0_MG_FD_204540 | JGI IMG/M metagenome (GOLD analysis project Ga0315281, IMG submission 204540) | Sediment microbial communities from Yellowstone Lake, YNP, Wyoming, USA - YL17G07_0 | ecosystem: Environmental > Aquatic > Freshwater > Lake > Sediment | place: USA: Wyoming | collected...
TCTGACCGCGAGAAGTAATTTAGGAAATTTACAAGGTGAGCCCACTCTTCTTTTGGCTTAAGGGATATCCTTGTAAATAGTAATGTCGTTGTATCATTTGGATTTTGCAGATAGTTTTGTGCGGGCTATATGGCTATTTGTTTCCCATCTCTCTCTATTGCTGAAGTTATGCCTTTTATTTTGATTGTCTTTCCACCCACGTTACTCAGTATCAGGTGAAGCTGAAGATTCGGATTGCCCACTTTATGCGTGATATGTATGCGAGAGTGAAGCTCCATATCTAACTTTGCCCGTTTTAGTAGCATGTGTACGGGTGGTAACTGTGATAGGAGAAGGGCAAGTGCCGCAACAAGTACCGCCCAGAATGTCCAGTTCAAATAAAGGGGAACATCGACTGCTTCTGGCATTTGTTACTCCTTTTCTTAAGCATAACGGAGCGGAGTTAAGCTGCGGCGCTGTGAACGTTGAGTCTGCACTGCACGAAACATGTTTTACCTCTGCAATGTTGAAAATACCCAGGCTTTAGCCGTCAGCTTGCTTGCCCCGACGCTGTTTGTCGGGGAGCGACTTGTTAGCGCGCAACACTTTCTTGAGGAAACTGTGCCTTCTCGGTGGAAGTGTCAGGGAACTTCGTTCGATGAAATTGACGCAGTGTGTCAAACAGCATCACGGCTTGGCGTATTTGTGATTCTCTATACTCAGCGTCTGGAAACATTGATGGAAGGTCTCGTTCGAGCTGTCGTCGCAACCATACGCCAGTAACTTTCGTTTTCCCTCCGTACCTCAGAGATGCTTTAACGAATTGATAGAATTTCTCTTCCTCGCTTGGATGGCTAAGAAGCTTTGGCCCTGCAAGCCAAGACCAATAGTATTTCATTGTCAATGGGGAGACCCGTATTTTTCTCATGATTGCACAGTGTATATGAACATTGTTGCGCGCTAAGTATTGTTTATATGGTTTCCGTGTAAGACCACCGTATGTTCCATCGCAGCATAACGCGCCGCAGTCAGAATTTCCAAAAGCGTTATGGCCAAACAAGCTATCGCCGCTCAGCTCTGTCCCAAGAGTGATATATGGCTTCGGCATAACATGCCCAGCCTCTCGTTCCCTACAAAGTATCTATCGGACTCTTCACGCCCAGTCCGCCCCGATTCAGTACATGCATATAGATCATCGTCGTCCTGACATCACTATGACCGAGTAGCTCCTGGACCGTGCGGATGTCATAACCGTCGGCCAGAAGATGCGTGGTCCCGTCCAATGCGGGATAAACTCCGGAATGGCGGAACGCGTGACACCAGCCCGCTTCGTCAGCCCTGCTTTGCGGACCGCTTCAGTGACAACCGGAGAACCATGCGCCAGTTCTCCCTCTACTACCTGGACATGCACTGTCATTGCATTGTGTTCCGCTGTTTGAACGACAGAAGATAGCCTGTTTCCGTTTGGATGTCAAGCCACTGAGTACCGAAACAAGTCTCGATGCTTTCAAAATGGCGATCTGCTTTAGAATGAAGCCTGATGCTGCCAGCAGGTACGGAGGATTGGATAGCGGACAAAAAAGAAACCCACTGGCGGCTGGCAAGTGGGTTCCAAACTTAAACTGCCTTCGAGCTTTTCTTATTGCTGCCCCGCTACTTTCAGCCTGTTAAGCGCACGATGAAGTGCAAGACGCGCACGCTCGATTTCAGTCCCGGCCTCTTTGTCAGCGAGGCGTTTTCGTGCTCTCTCGCGTGCGGCTTCTGCCCGCGTGACATCGATCTCATCTGAACGCTCCGCCGTTTCAGCAAGCATCACCAATTTGTTCTCGTGCACCTCCACAAAACCACCGCTCGTCGCGTACCGCGATTCGCCGCCGGTTGCATCAACAACCTTAACCTCTCCCACTGCTATGTTCGACAGAAGTGGCGCGTGATTCCTCAACACCTGAAATCCTCCGATCACACCGGGAGCACTGAAGCTGGTGACATCACCGCTGAAGACCACCTTGGTCGGCGTAACGATCTCAAGTCTGTAAATTTTGTCCGTCATAGGCGCGCTACGCAGCCTTCAATTTCTTTGCTTGCTCCACCACCTCGTCGATCGTGCCGACCATATAGAAAGCACCCTCAGGCAGGTCATCAAACTCACCTTCGACGATCCCCTTGAAGCCGCGGATTGTGTCTTCCAGCTTCACATACCGACCGGCACGCCCTGTAAACGCCTCCGCGGTGAAAAATGGTTGAGATAAAAATCGCTCGATTTTTCTCGCTCGAGCAACGGTGATCTTGTCTTCGTCGGAAAGTTCGTCCATGCCGAGGATATTGATGATGTCCTGAAGGTCCTTGTATGTCTGCAGTATCTCTTTCACCCTTTTCGCCACATAGTAGTGTTCCTCGCCGACGACTGCCGGATCAAGAATTCGAGACGTGGAGTCAAGAGGGTCAACCGCGGGATAGATGCCTTTATCTACGATTTGCCGGCTCAACACCGTTGTTGCGTCGAGGTGGCTGAATACCGTTGCCGGTGCAGGATCTGTCAGGTCATCTGCAGGGACGTAAATCGCTTGCACGGATGTGACCGATCCCTTCTTGGTCGACACGATCCGCTCCTGCAACTCGCCCATTTCCGTGCCAAGGGTTGGCTGATACCCTACTGCAGAAGGCATACGGCCCAGGAGCGCCGACACCTCGGAACCGGCCTGAACGAAACGGAAAATGTTGTCGATGAACAGAAGGACATCTTTTCCCTCCTCATCACGGAAATACTCCGCAGTGGTCAAGGCCGTGAGGCCCACGCGCTGACGCGCACCGGGCGGCTCGTTCATCTGTCCGAAGATCAACGCAGTCTTGTCCAGCACACCCGATTCCCTCATCTCGAGCCAGAGATCGTTCCCCTCTCTTGTCCGTTCACCGACGCCGCCAAACACTGAATAGCCGCCGTGGTGTGTCGCGATGTTGTGAATCAACTCCGTAATAATCACGGTCTTCCCGACTCCTGCGCCACCAAACAATCCGGTCTTTCCACCTTTCGAGTAGGGCTCAAGCAGGTCAATGACCTTGATGCCCGTCTCGAACATCTCTCTCCGTGTTGAGAGCTGGTCAAAGCTCGGTGCCGACCGATGGATCGGATAGTAAGCCTTCGCTTCGACGGGTCCGAGACCATCGATGGGTTGCCCGACAACGTTCAGCAATCGCCCAAGAACCTTCGGACCGACAGGAACGGTAATAGATCCACCGGTGTCATAGGCCTTCATTCCTCGCACAAGACCATCAGTCGAGTCCATCGCCACAGCCCGTATCCGATCCTCGCCCAGCTGTTGCTGCACTTCGACGACCAGATCCTCCTGGACTCCTTCAATACTCACCCGTGGAATCTTGACTGCATTCATGATGGCAGGAAGCTTTCCCGTGGGGAAGTCGATATCGACGACAGGACCAATAATCTGAACGACGAATCCTTCGGTCATTTGCTACCTTTCGTTTCCGATAAGAAGATGCTGTGGACAAAAAGAGACCGGCTAAACTTAAAGAAATCTTGCCCGAAAATCAACGTGCACTTCTGATTGCGTTGATGATCAGGTTACCATGACCTCTGCCGTTCTCAATGAAGATCTTGTTGTTAAACTTTCCGGCAGCGATCGAGCCAGCCACGAAGAGCCCCTTCACGTTCGTTTCCATCGTCTCCGGATTGTACACCGGACCCAGCGAGTTGCTGTCGATCTGCACTCCGGCCCGCTCCAGCATTCCGGTGTCCGGTCGGTAGCCAATCATCACGAAAACGAAGTCGTTGGGAATCTCCGCCCCGTGCTTTCCCTCAACGACGATTGAGCCTGGGCGAATCTCACGCACCCGCGTCTCAAACAGGGCCTTGATCTCGCCTGATTTGAACCTGTTCTCAATGTCCGGCAGAATCCAGTACTTGACGCCGTCGCTCAATTTGGCTCCGCGATGAATCAACGTGACATTTGCTCCGCTGCGGAAGAGGTCCAATGCAAATTCTACCGCGGAATTCCTCCCTCCCACCACCCCAACATTCCTGCCGAAGTACGAGTAGGGCTCATCGTAGTACCTCTTGACCTTCGGAAGATCGGCTCCTGGAACGTCGAACGGATTCGGGTGATCGAAGTATCCTGTCGCGATCACGACATGTCGGGCAGAGTACGACGACACGTTCGTCGCGACCTCAAAGCTACCAGAATTCCGCTGAAGCCGCACGACCTCTTCGCCCTGCTTCACGGAGAGCTCGAAGAACCTCGTAACCATCTGATAGTATCGAACGCATTCGACGCGGGTTGGGCGGAAGCCGCTCGCAGTGAAGGGAATGCCCCCGATTTCCAATAGCTCGGGTGTCGAGAAGAACGTGAGATTGACCGGGAACCTCCGGATCGCGTCGACAACCGAACCTTTGTCGATGACGAGACAGGACAATCCATGCTTCTTGGCTTCGATGGCACACGAGAGACCGGAAGGTCCAGCGCCGACAATCATGAGGTCGTAGGTGATCACTCGAGAATCACTGGAGAACAAAAAATCCGCTTCTAGTGTCGAGTCTCAGAGATACCTTTAATAAGTTGTTGCAGTAAATTGCCTGATTTCTGCTTGCATCGAGAACTTCTGACAGGCAGACTTATTCAACGAACTTGTGAATCGAGACACTAGCGGATTGTGAAATGAAGATGGAACCGGAATCTGAAGGAGGCGCTCAACTCGCGCCGTCGAGATCAGAGCTGAAGGTGGGATTTTCCGCCACCCCGATAGACAACATCGGGGCAGGAAGGCGGACCCGCCAGAACCTGCCCGCCTACGGCGTTCAGGCGGGCGCGCAGCGGGTCCCGCTGTTCGGGATCCCGTAAAGCGGGACTGGTCAGCCTTCTGAGCCAAAGGCTCCCGCCCGAACCGCGTTGGCGGGCGGGCATCAGCCTTCGGCTGAGAACCTACTCATTCGCTTCAGAGCTGAAGGTGGGATTTGAACCCACGACCTGCGGTTTACGAAACCGCTGCTCTACCACTGAGCTACTTCAGCAAAATCACCAATAAATATAGAAAAAAAAGGTTCGTGGAGCAATAAGAAAATTCACCCTCGTGCACTTGACAATAATGTGGAGCGTGAGTACAATTCGTCAAAGACAGTTGCTCCCGTTCTTTGAAACCCACCAATTTACCCAAGGAGGATACTATGAAGCAAGCTCATGTGCCTCTGAAGACAAACACTGAACAGCCCAAGATGGTTCTGCGCAAGCTTGGCTTGTTGGAATCGCGCAAGCAGTCGAAGAAAAAGGGCTTCAAACAACTTCGTATCGTACAGAGCGTCAACGCAGGGCGTGTTCGCGGTGGGCACTCTTTCCATTGATTCTGCTGACATAACAATCACTATGAACACAAGGGCCTCTCTGAAGAGAGGCCTTTTCTTTTCTGCCATGGAGGAAAAACGAGAAAGCTCGGACCAACGTCGGGCTCTTCGTCAACCTGACTTCGGCTTCAGCAACGGCTTCTCTTCGTGGAACTATGAGCAGGAAGTCCAGTCGATTAAGAATGCGGAGTCTATTTGGATACTGGTGTGTAATCGAGCGGCAACATCTCGGCCGCCCGTTCGTAAGACCAATATCCGTAGACCGTAACGGCCAGGGGGTCAGAGAGCTGCCCAGCGGAATTGAGAACAATCGATGGTATATTCAAGCCGAGCAGCGAGATTTGCCTATTTGATGTCATCAGCGGCCCAACCGCCTGTTTCTCAATGAAGGACTGATACCCTGGATCGACTTCCTCGTGTTCATACAACACGTGTAGGAGCCCCGCGAATGACATTCTGAATTCGTAGGGGAATTCGCCTGCTTGAAGAATCTCTTCTCGACTCGCCGCCCGGCCTGCATATCGCGTGAAAGCCTTCGATGCCAAGAACAACGGGACGATTCGCACAGCGAATCCTTCTTCTTCAAGCCGGCCTTGTGCGAGCGCTGCAAGGAAGTGGTGGAGGGAGCCGCGGTAAGCACTTTCGCGCGCGGCTTTCCATTCCTCCTGTCTCTTCGCGCTTTGCGTCACCAATTCTTCGAACTTCGCCACCCCTGCATATCGAAACAGCTCATCACTGACATCAAACTCGCTCAGGTGATACTCGATGCGATAGCCGAGAGCGTCATTCTCGAATATCAAGGAAAGACGCCCGCTTGCGGTCAGTGATCGTCTGCTCCTGTCATAAACGAAGTCGAGCACTTCCGGGTTGATGATCCTACATCGAGCTGCGTTTCGGGAATGCCCCAGGAATTCTCTCTTGAAACGCTCCAGCTCCTTTTTCCACTCGGCTGGATCAGCCGCGGTCACCTCGACAGACGGCAGCTGAACCGGCTCCTGTCTTAATCTGAATTCAATCGTTCCCTTTGACTGTTCAAAGAGGGCCAACCTCATTCGCCCTTGGCCATATCCGAGAAGCGAAGCAACGATCTCGTGCGTGCCAATGGGCACATTCTTGATTTGAAATCGACCGTCACTATCGGATGATGCACCTAGTGTTGAGTTGGCGATGAAAACGTTGACTTGGGCGAGCGGTGTTCCCGTCGAGTCATCAAGAACTCTGCCAATGACCGTCACGATAGGAAGAGTCTGCTTCTGTGCGTCAAGGCAGAATAGCGGAAAGGAAAGAAGAAGAACAAAGGAGAGTAGCTTTCGCTTCACGGCAAAAGTCCCCACGATGCGGACTACCCGCTCACCACGTTTGTGGGCTTGCCGCTAAGGAACGCCTTGATATTCTCAGCCGCGATTTGCATCAGTCGCTTGCGCGCTTCGATGCTTGCCCAGGCAATGTGCGGCGTAATGACGCAGCGAGGGGCCGCAAGCAATGGATTGTCAGGAGAGGGGGGTTCTGCACTGAGGACATCCAGACCGGCTCCAGCCAGGGTTCCTTTGCAGAGGGCGTCAGCGAGAGCAGCTTCATCGATGAGTGGACCACGCGCAGTGTTGATGAGAATCGCGCTCCGCTTCATCTTCGCAAGCCGCTCTCCGTTCATCAAGTGCCTCGTCTCTTCATTCAGCGGGCAATGCAAAGTTAGCACATCCGACATCGCCAGCACCTCATCAAGCGGGTGATGAAAGATCCGAAAGCCGGGAAGCTGCATGGGCTCTTGCCCGGCCCTGCCCACCGCAACCACCCGCATCCCGAAGGCGTGGCCAACGAGCGCGACCCTCTTGCCGATAGCCCCCAGGCCGACAATGCCCAGCGTCTTTCCGGCGAGCTCGTGTATCGGCGCAACGGTATAACTCCAGTCGGGTGAACTGGTCCATCTTCCCTCGCGCACTGAGCGAATATGGTCTGCGGTATGACCGATCAACTCCAGCACGAGCGCGAAGACGAGCTGTGTGGCTGAGCTGCTGCTGTAGCCCGGGATGTTGGAAACGATGATGCCGCGCTCTTTCGCGGCGCTGACATCAACAATATTATACCCCGTTGCAAGCACACCGATGTAGCGCAACGTCGTCAAATGCGCGATGGCATGCTGGGACACGATGGTCTTGTTCGTCAGAACGATTTCGGCCCCCTCCGACCGCGCGATGACTTCGCTTGCGGGCGTCCGGTCGTGCACTGCCAGTTCTCCCAGGGAGCCTAAGGGCCTCCAGTCGAGATCGCCTGGATTGAGCGCATATCCATCCAAAACGACAATTCTCATCGTATCTTACTCGATGCTCTCGGATTGTTCAGCGTTCGTGCCATCCGCTACGTCATTTGCCTGGAGCTAAGGAATGAACAGGAGGGGCACATGACACACCGCGAGCACGGCGTATTTCCACGCCGTTTCTCTTCTCACCCCAGGGGCAAGCACGGCAAAGTAGATCCCCTTCGCCACAACGTTGCTCAGCATCGCAACGATGATTGCGCGGGCAACGATCTGCCCCTGACCCCCTGAAGGATTAATAAGTGTGAGAATGAACGGATCAATGTCTGTCACGCCGACGACGGCGGAAAGGGCCAGGACACCTGTACTGCCCATGCCCTGTTGGATCAATTCTGTGGCGATGGTGAGGATTACGAAGAGAAGCCCGAAAACGACCGCGGGTCTGATCTCGAATGGGTTGTGGAGATTGGGAAGAGCAGATTCATCAATGCCTTCTTCACCTGATTTCGCGCCAAACGAAAGCGCGACACCTATGAACGCAAGCATCGTCAGCCTCCACCACATGGCGGGGAGGTACGCCGGGTTGAGCACAAGAATCAACACGAGGATGCGGATGTACATGACACTGCTCGCAAGGACCGATGCCTGTAAAGCAATCTTTGAGCGGTCCGGACTACGTTGCGCAATTCTGCCGAGAGCGAGCGTCGTCGCCGTGCTCGACACAATTCCACCCAGAATGCCTGATAACCAGAGGCCAACCTTGTTCCCGAATTTCTTTGAAAGAAAATAGCCGACGAAACCAATCGTCGACACCAGAATGACAATCTGCCAGATGCGTGTGGGATTGAGATGGAACTGGGTGTACTCTTGGTTCGGAATAACCGGGAGGACAATGAGGGTCACCAAGAGGAACTTGACGACCGCGAGAAACTCGACCTTATTGACACGATCGACGTACGTTTCCAACTCGGCTTTTTCAGAGAGCAGCATCGTATCGACGATACCAAGAGCCATCGCGATCCACACATCGGCAAGCAGCGCGAGAGCTCCAACGATGAAGGTCAACAGCAGGGAAGCCTCACTCGTGAAGCCATACCGCCCCGCCTTGATTTTTGTGATATATGCTATCGCCGCCAAGACGCTCACCGAGGCGAGACCGATAGGTAGCATGAAGGCCACACCGGAGCGATAGAGCCACGCGCAGCCAAATCCGTAGAGACTGATGATCGGATAGGTGCGAACACCCCCGAAGACGACGCCACGGTGTTCAACCTTTGTGCTTTCCCGCTCCAAACCAACGAGAAAGCCGAGCGCCAGAGCAACTGCGAATCGCAGTTCGAGTGTCCATTCTATTGCGTTCATTGTGAGTTGTATTCCTTAGGTCGGCAATATTGCCACTTCAACTTCTTTCACAGCAAGAACGGCGCGCAGGACAGTGGGAGCAATTTCAACAAGAAATCCGCGTTTTCCGCCATTGATGTAAATCTGGGGCAAATCGAAGATCGTCCTCTCCACGTACACGGGGACCCCGTGGCGCGTGCCAAAAGGACTTGTTCCCCCACACACATATCCCGTGTGCTTCTGCGCAGTCGCCTCGTCGCATGGTTCCACCTTCTTCACTCCAATCACTCGCGCGAGTTGCTTCGTCGAGACTTCGCGATCTCCGTGCATCAATACCAGCAAAGGCTTTCGCTCATCTGTCTGCATCACGATTGTCTTGACGACTTGATGTTCGGCGACGTCGAGCGCCACGGCGGAAAGACGCGTCCCCCCGTGCTCCTCATAGGCATATTGGTGCGGCTTGAAAGCGACACCCTTTTCGCGCAACACCCGGATGGCCGGCGTGACAGGATATTCCGGTTTGGGCATTCAACGAACCGACTTTTCTCGTGGGGCGCGATTCAACCAGCCAGACTTCTTCAGGTCAATTTTCTCGTTCACAAACGCAATGCCTTCCTTCAGGAGCAATTGCTTCTGCTTCAGATAGACACCGCCTGCTCTCGGTAAGGAGATTCTCCCCTGAGCGTTAATCACTCGATGCCACGGTATATCCACATTAATGGGAAGATTGTGAAGGGCATAACCGACGAGTCGGGCCTGACCTGGCAGTCCGGCCTCTCGTGCAACCTCCCCGTATGTAGCGACTTTCCCTTTCGGGATTTGTCGAACGATCTCCCAGATGAGCTGATAGGTGCTGAGATTCCGCTGTGATTCCATATCCTGCACGGCAGCCCCGGATCTCCTCCGTGATTACCGATGTGTACTCAAAGAGTCGCAGGCTGTGCGAACTTCGCCAGCTCAGCGGCCGAAGCTTTCTCAACGTCCGCGTGCAGGCTGTTCCCATGCGCATCCATCGTCACGATGGCAGGGAAATCCTTCACACGCACGTGCCACATTGCTTCGGGGACACCAAACTCGAGCAAGTCGACCCCTTCCACTTCCTCAATGCACTTGGAATAGTATTGTGCGGCGCCGCCGATGGCGTTCAGATACACTGCACCGACTTCCTTGAGAGCAGCGAGCGTCTTCGCTCCCATACCACCCTTTCCAATGACTGCCCGGACACCAAATTTCTTGATGATGTCCCCCTGATACGGCTCCTCCCGAATGCTGGTCGTCGGGCCAGCGGCGTTCATGAACCATTTGTCGTTCCGTTTGAGCGCGACCGGACCGCAATGGTAGATTGCTCCGCCCTTCAGGTCGACGGGCGAATCGTGCGTCAGGAGATGGTGATGGAGCACATCGCGTCCCATATGCAGCATGCCGTTGAGGAGAAGAACATCGCCCACTTTCAGGCTGCGCACCTGAGTCTCCGACAGCGGCAGTGTCAGTCGTACCTCTCGACCAGTCAAGGGCAGTGCTTCGGCTTTTGCCATTTTCATCGCCGGTGTATCGCCCTTGTAGAGCCAGCGTTTGATCTTGCCGCCCGTGGGATCGATTATGACACCCAACCGTCGAAACGCCCAGCAATCGTACGCGACAGTCACAAAGAAGCACGCCGGCAAACGATGGAACGATCCGATCTTGCAGCCGATGAGCGTGGCCAAACCACCGAAGCCCATCGCGCCGATGCCGAGCTTGTCGGCATTCTCCATCACATACGCCTCCAGTTTTGCCAATTCGGGGTTCGGATTAATATCGTCGAGCTCACGGAAGAGCTGCTGCTTGGCAAAGGAATATCCGGAAGCTCGGTCACCACCGATTGAGACACCGATTGCCCCCACACTGCACCCCTGGCCTTGTGCCTGCCACACGGCGTGCATGATGCATTTCCGGACGCCATCCAACGTGCGATCTACTCGACCGAGATTCGGCAAATCGCCTGGGAGAGAGTACTGGATATTTTTGTTCTCGCATCCGCCCCCCTTAAGGATCAGCCTCACCTCGATGTCAGGCTTTTCCCATTGCTCAAAGTGAAGGATGGGCGTTCCGTCACCGAGATTGTTTCCGCTGTTCTTTCCCGTCAGCGAATCAACCATATTAGGTCGGAGCATTCCTTGTTTGGTTGCCTCGACGATAGCCTCCAGGATCTGCTTCTTCATAACGATCTGATTCACCCCCACGGGCGTCTTGATCTCGAACGTGGGCATGCCCGTGTCCTGGCAAATCGGTCCGCAGTTTGTGACCGCCATATCGACATTGAGCGCGATTGTCTGAAGCGCGAAATCAGATTGTGAACCCTCCTTCTCCCGGTTCATGGCATCTTTCAGCGCGCGTCGTACATCGGGTGGGAGGTTTGTGGACGTCTCAACGATCAGATTCAACATACTGTCTCTGAAGTGTTCCATACCAAGTCTCCTTGCGAACTCTCGCTATTGGCATCAATGGGAGATGACTGATTGGATCGTGATCAATATATCAAACGCTCGCTGAAATGGCAAAGGACATTGCGCCAACGAGGCTCTTTGCGTTGCCATTTCCATCCCTTTAGCCACGTCGATTCGTTCTCTCTGTACTGCAACAATGATAACGCCAAAAGGTTTCAAGACGCCTTTGACGCTTGGGATTGCGCGTTCAAGTCGACGACCTCGTCATCGCGCAGTCTGCAAACCCTCGAACAACTCCATCTCACCACTGAAAAAGAAGACGCGGGACCAAACGCGCGTGAGAATGAAGAACTGTTGCAGGAGCAACATCAGGTAAATGGTACCGACGGTCGTCATTCCGATCGACAGATCGAGCCAGAGATAGATGACAAACAGAACGATCGGTATCAGAAGCATCAAAAGCTGGAGGCTGATGACTTTGTTGAAGTTGCGGAACACGAACTTCACGGCGCGCCAGGCGCTCCTGAGCATCGAGTGTGTGTTGCTGAGGACTGTGCTGATCTTAGCGTAGTCCGCAATGAGGATGACGATCATGATCGGCAACAAAAAGAGGCCCACCATGACGAAGAAGGAGATGATCCAAGTGACCTCGGAAGTCGCCTCCACAGTAATTGCATCGAACAGAACACCGAGGACGAATGTCCACACTAGGGCGCAAACGATCAGCAGGATTCCAAACAACAAGAACAGCCGGAGGAACCGAAAGAAATACGTGGCGCATCCGGAGAAGAACTCCCTCAACGAGAACCGTGTGTCTTTTTCGCGAATGATCGTGAGAATCCCTCCCGCCAGCAGAGTGTTCACAAGCATGTAGATGAGAGAGAACCAGACGAGTTGGTGGAAGACGAGGTTCACTCCTTCCCCGTGCTCCCGGAGAAATTCCTGCAGCACCGTGTAGTTCATCTCACTCATCAGACTGGAAGTCGCCATGGTCGCACCAAATCCCTCGACGAGCACAGACCGGAATGCGAGCGTTAATCCCAACACTGCCAAGACATTGACAACATACAGCAGGAGGACCATCCGAAACTCAGAAGTGGCTCGCTTGATACCGGTTGTAAATGCGAGAATCACACTCATTGTCGTTACCTTCCATTTTGGAGTTTTCAGATCTTATCCAAGTATCGCGGCAAGTTGAAAGGCATTTTGCAGCCAGAAAAGGAACTTCAGTGTGTATTTCCAGATCGGGGCGGTCGGCGGTTCCGTCGTCTTGCTGTTGTTCATCCAGTTGATGTCGATGACAAGAACCGTGTCAGGATCAACAGTTGCCCAGACTATCTTCTCCGGCCTGCGATATTTGAACTCGACCCACCGGCTCTGCCCGTCCCACTCTTCCCGGACTTCCTGACCATTATCGAAGTGAACCAGGACGGAGGTAGGCAATTTAATTTCACCGAGCCGAATGGCAACGGCGCGGGAATCGTACAACTTCTTAGCCTCCTTGTCTTTCTTCTCTTCGAGCGTGATTTTCTTCCCCTCACGTTCAACAACTCCCTGAATCGGAGTGACCTCGTTGTTCGCGATGTACCTCAATGCATAATCGCAAACGTCCGTTCCATAGAGGACCTGATCGAAGTACCAGTTCAAGTCCCTTCCAAACTTGTTCCCGTGGAATTTCGGGACGATCTCGTTCACAGTCGCAAGGAAATCACGGGCACACGGATGCTTGAATTTCCACCGGTTGAAGTAGGTTTTCATTAATGTGTCCATCACTGTCCGACCGATCATTCGCTCAAGCGTTGTCAAGAAAACCGCTGTCTTCTGGTACGTCAGAGTTCCGTAGCCTCCCTGCTTGAACTCCCACGCGTGCGTGAACACCGGTGCGATCTTCGGATTAGCCATTCCGGCGTAACTGGAGCGTGAACTTTCGAGGTCGCCGGACTGGAATCCGGGCAGCTCAATCGCCGAAGTCTTGACACCGTAGACCTCGTCCATTATGCGAGTCTCATAGTACGTGTTGAACCCCTCGTCCATCCACGCTTCTTCAAATTCATTGTTCCCGACGAGGCCGTACCAGTAGTTGTGGCCAAACTCGTGAACTGTCACAAGCTCCGCGAATTTCAAAGATGTCCCGATACCCCAGAACGAACCGGCCGTGATCAGGGTCGGATACTCCATTCCTCCGGCTCCCATCGCTCCATACGCCGGGTCTACGATCGTAAGGTTCGGGTATGGATAGAGGCCGACATGGTTGTGGAAGTACTCGAGCGCAGCCTTGGCAGATTGAAAATACCTCTCGGCCTGATGAACCCGCTGCGGTTGCATGAGCACTCGAATCTTCACGTGACGCCATTGATCGCTCAAATCGACGTACGTTGGCGATGTCGTCCACGCGAAATCGTGGACATCCTCGGCGTGGTGAGAGACGGTCTTCGTCCCGTCTCCGTTCTCCTTCACACTCTGCAGAATACCTGTCGCTCCCACGACGAAGTCCTTCAGAACGGTCATGTCCACGTCATAGACTCCGTAGTCCGCATAAAACTCCGTGTTGGCATGAAATTGATGGCAATTCCACTGGCCTTTCACGGCATATCGTTGTCCGGCAGCTTCATAAACACCGATCTTGGGGAACCACTGGGCGACCATGTAGTAGTTCTGATAGTACCCCGTGCGAGCAAAGATTCTCGGGAGCTTGGCGACAAAATCAATGTTCAGTTGAATGGATTGCTTCGGACGAACAGGTTTCGTGAGCGGAACACGGATCACTGTCTGATCCTTTGAGTTGTCGTCATCCGGGTGGATAAACTCGATTCGGGGCCTCAGGTCTTCACCATCGGCTGTCTTCATCGACTTCACGTCGATCCATCCCCAACCGCCTTCCGGTATCTTGAGTCCACGTAATCCCCCACCCGACTCCTTCATGAACGTTGATTCAGTGTTCTTGAAGGCGTTGAGATAAAGGTGAAACTGCAATTCATGGACGATATCATTTGACATGTTACGCCACGTCAGCGTCTCCTTGCCCGTGAGCATCTTCTGATCGGTGTCGAGCTTCACGGAGATTCTGTAGTTGGCGATACGGGGACTGAGTGGGTCTTTGAAGATGACTTGTCTTGCAAAACCAACGGACAAGCAGAAAATCAGGGCGACTGCGACCGACATGATCTTGGATATCGTTCTCATGGTGATAGTCCTTCGTGGTGCGACTTCAGCTAGTTGACTAAGCTTGAATCAGAAACCGAAGATTTCCGTGATGAGAAATCAAACCTCCGCTTCCATTCCCTCCTTAAATAAGGAAGGGAGATTTTGATCGGCTATCTTGTTGCACCGAAATTCTCTGTCCCCCTTCAGAATGGGGACGCGTCCCGATTTGCCGAATGCAATTCGAGACGCAGGGGGTAGTGCTCACTTCCACCTCACAACACCCACTTTCACAAGATCTTCGATGAAGCGATCGAATCCAAGGACGGCATCTCGGCCGAACTCGCCGATCAACGCCCGTTCGACCTCTGAGATGGTTCGCTTGCCGTCAATGAAATCGACGATCTCAAATCGGACGTCGCCATTGAGCTGAGAAGAGGCGGAGCTGCCTGTTCTTTCTGCCTCGGGCAATTTGCTTTCGGGCAAGCCAAAATCAAGCGGACCACGAGTCAAACGAACCGGCACTCGCTTGTCGACGATTGACGAAGGGACCGCCACGCTTTTCTTTCCCAGCCGCGCAGCGGCACTCTGTTTCACTTCATCCGCGAGCACGCGCGCGTAAGCATCAACTTGCTTTTGGAACACTTCGACCGCATGATGGACCTGCTTCTCACCATTGAACCACAACACTGAGGCCAAACCCTCTTTTTCCAGGCGGGTGTTTTCTTCGATCACGATGACAGCTTCACTGACTTTTGCCGAGAGTCGCTCAAGCGGAGAGTTGAGGACAAGTTGAAGCGCTCTTCGCCCGGCTTCACCAAGTCTTTGGGTCGAGTTCGCGTGGGCCAGATACGCAAGGTCAAGAGCCTGATTTGGCTCCAGATTGGCCAGGAAGAATACTGTCCCGGCCGCGATGACCTCGCTTCGCTCCAGCTCGACAGGATCGACTTTGTCCGGCGTGTCATCTGACGTGTGATGCGTATAGTCAGGACCATGGACCATCATCACTCCCGGGATCTTCCGGTCGATGAACATCATATGATCGCTGCCGCCCGAATATGGGACGACACGAAAGTTTAACTCCGACAGACTCCCCCGTGGCGTTCGAATGTCGAGACCATCGACCATCTTCGCCATATTCTCAACAACATCGTTCAGCACTGAGGGAATGGAGTTGGGTGTCCGGGTGAGTATGAGTCGAGAGTGCAGGAGTTCCTCGTTCTCCCCCACCATGTCGAGATTGAGATTGCCGAGGAACTTGCCGCCGAGCGCGGGTCCGACGAGTTCGGGGTGCGCATCAATGTACGGCATCGTCCCGTTCCACTCGGGCACCCAGACGAACCGTATGGATCGCTTCAGCCGCGGAAGGCGTCCTGAATCTGTCAGCTCTTTCAGCGTGCGGGCAACGTCAAGGATCGCTGCCGAGCCGCTCGCATTGTCATTGGCGGATTCTTTCGGGTGATCCAGATGCGCGCTCAACACAAGCTCCGTTTCCGGCTTTTCGGACCCGCGCAGATGGGCAACGACAATGTCCATAAAGTAAGGCTCGAGTCCGATCCCCTTCACCTGTCCGTGCACGGCGACTTTCTTCCCGCTGAGGATGAGGTCTCTCAGCTTCTCCCCCTGCCTGTTGCTGAGGTTGAATCCGAATGTCACGCGCTCGAGCTCCTCCGTCTTCGGCCACATGCCGGTGTACTGCAGCATGTCGGGATGATCCTTCGCCCGCTCGTCATCGAGATAACAAACAACGGCCTTCGCGCCGTACTTCAGCACGGCAAGCCGGTGCACGGCTCCGCCGTAGCCGGTTGCGAGGACTATCTTTCCTGCGACGTCTTTGCCCTTGTAGTCATCATCACTCGTGCCGCCTCCCGCCCACACGAGCTCCGCTGTGACATCACCTGGGTTGGAATAGGTCATCACGCTCATCGCGATTTCCGGATAGCCGACGATTCGCTCTTCGTACGGCTCGATCATCCGCAATTCGCCCCAGGAGATGTCCCAACCGGACGGCGACTGCCAGGTCTGGTAAATAACCCGCCCATCGGATTTGTACGACTCGATGTACGCGTCATTCTCCGAGTAGCCATAGGCGCGGAGCTGTTGCAGCACGTACTGAGCGGCATCCCGGTATCCGCGTGACCCTTGGATTCGATGGTGCCGCGTAATTTCGATGACGTGCTCTTTGGCAAGCTCGCCACTCAGCGCCTCGTGGAGAAGATCACGAGTCTTCGCATCGAGGAGGTCGTGGCTGGTTTGTGAGAAGGATCGACTGGAGAGTACCAACGAGATGAAGACAAGAATGGGGAAGATTCTCATGCTGTACACCTTTGGAAAGTGGGAAGAGGGCAAGGCTTCAAGAGGAGCAATCAGTTTCCGACCAATATAGACAACGAAGAGGGAAATGGCAAAGGAACCACGTGGATTATCACAACACCATCTTCCGCCACACGAGCGCCGAGCGCAGTTCTGAGCCGGTGACGAGGAATCCCTATTGGCCAAGTATTCCGGAAAGATGATTGAGGACCTTGGCGCGAATCGCCGGGTCGATGTCGAGCGATTGGATTTGCTTCAACACCTCTGGGAGATCACGGCGGAGTTGACTGAGCTCGGTCTCCGCATTACCTGGATTGATTCCGATTCTGTTCCCTGTCTGCGCAGCGTGCACCAGAATATCAGGAGACCATTCTTTCGGCCACGTGCTATTGAGGAGCGGCATCACCCGCCGAAGTCTCGAGAGAACTCCTCGCGTTCCATCAAGAAGTTTCGACTTGCTCTCAAATCCCGGCGGCAGTGTGACAAGCACTTCCACTTTTTGATCGACACCAAATTTCGGAAGGACGATGGTCGACATCAGCTTGTCGCCGTCATACTTCCAGCTCGAAGAGATGCCGTTCGCAGAATACGGAATGGCGACACCGTTGCACGACACTCCAACCGGAGGCCACCAGCCGGGAAGCTGAACCTCATAGCCTCTCTCTGCCAGCATCCCCGGATACTTGCCCTCGAGGGGCAAGATTTCGATCTTGAACGTTTCCGCGTCACGGAATGAGGTTTTGACCCTCGTCCACGCGAATTCGTCCTTTTGATACCCCAATGAGTTCCCCTGATCCTCGTAAATCCGCGCCGAACCGGTGTCGCCAGGGAATATCATCAGAATGAGAGGATCGATAGGCTTCTCGCTCGTGTTCCTCATCTTCGGCTGCATCGGGATGATCGATCCGGCTTTGGCATAGACTGGAATTTCATCTATGGCGAATGCGCGATCAAGGACAGCCGGACCGCTCAGTTCTTTCCCGGTAAACCACTCTATCCACTTCCCTACAGGCAGCCAGACCTTCTTCGACGCGAGGAGACTATCCTGAGATATCGGGGTCATCACGGGAGCTACCATCAGTCTGTCACCGAACATGTATTGGTCGCTGAAATCATACGCTTCGTCCCGATCAGGATACTCGTGATACATCGGCCGACAGATGGAGAGGCCCGTCTCGTACGTCCGTCGCGCAGCCGTGTAGATGTAGGGGATCATCGCGTAACGGAGGAGAATCGCATCTCTCATCACGAGAAAATACTCTGGCGGATAGGCCCAAACGCGACGTTCTGCGGCAGGATTCTTGGTCGTATGAGTTCTGATGATCGGGCTGAAGATACCCCACTGAATCCAGCGCGTGTAGAGCTCCGGCGGTTCAGGTCCGGGCATGTGTCCCCCGATATCGTGGCTCCAATAGCCGTAGCCGACATTCGCTGCGGTTGCGGTGAAAGAGGGCTGGAATGCGAGCGACTCCCAGACGTTGATGACATCGCCCGAAAAGCCAATTTGATACCGATGGTTGCCCAGCCCTCCCCACCGATGAAAGAGGAGCGGCCTGCTTTCGCTCTTTCTCTCCATGTCAGTGAAGAAGACATAGTTCAGCCACCACGTCGGCGTCACGCCGGGGATTCTCGTCGTGCCCCACTGCTGCCAGTCGAGCCACCAAAAATCCACCCCCTGTTTCTCAAGCGGGCGAATGATGAGATTAAGGAAGTTCGTCGCGAAGTTCTTGTCGACGATGTCGAACGGAACATACTTCTTCGTCGAGGGGTCAATCCCCATCGCTCTCGCCATTTCGGGATAGTGTTCCTCGTGAGGCTGAACGCCCGAAGCTGGATGAAGATTCAGCGGGGTCTTAAGCCCTACCTTCTCGCACCAATTTAGAAATCCTTCCGGGTCAGGGAAGAAATTCTTGTCCCACGTATATCCCGTCCAACCGAGTTGCTCACCAGCCTGGTCCAAGACTCTCTTGTGCCAACGCTGGTTGAAGGTTAGGTGCCAATCCATGTCGATGACGAGAACATCCAGCGGCACGTCATAGGTCTCAAATTCGCGAACGAGCTCCTGGAATTCTTTGTCCGTGTAACCCCAATAGCGCGACCACCAGAGGCCGAACGCGAAGCGGGGCGGGATCGGAATTCTCCCTGCCACGCGCGTGAAATCGAAGAGCGCTTTCTTGTAGTCGTGCCCGTATCCGAAAAAGTAGAGGTCTTGACGGTTGTCTCCCTGCCGTCCAACAACCCAGGGCAAGTCGCTCTTGTCGAACAGCGGCCGCTCCGAATCATCAATCACCACCCAACCATCTCTTGACAGCAAGCCCGGCTCGAGCGCAGTGGCGCCCTTCACCCCGTCGAGCGTGCGGATTGTTCCGCGCAGATTCCCTTTGTCATCCAGGCCTGGATGCCAGGTCACGTTTTTTTCGCCGAGGTCGAATGTGATGCTGAGATTATCCTGTCCGAACATCCCACTCCCTTTCTTGTATCGGAGCGTCAGCTTGTCAGTCCGGAGAATGAGCCATTCCCCTTCATCGCTCTTCTGAAACGCAGGCACGGGCAGCCTTCGATTGATGAAGACAAGCGACGCTCGATCCTCGAATGTGCCGTTCTCTGACCACTCCATTCGAATCAACTCGGGCGCGAGTATCGTAAACCGGGCACCGCCTGAGGTGGCAAGCGCTTTCGGGTCAGCGACAGGATTGTTGGTTTGGCAGACCGATAGGAAAATCGGGCTGCAGATGAAAAATCCAGCGAGGAGAACAGATCGCAGACATTTGGCAAGCATAGGTCTTTGGCTAGCTCAGGGTTGTGGAGAGAAAGAATGAGCGACTGCGGTGAGTAAAGCTACCAAGCGGAAGGATGAAAATCAACTTGTTGGAACTACGGTTCGTCAGAGAAACAGCAGGCAGGGATTCCTAACGCGCAGCTCTTGGCACTAAACAGGACGGACTGCATTGGATTGACTTCTTCGACCCTTATTGAAAATCGCCGGCGAAAGTCCAGTTCTCCAACTTGCCGTTGCTGTCGATCGTGACAAAAACTGTATTGGAAGGATTCTCCACAGACACCGCAAGGATGGAAAGGGAATTGACGGATGCACTCTGCACTGAGTAGGTGGCATTGACATTTGTCGCCATCATCGACGGGATGGTGTACGTGCTGTAGTCACCCTGTCCGCCGCCCATTGTTCGAAGCTTACCACGGAATTGGTAGACATTCGCCGCCAACTCGTTGAGATCGCTGATAATGGAATCGCGATTGGTCAGTACGTTCTGTGACTCGAACATGCTGATCCCTGCTGCAATCGCGATGCCGATGACAATTATCCCAAGAATGACAAACAGGAGTTGCTGCTGACCCATGTGCTTCCTTCGAGCTTGATTTCAGAGCCCCTTCCGCGATCCAGAGCGTATCTCCCCCCCAGACATTCGCTCAAAATTTGTGCCGCGTCTAGCCTAACATGTGAATCCCACGAACCCTAGATAGGAACCAGAGTCACTGGATTTAAGAAGCTTGCATCTCGGTAAATATTACCGAGAGCAGAAATTCTTACTCCTCCTCCGGTCTGAGGTTTCGGGTCGGAGCGTCAGGTACAGGGCTCCGGGTTCGATTTCCAGAGCCCGTTGTTCTGCGATCATCGTGTGTTGTCCGAAGACGATTGACAGATTGTCTGTGGTTCACTCATCGCGTGAGAGAACTGAGACGGGATGCGCAATGAGGAATCACTTATTCCATACCAGTACCTTCAAGTGTGTCGGATACCGTGGGGAGTGATATACACGCTGCGTCGCCTTCTGAAAATCCGATTCCTTCGCTGCGCGGATATTGACAAACTTCTGTGGGTTGCGATCCACCAGCGGGAACCAGGTGCTTTGGACCTGAACCATCATACGATGGCCTTTTTTGAAACAGTGAAGAACATCGCGCAGCTCGAATTCGACGTTGGTGACCTTGTTCGGGACGAAGGGCTCCGGCTTGGAAAGACTTTTTCTGAACTTTCCCCGGATAACGTCACCGCGCACCAGCATCTGGTATCCCCCAATCGTCAGTCCACTCTTCGTTACCCCGAGTGAGTCATCGGGGAACACGTCAATCAACTTCACCACCCAGTCCGCATCCGTACCAGTGGTTGACACTTGTAGGCTTGCGATGATAGGGCCGGCAATGGTCACGTCTTCCATGAGCCGTTCGCCCTCGAACACAAGGACATCAGGACGGGTCGCTGCGAATCGCTGGTCTTCTCCCAACACATCGCGTGAGACACCAAACCGTACATCGCGCGTGTGAGGAACGGGTTTGGCCGGATCGCTTATGTATTCGGAATAGGAACGGAGAGACTTAGGTGGAGCCGCAAAGCCGAGTTTTCCTGCGGGCTGGAGGTAGAGTTTTCTCTCCGATACACTCTTTGGAGGCCAGCTATTGAGCTGATGCCAGAGGTTCGCGCCGGTTTCAAAGACGATGGCTTCGACTTTGAGCGGTTCTCCCTTTCCTTTCAGATAGTAATTGAAGAACAGTAGTTGAACGTTTTCCTGGAACCAGACAGAGGTTTTCGAGCCCCAATTGAGATCACCCAAACGCTCGCCTTCATCTCCGTTCCACTGGCCGTGGTTCCAAGGCCCCATCACAAGAATATTGGTGATGCCGGGATTGTTCTTCTCAATCTCCGTGTAGGTCTTGAGAGGTCCCAGCATATCCTCCTGATCGAACCATCCCCC
>Ga0315281_10003996_pt1 | contig 21512 bp, 20 predicted proteins | sample YL17G07_0_MG_FD_204540 | JGI IMG/M metagenome (GOLD analysis project Ga0315281, IMG submission 204540) | Sediment microbial communities from Yellowstone Lake, YNP, Wyoming, USA - YL17G07_0 | ecosystem: Environmental > Aquatic > Freshwater > Lake > Sediment | place: USA: Wyoming | collected...
CCCACGATCTTGTCGCTCAGCAGATTCTCGACCGGCCGCGGCCCCTTCGTCCCGCCGAGCACGACGCGGCCGCCGCGCTTCGCCAGGTCGATCGCCTGCGTAACGGCCTCGGTGGCGTACGCGGTGACGTCGAGGACGACGTCCGCCATCTCGCCGTCCGTGATCTCTCGCACGCGCCGTACGAGGTCGTCCGCCTCGACATCGATCGTGTGGTGCGCGCCGAACTCGCGGGCGAGCGCGAGCTTCCGCTCGTCGCGCGCGAGCCCCGTGACGATGATGCAGCCCGCGCCGGCCTCGCGCGCCGCGATCACGGCGGCGAGTCCGCGCTGCCCCGGGCCGAGCACGACGATCGTCTCGCCGACTCGCAGCCGGGGGATGTCAACGGCCCAACGGAAGCCGGCGCCGATCGGGTTGAACAGCACCGCCAGCTCGGCCGGCACGTCGCGCGACATCCGGTGCACGAGCGCGTGCGGGTCGAGGTAGAGATACTCGGCATAGCCGCCCCAGAGCGCCGGCGCCATGCTGACCGGCTTGTAGCCGTACGCCGAGAACCCGCCGGTGCCGCGGCACAGACGGTAGCGGCCCTGCACGCAGTCGACGCAATATCCGCATGGCAGCAGCGTCTCGACGGCGACGCGGTCGCCGCGCTGCACGTGCCAACGGCGAGCCGCGTCCTCGCCGATCTCTTCGATGATGCCGACGGGTTCGTGGCCGGGGATCACCGGGAAGCGGACCGGCAGCGCGCCCTCGAACTGCTCGTAGTCGCTGCCGCAGATGCCGCAGGCCTCGACCCGCAGCAGCGCGTCCTCCCGGCCGATGGCGGGCAGCGGGAAGGTGCCGGGACGCAGGTCGCGCACGCCGTGCTGGACCATCGCGCGGGCTTCTGCAGGACGGCTTCCAGGCATGTGAGTAGTGCTCCCTCGCTCCTGCCGGATTTCCGGATCCGTCGGCGCGTCAGGGCGAGCATAGATCACGAACTTAGCTTCGCGCACGTTCGGAGCAGCGCACAGGAGCGGTCACCCGGAGACGAGTTGCGCGATCGCTCGCAGCGCGGCGGGCGGGCCGCCCACGAGCAGCGTCGTCACGACGGTGTGCTCCCACGCCGCCAGTTCGTCCTTGATCTTGCCCGCCGGCCCGATCAGCGCGACGTCTTCGGCCATGCTCGTTGGCACCGCCGCCATCGCCTCGCGCGTCTTTCCCCCGAGGTAGAGGTCCTGGATCTTCTCGCACTCGCCCTCGTAGCCGAGCCGGGCGAACACCTCGTAATGAAAGTTCTGGCCGCGTGCGCCCATGCCGCCGATGTACAACGCCAGCATCGGCCTCAGCATGTCCGCGGCGGCTTCCACATCGTCGTTGATGATCATCGAGACGGCAGCCGGGACGTCGAACGTCTCGGCGGTGTGCCGCGCGGCGGGGCGCGCGAAACCCTCGGCGAGCGCGGCGCGGTAAAACGCGTCGCTCTTCGGCGAGAAGAACACCGGCATCCAGCCGTCGGCGATCTCCGCGGCCATGGCGACGTTCTTCGGGCCCTCCGCTCCCAGGTAGATCGGGATCTCCTTTCGCAGCGGATGCACGATGGACTTCAGCGGCTTGCCGAGGCCGGTGCCGCCCGGATACGGGATCTGGTAGTGACGGCCATGGAACTCGACCGGCTGCTCGCGGGCGACGACCGCCCGGATGATCTCGACGTACTCGCGCGTGCGCTCGAGCGGACGCGGATACGGCTGCCCGTACCAGCCTTCGACCACCTGCGGTCCGGACGCACCGAGCCCCAGCACGAAGCGCCCGCCCGACAGGTGGTCGAGCGTGATCGCAGACATCGCCATCGCCGTCGGGGTGCGCGCGGAGATCTGCGCGATCGATGTGCCGAGCTTTACGCGCGACGTGCGGGCGCCCCACCAGGCGAGCGGCGTCAGGCAGTCGGAGCCGTACGCCTCGGCCGTCCAGATCGAGTCGAAACCCAGGCGCTCAGCCTCCGCGATGCTCTCCTCGATGCCCGCGGGCGGCCCCGAGGTCCAGTATCCAGTCGCCAGTCCCAGTTTCATTCGGCGGCCTGCCCGTTTGTCTCGGCGAGGACCGTGGAAAGCCTGGTGATGGTTTCGAGGTACTCCTCGACCATGTTGAAGATGACCTCCCGCGCCGGTCGCACGGCGTTGAGGCTGCCGATGATCTGGCCGATCGGCGTGCCGGCGAGCTGGGCCGCCGCGGACTCCGGGTCGGCTTCGGCGGCGCGGTACATGCGCGAGTAGGCCTCGGCGGTCGCCATGAACTGCAGCGGCATCGGCAGGCAGCCGGGCGAGTCTGGACCGTCCCATGCTTCGGTCCAGGGTGTGCGGAGCTGGCGGGCGGGCTTGCCCGTCATTGCGCGCGAGCGGACGGTGTCGCGAGACGTGGCGCGGAGCACGCGTTGGACGACGGCCGGCTGCAGGTCGCTCTCCTTCACGGTCAGCCACATGCTGCCTGTCCAGACGCCGGCGGCGCCGAGCGCCATCGCCGCCGCCATCTGGCGGCCGCTGCCGATGCCGCCCGCCGCGAGTACCGGGACGGGGGCGACGGCGTCGACGACCTGCGGCGTCAGCACCATCGTAGAGATCTCGCCGGTGTGGCCGCCGGCCTCGGTGCCGGAGGCGACGATGATGTCGACGCCGGCCGCGACCTGCTTCAGCGCCTGCTCCGGCGTGCCGATGAGCGCGGCCACGGGGACGCCCCGGGCGTGCGCCTGCGCGACGACATCAGCGGGTGGCGGCCCGAGCGCGTTGACGAGCAGGCGGATGTCGTGACGGAGGGCGACATCGACGTGGGAGTGGCCGCCGGAGGGCGTCCAGCCCAGCAGCGACTCGGGGCGCGGGGCGTCGGCGGGCAGCGGCGGGACGCCGTGCTTCGCGAGCGTGGCCTCGATGAAGTCGCGGTGCGTCTGTGAGATCATCGCTTCGAGCTGCGCCTTCGTGGCGTCGGCCGCGCCTTCAGCGAGCTTCGCCGGCATGACGACGTCGACGCCGTACGGCTTGCCGTCGACGTGCTCGTCGATCCAGGCCAGCTCGATTTCGAGCTGCTCCGGCGAGAACGCCAGCGCGCCGAGCACGCCCATGCCCCCCGCGCGCGACACGGCGGCCACCACGTCCCGGCAGTGGCTGAAGGCAAAGATCGGGAACTCGATGCCGAACTGGTCACAGAGCTTGTTGCGCATGGGGCCTCCCGTTGGTGATTGGTGACTGGTGATTGGTTGGCCGACGCTGCTCGCGGCGGTAAGCCACGAGTCAGTACGATCGCGGCAGCCCGAGGTCCTGCTCCGAGACGTAGTTGAGGATCATCTCGCGCGACAGCGGTGCGGTCTTCAGCACGCGCGCGCCGCTCCACATGTGCCCCAGGCCGGTCTCCTCGGCGAAGCCCATGCCGCCGTGCGTCTCGATCGACGCGTCGATCGCCTTGATGGCGAGGTCGGCGGCCAGCAGCTTGGCCTGGTTGGCGTAGGAGCCGACCACCGCCGGGTTCATGTTCTGGTCGAAGGCCCAGGCGGCGCGGTACGTCATCAGCCGCACGGCCTCGAGGCCGATCTTCGACTCCGCCAGCGGGTGCGCGATCGACTGGTAGCTGCCGATGGCGCGGTCGCCGAAGACGACGCGGTTCTTCGCGTACTCGACGGCCATGCTGATCGCCTGCTGTGCCATGCCGGCGCAGATCGCGCCGACCAGGATCCGCTCCGGGTTGAGCGAGTTGAACATCGCCATGACGCCGTTGTCCTCTTCGCCGACCAGGTTCTCGGCGGGGATCTCGACGTTATCGAAGAACAACTGCCACTGGTACACGCCCTCCGTCGCCACGGTCGGGATCGGCGTTTTGGTCATGCCCGGCGACTTGGGATCGACAAGGAAGAGCGACAGACCGTGCGACTTCGGTTTGCCCTGCGCCTTGCACTCTTCGAGCGTCGTCGTGCGGGCGACGACGAGCATGTAGTCGGCCACCTCGACGCCCGTGATGAAGATCTTCTGGCCGTTGAGCACGTAGCGGTCGCCCTTCCGCCGCGCGACGCTCTCGATGCGGAACGTGTTGCTGCCGGCGTTCGGTTCGGTCACAGCGAACACCAGGATCTTCTTCCCCGCGACGACGTCGGGCACGATGCGGCGCTTCATCTCTTCGCTGCCGTTCTTGAGGATGCAGGCGGTGTCCATGCACGTCACGAGCATCAGGCTCGGCGAGAAGCCGAGCGCGGTGATGTCCTCGAACGCCAGTGTCAGGGCCAGCAGGCCGGTGCCGTTGCCGCCGTACTCCTCGGGCACCAGGCAGCCGAGCAGGCCGAGGTTGGCAAACTCGGCCCACATCTCGTAGTTGAACTTGCGCTCCTTGTACGTTTGCTCGCGCATCTCGCGCTTGCGGTGCTCGTACTTCGCGAGCATCTGCTTCACGGACGTGCGGAGCATCTGGTGCTCTTCGCTCAGGACAAAATCCATCGCTGGTCTCCTTGTGATTAGTGGTTGGGAATTGGTGACGGCGGTACTTGCCCTGGCCCGACCAATCACCAATCACCACTCACCAGATCACTTCCCCTTGAACATCGGCTTCCGCTTTTCCTTGAACGCGCGCGGGCCCTCTCGGGCGTCTTCTGTGGCCGAGACCTGCATGCCGATGCGGAACTCGACTTCGAGTGCGTCCTTCTCGGGCAGGCACTCGGTCGCCTGCACGGCCTCTTTCACCTTCATCACGGCCACGGGCCCGTTCGAGGCGATGCGTTCGGCCATCTCGTGGGCTACGACGAGCGCCTGCCCGTCGGGAACGATGCGGCCGATCAGGCCGAAGCTCAGCGCCTCGGCGGCGGGGTACATGTCGCCGGTGAGCAGCATCTCCATCGCCTTGGTATACGGGATCTGGCGGCGCAGGCGGATGGTCGAGCCACCCTGCGGGAAGAGACTCCACTTCACCTCCGTGATGCCGAACACGGCGCCCTCGCCCGCAATCCGGATGTCGGTGGACTGCAGGATCTCCGTGCCGCCGGCGACGCAGTAGCCCTCGATTGCGGCGATCAGCGGCTTCTTGAGCTGACGCGAGCGGAGCAGCCCCTGGAAGATCACGTCGTAGTTCTCGCGACAGCGCGCCTCGAAGTCGTCCTCCGGCGGCTTGTTCGACATCATCCGCGAGACCAGCTTGTCCAGGTCAGCGCCGGCGCAGAAGTCGCTGCCCGCGCCCGTGAGGATGACGCACCGCACGTCAGGGTCGGCGTCGATCATGTCCCACGCGTCCGCGAGGCGGCAGAGCATCTCCGGGTTGATGGCGTTCTTCACTTCCGGCCGGTTCATCGTCAGCGTGACGATGTGGCCGTCGCGGTCGATCAACAGGGCGGGTTCAGTCACGCGTGCCTCGGTCCAGTAGCGATAACGTTTGCGGCTTGGTCCTTGTCATCCTGAGCGCAGCGAAGGATCTTGTCCGGACGCGAACCAGGTCTCGCTTAGGTCATCCCATTCTGGGTTGATGGACTCGATGAGTGCGATTTTCTTGCTGCGTAGCCAGCCCTTGATCTGTTTCTCTCGTACGATAGCGGCGCGGATGTCATTTGTTGTTTCCGCGTAGACCAGCTTCATCATGTTGTACCTGGATGTAAAGCCGGGCACTAATTTGTGCCTGTGCTGGGCGACTCGGAGCGTGAGGTTGTTAGTGACGCCGGTGTACAGCGTCTTCGATTGGTTCGACATGATGTAGACGTAGTATTGGCGCATTGTTACAGCCCCGACGAAGATTCTTCGCTGCGCTCAGAATGACAGCCCCGACGACTCCAACATCCAGCCTCCAACATCTAACGTCGATCTCCCGTCGCGATCGCCTTCGCCCAGCGGTAATCGGCCTTGCCGCTCGGCGAGCGGAGGATCTCTTCGACGATGTGCAACTCGCGCGGGACCTTGTAGCCGCTCACCTTCGTGCGGCAGTGCGCGTCGATGGCGGCGAGCGTGACGGCGGCGTCCGGGCGCGGCTGCACGATGGCGGCGACGCGCTCTCCCCAGCGCTCGTCGGGCACGCCGACGACGACGGCGTCGAACACGGCCGGATGCGACTTCAGCGCCGACTCCACCTCCTCGGGGTAGATCTTCTCGCCGCCGCTGTTGATGCAGAGCGAGCCGCGGCCGAGCAGCGTCACGGTGCCGTCCGCCTCGACCGTGGCCATGTCGCCGGGGATCACCCAGCGGCGGCCGCCGGCATCGGTGACGAAGGTGCTTGCCGTCTTCTCTTCGTCGTTCCAGTAGCCCATCGGCAGGCGGCCGCATCGCGCGAGACGGCCCACCGTGTCGGAGCCCGGCGCGATCGGCCGCAGATCGTCGTCGAGCACCGAGGTGAACGGGTCGACGCTGAAGCGCGGGCGGCCGGTCTCGTTCGCGCCGAGGTTCATCCCCTGGTGGCCGGCCTCCGATACGCCGAACGCATCGATGAGCAGCACGTTGCCCAGCTTCTCGCGCAGTTGCTGTTTCACCGTCTCGGACCAGATGGCGCCGCCGGACGAGATCACCACGAGCGCCGATGTGTCGTACGCCGCGCCGGGCGCGTGCAGCGCGTCGGCGAGCGGGCGGGCCATCGCGTCGCCAACGATCGACATCACCTGCACGCGCTCGCGCTCGACGAGCGACCAGAGTTCGTGCGGATCCAGTCGATGCTTTTGCGCGAGGACGACCTTGCCGCCGCCGTGCAGGCCGATCAGCGCTGCCCAGTAGCCGTTGCCGTGCATCAGCGGCGCGACGGGCAGCGTCGTCGGTGCGGCCGTGCGCTCGAAGGCGTTGGGACCGATCTGCTCGGGCGACGTGATGTCGGGCGCGCCGGGGTTGCCGCCCTGCAGGCCGGCGAAGAACACATCCTCGTGCCGCCACATGACGCCCTTGGGCATGCCCGTCGTGCCGCCCGTGTAGATGAGGTAGAGGTCAGCTCCTGAGCGCTCGCGGAAGTCGCGCTGCGCGGATTGCGCAGCGAGCGCGGATTCGTATTCCATGGCTGCGACAACATATGCATCGGCGGCGCTGCTGTCCTCGACATACAGGAACGTCTTGAGCGCGGGCAGCGTCGGCGCGACGGCCGCCACCCGCGGCGCGAACTCGCGATGAAAGATCAGCGCCGAGATGCCGGAATCGTCGAAGAGATAGCGCAGCTCATCTTCGACGTAGCGGAAGTTGATGTTCACCGGCACCGCGCGGATCTTGAACGCCGCCAGCGCCGCCTCGATGTACTCGTTGCAGTTGTAGAGATAGAGCCCGACGCGATCGCCCGGGCCAATGCCCGCCGCCTGCAGGTGATGCGCCAGCCGCGTCGCGCGCTCGTCGACTTCGGCGAAGCTCAGGCGCCGATCTCCGTAGACCAGCGCCTCTCGCTCCGGCACGTGGTCGGCGACGCATTCGTAGAGGTCGGCGAGGTTGTAGTGCAGCGCCATGTCCTACGGCTTCTCCGATCCGACGATCCACATCGAGAAGAACTGCGAGCCGCCGCCGTACGCGTGGCCGAGCGCCCGCCGCGCGCCGCCGACCTGGTGCTCGCCCGCCTGGCCGCGCACCTGCATCGCCGCCTCGGCGAAGCGGAGCATGCCGGACGCACCGATCGGATTGGACGATAGTACACCCCCCGAGGGGTTCACGGGGAGGTCGCCGTCCATCGCGGTCGCACCACCGGCGGTCATGCGCCAGCCCTCGCCCTCCGGCGCGAATCCCAGGTTCTCCATCCACATCGGCTCGAACCAGCTGAAGGGCACGTAGATCTCGGCCACGTCGATCTCGCGGCGCGGGTCGCTGATGCCGGCCTGCTTGTACACGTCCGCCGCGCAGTCGCGCCCTGCCCGCGGGCTCACCTGGTCGCGGCCGGAGAACATCGTGGGCTCGCTGCGCATGGCCGAGGCGTGCACCCACGCCGGCGGCCGCGGCGCTTGGGCAGCAGCCGCTTCGCTCGCGAGCACCATGGCGCAGGCGCCGTCCGACGACGGACACGTCTCGGCGTAGCGGATCGGGTCCCAGAGCATCGGCGACGCGGCGACGGTCTCCATGCTGATATCCGGCTGGTGCAGGTGCGCGTACGGGTTCTTGAGCGCGTTGAGCCGGTCCTTGACGGCGACCATCATGCCAATGTCCGCCGGCGCGCCGGCGCGCCGGATGTAGGCGCGAATGTGCGGCGCGAAGTAGCCGCCGGCGCCGGCCACGGTGGTCGGCTGGAACGGGATCTTCGGCGCCAGCGCCCACATCGCGTCGCTCTCGGACTGCTTCTCGAACGCCACCGTGAGCACGCGCTGGTGGATCCCGGCCTCGATGAGGTGCGACGCGACGATCGCCGTCGAACCGCCGACGCTGCCGGCGGTGTGCACGCGGAACATCGGCTTGCCCGCACAGCCCAGCGCGTCGGCGAGGTACAGCTCCGGCATCATCACGCCCTCGAACATGTCGGGCGCCTTGCCGATGACGACGGCGTCGATGTCGCGATACGTCAGCGCGGCGTCATCGAGGGCGCGCCGTGCCGCTTCGCGCACGAGCCCCGGGATCGAGACGTCGGCGCGCTTCGATGCGTGCTGCGTCTGGCCGATGCCGATGACCGCGCAGCGCTCCGCCATCAGTCACCCTCCAGCACGCAGACGAGATTTTGCTGCAGGCACGGCCCGGATGTAGCGTGCGCGACCGCCCGGTGCGCGTCGCCATCGATCACGCGCTGCGCCGCCTCGCCGATGCGGGCAAGCCCGGCGACCATGACGGCGTTCGCGGAGAGCGCGCCGCCCGAGGGGTTGACGCGCACACCCGCATCGAGCCCGATCGCGTCGCGCAGGATCAACTCCTGGTGCGAGAACGGCGCGTGCAGCTCCGCGAGGTCGACCTTGCCGTTGCGTACGCCGGCCTTCTCGGCCGCGAGCTTCGTCGATGGCGACTGCGTGAGGTCGCGCGCGCCCAGCGACGCCGGCTCGATGCGATGGTCGATGCCGCGGATCCATGCGGGACGCCGGGACACGCGTCGCGCTAGATCGCCGGCGGCGAGCACGACCGCGGCGGCGCCATCGGAGATTGGCGGGCAGTCGTGCCTGCGCAGCGGCGAGACGATGTAGGGCTCGCCCAAGAGTTGGTTAGCGTCGGACGTCGACGTGACCTGCGCCGCCGGATTCGCGATAGCGTCGCGACGGCTGCGAGCGGCGACACCGGCGAAGTCGCGCTCGCTGTAGCGGCCGGAGTCGAGCAGCGCGCGCGCCTGCAGCGCGGCGATGCTGATGCTGTCGGGCCCGAGCGGCGCGACGCAATAGGGGTCGAGCTGCAGCGTCAGCACGTCGCGGATATCACCCAGCGACGACTTTCCGAAGGCGTAGACCAGCGCCGAATCGATGTCACCGCACTGCAACCGCACCCATGCCTCGTAGAGCGCCCAGGCGCCATCCATCTCGACGTGCGATTCGCGGATCGGCGGCCAGGCGCCGACGGCGTCGAGCGCGTTCACGAACGCGAATGGCTGGCCCGCAAGGTAGTCGCAGCTGCCGGATACGGTGAAGCCGATCTCGCTGCGGGGGATGCCCGACCGCTCGATCGCCTCCGAGATGACAGGCATCAGGATCTCGACTTCGTTGTGCGCGAGGTCCTGCCGGACGTACGGCGACTGCGCGAACGAGACGACGGCCACATCGCGCATTACAGGTGGTCCTTGTACGTGTCGTAGGGCGCGTCCGGCTCGCCGGTCGGACGGAAGTAGCGGATGCTCTCCATGCTCGGCCGCAGCTCGTCGCGCGGCACCCAGACAGCCTGCACGCGCATGCCCATGCGCGCGTCGGCCGCGTCGATCTCCTGCAGCAGGTGGAAGATCGCGATGTCGGCGCCATCGAGCAGCACCGATGCGGCGACGAACGGCGGCCGCAGCGCCTGCCCCGGAAACGGGATGTTGACGATGCAGAACGTCGTGACGGTGCCGGTGTCGGCGCATTCCACTTCGTCACGGGTGGGCACCCCGCACGTGGGGCACGATCCGCGCGGCGGGATGTAGACCTTCGCGCATTCGGGGCAGCGCTGGCCGAGCAGTTTGCCCTCTGCGAGCCCACGCAGGTGGCGCGATGCCGCCTCCCCGGCCGTGTACGTGTAGTCGAGGCGGATCGGCGTCTTGATGCCGTAGACCTGCTCGGCCATCACGCGCCCTCCGGCTCGAAGCAGGCGATATCGTGGATCTCGCCGGCGGTCTCGTCGCGCCAGCGCACCCGCACGCGCATGCCGGTGGAGACGCGGGACTCGTCGATTGCGTCGATGGCGTGGAGCATCGCCGTGTCCGCTCCGTCGGGCCGGATGAGCGCCCAGGCGAACGGTCGGGCGAGAGGGTGGTTCGGTCGCGGTTCGCTCACCCACGCCCATGTCACGACGGTGGCAGCCGGACCGACTTCGACGAACTCGCCGACCGGGTCGCCGGTCTCCGGGTCGTACTCCTGCGGCGGGAAGAGCACGCGGCCGCTCTCGGTGCGCACGCCGACCAGGCGCCGCTCCCGCAGCGATCCGAGGAAGCGCCCGATCACCGGGCCGACGCTGCGCGTGTACGTGTACTCCAGCGTGTGCGGTGCGGTGAGCGAGGCGGGCAGGTCTTGGCGTTGCTCCGTCATCCTTGCCTCGGTGGGCACGCGTCGATGCCCACATTCACGCGCACATGGGTTGCCAGGCGCATCTGCAAGATCCTCACCAGTCGTGCATGATGTTACTACCAGTTGGTGAGCGAGAATATCCAACGGTAGGGCGCGCAGTCAAGGCGCCGGAGGGAGGCCGTCGCCGGTGCCCGAACCCTCCGCACGTCAATTGGCCCGCGAGCAAAATACCCCATCCGGCACTCCCGGAGGACCTTGGCAAAGGCGTAGGCTTTGAGATATGGCAACCTCGTCCGGCAAGGCCCGCGGCGCGTCGCGGCGGAGGGCGCATCTGACCGCGTGGGAGTTGCCGGCGGCGACTCAGGGCGTCGTTGGCAGCCTTAGCTACACGCTTGCTCACCGCCGATCGCTCCGCGAGTTCGACGGGCTGGCGCTTGACGAGGCCGATCTCGCGCAGCTCTTCTGGTCCGGGCAGGGCATCACTGACGCCGACGGGCTCCGGGCGGCGCCGTCCGCTGAGCGAATGTATCCGATCGAGCTGTATGCGGCGGTCCCCGAAGGCATCCTCCACTACCTGCCGGTGGAGCACGCCGTCGAATCACGGCCGTATGAGGGCGACCTGCGATGCGATCTCATGATGGCGGCGCTCGGGCAGCCGAGCATCGCAGGCGCCGGAGCGATCTTCGTCATTGCGGCGGTCATGGAGCGCGCGCGGCATCGTTTCGGCGCTTTGGGCGAGCGCTTCACGCTGCTCGAGGCCGGACACGTCGCGCAGAACCTGCTGCTGCAGGCGACGGCGCTGGGCCTGCGATGCACGCCGGTCGGCAACCTCGACGACGTCAGCGTGCAGCGCGTCCTCGGCCTGCCGTCGCACGAGCTGCCCGTGTACCTGGTGGCAGTGGGAGGTCCCCGTGATCGGCGCCGCGGGTGACGTCGGGCGCGGCGTGCCGGGGACGCTGCGCGGCCGGTTCGAACTCATCATCTTCGACTGGGACGGGACGGCGGTGCCCGGCCGGACGGCTGCGGTGCCGCGGCTCAACGCCGCCATGGCATCGCTGCTGGATGCGGGCATGTGGCTGGCGCCGGTGACGGGCACGAACGTGGACCACCTGGAGCGGCAGTCGATCCGGGAGATTGCACCGCGCTCGCGGGGGAGGTTGCGGATCTGCACCAACCGGGGCTCAGAAGTCTGGAGCTACGACGTAGCGGGTGAGCGGGTAGCGCTGTATCAGCGCATCGCCTCGCCCGCGGAAGAAGTGCTGCTGACGCGTGCGGCTGAAGGACTACGAGAGTGGCTGGCAGAGCGTGGAGTTGCATCGCGGATCGTCTACGACCGCTTGAATCGTCGAAAGATCGACCTTATTCCGTTGCTGGAATGGAGCGATCCGCCCAAGGCGCAGATCAGCGCGTTGATCGCGGCAACGACGCGGCGGCTGCAGGCCGTCGGCATCGAGCGCATCGGCGAGGTCATGCGGCTGGCGTCGGCGATCGCACACGACTGCGGGCTGACCGATCCGCGGGTCACGAGCGACGGCAAGTACGTCGAGGTCGGCCTGACGGACAAGTCCGAGTCCATCGCCTGGATCTTCGAGCACGTGGTGCGTCCGAACGCAATCGCTCCTGAGGAGATTCTCATCGCCGGTGATGAGTTTGGTGACGTCGGGGGCTTCGCCGGCAGCGACGAGCGCATGATCACGCCGGACACCAGCGGCGTCCGCAAAGTGTCCGTGGGCAGCGAGCCGAACGGAGTGCCGGCCGGTCTCGTGCACCTGCCGGGCGGGCCGGACGCATTTCTGAGCATCCTGCAATGGCAACTGGCGCTTCGAACGAGGTGACCGAGCGCGATGCGGCCTGCGGCTGGCGGATCGTCCGCGAAGGCGTCGATCCGGCCGGAGAGCGCGGCGTCGAGGCGGCGCTGGCCGTCTCGAACGGAGCGTTCGGGGTCCGAGCGTCGATCGAGGAGGGTAACCCCGCATCGAATCCGATGATGATCGTCGCCGGCGTGTTCGTGCCGACGGATTCACCGGCTCAACAGACCCTGCTCTCGCTTCCCGATCCGGCGAGCTTGCGGGTGTCGATCGATGGACACGGATTGGATCTGGCAACCGTGCGCACGCTCTCGCACGTACGGACGCTCGACATGTTGTCGGCCGAGCTTCGCCGCACGTGGGACTTCGTCGACGGCGCGGGGCGCACATGGCGGTGGGAGTCGACACGAGCGGCGTCGGCGGCCGACGCCAATCGCTACCTGCACCGGCTGACGCTGACACTTCAGGCTGGCGCGCCGGCCGAGGTTGCCTTCGAATCGCCGGAGGTGTTCGTTGGTCGCTACGGCGCCGTCACGCGCGAACCGGCGCGGGCCATCACGGTTGTTCACGTGATCCCAGCGCCGCCGATCGGCTCGCTTGAGGTGGAACGCCGCGTGGAGGCGACAGCAGTGCAGCCTGCCGCCGCCCCTGTGCGCGCACGGGTCGAACCGGGCACATCGGTGAGGATGGACACGGTTGCGTCACTGAACCGGACCTCGGGGGGGCGCGACCAGCGCCCGGCGGCGTCTTTCGACGAGCTGCTCGCGCGACACCGCAGCGCATGGCGCGAGCGATGGTCGGTGGCGGACGTGACGATCGACGGTGACGACGAGCTGCAAGAGGCGATCCGGTTCGCGCTGTATCACCTGCTCTCGGCGTCGACCGAAGACGACGGACGCACATCGGTCAGTGCGCGGAACCTTTCGGGTGAGGCGTACCACGGGCACGTGTTCTGGGACACGGAGATCTTCGTGCTGCCGCCGCTGATGTTCGTGCAACCGGGGGCAGCGCGGTCGTGCTTGATGTACCGGCACCGGACGCTGGCCGCAGCGCGAGAGCGCGCGGCGGCACGCGGCTACCGGGGGGCGCTGTACGCGTGGGAATCGACGGACACGGGGGAGGACCGGACGCCGCAAAGCGTCGTGCTGCCGGACGGATCGGCGCTGCGCATCCTGAATGGCGAACAGGAGCACCATGTTTCCGCCGCCGTACCGTATGCGGTGATCCAGTACTGGCACGCTACCGCCGACGATGCGTTCATGCGCGATTGCGGCGCCGAAATCCTGCTGCAGTGCGCGCTGTTCTGGTGCAGCCGCGCATCGCCTGGAAATGGCGGCTACCAGATCCGCAACGTGATCGGTCCGGACGAGTATCACACAGGCATCGACAACGACGCGTACACGAACGCCATGGCGGCCTGGGTGCTGCGCGAAGCAGCGTCGTATCTCGCGAGACTGGAAGAACACGAACCGGCCGTGGCCAACGCGCTGCGAGGGCGCGCAGGCATCGCGCCAGGCGCCGCGGAGGAGTGGCCGCGCATCGCGCAATCGTTGGTGCGCTCGGCGTTCCCTGATGATCGGATAGTCGAACAATTCGATGGCTTCTTTGGCCTGCAGGACGTCGACGTGGCCAGCTACCGCCGCGCGGGCGTGCCGATCGACATCGCGATGGGGACGGCGGCGATCCAGCGCATGCGGGTCGCTAAACAGGCGGACGTGCTGATGTCAGCGGCGCTATGTCCGGATACCTGGAGCGAAGCGGCGTTGCGTCGGAACTTCGCGTACTACGAGCCGCTGACGGCGCATGCCAGCTCACTGAGCCCGCCGGTACACGCGCTGCTCGCCGCCTGGCTGCGAGACGACGAGCGGTGCCGCGCCTACCTAAACCAGACGGCGCGGATCGACCTGGGCGGCGGATTTCGGGGCGCGGCCGGCGGCGTTCACGTCGCCGCGATGGGTGGATTGTGGCAGGCGATCGTCTTCGGGCTCGCGGGGTTCAGTTTTGACGCGACTGCCGTGGCGTTCGATCCGTTCCTTCCGCGCGGCATCGATCGCCTGGCGTGTACGCTCCGCTGGCGCGGCCGGCTGTTACGCTTTCGGATCGAGGCGGGTGGCACAGTCAGTGTCGAAGTGACAGGGACGCCGTGCGACGTGCGTGTGAATCGCGTGACCCGCACTGTCTCGTCGGCCGCGCCCGCGGTCTTCAGCTTTGATCACGCGGTCACCAGGTGGTCCGCATCCGATCAGAACGGTGGTGGCGGGCGTGGCTGAGAAACAACAGCACCTGCTGGTGCCGCTCGACGGCTCGATGCCGGCAGACCAGCCGCTCAAGGTCGCCAGCGCACTGGCTGACTTGATGGACGCGGATATCCACGTCCTGTTCGTGTCCCACGAGCCGGTGCCCGACGAAGCGGTCGCTGCCCGCGCCCGGATCTCCAAGGCGTGGCTGCCGCGCGTGCGGACGCACTCTGCCAGGGGGCACGCCGCCGACGGCATCCGCGCAGTGGCGCGTGCGTTGCCGGCGAGCGCGATTCTGCTGTCGTCGCACGGCGCGACGGGCAACCTCGGCACGCTCGCAGGGCACGTCACGCTGGGTGTGCTTACCGATCCGCCGTGTCCCGTGTACGTCGTACGCTCCGCCCTCAGCGCGGAGTCGCAGATGCACCGGCTGCGTCACGTGCGACGGATATTGGTGCCGCTTGACGGCAGTGAGGACGCCGCGCAGGCCGTGGCCGAGGCAGCGGCGCTTGCGACGGTGGCGAAGGCTCGGCTCGTGCTGCTCTACGTGCTCTGCGACCAGCCCTCGTCGGAACAAGTGCCGGCGATGTCGCGCTACTCAGACCAGGTCCATCACGAGATCGAGGCCTGGCGTGACGAGTTCTTGCGCAGCGGCCTCGCACGCGAGCGGGGCGGCGGAGCGTTTTCCGCGGAGGTGGCGTTGCGGTGCGGCGTTCCGGGTGAGCAGATCGTGCGGTACGCAGCCGACGAGGACTGCGACGTGATCATCGCGGCGTGGGGCGGGAGTCTCTCGGCGGGCCGCGCGCGGGTGGTACAGACACTGCTCGCGCAATCGCCATGTCCGATGCTCTTCCTGCGCGCGAACCAGCACGCCGGTGCGCAGTCGCGCGCGCACAACGACGATGACGGCGCCACCGCCGGGCGGTAACGCCGCTCGGGGGAGCAGACGCGGCATCGTCGCGGCGACAGGAACGGCGGCGGGTGTGCACCGTGAGATCGCGGTAACATCGCACGAGCAGGATCGAGCGGCGCATGTCCTGTGTCCGGAGACTGCGGCGCGGCCGAACCGCGGCCGACCATGTCTGTAGCACGGTCCAGCGCCCGGTCGAGTCCGAGCGCGGATCGCAGGCAATGGAGGACCTCGTGCAATGGCGCGACAGCGTGCCGGACGTAGCGATCAGCCCGCGGATAGCGGTGGCGCCGGACCTGCTGACGCGCGCGGGATGACCCGGAAGCGAGTGAACGCGCCCGCCGCCGCGCCCGAGGCGCCGGAGGCGCCGGAGGAGGAGTGGTTCGCCCTGCCCGAAGGCGAACCGATGGGCATCGACGACATCCGCGATGCCCTCGTGATCCGCGAGGGCACGTCGTTCCTGCTCACGGATTCTGTTGGCGACGTCCCCGCGGGTAACCGCCAGGGGTTCGGCGTCTACCAGGCGGACACCCGCCACCTCTCCACGTTCCACTTCAGCCTGAACGGCACGGAGCCGGTGCTCCTGCTTTCCACCGCCGAAGTGGGCTACGCGATGGAGCAGGTGATGACAAACCCGACGCTGACGACGGCCAGCGGTCGCAGGGTCCATCGAGGCAGCATCGAGATGCGCCGCCAGCGAGTAGTTGCTGACGTGCTGGAGGAGCGACTCTACGTCACGAACTTCAATGCGTTCCCGCTGACGCTACAGCTTGGATATGACCTCGGGGCGGACTTTGCGGACATCTTCGACGTGCGCGGATACCAGCGCGATCGTCATGGCAGCGTGCATGCGCCCGTGGTCGGCGAACGCTCGATCCGCTATGCGTACACCGGTATCGACGGGCGAGTGCGCCATACGAGCGTGGAATTCGACCGCACGCCGGACGAGCTCAGCGATTCGTCGGCGCAGTTCCGGGTGACGTTGAAGCGACGCGAGACGGCGTCGCTGCGGATCACCATCTCGCTCAACGATGAGAGGCCGGCGGCCGATCTGAACAATCGCTTCGATACGGTTGCGGCATCACACCAGAGCTGGGCCGATGGCTGTACGAAGGTCACGACAGACAACGAGTTCTTCAACCGCGTCATGGCGCGCTCATTGAGCGACGTGCGGATGCTCTGGAGCCAGAATGAAGATGGGAAGAACTATCCGGCGGCCGGCACGCCGTGGTTCGACGCGTTGTTCGGCCGCGACTCGTGCATCCTCTCGATGCAGATGCTCGCTTTCCGCCCGGAGGTCGCGCGCGATTCGTTGAGGCTGCTGGCGTCGTGGCAGGGCACACGCGTGGACCACCACCACGACGAAGAGCCCGGGAAGATCCTCCACGAGCTGCGCTTCGACGAGCTGTCACGCGCGGGCGAGCTGCCGTACGGGCCGTACTACGGCAGCATCGACTCGACGCCGCTCTTCCTGATGCTCATCGCGGAGTACTACGAGTGGACGGCGGATCTGCGGCTTGTACGGGAGTTGCTGCCGGCGATCCGCGCGGCGATCGGCTGGATGGAGACGCACGGTGATCCGGCCGGTGATGGCTATCTCTCGTACGAGAAACGATCGGCGAAAGGGCTCGTAAACCAGGGCTGGAAGGACTCGGGTGATGCCGTTCCCCACACCGACGGCACGCTGGCGCATCCGCCGATCGCGCTGGCGGAGGTGCAGGGGTATGCATACGCCGCCCGCGCTCGCCTGGCGCCGCTGCTGGACAAGCTGGACGAGAACGAGCTGGCGATGCGCGTCCGCCGCGATGCCGGCCGGCTCCAGCGCCGATTCAACGAGGACTTCTGGATGGCGGACGAGCGGTTCTACGCGATGGCGCTCGATGGCCAACGGCGCCCCGTCGAGTCCGTCTCGACGAACCCGGCGCATTGCCTGTGGACGGGGCTGATCGATCCGGCGCGCGCGCACGACGTCGCGGCGCGACTGATGGACAACGACATGTTCAGCGGCTGGGGGTTGCGCACGTTGACCGGCGGCAGCCCGCGGTTCAACCCGATCGGCTACCACGTGGGCACGGTCTGGCCGCACGACAACAGCATCGCCGTCATGGGATTCAAGATGTACGGGTTCGAAGAAGAGGCGAACGAGGTCGCCGCGGCGCTGTTCGATGCCGCGATGGCGTTCCCGTACTTCCGGCTTCCGGAGCTGTTCGGCGGCGATGCGCGCTCCGTGCACAACTCACCCGTGCCGTATCCCGTCGCCTGCAGGCCGCAATCGTGGGCAGCCGGTACCTTCCCGCTGATCACCCAGGCGATGCTGGGGCTGAAGGCGGAAGCGCCCGAGAAGCGACTGCGCATCGTTAACCCGAAGTTGCCGCCGTGGCTGAACTCCGTGCACGTGAAGGGCCTGAGGGTCGGCAGCGGCGTCGTCACGCTGCAGTACCGGCGCAGCGGCCGCGTGACCAACGTCGAGGTCCAGAACGCGACGGGCGGCATCGACGTCGTCGTGAGCAAACGCTGGCCGCGGTAGCGCCGCATCGACCTTCTGCGGACCTATTCGAAGAACCGGCGCTTGGCGTTGGATAGTGCTGGGCGAGACTATCAGCGATCGGCTGAGGGCGTGTCTCGGCGGCAGACAAGCAGACAAGCGCGCTAATCTGCTGTTCACGACCGGTCGCGGCCACCCGCTCGGCGGCAACAACGTCCGTACGCGGTCCTTCGCGCGGTTGCTCGGGCGCGCCTGCCTGCCGCCGATGCGCTTTCACGGCTTGCCGCACACCGCGGCGACGCTGCTAATGGCCGAAGGCGTGGACATCAAGATCGCGTCCGAGATGCTCGACCACGCCGATATCACCACGACGCTCAGGATCTACAGCCACGTGCTGCCGCACCAGCAGGACACCGCGGCCGACGCGATGGATAGGTTACTCGCCCGCTAGCGAACGGGCGTCCGCGACGAACTGTGCAAACCCGCCGGCGAGGAAGCCTGTGAAGCCATTATCGTGAATCCTCGACATCGGAGCCTGCGCGAGTTGTGCAACCGCGGGATTGAATCGCCGCGCGGCATCGGGCGTCTCGGTTCCACGTCCCACGAAGTGATAATTCAGCACCCGCCCCAGGTGACGCGCGAGTAGATCGATCAGGTCGGTGTCCTTCCCGCTGGCACCGACGATGAGCACACTCGAACAATCCTCCAGATCCCGTTCAAGCCGTTGCACGATCGACACGGGACAGGCGAAGCCGTATTTGCCTTCGACCGGGACCACGATTGCGGGGTAATATAGATACCCCTCCAACATCATGATTCTATGCTGCGGCATGGAGACCTCGGGGTCAAAGATGTCGTCTAGCGCCATGTGGCTATAGGCGAGATCGGTCAACGCACCGAGGTACGTCGAAGTCCTTGCATCACCTTGGATGTTGGTCGGTACAAGGATCTCGCGCGATCGGCGCACCCATTCGACGGAGCCGTGGAGTTTAGACAACGACCATCGCGGACGATTGTAGTCCTCAAGGGTTCTGATTGGCCCTCCGAGCGACGGTACCGACAGGACCTTCTCAAGCAAGCAGTCATAGTTCAAGGTTACGAAGACTACTCGTTCAAAATTTGCGATGAGTTCGTTCGCCAGATGCGAGTAGTTGGTCGGGTTCGGGGTGTAGGTATTGCCGACCCAGGTGAACAAGTCGCGAAGGTAAAGCGGCAATTGCAGGAACTGAGCACGGCGATGAAGGGCCGCCGCCTGTGAGAAGTCACGAAGGATCGCCTCCAACGCGAGCCCGTCTCGCAACTGCGCCTTGATCGTGGAGACCAGCATGCTCGCGTCACTATAGGGCGCGAAAAACTGGCCGAAGCTAGGGTCGAATATCCCGCTCGTCAGAGGAGGGCGTGCCTCCGCCACGATCTGCTCGACTGGAAGGTCGACGCAGTCGGACGAAGCGCCGGCGCCGAAGATGACAGCCGCCGAACCGAGTGTCATGTGCCCCCCCGAGCGCACTCCGAGCGGTTCAGCGTCGCCGCTCGTGGCTACAGCCGTGGCTACAGAACTCTACAGAAACGCCCTTCCGGCGCTCGATTTAGCTTCGGAAGGGCGGTTGGAATATGGTGGAGACGGGGGAGAATTGAACTCCCCGTCCAGGTGGACTACGCCCTGAGTATCCTACAGGCTTATCCCTACAGTTATATCTCGCCCCGTCCGTCCGCTGAGGGCCCGTCCGGACGGAGCCAACCGATGGTCTTAGGCACGCAGTATCGGTGTCACGCGCGCAGCGCCCCGGACAAATCGTCGCTCATTCCCCACCCGCCGGGGTTAGATGAAGATGAACGTCACTGCCTAGGCAGCGAGGGCGAGTTGTGGTTCGCCGTTTATGTTTTGGTCACCAAGATTAAGGAGGTCGATGACCGCCCTCCGCCTGCAACTCAGATCCGCCGCCCCCTGTCGAGCCCTTTCGTCCCCGATGGTGGTCCGGCACGTCAAGTATAGCGCATGCGGACGGACTCCCCGTACACGACATAACGTCAATCTGCGTTCGGGGTATGCTCGGGGGCGGCGGTAGGGCAGGGGCCATCACGGCGCCCAGGCGATGGCGCTGGCAACGCCGGTGTCGAACAGTCGTCGGGGCGGCGCGCCGCGCAGGCTCACCTCGTACAGTACGCTCGCCGATGCCACGTAGGCATGCGCTCCGTCCGCCGCCAGTGCCAGGGACGAGGCGCCGTCTGCAATGCCGGTGACGCGTTCGGGCGCGCTACCCAGCGTGTCCACCGACCAGATCTCCTCAGCGACGTCAGACGGGTGTGCCGCGCCGAACAGTACCTTTTTGCCATCGGCGGAGAAGCGTGGGGAGTCGAAACGAATGACCTGCCGATCGATGCCGACGAGGGTTCTGAGATGCGATCCATCGCTGGTCGCCATCTGTAGCATCAGCGGCACGCCCGGTGCGCCGCTCTGGGCGTACGCGATCTGGCGCCCGTCGTGCGACACGCCGAATGCCAGGACGTTATCGAGCAGCCTCAGGCGCTCTCCGGTGGCGACGTCGACGCGGGCGAGCTCTGACGCTCCGCCCCGCCCCAGCATGACCAGCACATGGCTCTTGTCGGACCAGACGGGCTGAGCTGCCTGTCCGCCCGCGCCCGCCTGCTGGTAGGCGACGTGTGCGTCGCTGCCATCGCGATTCGCCAGCCAGACTTCGGCCGCGCCGCCGGACTTGGCGCGGATGTACGCGATGCGTTTGCCGTCGGGCGAGATCGCCGGATCACGGATGGTGACGCCGCCGCCCACGGGAGCCAGAAGCAACTGAAGCCGGCCGCCGTCGATCTGATACTCGAAGATGCCGCCCGGCATGGCGAAGAGCAGCCGCCCACTGGTGTGACCACTCCGGCAGGCCGTCGCGGCCACGAGCAGCAGGCCGCATGCGACTGAGATCACAGCCGGCCGCATCGCCGCAGCGAAGAACCGGTGTGCATGGAGACGAATCGGCGTAGTCATGATTACTGGCGCTGCCGCTCGCGAAGGGCGCGTTGAATGTCGCGATCGGCCTCGCGTTTCGCAATGGCCTGCCGCTTGTCGTAGGCCTTCCGGCCGCGCACCAACGCGAGTTCGACCTTCGCCTTGCCGTCTTTCAGATAGAGGCTGAGCGGCACGACCGTCAGCCCGCGCTCCGTGATCGCGCGCGCCCACTCGCGGATCTGCGCCTTATGCAGCAAGAGGCGGCGCGGGCGGGTCGGCTCGTGGTTCTGGTGGCTCGCGGCGGCGTACTCGGCGATGTGGGCGCCGTAGAGCCATAGTTCGTCATCCAGCGGCCGCGCGTGGGCCTCGCGGATGTTCGCGCCGCCGGCTCGGATGGACTTGATCTCGGTACCTGTGAGGCTGATGCCCGCTTCGAGGCGCTCGAATATCTCGTTATCGTGGAACGCCTTGCGATTCGCGGCGATCTGCTTGATCTCGGCCATGGCGGCCTAACCGCGCGTGCGGGTGGGCGTGGCGTTCGGCGCCGGTGTGGCGGGCTGCGGCGTCAGGGCA
>Ga0315281_10003997_pt1 | contig 21508 bp, 22 predicted proteins | sample YL17G07_0_MG_FD_204540 | JGI IMG/M metagenome (GOLD analysis project Ga0315281, IMG submission 204540) | Sediment microbial communities from Yellowstone Lake, YNP, Wyoming, USA - YL17G07_0 | ecosystem: Environmental > Aquatic > Freshwater > Lake > Sediment | place: USA: Wyoming | collected...
CTTCAAGCTCGGCACCGACTTCACCGAGAAGCTGAACGCGACCTACCTGGCCGAGGATGGCAGCCGCCGGTTCATCGTGATGGGCAGCTACGGGATCGGCCTGGGCAGGGCGATGGCCTGCATCGTCGAGGCGCATCACGACGAGAAGGGCATTGCCTGGCCCGCAGGCGTGGCCCCCTACGTCGCGCACCTCGTATCACTCGGGGCGGCGCGCGACCCGGCGGTGGGCGAGGCGGCCGAGGGGCTCTACCAGCGCCTGACCGATGCCGGCGTCGAGCTGCTGTACGACGACCGGGACGAGTCACCGGGGGTCAAGCTGACCGACGCCGAGCTGCTGGGCATGCCGACCATCGTCACCATCTCGCCGCGCTCGCTGGCCGGCGGCGGGGCGGAGGTCACCGATCGTGCCAGTGGCGAGCGCTCCGTGCGCCCGATCCCCGAGGTCGAGGCCCAGCTCCGGCTCGCCGCCGCAGGCGCCTGACAACGGATGCCGGTCCCGCCCGCGTTTGATACGTACACCCTCGTCATCCTGCGGCGCCCGGTCACCGCGCCGTCCTTCACCGACGAGGAGCTGGATCGGCTGCAGGCCGGGCATCTGGCTTTCCTGGACGCGATGCTGGAGCAGGGGCCACCTGCTGGTGGCCGGTCCATTCGGTGAACAGGACGAGGCTGGCTACCGCGGGCTGGGTATCTATCGCCGGCCGATCGAGGAGGTGCGCCGCCTGATCCAGGACGATCCGATGATCCGAGCCCGCCGCCTCGAAGGGGTCCTGGTGGACTGGTACATCGCTGCCGGGTCCGTCGCATTTCCCCTCGACTCCGGCTCCAGTGGAGCGGTCGCAGAACGTACCCCAGAGCCGGGCCGCTAGCCACGTGGCGAACCAGGCAGAGGTCCTCACCCACACCGATCATCGGTTCGGTCGTCGCGAACTGGCGACGCTTGCCGCCCTGGCCGAGGCGTTCGTCCCCGGGGTCACGACGGACGACTACCAGCGCCGCGGTCGCCTCGCGGCCGATGTTCTGACCACGCATGCCGATCTCGATGACCTCCGCCTTCTCCGGCTGGCGATCCGCGCTCTCGACTTCCCCCTGGCCAACCTGTTGAGCGGTGGAGGCGCGACACCTTTCAGCCGTATGCCTGCGGCACGCCGAGATCGCTTGCTGCTCCGCATGGCGACGAGCGTCATCCCGCAGCGCCGGACCGCCTACCAGGCGCTGAAGCGGATCTCCTCGTTCATCGGCTGGGCAGACCCGGGCGAATCAGCGGGTGGCAATCCGCTGTGGGCGGAGATCGGCTACCGGCCTGCCGATTTGGTCCCGGCGCCGCGTTCGGCGATCAGTCCCCTTCAGGTCGAGCGATCCCCAGCGGCGGACCGGCTCGAACTGGAAGCCGACGCGGTGGTGGTCGGGTCCGGAGCGGGCGGCGGAGTGATCGCGGCGCGCCTGGCGGCCGCAGGCCGGGCGGTGCTGGTGGTCGAAGCCGGTCCTCATGTGCCGGAGTCCGAGATGTCATCACTGGAGGGCGAGGGATTCCGCCGCCTGTATCTCGACCAGGCGACGACCGCGACTCACGATCTGGGCATCACCATCCTGGCGGGCAGCGGCCTGGGCGGCGGAACGACCATCAACTGGACCACCTGCCTGGCCCCGCCAGAATGGCTGCGCGCCGCGTGGGCCGCCGATCACGGGCTGGACGGCTTCGACGGGGCGCAGACCGATGCCGACATCGCGCGACTGCGCGCCGAGCTTGATCTGCAGGCGCCGACCATCATCCCGCCGAAGGATCAGGCGATCCTTGACGGCGCTGCGGCGCTCGGCTGGGAAGCGGCGCCGACCGAGCGCAATGCGGGGCCGTGCACCGATTGCGGGAGCTGCGGTTTCGGCTGCCGGGCCGGCGTGAAACGGTCTGGCCTGCGGGCGCACCTGGCGACCGCGGCGAGCCATGGCGCGCGCTTCCTGGTGGAGGCGCCGGTCGAGCGAGTCGAGATCGCCGGCGACCGGGCTACCGGCGTCATCGGCACGCTCACCAATGCCGATGGCAGGCCGGGACGACCCTTCCGCGTCCGAGCTGCGCAGGTGGTCGTCGCCGCCGGAGCGCTGCGGACACCGCTCCTTCTCGAGCGCAGCGGCGTCGCCCATCCGGGCCTCGGGTCGAACCTGCGCCTGCACCCGGTCGTGGCGGTGGCGGCACGAATGCCTGATCCGGTCGAGATGTGGACCGGGCCCAGCCAGGCCGCACGCAGCCTGCAGTTCTCGCAGCAGGGCCCGGCTGCACCCGACGGCGTCGGTCCGGCTCATGGCGGCTTCGTCATCGAATCGGCGCCCCCGCACCCCGGCCTGGCGGCAAGCGCGTTTCCGTGGGAAGGCGGCGCGGCGACGCGCGCCAGCATGCGGAGCCTTCGCTTCCAGGCCCCGCTCCTGGCGCTGATCAAGGATCTCGACGGCGGGACGGTCTCCTGGAGCCGGCAAGGGCGCGCACGGATTCGCTATCGACTCGGAGGCGCGGCAGTCGGGACCGCCCGGCGCGCGCTCGTCGAGCTGTCGCGCCTTGGTCGGGCAGCCGGCGCGACGGAGCTGATGACGGTGGCGACCCCGACGGACCGCATCTCGCTGGCCGAGGTGAGCGACGCAACGTGGCACGCCTTCCTGGCACGCCAGGCGAGCGCAGACCTGCGACCGAACCGCACTTCGCTCTTCTCCGCGCACCAGATGGGCACCGCACGGGCCGGAGCCGAGCCCTCGGGCCATCCATGCGATCCGTCTGGCCGAGTCCGCCGCGACGTCCGCGGCACCCTGGTGTCGGGCCTCTATGTCGCGGATTCTTCGCTCTTCCCCACCGCCTCGGGCGTGAACCCGATGCTCACGGTGATGACCCTCGCCGAGCGAACCGCACGCGCGGTCCTGGGCGACTAGCCCGAATCCATAGCATCCAGCGGCATCACGCCCCTGCTGCTTTGCGCAGTTGCGGGAAGACCTCCGCGCCGATCCGCTCCAGTTTCGCCACGTCATTCACGCCCCGAACGCTGAAGAGGATGTGCTGGGCGCCGGCCCCGGCCAGGCTGCCGAATCGTTCCACGATCTGGTCCGGCGACTCCTGCTCCAGGTCGATGTTCTGCAGGGTGCTCCGCTCGATCTCGTCGTACGGGCGGCCGAGCCGCTCGCAATGCTCACGCAGCACGTTGTATTTGTGGGCGATGCGGGCCGCGTCACCGAACACGTTGCAGGCGTCGGCGTATTGGGCCACCAGGCGGAGGGTCTTCCGCTCACCGCCCCCGCCGATCATGATCGGAATGCGTGGCCGCGAGAGCGCCTGCGGTGAATTGAGCAGCCGCGTGGCGCTGTAGTGCTTCCCGGCGTGCGCCTCGCCGGTGCCGCTGCCACCGCTCCACATCCCATGCGCCATCTGGAGCGTCTCCTCGAGCATCTCGAATCGGTCCCGCAGCGGCGGGAACGGGAAGCCCAGGCCGCGCGACTCCTCCTCGTTCCAGGCTGCACCGATGCCGAACCAGGCGCGCCCACCCGACAGGACGTCGAGCGTGGTGGTGGCCTTGATCCAGACTCCCGGCTGCCGGTAGTGGATGCCGCCCACCATCAGGCCAAGCCGCGCGCGCTCCGAATGCGCCGCCATGAAGCCGAGGGCGGTCATCCCCTCGAGCATCGGCGCCTCGGGCGGGCCAAGACCGCGGATCTGAAAAAAGTGATCCATCACCCAGATCGAGTCGAAGCCGACGTCATCGGCGGTCCGGGTCACCCGCGCAAGCGTTTGACCGATGGCGGCGGGGCCGCCGGGCCAGGTGAACGAGCTGACCTGGAGGCCGAACTTCATGCGGGAGCTAGCGCTCGACGGTCACGCCCCGCCAGAAGGCGACGAAGCCCTCGACGTTCTTGGCGGCCTCCGAGGCCGCTGGGTAGTACCACGCGGCATCGGCGTTCTGTTCGCCGTTTACCTCGAGCGTGTGGTAGCTCGCCTCCCCCTTCCACCAGCAAGTGGAGTGCGTGTCAGAGGGACGGAGGTACTCGGACTTCACACTGTCCGGTGGAAAGTAGACGTTGCCCTCGACGATCTCGAATAGATCGCTCTCGGCGATCACGGTGCCGTTCCAGATTGCACGTGCCATGCGCGGCATCCTACTCCGATCCTGAGCGGATGCCAGGCAGACCGGCGGGACGGCTAAGGGCCGGGCGATGACAGAGCGTCGAGGAGGGGTTGAAGCTCCGGTTGCCAACGAGGATCCTGGCCGGCTCCCAAACCTGCCAAGGTGGCGCCACCCTGGTCCAGCACGAGGATGCCGGGCGAGACCCCGTCCGGCGCGGCACCATCGCGCGCGACCGCAAGCAATGATCCTGACGGCGACCAGGCCACGTTGATCTCGTTGACCCCGGCCGGGCTCAACAGGCGTGGCGCCAGGCCATCGGGTCCCACGATCCAGAAGAGGTTGCGTACGTCAGGCGTCTGCAGCGAGAAGACCAGGGCGCTGGCGTCGGGCGACCAACTTGGTGGTCCAGCGTTGAGCGCATTGCCCGGGGGACTGAGCATCACCACGCCGGTCAAGTCCGAGCTGGCGACGATCAGGCGCCAGTCGTTCGCCTCGGTTCGACCGAACGCCAGCCGGGCACCATCGGGAGACCACGCCGGTGCCTCGTAGTAGACCCCGGGCTCCGGACCGAGCGAGGCCAGCACGGCGCCTGTAATGCTCACCACCGACAGGGAATCGGCCGGGGCATTTGGATCTGACGCGCGCAGCAACGCTAGCTTCTGGCCCCCCGGGTCCCAACTCACCAACCCATCGGTGGCCAGTCGATGCTGATGCGATCCGTCCGCGTCCATGACCCAAGGCTCCCACGGCAAACCGATCGAAGAGTGGGTGCAGAGAACCGGATCCCGGTAGCGAATGAAGGCCACATGCCGCCCATCAGGCGACCACCAGAACGGGCCGTCGCCAATCCGCAGCTCGAACGGCAGCACCATTGCGTCCGTCCCGTCCGGCTTGACCGAGGTCATCGTGGGTTTGCAGTCCGAGCCGACCCCAGTGATGTAGATGCGCGTGCCACCTGGCGACCATTGGGCGGACAGCCCCGTCCCTATCTGCGTGCGATAGGACCCGTCGAGCTCGACTACCCAGAAGGCGGTGGCGAACCCCCCGTCCGGAAGCTGGGCTCCTGAGCTGCCCGAAATAAGGAGCAGACGCCGCGCATCCGGGACAGATAGGGTGGGGGCAGGCGTGGGAGTTGCCGGGAGCGACGGCGACGCAGTTGCTGCCGGGAGACTGCCGGACGCAGGCGGCACGGATGATTGGGCAACGCACCCAACCGTCAGCAGGAGGGTCAAGGCAGCAAAGGCGCCGATCTGACGAGGACGGAAGCTCACCGGCTGCGCCGCAGCCATGGTTCGGCCATCTGGATCGGGCATGGACCGGAGTGTAGATGCCGCGACTGCGGCCAGACTGCGGTCTTCCCACTGAGGGGCGGCGCCGGAGCCGGCGGCGGCGCCCCTCGAATCTTCTGGCGCGACGGGCAATCGGTCAGACGGCCACCGCCTCGAGCTGCGGCTCGTACTCGACATCGACCAGCTCGCCCGCCAGGTAGGCATCGTAGGCGGCCATGTCGAAGTAGCCGTGGCCGGAGAGGTTGAACAGGATGACCCGCTCCTCGCCCGCCTCGCGCGCTTCGAGCGCCTCGTCGATCGCCGCGCGAATGGCGTGACTCGACTCGGGTGCCGGGACGATTCCCTCGCTGCGCGCGAACTGGATCGCCGCCTCGAAGCAGGTGTTCTGGGCGTAGGCCCGCGCCTCGATGAGGCCCGACGCGTAGAGGTGCGAGACCAGCGGCGCCATGCCGTGGTAGCGCAGCCCCCCGGCGTGGATCGGGGCCGGTCGGAACCCGTGGCCCAGGGTGTACATCTTCAGCAGTGGGGTCATCCCCACCGAATCGCCGAAGTCGTACCGGTACTCACCCTGGGTGAGGCTCGGGCACGAGGCGGGTTCGACCGCCAGGAACCTGGTGCGCGCCGTCCCGGTCAGCTTCTCCCGCAGGAAGGGAAAGGCGATCCCGGCGAAGTTGGATCCCCCACCCGCGCAGCCGATCACCACATCGGGCGCCTCGCCCGCCATGGCCATCTGCTTGATCGCCTCCTGGCCGATCACCGTCTGGTGCAGCAGGACGTGGTTGAGGGCGCTGCCGATCGCGTAGTGGGTGTCCTCGCGGGAGGCCGCCTCCTCGATCGCCTCGCTGATGGCGATCCCCAGCGAGCCCTTTGACCCCGCATCGGCGGCCAGCACCTGCCGGCCGGCATTGGTCTCGGTCGACGGGGATGCGACGACGGTCGCCCCGAACGTCTCGATGAACGAACGCCGGTACGGCTTCTGCTCGTAGCTGACCTTGACCATGAAGACCTTGGTCTCGATCCCGAACAGGCTGCCGGCAAAGGCGAGGGCGCTCCCCCACTGGCCGGCACCGGTTTCGGTGACGATGCGGGTGATCCCCTCGGCCTGGTTGTAGTACGCCTGCGCGATGGCCGTGTTCGGCTTGTGGGAGCCGGCCGGGCTCACTCCCTCGTTCTTGTAGTAGATGTGCGCCGGAGTGTCGAGCGCGCGCTCGAGGCCGAGCGCCCGAATGAGCGGTGACGGCCGGTAGATCCGATACGCCTCGCGCACCGGCTCCGGGATCTCGATGAACCGCTCGGCGCTCACTTCCTGGCGGATCAGCTCCGTCGGGAAGAGCGGAGCCAGCGCCTCGGGACCGATCGGCTCCTTCGTCGCCGGATGAAGCGGGGGCGGCAGCGGTTCGGGCAGATCTGCCGCGATGTTGTAGAAGTGCGTCGGCAGCTCGCTCTCGGGGAGCAAGAAGCGGCGCTGTGTGGACGGGGACATCGGTGACCTCCTGAGAACAACAAACCCCATCGTCTGAAAGGACGAGGGGGTCTTCTCGTGGTGCCACCTTTGTTCCCCGGTGTTCTCACCCGGGCTCATTCGGCCACGGCTCGCCGCGTGCAGCGGGCGATGGTCTCGGCTTCGCTAACGGTGCCTCTCCGCCGGTCGCTACTGGCGCTGGACCGATGTCCGTCGCGTTCTCAACCGGAGCTCCCGGGTCCATTCGCCGATCGCGCCGCCGCCGGGGTCCCACTGCTCCCGACTCCCTGTGGGCTCGCCTGACCGGATACTCGTCCCGATCGTTGCCGTATTCACCTGTGAGCGCGGACGGTACCTGCTTGGCGCCGCCGGTGTCAAGAGGTCAGAACGGCTTGAACATCATCAGCCACAGGAGGATGGCGAGCCCACCCAGCCCAACGACGGAGACGCCAGCGGTGTGCCAGCTGCGCCGGGCGACATCGAAGGCGGCCTGGGCAGCAGGGTCGGCCGGCTCGCTGCTGCGCGCCGCGACCGCGCGTTCGGCCGCCTCCTGGATGAGGCCGTAGAAGCCGCCACCGAATCGCCACATGAACAGGGCGATCCCGGTGAGCACCAGCAGCGAGGCCCAGATCCATCCGCGCCCCCACCACGACCCCATGAAGCCGGCCACCACGCCGCTGGCCACAATGACGGCGAGCAGCACGCGCAACATGGTTACGCTGGGCACCGGGTTGAAGAGCGTGAGGGACCGTTCGGGGTCTTGCTCAGCCCGCATTGCCCACATCGCCGCGACGTGGACACCGTGGGCGAGCATGAAGGCGAGCACCGCGGCCACGTGCAGGAAGATCAGCCACTGGTACATCGGTAGCGCTGGTGTACGGCACGCACTCGCGCCATGTCAAGGGTTCGACGCCTCCGCCGCAGCGCCCTTTGGCAGGACCGGTGGCAGGGTGACGATGAAGCAGGTGCGTCCCGGCGCAGTCTCGACGTCGATGCGCCCGCCGTGGCGAACCACCACGTTGTGGGTGATGTGCAAACCCAGCCCGCTGCCCACGCCGGGGGGCTTGGTGGTGAAGAACGGCTCGAAGATCTTGGCCGCCACCTCCGCCGGGATCCCCGGACCGTTGTCGCAGATCGACACGCGGACGCCGCCGTTGTCGGCCTTCTCGGCTCGAATCGAGATCTCGCCCTTGCCATCCATCGCATCGGCCGCGTTGTCGATCAGATTGGTCCAGACCTGGTTCAGCTCGCTCCCCCAGGCCTCGATCTCGGGCAGGTCCGGGTCGTAGTCACGCGTCACATCGATCCCCCCCTTGAGCTTCTGGCGGAGGATCACGAGCGTGTCATCCAGCCCCTTGCGCAGATCGATGCGTTGGACGGGAGCCTGGTCGAGGTAGGCGTAGGACTTGACAGCGCCGACGATCTCGCTGATCCGATCCCCGGCCATGCGCACCTCGCCGATCAGCGCCTCCACCTTGGCGGTGGCGGCCAGCCAGGCGGCCGCATCGGCGGCGCCGGCCGGATCCATCCCCACGAAGGCATCCCGCAACTCGTGCACCGTCCAGCCGGCGTCCACCAGCGCCGCGGCAGCTTCGGTGTCCCCGACCAGCGCGCCGATCTCGTCGATCGCGTCGGAGCGCCCGAGGGCATCCAGGCCCGCCTTGCCCGATGGTCGCAAGAGGGTCAGGGTATGCGGCGGGTGCAGCCGGTTTCGCTCCTGGATCGCCTGGTCGAGCGCCTCGACCGAGCGTCGGATGGCGGCCGCCGGGTTGTTCAGCTCGTGCGCCAGTCCGGCCGCCAGGGTCCCCAGGCCGGCCAGCTTTTCGCGCTGGCGCAGGGTCGATTCCATGCTGCGCAGGCGCCCGATGACGGTGCGAATCATGCCGACCGCCGCGTCGGGACCGGCGGACAGCATCTCCAGCACGGCCTGGTAGGGAATCTTCAGAACCTCCGCGTCCGTGGCCGCTCGCACGCTCGCCATGCGCCGACCGCGCTCCAGGGCCGCGAGTTCGCCCTGGATGGCGCCCGGCCCCACCCGGGCCAGCGGGATCTCGGCGTTGCCTGAGAGCTTGGTCACCTCGAGCTCGCCGGATACCACCACGAAGATGTCATCGGCCACGTCGCCCTCGGTGATGAGCGGCTCTCCGGGCCGGAGCTTCATCGGCGTCGCTCCCGCTGCGAGGCGCTCCAGGTGCTCGGCGGGAAGATCGGCGAAGAGTGGTGTGGCGCGCAGGGCGTCGAGTGCCATCTACAGGCTGGCCAGGTACTGGTGGACGAACTGGACCGACATGGCACCCTCGCCCACGGCGCTGGCGATCCGCTTGACCGAACGGGCCCGCACGTCGCCGGCCACCATCACCCCGGGCAGGCTCGATTCGAGCAGGAACGGCTCCCGCGCGAGGCCCCAGCCCGGCGGCGGCTTGCCCTCACTGAGCAGTTCGGCGCCGGTGATCACGAAGCCGGCAGGGTCACGGAGCACGGTCCCCTCCAGCCACTCGGTGCGTGGCTGCTGGCCGATGAAGACGAAGACGGCTGCCAGCGGCAGCTCCTCCTCGCCGCCCGGTCCGGCGACCGTAAGGGCGGATAGATGACTTTCGCCGTGCACCGCGGCCACCGACGTCTCGTAGCGGATCTCGATGTTCGGAATGGCTGCCATCTGGTCAATCAGGTATTGGCTCATGGCTGACAGCTCGGGGGTGCGCACCATCAGCAGCACGCGCTCGGCGAAGCGGGACAGGTAAACCGCCGCCTGGCCGGCAGAGTTGCCGCCGCCGACCACGCCCACCTGCTTGCCACGGTAGAGAACCGCCTCAGTGGTGGCAGCGCCGTAGTAGATGCCTGCCCCCGCCAGCTCGGCCGCGCCGGGCAGATCCAGTTGTCGGTAGGCCACCCCGGTGGCCACGACCACCGTCTGGCAGGAGACATCGCCACCGGCTCGCAGCGTGACAACCCGGTACGGATCCTCGCGTCGAATGCCGGTCACCTCGTCGGGCGAGAGAATCTCCGCACCGAGGCGTCGAGCCTGGGCCAGGGCCCGCCGGGCGAGGTCGCCGCCGGAGAGGCCCGCCGGGAAGCCAAGGTAGTTCTCGATTCGGCTGGTGGTGCCCGCCTGCCCGCCGGGAGCCTCCTGCTCGACAAGCAGCGTCTTGAGTCCCTCGCTGGCCCCGTAGACCGCAGCCGCCAACCCCGCGGGTCCACCTCCGACGATGACCACGTCGTAGAACGGCAGGGCGGCTCGCGTCTGGAGGCCTAGCTTCTCGGCGATATGCAGGGTCGACGGATCTCGCAGCGTCGAGCCATCGGGGAAGAAGACGATCGGAATCGCCGCATCGACCGGCTCGCCGTGTCCGAGAGAGGCCGCCAGGCGACGTCCCTCGTCGTCCTCGAGCGGATCGAGCCAGGCGTAGGGCACCTGGTTGCGGGTCAGGTAGTCGCGGAGGGTGTGGCCTCCCGGCGACCAGCGGCCGGCCAGCAGGCGCAGCCCCTCGAACGGCGGACGGAAAGTGGCGCTCCAGTCCGACAGCAGATCGTCGAGGATCGGGTAAAGCTGCTCTTCCGGCGGGTCCCAGGGCTTGAGAATGTAGTGATCGAGGCGAATCTCGTTGATGGCGTGGATGGCCACGTCGGTGTCGGCGTAGGCCGTCAGCAGCACCCGCTTGGCGTCGGGCTGCAACTCGGCGGCGGCTGCCAGGAACTCGGTCCCGGTCATCTGCGGCATCCGCTGGTCGGACAGGAAGAGGGCGACCGAGCTGCCGCGCACCGTCAGCTGTCGCACAGCCTCGAGCGCCTCTGCGCCGGAGCCGGCGGCCACGATTCGGTAGCCCTCGCCGTATCGCGCGCGCAGGTCGCGTTCCACGGCCCGGAGCACCGGGACGTCGTCGTCGACCGTCAGCAGGACCGGTTTGGTGGCCATGGGCCCCCAAGTGTAGGGCCTGCGGGTCAGGAACGGCGGGCACGGCGCGCCCATCCAGTTCTGGCCCGAGGCGCTAGCATCGACGCATGAGCGGGACAGAGCGCGCCGATGTGGTGGTGATCGGCGGCGCCATCGTCGGCAGCGCGGTCGCCACCTTCCTCGCTCGCCGACCGGACTGGCAAGGTCGCGTGGTGGTCGTGGAACGCGACCTCACCTACCGGACCTCGTCAACCACCCTCTCGGCAGCCTCGATCCGCCTCCAGTTCAGCACGCCGCTCAACATCGAGATCTGCCGCTTTGGCGTACAGCTGATCAAGAACCTCGACGAGTGGTTGGGGGTGGCGGGCGAGCCGGAACCGGAGATCGACTTCGTCGAGGGCGGGTACCTGTTTCTGGCGAGCAACGCCGGCATGCCGATCCTCGAGCGCAATCACGCGACGCAGCGTGCCCACGACGTGCAGGTCGCCCTGCTGACCCCGGCCGAGTTGCGGATGCGATTCCCGTGGCTGAACGTCGACGACATTGCCGGGGGGTCGCTTGGCCTGGCCGACGAAGGCTGGTTCGACGCCTACGCCCTCCTTCAGGCGTTCCGCCGCAAGGCTCGCTCGCTGGGGGTCGAATACCTCCAGGGGGAGGTGGTTGAAGTTGAGCGCAACGGGCAGGCGGCAACCGGCGTGCGCCTGACCGATGGGCGGCGGATCGAGGCCGATTGGGTGGTCAACGCGGCCGGACCGCGCGCAGGGGCCGTGGCGGCCATGGCCGGCCTCGAGCTGCCGGTCCGGCCTCGCAAGCGGCAGGTCTTTCACTTCGACTGTCGCACCTCCACGCCTGACATGCCGCTGACGATCAGCCCCAGCGGGATCTACGTCAGGCCGGAAGGGCCGTCCTATATCGCGGGCTACTCCCCCCGCGAAGGGGAGCCGGACCCGGACACGCTCGATCTCGAGGTGGACCGGTCCCGGTTCGACGAGATCATCTGGCCCGAGCTTGCACGCCGCGTTCCCGCCTTCGAGGCACTTCGCCTGCTGGACGCCTGGGCGGGGCACTACGAGGTCAACACGCTCGACCACAACGCGGTCATCGGCCCGCACCCCGAGCTGCCGAATTTCCTGTTTGCCAACGGGTTCAGCGGCCACGGCCTGCAACAGGCGCCGGCCGCCGGACGCGGCCTCTCGGAGTGGATCGCCAGCGGCCGATACGAGACCCTGGACCTGTCGCTGTTTGGGTACGAGCGGATCGCCCGCAACGAACCGGTCAGGGAGCTCAACGTCGTCTGACGCGCCGGAACCGACACCCCCGGCGTAGGATGCCGATATGCTCCCCCCGCGCATCGTGGTGACCCTCTCGAATCCGGAAATTGCTGCCGACCCCGAGACCGCAGCCGTCAAGAATCAGCGCTATCTCGAAGCGCTGGAGCGGTCGGGCGCCGTGGCTATCCCGCTCGATGACCGAATGCCAGCCGCACAGCGCGCTGCGGCCCTGGCCGAGATGGACGGCCTGCTGATCTCCGGCGGCGCCGATCTGGACCCAGCCCTGTACGGCGAACCGTCCGCCGGGTCAGGCGGCCCAGACCACGGACGCGACGCAATCGATGGCGAGGCGTACCGAGCTGCGGTGGCCTCCGGGGTGCCGATCCTGGGAGTCTGCCGCGGCCTGCAGGCGATCAACGTCTTCTCCGGTGGGCAGCTCGTCCAGCACCTCGAAGGCCATGAGAGCGCGCCATATCCGGATCCGGCGGTGGCACGTCACGGGCTCGACCTCGTGGCCGGCTCCCGCCTGGCCACGATCCTGGGCGAGGCGACCGACCTGCACGTCAACAGCTATCACCACCAGGCCGTGGTGCCCGGCGGCCTCGCTGCCGGCCTGCGCGCATCCGCCACCGCGGCCCATCCGGGCGCGGGTGACCTGGTCGAGGCGCTGGAGGCGACCGATCCGGACCGCTGGCTGATCGGGGTCCAATGCCACCCCGAACGCACGGAGTCGTCGCCACCGGTCATGGAGCGCCTGTGGAGCGCCTTCGTGGCCGCCTGCGGCCAGTACCGGGAGCGCGGCGCGGAGCGCCGCAGTCCTGCCGCAGTGGGCCCGCCCTAGTCTGCGGACATGTCCACCAATCGGTCGCTCCTCTATGTGACAGCAGGCATCATCGGCCTCGTGGTGCTGGCCGTCGCCGTGGTGCTGCTGGCCGGCGATCGGAAGCCCCAGGAGTTCCCGCCCGATGCCCCCGAGGCGGCGCTGCAGGACTACCTCGCCGCGTGGGACAGCCGTGACGTTGCGGCTGCGTACGGCTACCTCTCTGCGCGCGTCCGTGCCACCACCTCGCACGAGGACTACCAGCGCGCCGCCGATGCCTTCTCCTCGTACGGGACGCGCCGGATCTTCATCGATGACGCCATCGGCAGCGGGGACCACGTGGTGGTGCGGCTGACCGTCGAGGAGCTGTACAGCAACGGCCTGAACACCGATGTCCAGCGCTCGACGCGCTCCGTCCCGATGGTCCACGACCCCGACGGCTGGCGAATCGACGAGCCGTTGGTGTGGCTCGACCCGATGCCGGTCGGCGAGTTCACGAAGTAGAGAAGGAAGAGAACGAAATGCAGACCGTCCGACGCCTGTATGTCTACCTGCTCAGCGGGATCAGCCTGGGGGTCCTGGCCTATGGCTTGATCGTTCTGCTGGATGCGATCTTCGGGCAGCTGGGAATCGGACAGGGGACCCTCATCGGGCGGGACGGAGACAACTGGGCGCGGCAGCAGCTCAGCCTCGCCGCGGCCCTCATCGGCGTCGGCCTGCCGGTATGGGGGATCCACTGGTGGTTCGCAGAGCGGGGCCTGCAGACCGATCGCCCGAACGCCGAGGACGAGCGCGCTTCCGTCGTGCGCGCCCTGTACCTGACCGTTGTGCTGGTGGTGCTGCTTGGATTCGGCGCCTTCGCGGCGCGCGACCTCGTGCGCGAGGCAGTGCTTGGCATCCTGCCGCGACCCTCGGCGGACTTCTATTACGGCAATGCCAACCCTGCCATGTCGCTCGCGAGCCTGCTGGTCGCAGCGGCCGCCTGGGGCTACCACGTGGCAATCCGGCGACGTGACATGGCGCGCGGCCCGCTCCATGAGGCAGCCGCGTGGATCCCCCGGGTCTACGTCTACGGAGTGACCCTGGTAGCGCTGTCCGTCACGCTGCAGGCATTCGGCGACCTGGCGCGGTACGCCGGGGAGACGGTCTGGACCCCCGCCAACAACCCCGAAGACAGCTATCGCTCGTATGCATTCGCCGACTCGCTGAGCACAGTCGCCGTCTGGGCCGGCGCCTGGCTCGGCCACTGGTGGTACATCGGCACGCTGACCAACGCCGGCGACTGGCGAGCGACCAGCGAAAGTGGCGCCCGGCTGCGGCTCGCGTTCTTCATGGCGGTCATCCTGTCCGGCTCGCTATCCGTGGTCCGCCTTGCGGGAGAGGCGCTGCGCGCCATCCTGGTGCCCGTCTTCGGCGCCATCGATGCGATCGGTGGCAACCTTGATGGGACCGATCTCCTGCGCACAGTGGCCGTCGCCCTCGTGAGCGCGGTGCCCTGGGCGGTCGCCTGGTGGCTTCACCAGCGCCGGATGCACGAAGAGGCGCTCCAGGCCGATGACCCGGCTCGGACGGTGGTGGCCACGCGCCTCGGCCTGCACGCCGTCGCCCTGGTCGGCCTCGCCTTTGCGGCGGTCGGCAGCGGCTGGCTCTTCGGACTGCTGATCGACGTGCTGCTCGCCGGATCCCGCACGGTCGGTGCGTCCGGCTTCTGGCGCGCCGAGCTGGCAACCTTCGTCCCCTACGCGGTACTGGGGCTGCTGGTCTGGGTCTGGCGCTGGTGGCCGATCCAGTCCCTCCACGCGACCGATCCAGCAGGAGAGGCCTCGTCGACCATCCGACGCAGCTTCCTGCTGATCATCCTGGCGGCAAGCGTCCTCGTGACCCTGGGCAGTCTGGCGCTCGTCCTGTACCGGCTCTTCGGCCTGCTGCTGGGGGCTGGGCTTGGCGGCGACACGATCTCGGAGCTCTCGACGCCGGTCGGGGCGCTACTGGCCGCAGGCACCGTGGCGGTGTACCACGGCCTCGCCTTGCGGCGCGATCTGTCGCTGCGCGCGGAAGCCGCGCCGGTGGCGATCACGGAGCCACCGTCGACGGCGCCGGCTGGCGCGGAGAGGTTCGCTCTCGTCCTCCGCGGGCCTTCCGAGGGGGATCTTGCGGCAGCCGTCGATGCCCTGCGCGCTGCGCTGCCGCCCGGCTTCACACTCGATGAGGGGTAGGAATCAGCCAACGGGTCGGGACACGTCGTCGGGTTGCGCCGGCGCCTCCCAATCCGCAATTCTCACCCTCGGGGTCCTACGCCGAACGCGCGGCGGCCGGGGATTCCTCCGACGGCCTACCGCTCACTGAGCGAGAATTGGGCTCCGGCCAGCTGCGGACGTGCTCACCAGCGTGCAATAGGCCCCCGAAGCTGAGAAATAAGCCCATGACGGCGGCGGTCGGGACGAAATGGCGCTGCTGGTCTGCCCGGGTCAGGGCCCCTCGCCACGCATCACGGCGGCGATCCGTTCCAGCAGCCAGCGGGCGGTGCCGCGAGCCGCGACGTTGAGCAGGAGCCGATCCGCGACGATCCCCAGGCCGCCGCCCGGGGGCGCGTAGAAACCGTCGAGGGTGAGCTCGCCGTCGCTCCAGCGCAGGTGGCCGGCGAAGACCGGGAAGAGCGGCTGCATGCCGGCGGCGCGCCAGGTGATTGGTACCGACAGCGGACCAACCGACGGGTCAGCGAGCGGGCCGGCCTCCACGTAGGCGGCCTTGCGGAACACCACCTTCGGGGCGCGCTCGCTGACCCGCAGCTCCAGGTCGAGCAGATACCGGTCGTCATCGCCCTCGCCGACCCCGGCCCCGACCAGCTCACCGAGCCACGTTGCACGTTCCGGGCCGAGTACCGCCGCCGCGCGCTCGCGACCGACCAGGGCGGGCGCGGCCGCCGACAGGCGGGTGGTCGCGTTCGGGTCGCCGGCGGTGGTCTCGAGCTGGGGAGCCATCGGTCTCCTCGGGATTGGCGCAAAGCGCGAGCGTCAATAGGTTGGACGCAAGGTTGCCCGACAGGAGGGTCGGCTCGGCAGGGCCGAACGGCCCGAATCGGCCCGTGCCATCGGGACCGTAGCGCGGCGGCGACGTGAGTGAGCGCGTGCCGCCGCCGCTAGCTGGCCTCGATCGAGGCCCCGAGCAGGAGCGGCATCCCCAGCCGATCCACATACAGCGGTCGCATGCGCTCGGTGTTGTACATGGTCGCCACGTCGACATGCCGCGCGCCGAGCGCCGGATCCGGCAGAGGGGCCGTTGCGTACTTGCCATCGCGGATGGCCGCCATCCGCCCGACCACGCCGTCAACGAGCAGGTCGACCGCGATGTTGGCGAAGGTGGTGGCCACCATCTGGTCCAGCGCATCGGGGTCGCCGCTGCGCAGGTCGTAGGTCAGGTCGGAATGGACCGTCTCGACCCCGGTGCGGGCGCGCAGTTCGCTGGCCAGCGCCTCTCCTATGTTGGCCTTGCGCCGGTGGCCGTAGGCATCCGGCATGCCGTACTCATCCAGGCTCCCCCCGGCCCACATCGCACCCTCCGAAGCGATCACCAACGCGTAGGAACTCGGGTTGTAGGTGCGATCTTCAGTCAGCAGAGCGGCGAGGTGGTCGAGGTCGAAGGGAGCCTCGGGGATGACGCATCGGCTGCTGGTGACGTAGGCCGCGTACCAGGCGCTGTATCCGCTGTTGCGGCCGAAGATCCGAAAGATGCCGATGCGCTCATGGCTGCCCAACGTCGTTCGCTGCCGGTTGATGAGCTCCTTGGCCCGCGTGATGGCGGTCGAGAACCCGACGCAGTACTCGGTCCCCTGCACGTCGTTGTCCATCGTCTTGGGGATCGCGATCAGGCGCACGCCCTCTCGTGAGAGGCGATCCGCGTACCCGAGGGTGTCGTCGCCGCCGATGACGACCAGGTGGGTCAGGCCCAGGCGCTCGATATTCTCGAGGACCACCGGGGTGAGGTCGAAGTGGTCCGGGTCGGCCTGCAGCGAGGAGAGGCGAGCTGCATCGAGGTCCGGCAGCGAGTCGAGCGTCATGCGAGCCGGATTCGTGCGCGAGGTGTGCAGGATGGTGCCGCCAGTGCGATCGATGGCACGGGTTACTGCCCGGTCCAGCAGCCGCACCGAATCGGTGTCGGGGGAGGGGCCGGGCCGCAAGTGGGTCAGCCCCCTCCAGCCGCGGCGGATGCCGAGCACCTCCCACTCCAACTCGGCAGCGCGATACACCACGCTCTTGATGATCGAATTGAGGCCGGGCACGTCGCCCCCGCCGGTCAGGATGCCGATCCGATTCATGGCGTCAATCATGGCGCGAGTCGCTCGCCTGCGTCGCCGTCTGCGCGACGCCGGCGTCCGACACGGGGCGCTTGTGTCCGGAGCCGTTCTCGGTCAAACTACCGGTCCCCGTCCGCGGTCCCGTCCGCGGCCCATGCGGCCAGCCCAGCCAGGGTGAAGATGACCACGACTACCGCCAGCACCGTCAACGATCGTCGCTATGTCACTTGGCGTCTGCCCGACCGGCAGTTCTCCAAGGTCCACCTGCAGCGTGACCCGGAGCAGACCATCTGCGGCCGTACGCTGCCTCGCGCCACTGGCTCTCCCCAGCCACCGATCCCGGCGATTGCGATGTGCCCGGAGTGCGCCGCCTCCGAGGCCTGAGCCGGGCACTGTTTTCGAATGTGCGGTCGCTTCGCGCAGCCCCGCTCGGCGGAGGAGTTGGCACGCATCTTCCACGCCCGCCCGGCGGTCGAACTTGCCGGTGACCGCTTCAACGTCGCCCCCACCGACCAGGTGGCCGCGGTCGTCGAGCACCATGGCGAGCGGGTGGTGGACGCCTTTCGCTGGGGCCTGGTGCCCTTCTACGCCAAGAGCGCGAGGGAAGGTGCGCGACTGATCAACGCGCGAGCTGAAACGGTCGAGACCTCGCCCGCCTTCCGCACCTCGTTTCGGCGTCATCGCTGCATCGTGCCGGCCGAGGCGTTCTACGAGTGGCGCCGCGAGCGCGATCCACAGACCGGCAAGGTGATCCGCTCCGAGCCATTTGCCATCCGCCGCGAGGACGGCGAGCCGCTGGCGCTTGCCGGACTGTGGGCGAGCTGGAGCGATCCGGAAACGGCGGAGCGCCTCTACACCTGCTCGATCATTACCACCGACCCCAACGAGCTGGTGGCCCGGATCCACAATCGCATGCCGGTTGTGCTGGACCGATCCGACTGGGATGCCTGGCTGGCCGAGGGGACCGCCGCCGAGGAGCTGCGCCGCCTGCTGCACCCGTCTCCGCCCGACGAGCTGGCGGCCTACGCCGTCTCGCCGGCGGTCAACAACGTGCGCAACGACGGACCCGATCTGCTGGCTCCCCTGACCCGCTGGGGTGACGGCCTGTGAAGCTGGGCCTGCCCTCCGACGCGATGGTGGTGCTGATCGGCGCCAGCGGCGCCGGCAAGAGCACGTTCGCCGGGCGACACTTCGCCGCGACCGAGATCCTCTCCTCTGATGCGATGCGCGCCGCGGTGGCCGACGATGCTGAGGACCAGACGGCGACCGATGCTGCCTTCGAGCTGCTGCACACCGCGCTCGGACTGCGCCTGGCGCGAAGGCGCCTGACCGTGGTCGATGCCACAAACGTCGAGGCCTGGGCACGCGGACGCCTGCTTGCGGTGGCCCGTCGCCACGGTCGTCCTGCGGCGGCGATCGTCTTCGACCTGCCGCTGGAGGTGTGCCTCGAACGAAATCTGCTCCGAGGCGATCGGCGCCTTCCGGAGGCCGCGATTCGGCGCCAGCACGCCCGCATGCGCGCTTCATTGAAGGCCTTGGCCGGCGAAGGTTTCGAGCCCGTGTGGGTGATCTCGTCGGCTGCGGCGGTGGACGCGGCGCGCCCGGAACGGTCGTCCGGCTAGAGCTCCGCCGTGGTCGCCGACCAGGGCCTTTCGCTCATCGGCTCAGTCCCCGACTCCCGCGGACAACGAAGTGTCCCGAAGGAACTGCGCCCGTCGCCGCGGTGCGAGACCGCCACGCCGGTACCGGAACCCTTGATGCAATCTCGTGATCCAGTATCGCTGCCCCTTCGGGACGACCAGAGAATAGGCCGCATGGTTGCGCGCGGACAAGCCCACTTATCCCCGACTTTCGCGCCGCGCCCGACGCTTTTCCACAGCCGATCCCCAAGGCCGGTCGTGGCGGCCGCCTCGAACTATCGCGACGTTGGGCGTGGGTGGCGTCCCAGGGCCACCAGGTCGTAGCTGTGGTCGATCATCCCGAGCACCTCATCATCGGCGATCGAGTTGTCGAGGACGAGCGTGTTCCAGTGGCGCTTGTTCAGGTGGTAGCCGGGACCAACCGCGGGATGAGCGCGGCGCAGCGCCTCCGCCAGGTCAGGGTCGCACTTGAGGCTGATCCGCATCGGGTCGACGTCACGGCTGAGGATGGCGAAGATCTTGCCGCTCACCTTGAAGACGTCGGGCTGGGCGCCGAACGGGTGGGTCTCTGCAGCCCCAGGTCGAGCGAGCAGGTAGGCGACCAGGTCAGCCTGCTGCATCGGCTCGGTCTGCAGAGAGCAGGAAGTCGGCAATCAGGGACGCCACGATATCGGGCGCCTCGAAGGCCACTGCATGGCGCGCCGTGGGGATCCCCTCGTATCGTGCTCCGCGGATGCGCTCGGCGACCGAACGCGTGATCGTCGGGTTGACCACCTGGTCGGCAAGCGGGCCGATCACCAGCGTCGGTGCGGTGATCTTCGACAGGTCAAGGTGCTCAGAGGTCCGATGCTCCGCCAGAAATCGTGTCAGAAAGGCGGCCGTACCGGGGAGCCTCAGGGGGTCAACGTAGCCACGGGCCAGCTCGCGCGCCGGAACGCCGCTGCGTGCCGACGCGAGGCGAAGGGCGCGTGACGCCGCCAGGCGGGCGAGGCGCGGGAAGCGAATCGCCAGCCGCAGGCCGCCATCGCCGAGCCACAGCGTGCGGCTCGGATCGACGGTCGCGATCAGCACCAGCCGATTCACCCGGTCCGGGTGCTCGGCAGCCAGGCGCTGTGCCAGGCCGCCACCCCAGGAAAGGCCGGCCACATCGGCACGGGGCCACCCCAGCGCGTCCATCACCTTGGCGAGGCGTTCCCCGTATGCCTGGCCCGTCAACGGCCGGGTCGGGAAGCGGGAGCTCCACCCGAATCCAACCATGTCGACCGCTGCCATCTGGAAGCGGTCCGCGAGGCGATCCATCACCGCCCGCCAGCCGAGCGCGTGCGACGCGTACCCGTGAACCAGGAGCAGGCGAGGACCCGTTGAGCCGCGTTGCACGATATGGACGCGCTCGCCGTCCACCTGGAGATAGCGATTGGCACCCCAGTTGATATTCGGCAGCGGTGGGTCCTCGCTCATCACGCGACCGATTCTAGGGGCCTGTCACCGTCGGGCAGACAGCCTGATGGCCGGGCGAAATCACCCGGCCATCAGGGGAAGGGAGGGAGGGTCTGTTACTTGGCAGCGAAGACCTCGAAGATCGGTGGAAAGGTGAGGGCGAAGCCCAGCCCAAGCAGGACCAGCATCACCATGAAGACCCTGCCGAACGCGACCTCGCGGCCGCGCAGGGTGAACGCGAGGATGATCCAACTCCCAAAGAACGCGGCCAGCGCGATGATGACCTTGCCGGAGAGTGGCCCAACGCCGTTGCCGATCCCGTAGTTCTTGCTGAAGTCCAGGAAGGTCTTGAAATCTTTCGATGCCTCGGCAAGGGTGACCATCAGCCCCAGGACGAAAGCTCCAATACCGGCGGACAGGAAGGCCGCGGCGGCGGGCCCGTTTGGCTTGGTATCCGCTGTCGGATGCGGTTCATTCGTGTACATCAGTCTCTCCTACAGGACCGGGGCGGCCTTGGTGATGAAGGCCCCAAACAGACCGGCGACACCCGCCACGCCGAAGGCCAGCGAAAAGACGATCAGCATCGGCCGATGGAGATCCTTGCGACGGATCAGCTGTGTGCCGTAGTAGAGGATCACGAACGCAACGGCGGTCGCCAGCATCGGCGAGATCCAGGCGATGTGCTCCTTCCACTCCATGCCGAAGGTGTGCCAGGCCGAGGTGAGGTCACTGCTCAGGAGCAGCGACTTGGGGTAATGGGTCAGGTCGGTGGTTCCCTCCGGGGGCACCGCCCGATACCAGGGGTACACGATCCACGTGCCGGTGATGACCGTCAGCCAGGAGACGATGGCCATCACCCAGCCGCCGACGAGCAGACGAGGGATGCGCTCGCGGACGCCCTCGGGAGTCAGGTACTTCTCCTTCAAGCTCCAAAGACCGACGAGACCCGCAGGGAACGCGAGCAGGAAGATGGCACCGAGCACCATGCCGTGGATGACCGCCCAGAATTCGCGGTCCGTGAAACTCATTTTGTCCTACCTCCTTTCCCGGCATCAATCGCCGGGGTAGCCCTGAGATTGTCGGATTCGCACCTCCGATCGGAGTGCCGCACGGACCTACTTGGCAGGGCCGGTTGGCCCGGGAGGTTCGGGCTGCCGGTACTCCGTGTGCACGAGTTCAACGGGAGGGGCGGTGCCGCGCTCGTCGGTGCGGCGTAGAATTCGCCCCCCACACCGTGCCGGAGGGTTGAAAGGGATGTCGCACCACGAGAAAAAGACAACAGGATTCGGGACGAAGGCAGATCCCT
>Ga0315281_10003998_pt1 | contig 21507 bp, 14 predicted proteins | sample YL17G07_0_MG_FD_204540 | JGI IMG/M metagenome (GOLD analysis project Ga0315281, IMG submission 204540) | Sediment microbial communities from Yellowstone Lake, YNP, Wyoming, USA - YL17G07_0 | ecosystem: Environmental > Aquatic > Freshwater > Lake > Sediment | place: USA: Wyoming | collected...
GGGGCGGCGTCGGCCGTAGGTGCGATTCGTGAATCGCCCTTCTTGCCTGGTCACACGCAATAACGTCGGTTGTGCTTGCAGTTCGACAGGGTGGTCGGTAAGCTTAACACTTCCGTGTGGTTTCATTGAGCAAAAAGAAGCGGTTTCAAGACCTCAGGAGGTCCGTGAGGCTGATCCTCACAGCGGCGCTTGGGCGTTTGAAATAGGTTGTAGAAATGGCTGACGGGAACAATTTTCTTTCGCAACGATGGGGCCGACTGCTGGCGACGGTGACGGGTCCGCTGTGGCTTCCGATCTATTGGCTCGTGCAGTTGGTGGTCGCCTTCGTGGGCATCTGTTATTATCTGGTCATCGAGCGGACCCAGTCGGTCGTTTTTGGCCGGGCGATCAACCGAACGCGGGTCCAATTGCGATGGTGGTCGATGTTTCTGATTCCTGCCTTGCCGTTTGCCCTGGCGCTGCAATTGTTTTTTGAAATGTCGAGTTCCATCGTCTGGTGGCACCGAAGTCTGGGACGCTGGCAGTGGGGTCGGCCCGGCGTCTGGTCGGCCGTTGCGGCCATCGTTTTCGAACTGACATGCATTGTGGTGTTCATCGGCAGCTATTATCATCCGCTGCCGTGGAAACTGGCCCTCTACCCTGACTGCCCGCAGATGTGGTATCGCAAAGACATTGGCGGCGAACCGGTTCGGCGTTTGCTGACAGGCCCGGCGGCGTTTGGCGTCTTGATCCTGCTGGTCATTCCCACGCTCAATGCGGTCTTGAAGACGGGTCGGCTGCGTAAAGACCTTTTCTATCCGTTCCAAATCGCCGGTTTGGCCGCCCTGTATACCACACTGTTTCCCAGAGACCCAGAGGATGACTATTTCAATTGGCTGTGGTTGACGGTCGCCGGTGCTATGCTGGGTTTGCTGATCCTGGTCGGACTGATGATTTTGGCCCGACGGGTGATTCAGGGCTCGTCCGCTTGGCGGCAATTTGTCTGGTTCAGCGCGGTCAGCCTGCTGGAGAAAAAGCGGATCGCCCTGTTTTCGCTGGTGGCGGTGTGTTTGTGCACGGCGATGCTGCTGATTATTGTCAGTATCATGAGCGGGTTCGTCGATCAGGTTCGTGAAAAGACACATGGCCTCGTCGGCGACATCATTATGGAAGGCGATCAGGTGCGAGGCTTTCCGTTCTACGAGGAGTTTCTCGATCAGCTCAAGAGCGAACCGCTCAACAAGACAGTGGAATATGCGACGCCTTCCGTTTCCTGCTTTGGCTTGCTGAAGGTGCCGCGATGGGACGATCTGAAAGCGGAGACCTGGACCCCGTACGTGCGGGTCAGCGGGATCGATCTGGCCGGTAAAGTAGCCGTCAGTGATTTCGGTAAGGCCCTGAACCGCTACGGGGCAGATGCGAAATCTGTGGTCTTGGCTGAGGCGCCTCGTCTGTGCTGGGGGCGTGAAGAGAAAGACCTTCCCGGCCTGATCTACAGCCTGGACATGCTGGCGGAGCGCGACAGCGAAGGCAAGTACGACCGTTATATCAACAAACCCGACTGGCCTTGCATGCTCACGGTGATCCCGGTGACGGGCAAAGGCAACATTCTCGATATGAGCAACCCAGCCGTGACCAAGTCGTTTGCCATCGTCGATGATGCTCGGACCGGCGTGTACGATATCGATCGGTTGTACGTCTATGTTGACTTTCACGTGCTTCAGCGCCTTTTGGAGATGCAGAAGGTGGAGCCTGAGGCGGGTTTCGCCGGTCAGCCTGCCCGCGTCCACGAAATCCAGATCAAACTCAAGCCCGGTGTGAAGCTCAACGAGGGCCGGGACATCGTTCAGGAGGCCTGGTATCAATATCGATCGAGCAAGGCGGGCATGGTCGATAATGCGCTCGATAAAGTGTTGTTTGAAGACGTTCGTGTCGAAACCTGGGAAGAAGTCAACGCAAAATTCATTTCCGCCGTCGAAAACGAAAAGCGTTTGATGGTGATCCTGCTCGGCGTGATCAGTATCGTTGCGGTGTTTCTGATCTTGTGCATCTTTTATATGATCGTTGTCGAGAAGACCCGTGATATCGGCATACTCAAGAGCATCGGCGCCTCGTCCATGCAGATCGGCTCGATCTTTCTGGCCTATGCGGCGGTGATCGGGCTGGTCGGTTCGCTGGTCGGCACGTTCCTCGGATGGTGGTTTGTGTTGCGAATACATGAAATTGAAACCTTCCTGATCCATGTTTTCGGCTGGAGGGTGTGGAACCGGGAGGTGTACGCATTTGATCAGATTCCCAATCAGGTTGATCCGCACGACGCAATGAAGATCATCGTCGCGGCGATCCTCGCTTCGGTGATTGGGGCGATCATCCCGGCGATTCGAGCGGCCCGAATGAATCCCGTCGAGGCGTTGAGATACGAGTAATCCGATATGGACGAAAAGCAAATCATCTTGCAGGCCAGGAACATATACAAGAGCTACCGGATGGACCTGGTGGAGGTGCCGGTGCTTAAAGGGGTAACGCTGGAGGTATGTGCCGGCGAATTTCTTGCGATCGTTGGCGCTTCGGGCAGCGGCAAGAGCACGCTCCTGCATATTTTCGGGGCTTTGGATCGTCCGGATCGGGGAAAGGTGATTTTCGACCATACGGATGTTTTCGAGGCCGAGGAGTCCCGACGCAATGAGCTTCGCAATCGTTGTTTTGGGTTTGTCTTTCAGTTCTATCATTTGTTGCCGGAGCTGACGGTTCTTGAAAATGTGCTCATGCCGGTGCTGGTCGGATCGAACGTGCTGAAATGGCCCGGAACGGTCGATCGGTCCGAGCAAGAGGGGCTTGAATTGCTTGGTCGTCTTGGCTTGGGCGAACGGGCCTACCACTTGCCGAGCCAACTGTCCGGGGGCGAACGCCAGCGGGCGGCGATCGGCAGGGCGATGATCAACAAGCCTGACATCCTCCTGGCCGACGAGCCGACGGGCAATCTTGACGCCGTCACGGGCCGACAGATCCTTGAGTTGCTGCTCAATCTTCATCAGGCCGGCCAGACCATCGTGATGGTGACCCACGATTCCGCCCTCGCCCGATCGGCTGATCGGCTCGTTCGATTGCATGATGGCAAGATCGTCCCCGAAAGTGTTCACGGTCGATGACGCTTCGGCAATGGATAGTTGCTCGGCAGAATTGTAAGGACACACGTCTGCCTTGATGAAACTTGTGACTGACGGAGGTAATATCGGTGCGATATACTCAGATGTTCATTCCCACGGTTCGAGAAGTCCCTTCCGACGCCGTGATTGCTTCACACATCCTGATGATCCGGGCCGGCATGATCCGCCAGCTTGCCGCGGGCGCGTATACGTACCTGCCTCTCGGCTATCGTGTGCTGCAAAAGGCGGAAAGGATCGTCCGTGAGGAAATGAACGCTGCCGGGGCCATCGAGCTGCATATGCCCGTGGTGATCCCGATCGAGGCCTTTCGAAAGACCGGTCGGGACGAAGCCTACGGCGAATTGATGTTTCGCATCAAGGATCGAAACGGCACGATGCTCGCGCTGGGTCCGACGCACGAGGAAGTCATTACCCAGATCGTCGCCGATCACGTCAATTCCTATCGTCAGTTACCGTTAAATCTCTATCAGATCCAGACGAAATTCCGCGACGAAGAGCGGCCGAAATCCGGGGTGCTGCGCACTCGGGAGTTCTTGATGAAGGATGCGTACAGTTTTCATACGTCGCTTGAAAGCCTCGAAGAGACGTATCAGAAAATGTATGCCGCGTATGAAAACATGTTCAAACGCTGTGGCCTGCCGGTGGTCAGTGTCGAAGCCGAGTCGGGTCCGATCGGCGGTTCCGCCAGCCATGAGTTCATGGTGCTGACGGATGTCGGCGAAGACAGCGTGGTTTCCTGCGGCTCGTGCAGCTATGCCGCCAACATCGAGCGGGCGGCGCGAAAGGTGTCCGAGGTCAGTCCGGGCGACAAGGCCGACGGGCCGGAGTTGCGAGAGGTCCACACCCCAGGGATGACCACCATTGCTCAAGTGAGTGAATTTCTCAAGGTTCGTCCGGATCAGATGATCAAGACGCTTGTTTATCGCAGCGGTGAGCACGTCATCGTCGGTCTGGTTCGCGGGGATCATGACATCAATGAATCCAAACTTGCCCGGGCGGCGGGAGTTGAGACAGTGGAACTGGCTGACGAAGGAACCATACGCAAGCTCACCGGCGCCGAAGTGGGCTTTGCCGGTCCGGTCAAGCTTTCTGCCGAAAAGATGATCGTCGATATTGACGTCTGGGCCATTGCCGATGGTGTGACGGGGGCGAACAAGACCGATTATCATCTGGTCGGTGTCGTGCCGGGTCGGGATTTTGCGGTCGACGCCGATCGGGTTGCGGACATCCGCAATGTGGCCCAGGGCGATCAATGCCCGAAATGTTCGGGTGAACTTGCGTTCGAACGGGCGATCGAAGTCGGGCATGTCTTCAAACTCGGCACGAAGTATTCGACGGCCATCGGGGCGGAATTTACCGATGCGGAAGGAAAATCCCACAGCATGATCATGGGCTGCTACGGCATCGGGATCAACCGCATTTTGGCCGCGGCCATCGAGGTGAACCACGACGAATCGGGCATCATCTGGCCGATCAGTATTGCTCCTTACGAGGTCATTATCCTTCCGCTCAGTGCGAAGGACGAACAGGTGGCTGGCCTGGCGGAGAAACTGCACGACGAGCTTGAAGCGGCAGGCGTAGACGTGTTGCTCGACGATCGCGACGCTCGACCGGGCGTAAAGTTCAAAGATGCCGATCTGATCGGCATCCCCGTCCGTGTGACCATCGGCCCGAAAGGTTTGGCCAACAATGTCGTGGAAGTGAAACTCCGCAACGAGGCCGAGGCGAAGAACGTGCCTGTCGATCAGGCCGGTCAATACATCAGGCAGCTCGTCGAAGACCTCCATCGCCAACTGGGCGAGTAGTCGCGCGTTGGCCTGAAAATCCATTTCGGAGTTATTCGCCGGAAAATCCCTGCCTAGATATATGTCTGTAGCATAACATATTGTTGGTGCGTATGTTATGAGTGCTCATCTCGAAGTTTCCTCTTGATTGCTTGGTACAATTAGCTACAATACGGGCAATAATTCGAGGCAGACCCATGTCTGAGCGTCTGGATATTCCGCTGGTCGGTCGGGACAAGATCAATCGATACAACCGACAGCTAATTCTGAGCCTGTTCAAAGGCAATCGCACTCTCGCCCGTCGGGACATCGTTGCCCTGACGGGGATGCGGCAGGGGACGATGCAGGTTCACGTCGAATCGCTTATCAAGGAAGGGGTTCTCGTCGAAAAAGGCCTCGGTCGATCGAAGGTCGGCCGGCGTCCTCGAATGCTCCATATCGATCCAACCCGCTACATGATCGTCGGCGGTTATCTGGAGCCTCAGCGGGTGCAGTTGGTCCTCGCCGATCTTCTCGGAAACATTGTTGCCCGGCAGACCGAGTTGCCGACGGTCGAGTCCGACCGGAGTCACCTGCTGCTGGCCATCGGGAGAGGACTGATTCGTCTGATTGAGGATCGCTGCCGCAGAGAGGATATTCTCGGGATCGCGCTGGGGGTGCCGGGCCGAGTTGACACCAGGGAGCAGGTGCTCACCGAAACCCGCCTCGGCCCCGAATGGAAGGGAATGGAACTGGGCCGATACATACGCAATCAGTTTGGATGCCGATTTTGGCTGGAAAACGATATGCGGTTGGGCACGCTTGCTGAGGCGAGGTGGGGAGTTTGTTCAGGTGTCAGAAACTTTCTCTATGTGAATATCGATCGCGAAGTGCAGCTTGGGTTGATGTTGGACGGCGCGGTCTACCGAGGTGCGGAGGCCATGGCCGGCAAGCTGGGGCATCTCTGTCTGGATCCGGATGGGCAGTTGTGTTCCTGCGGCAACCGCGGGTGCGTCAACACCCTGGCTTCGCATTCGGCTTTGGTGGATTTTTATCGGAAACTCGTGGGCAATGACAGGTTGGCCATAACTATCGAAGACATCGTCAACGAGGCCCGTAATGGCCAAACGGCAGCCCGATATGTGCTTGAGCAGGCAGGGCGGTGGCTCGGCTTGGCGCTGGCCAATCTGGCGAATCTGCTCAATCCTGAAACGATCGTTCTGGCTGGGCAAATCTCACTGGCAGGGGAATTGTTTCTGGAGAGGATCTCAGCGATGATTGCCGAGCGAACCTCGCCGCCGATCAATCGCGTGAGGGTCGAATGGTCGCAACTGGCCGATCAGGCCGTTCCGCTGGGGGCGCTGGCCCTGGCGCTGGATGAGTTCTTCGCCTTGCCGGTCATGGAGACACCCATCGACGTGCTTGCACACCGCGATTAGTGCCAATCATTTCATTCGTTTGATGATTTCCTCAAGCGCAGGTTGTCGCCATTCCGTCAAATGCTGTTCAGAAGTTCGTTTGACGTCGGACATAGGGTAATCTTTTGCAATACGTTCAAGTGTCTGAACTGCTTTGTCTTTTTGCCGCCGCATTGCTTGCAGCCGCGCGCAGCCCAACAAAATGTTGTCGCTGAGCCTCATCTCGGGGTATTCCCCAACGTAGGCCAACGCGTCGGAAATCAACTTGTCGACTTGCTGTTTTTCGGTGTCGGATACATTCTGTCTCTTTGTATTCCAGAACCAACTCGTCTTGTCGAGGATAAGGCGCGATCTGGCATATCGAGCGTAGGTACTGGCGGGATACTTGCTGAGTAGTTCTGCTATTGCTGCGGGCTGGCCGCCTCCTGTCCCGTTGAAAAAGCCCCCAAGCCCGTAGGTCTCCAGCAATTTCGCCGCTTCCATATCTGTGCCGACAGGCGGCGTTATTTCAAGAGTTACCGGATTGGATATAATGCCGTCGTCTCCCGCCCCCGGCCACAGTACACTTGCTCTGAGCTGATAGGTACCCGGATCAAGGAGTTTGACAGGGTCACCAGGGTTCGAAAGTCTCTTGTGAGTGAGAAACATTTGTTCGCACTGCAAGAATTCGCCTGGTTTAACTCGAGGCCTGAGGTGGTAAAATTGCAAAGTCCCGAGCCCCGGAATGATCTGACGAGAAATCTCAGTGCCATCACTGCCAAAAATCATGAAAAAAAACTGAGCGCGCGCAAAATGCTCATCGCTGACATAATGCCGGGGGATCTCCTCTGACGTTTCATTCACGAGTTTCAATTGGGCAATAACAGGTTCACCCGCAACATAACTGACTTGAGAAAGGGTCAGAATAAGGGTTGGCAAGGGACCGGGGAGTTTTTCCGTGGGTTCTCCATGAATAACCCCAGCCCATCCGATAAGAAAAACGACAAGGTACTTTGACCGTTTCATCTTGTTTCTCCTTCCGCACCGGCACAATACACCATTCAGCTATCCCAAGTTCATTATTCCCATTATATAACTACGGATAATCTATCGCTGTGTTCGATCTTATGACATATATGTCCTCTGAAGTGAAATTCAGAGACGGATCTTCTGCCGTGGTCTTCATGATCCCGGTCTCCCTGTGAGGACAAGCAAATACGTGCCCGACTTCGTGAACAACAGTTGTTCGCTCTTGCTCGGACAGTGTGAATTTGGTGCCGAGCAAGCCGTTCCGCTGGGAGCGCTGGCCCTGGCGCTGGATGAGTTCTTCGCCTTGCCGGTCATGGAGACGCCCATCGACGTGCTTGCACACCGGGATTAGTGCCGATTCACCAAGGAACGCATCCAGATGCCTCAGCCAGCGACGAGTTTATGAGGCTCTCCATCCGGAAAAAACAAGGGGGTCAGTCGGCCTTGCACTCCACGATTACCGGCGGCTCATACAGGCCGTATTCGACGAGATGAAACGCATCTCGCCAGTTGTCGGGGTTATATCTATATTGGCGTGGCCCCGTGATCCTGGGCGATTCTTCGTCCAGATGCAGCGGGCCGAAGGCGTTGCGTCGCGAGCCCAGCAGCTTGATGTCGAGGGTATTCTTCCCGGTTTTCAGGAGTGGCGTAATATCCGCCTGATACTCCGGCCAGGCGATCAGGATCGGTTCGCCGGCATTGCTCGAAATCTCGACAGCCGTAGCCCGGAACTTCGGCAGCTTCAGCAGATACCGGTGTTCAGGCCGAACCTGGAAGTCAATCGTCGTCCGATAGATCACATTTCCGGAATAGAAAGGCAGTCCCTGCGTATCCCATCGACCGAGGGCCAGCCTGGCGGGTGTCTTGGTAAGTGCCCCCTCGGCGCCCTTGTTCTCAACACCAAACCTGCCCAACAGATAAACAATTTCCAGGTCGACGAGACGATCGAACTGGCCTTCGAAAGTGAGCGTATTTCGTCCGCGAACCAGCAGCGATGGATCGACGGGCAGCGTCTTGATGGCCGGGTCCACCCACCAGCCCGTCGTCATTGCCGAAGGAATCACCTTCCCGTTCAGCTTGATCGTCCATCGTTCCGGCTGCTCGACGGCAAGCAGCAGCGGATCGGTCGGCGAGGTCTTGACACTGAACTTATACGTCAACTTGATATTCGCTGTCGGGCCGAGCGGCTGATTTCTGGTCGACCATGGCTGGGCCATGTTTCCGCCACGTTGTTCAATGTTGAGATAATTCCTCAATTCGTTGTCCAACTGCAGGATCTCTATTTTGCTTCGTACGAACTTGTCATGCCCCTTTGTCAATGCGGTGCAGTCGACGCGATCGAGTACAAGGACGTTGTGATCGTCGAGCAGAAAATTCCAGCCACCCGCCGGAGTCAAGACCAGTTCCTTTCCGGTCGGCGCCAATCGGGAACGCATCGGCAGATTTTCCGGCGTGGAGGTGATGACGACAAGCCTTGAGCCGCTGGGGGGAATATCAATATTGAAACTCGCGGTTCGATAGGTCAATTCACTGTTGAGTTTGTATTGTTCGCCGTTGATCGGATCCCAGAGCTGAACCTGGCCGCCTCTGGGCAAGTCAAGATTGAGGCGGACCGAAAGCTGGTCGAAGCCCGTCTGACGGTTGGTGTTGGCCAGGAAGATCACCCAATCGTCACCAATACGACGGAACTGATAAAGAATATCCGCGGCCTCATTTTGGCCGGCCTTTATGCCGACCCTTCGTGTCGTGGCCAAGGCGGTGGCAATCGCTTTGGTGGAGAATTCGACAGTCTTGTTTCGGGCAAACGCCTGTACCTGATCGCAGGGCACGGCGTCGACTAACCGAGGCGCCTCTCCGGTAAAGACTACGGTTCCGCCGGCTTCGGCAAACTGTTCGAGCAGGTTGAACGTTGTTTTCCGCAGCGTAACCATCGGCGGAACAAGAATGGCGCGGTATTTCATCTTGCCCACGCGCAAACAGGGGCCGACGTCGTCGCGATTGGCCTCGGCGGCAAAGTCCACCAGCAAATGCTCGTCAACGAAATCAAAATCTAGATGCTGCTGCACCAGCCAGGACACCATATCGACGTGATCCTGATCGAGTTTTCTGATCCGTTCTCTTGCCTGGGGGTCGTTGGAGAGCAGCAGATAGTAGCTTTCGATGGGGTGAAGGACCGCCAGATCGCAAATCGGTTCGCCCTCGGTCAGCACGGCGTTGATCCGGGAAAAATAATCCTCGACGTGCCTGTATTGCTGCCACCAGGGCGACTGAAAGTGAATGGACGCAGGGTAATCTCGCTTAGCCTCACCGGCCATCGAATACCATGACAGGTGAGGGCATCGCAGATTGACGCCCAACGCCGCCTGCCAGTCGCCGCTGTGTTTGTAGGTTTCGAACGTCGTATCCCATCCGGTACCGCCGTAAAGTTCGGAAAGAATCCACTTGCGGCCCGTCTGATGGGCGACAGAGGCACATTGCTTGACATTGATGTATTCACGCGTGTACTGGCTGAGAATGCCGATGCCGGGAGCCTGCATATGCCGTAAAAACTGCATCGCTGAGCCGACGGTCCCGGCCTGACGGGCGAGCGGCTCTTCATGCAGGACATGTCCGGTGAGCATCAAATTATTTTGTTCGCACCATTCCCCGATCTGTTTGCCGAATGCTTCAACAAACATTCTCGTCTTGCACACGTGGTACTGATACCGGATCGTGCTGAACGAAGATGTTGCCAGATCGAAGAACAACTCCGGCAGGAACTGGCTCAGGTCGCCGTCGAACATTTTCCGACACACGTCGGGCAGATTTTGGGTCCACGGCACCGCCGTCGACCCGCGGAGCACTTCCCCGTGATTCGGCTCATCCGTGAAAATGCCGGGAACAGCCTTGCCGAACTCCTCACCGACCTCACGGCGATAGGCCTCGTGAGTGACGTCGATAAACTTAGCCACGGCATCGCGATCGAGTGTGTCCAGATAGGTGAAATTATTGTACCAGGGATTTGGCTGATCGGCGCGAACTTCGAATTTAAGGATTTCGGCATATTGAGGCAGGATCGTGATGTCTTCACGCTGATCGAGCTTCTTATACCAGGTGATCTTGTCGTCATCGAAGGTGGCCCCGAATACATAGCAGTCGGAACTGTCGGGCCAATCAAACGTTTCCGGACGATGGCGGCTCAGGTGCAGCGCTCGCATTCGACAACGTTCGTCTTTGGTCACCAGGCCGCCCGCCGCTCCGGAAGACCAGCGGTCTTCGTCGTAGAGCCATGCCTCCAGTTTGGCCTGTTTCGCCTCGTCAATACAGGCCCGGACGAGACGGAACCATTCGTCGCTGAGATACTCGGTGGCCAGGCCGATTCGAGAATGTATGAAAAAACCGCCCAGTCCCATCTGCGTGAAAATCCGGATCTGACGACGTAGCTCGGCCTCGTCGAGACTCGCATTCCACGACCAAAAAGGTCTGCCCCGATAGCACGAAGAGGGGTTACGGAATTCTTTCCTCATGTCTGCCGAACTCATCAATTATTGCCCTTAAACTGCTCTCTATATGCAAAACAAGACAGACACCCGCGTCTGTCTCGCTGCAGTAAATCAATTCCTGATCGTTCCAAACTGTATACCACGGACCAAAAACTTTTGCAAGGCGATAAAGAGAACGATAGGCGGGAGCACGTTCATGACCGCCGCGGCCATCAGGAGGCTGGTTTGCTGGCCATAGCTGCTGTCAAAATAGAGCATGCCGATCGGCAGGGTATGAAGCCATTCGTCCTTAATCATGATGAGGGGCCAAAAGAACGAGCCGTACGTCCCAAGGAAACTGAAAATAGCCAATGTGATCAATGCGGGCCGGCAGAGTGGCAAGACAATATCCATGAATATCTGCCATTTGCTTGCGCCGTCAATCTCTGCCGCTTCGTCGAGACTGGCTGGGAGGGTCAACATGAACTGCCGCAGCAGGAACGTGCCGAATGCCGTAAACGCCGCCGGCAGAATTAGTCCAAGATAACTGTTGATCAGGTGAAATCTGAACATGACGAAATAATTCGGAATAATCAACACCAGGCCGGGGATCATCATCGTGCCCAGATACAGAAGAAACACTCTATCCCGACCCGGCCAGCGGATTCGACTGAAGGCGAATGCCGCCATCGAACTTGTGACCAATTGCAGAAAGGTTACCCACCCGGCGATAAAGAGGCTATTGAAATACCACTTGCCGAAATTGAGATTCAGCTTCTGTTGGTTCGCCCCGGCAGGTGCTTTGAGGTTCAGCACGACCGCATAGTTGTCGAGAGTCCACTTCTGGGGCACAGAATTAACCGCATCGAGTTCGGCGGAGCTTTTGAAAGAGGCCATGATCATCCAGCAGAAGGGCACGGCCATCGTACACGCAAATATCAGCAGCAGCGCGAATCGCAGTACCGTTCGGCCGAGGCCCTTCGCGCGAACCGTACCGCTCGAATAAGGCGTGCGGTCATCAGTCTTGCTGTCTTCTGTGGGTGACACAGATGCTTGCCTCCTGGCGATCATGGTAAGAACTTGCGTCTCGTCCGGCAAGGATGATCGACGAGTTTCCACTCGCGGCCTCAGAGACCGGTTTCAAGTCCAGGACGATCAAAAAATGTTTTTGTGCTTGACAAATACAATATCTTGTGGTCGAATCACGTTCAGGTAGCAGAGTTAGTGTCTGCGGTGGAACCAAAGCTTATCAACTGAATAATAACATGCAATGTATTTATTGCAAGGCCAATGACTCGAGGGTGATTGATTCACGAGTAACCGACGGCGGAGCAACGATCCGTCGGCGGCGGGAGTGCGTAACGTGTCGCAGGCGGTTTACCACCTACGAAAAGCCGGAGATGGCCGTCAGGCTTATGGTGATAAAGAAAGACGGGTCGCGCGTGCCTTATGACCGGGGCAAGATTTTAACCGGCTTGCAGAAAGCATGTTACAAGCGGCCGGTGAGCGAAGAAGAGCTTGAACATCTGGTGGATCGGGTCGAAGAACAGGTTTTCACGACGTTTGAGCGCGAAGTGCCAAGCCAATTCATCGGGCAGAAAACCGCAGACGAACTGCAGCGGGTCGATGACGTCGCTTATGTGCGATTTGCCAGTGTCTATCGTGAGTTTCGTGATGTGGGTGAATTCATAGACGAAGCCCGTGAGATTATGGATCGCCAAGCGAAAGAACATCCGGATCAGAAGCAGCTCTTTGAATAAGTAAAGAGGAATGCAGACCTTCGATGACGCAGGGAGGCGTCAATACCTATGACAGGCAGCTTCGGGCTGTACTGTGACGATGCACCCCCGGCGTAATTGTCCTTTTACGGAAGCAGCCACGGCTGGCAGGTGCGTTGTGGGGAGCGATCATTTCAGGACCTGACAGGAATTCTTGCGGCGGCCAATCAGTGCGTCGTAGCTGGGTTTAGCGGTTCCATGCACATACCCATACCTGTTTCAGGTCGAACTGATCGCTCTTTTTTTTGCGCATCGTTGGAAAGTCGAACTCAATCGATCACTGCAAACAAAGGTCTTGCGGGCGGATGCGATGTGTGTTGAACAGCAGATCGAGCAGCAGCTCTCGCTGCGAATAGTCCGGGACGAGGATATCGGCTCCTGCTTTTATCAGTCGGGAGCGTTTGGCCGGATTTGACCCGTAGCGCCGGACCTCGTCCGAGCTGATTGCCACAGCTACCCCGTTGGCCTTCTTGCACAGCCTCAATTCAACCGGGCCGTCGCCGAAGCAGGCGAGTTCGCATCCCTGCAGCTTGTGTTCCCGAATGATCTGTTCGATAACAATCCGTTTGACCGAACCGCTGCCCTGGCCGGCCCAGCCATATATTCCCCCGGTAAAGTATTTCGCGTAGCCGAGAATATTTGCTTCGCGGAGCACGTCGTCGTGATCGGTACCGCTTGCCAGGTAGAGCACAACGCCGCGGTTATGCAGCGCCTCGAGCATCTGCACAGCCCCTTTCATCGTGTAATCTGCGGTTTCGAGTTCATGGCGGCTTAATTTGTCGCTCCGACGGTTGACGGTTTCCATAAGAGCCTGGTTATATATCTGCTTATAACCCATCGGATCCAGAACCTGTTGCGGATCGACCAATCCGAATTGCTTGACCATTTCGACCAGGGCCTGCATCTGAACGATTGTTTCGATTCCCGTCGATTGATCGATGTATTTGCGCACCCGGTCCAGGACACGATGATAAAGCTCTTCGGGGGCTTGAAGATATTGGGATCCGAGTATGGCGTGAACCATCACCGGTTCCATAATCTGTTCCCAGCCCTGACGCAGCGTGGAGATCGTGCCGTCGTGATCAAAAATCACATGTTTGATCCGACCGAGTTCGACGGTTGAACTGACAATCTCGATTTCGCTGCCTTGCCAGAAACACGCTTTTCGAATATCCTCCGCCAAATCGGGGCGATAGACATAGTCGCATTCATTCGCCGTGGCAAGGAGTTCTTCCGGACTGGCCGTGCCGGTCTGACGGAGCTTCTGTACGACGATACCCGCGGCATAGTTTCCTATTTCGATGGCCTCGTCGAGGCCCGCCTGGGTCGAAAGTGCACAAACAATCGCCGACGCTGCCGTATCGCCCGCCCCGACCGGGTCGGTCTGCCCCATGACCAGTATGCCGGGAACCTCGTACGTCTGCCGGCCGTCGTAGGCGACGATGCCGCGGTCGGACCGGGTGATAATCACTGGCCGGGAGGTTCTCCTATGGATTTGACGGGCGAAATCGCTGATCTCGTCCACGGAAATAGCGCGGGTGACCTCATACGATACGCCGCAGAGCTTGGCTGCTTCCGACGCATTGATCTTGCAGATGACATGGTCGTATCGATCGGAAAAGTGCCGAGCGTCAAGCAGAATGATTTTGCTGCTGAATCGATCGATAAGCGTGTTCAATTTCGCGATCATGTACTCGCTGTGAATGCCGCGGACCAACTGCTGGTTAATGATCAGCCCATCCAGATCGGGCAGGGCGTTCTCGACGTGCCGAAGCAGGCAATCAATCGTAGCCGGTTGAATAGTATTGAAATTGCCAAAATCGATCCGTTCCTGCTCTTCCAGGGCGATGTGAGGCTTGGCATAGACGGGTGTATCCCAATCGCTGCTCTGCGTGATAATGCCGTCAGTTCTGGCACGTTGCGTCGACAGCAGCGTGAGCATCTCTCGGCCGAAAAGATCATCACCGACCACCCCAAACGCCCAGACCTCGCCCGCGCCGAGGGCGGCAAGATTGGTTACAACATTGCCGGCGCCGCCAAGACTATAGCTTTGCCGCTGGACGGGCCGGGTGGGCTTGCCGGTCTCGACCGAAATCTCCTGACGATCCCGATCGATGAGCCAATAGGCATCAATACAAAAATCACCGACTACTCCGATCTTCAATTTCCGGAATGAGCCCGATATCGTGCGGAGCCGATCCTGTTGCATGCGTGGTCCTCTAGAGCAGCGTGATGATTTCCTGATAAAGTGTCGGCAGGGTCTGACGCTGATCACCCTGGATGTAAAATCCTCTGCCGCCGAAGGCTTCGGGCACGCGTGTGGCCACACTCTTATGGTCGCGATAGTAGTAGTGCATCGACGTCTCGTCGCTCATGGCCGCCCGCCGATAGTCCTTGAGGTCAAAATCGGCGGTAATCAATCCTGTCGGCGGTCGCCCAACGTTGCTCACCATGGAAACGGCCTTGAGCAGGACTTCCGGGCCGGTGACAGCCGAGCCGACATTGAGGAAAACGCCGCCCTCAGCCAGTTTCGAGACTTCATTAGTAAAGATCAACAAATCGCGACCGGAACAGCCGCCCTTGGCACAGCCGTCGAAATTACGATGTTGGTCGATAACGTCGGTGCCGATCCCGACATGGCAGGTAAGCGGGATGCCCAGTTCATAGCAAGTTGCGGTTACCGATACCTGTGGATGCTTGAAAACAATGCGTTCGGTACATCCGAGTCGAGCGGCAACATCATCACAGAACGCCTGATCGCAAATCATCCGGCCGATGCCCTCGCCGTAACCCAGCTTTCGTTCGTTGGCGACGGCGAGCGCCCCATTGATGAACGAGAGTTCAATCGCCATACCGAACAACCCGGCCGGCAGGGCGTCGGGAACATGTTCGCTCGTCTCGCCAAACAGGGCAAGTTCGAAATCGTGAATGATCCCCGCCCCGTTCGTTGCGACCAGGCTGAGCACCTTGCGCTTGGCAAGTTCGATCACGATCGGCCCCAGGCCATTCTTAATAAGATGCGCACCGGTAAACAAGATGACCGCACGCCCATTGCGAGACGCCTCGACGATCGAACTCGCCAAATCTTTGATGCTGCCTGCCTGCTGGCCGACATCGTATGTTCTTTCCGGAATTCGTTCGGGAACAATCAAATCAGACAACGTAACCTTGTTCGTCCGATTTCGCACGGGATACGTCTTGATCAGGTTTGGATCAAAAACCTCGTATCTGCCTGCATAATCCATTGCTCGGACCTCGTCTCACAAAGGACAAGAGTGTAGTGCTCTTGGGCGTAGAACTCACTAAAGTGTAACGCGTGGGTACGTCGGTGGCAACAAAGGTCTCGCCTGCGATGGCGCAATAAGAACGGCCTGACCGACTCTGCCGATCAGGCCGTATCTTTCCCGCCATTTGCCTCTCGTGCCCGCTGGCATCCGTGCCAACTTGTATCTCATGCCTGGCCATCCTTGGCCGGCCGGCTCCTGGCGCTACGGTAAGTTTATTTTTATATGGTTTTCAAAATCAGTTCACCGCGATCGGTCCGGCCACCAGCCGGCGTCGTCGTTTGGGAGCAAGTGGGTCACGCGGTATGTGCATCAACTGCGGGGCCTGCATCGCCGTCTTGGCGACGCTCACCGGACTCGGTGCGTAGAGATCAGCATGGACCTCCTGCCAGAGACCGTCCACTCGATCAAATATACCGCCCGTAACCATGACATTCATCATTGGAGAAGCACCGATATCGCGGATCCGCTCGACCATTTCCCGAAGCCGGGGTATTCCGGAGGGGCTGCTGCCATAAACAACCAGTAGTTCGGGACGCAGCTGGCCGATCAGTTCGATCAGGTCGTCCTCGGCTACCCCGCCGCCCAGGAAGAGGCTGCTCCAGCCATTGGCCTCAAGCATGTCGGCACAGACCTGTCCGCCAAGCTCTTCAGCTTCGGCTTCCGCACAGATCACGATAGCGGTCTTGCCGTTCCGAGCAGTCGGCACGAGTTGGGCCTGGACTTGGTCGGTGATGAACCGATTAATCCGGGAAGCCATGTGTTCGATCAGGCCGGAAATCCGATCCTCTCGATGAAGCTCTTGGATTTGCACCATGGCTGGAACCAATAGGTGCCTGTAAATGTCTTCAGCCTTTGCGCCCGTTGTGATCGCCTTGCGGGCGATTTCGCGGGCTTCGCTGCGGTTCCCGCTCATCAATGCATCCATGTATCTGGGCAACATAGCATCAAATGTCATCATTCCTATTCCCTCAATTAAGTGTTACAGGTGGTAGTATAGGTAACATAGGTAACATGGCTAGGATATCGTCCGGGGTGATCAAAAAGCTTTAACTATTTTATCGATATCCCCTACCTTGCCGCCGATCTGCTTCTGCTGAACACGGTTATATAGATGGAAGTGCTTATAATGGAATAAGTTATACATTATATCTGCGGTGAAGACCGCCATAAGTGAATAGTAATAGCGAGTGCAAGAAATGTGCGAGCTGAGAGGAATCGACTGGACACGGATGGCAAATCGTGCTTGATACAGATCAAGTAAGTGGGCTGCTGACCTTTATGAAGGCGAGATTTGAGGGGTGCAACGTCAGAAGATATGAGTGCCCGGTCTTTTGGTTGTGCCTGGTTGCCGGGTTGTTGCGGGGCAGTCGCATCGGTCCGAGCTTCCGGGCCGGGAGAATTGCTTGCATTTGAAAGACACCGCGATTAGTGTTCCAGGAGGCACTGGTGATGGCATATGCAGATGACTTTGGATGATCGGATACGAAACAGCGAAACATAGTGACCCGTTGAGTGTCGTTTTTTTCGGCACCGGTACCTTGGGGGTGGCGACATTTGGCGCCCTGATTCTCAAACGCATGCCTGTCAGACTCGTGGTTACGGCGCCAGATCGACCAGCGGGCAGGGGCCTGAAGCTCAAGGCTTCCGCTATCAAGGAAGCGGCTTCACAGTTTGATATCCCGGTCATTCAGCCGACAGACGTGAATGATCCCTATACCGTTGCCCAGATCAGTGATGCCAAGTGCCGCCTGGGGCTGATCATCGCCTATGGACAGAAAATCGGGGCGAACCTGATCAAGGCATTTCCGAAGGGTATTATCAATCTGCATGCGTCGCTTCTGCCGAAATACCGCGGGGCCGCTCCAATCAATTGGGCGATCATCAACGGCGAGCGTGAAACAGGTCTCACCGTCATGCGGATCGACGAAAACATTGACACCGGTGTGATGCTTGCCCAACGGCGGGTGAAGATCGACCCGCTGGAACGGGCCGATGAGCTTCATGACCGACTGGCCAAGCTTGGTCCGGAGCTCGTGCTCGACGTGATTGACAAGATTCAGACCGGCACATCCGTTGCAATTCCGCAGAATGCCGCCGAGGCGACGCGGGCGCCCAAGCTGAAAAAGACGCAGAGCGGGACCGATTGGCGCCTTGAGAGTGAAACTCTCGCCAACGCCATTCGCGGTCTTTGGCCTTGGCCGGCGGTAAAGAGTTGGTATCAGCCGGGCCGGGGTCCAGCCGTGCTGGTCAGTCTTGCCAGGGCCAGAGGAGCAAAATCACCACCGGCGGCAGAGCCCGGCACAATCTTGCCTGATTTTACCATTGCGTGCGGTTCGGGCCGATTGGAGCTTCTCGAAGTCCAGCCGGCCGGGGGGCGATTGATGAGCTGGCAGCAGTTTATCAACGGGCGACACGTCCAGCCGGGGGAGAGTTTCAGGAATTATGAAGTTGCCGAACAATAAAGACTACCCGATGAAACGACGCAACACGTCCGATCGAGATCAATCACGTCCGGAGCAGCCCCAGAAAGATCGAAAGCAGACGCTGGGACAGCTCCGTAAGAACATCCTCAGAGAGCCCGGCATATCGGCAAGATATCTTGTCCTCGAATCGCTGCAGGACTCTACGCTCAAGGCACTGCCGACCGATCGTATCTGGCCTCTTGCCGATCGATACGACATCGACGAACGTGAGCGCCCTTTAGCCTATGAAATTCTGGCCGGGTCGATCAAGCGCAGGGCGTCACTGGACCTGTTGATCGAGCGAATAGGGGGTAGGCGATGCCGATTGATTGAACCTCGTTTGCTGAATATTTTGCGAATTGGGACCTATCAATTGATCTTTATGAAACAGGTGCCTGCCTTTGCGGCAGTAGATCTCAGTTGCAAGCTGGCTTTGCTTTTCGGAGGCCGACGGCAGGTAAACTTTGCCAACGCGGTGCTGCGAACTATCGAGCGGACGATCGAGGACAAGGACGCCAAACTCAGTGTGGAAAATGAGAGCCAGGTGTTGCCAAAAACAAGCAGCGTCGGCGTGCAGTTTAAGCGACGTATCCTGCCCGGCCGCGATGAGCCCGTTTCGTTCTTGTCCCGCGCGTATTCCTATCCGGAATGGCTGGTCAAGCGATGGCTGGAGAGATTCGGATTTGACCGAATCAGGGAGTTGCTGGCGGCGGGGAATGGTCGACCGGCGATCATCTGTCGCCCAAACATGCTGAAGTTCCGCGAATTGTGCGGGATAAACACTCTCGTCGATGCGGGCGAAAGGCTGGCCGATCGCATGGCGGCTGAAGGGTGTCGCGCGGTCAGGCTGGGCGAATTTGGCGCCGTCGAAATCTCGGACGGCCCGGCGATTACCACATTGCCTTCGTTTCAAGCAGGGCTATTCCAGCTTCAAAACGTCACCTCGCAGCGAATCGTTCATGCGGTGGGTGTAAAAGAGGGGCAGAAGATCTTGGATCTGTGCGCCGGATTGGGTACCAAGACGACACAAATAGCGGAACTCACATTCGACCGGGCGAAGGTCTGTGCCACGGATCGCAGCGAGGCCAAACTCGAGAAGCTCAGAACAAATGCCGAGCGGTTGGGCATCGCCGGGATTGAAATACTCCCACTGGCGACCATTTCATCCGGACAGTATGACGGCGCTTTTAATGTGGTCTTGGCCGACGTTCCATGCAGCAATACCGGGGTACTTGATTCGCGTCCGGAGGTTCGCTGGCGATTGAAGCAGACCGATCTTGCGATCTTCGCCCGCGGCGCCCTTGAACTCTTGGCCCTGGCGTCGAGACTGACCGCTTCGGCGGGGCGGATCGGCTACAGTACCTGCTCGATCGACCGCGATGAAAATGAAAAGGTGGTGCAAGAGTTTCTGGCCAGGGTGTCTGGGTGGCGGTTGATCGATGAGCACATCGAATACCCGTCAGCCGATCCGGAGAGCGGCAAAACACGTCGCCAGGGGGGCTACTGGGCGGTAATCGAGCGTGCCGGGTGATCGTGTCCGCAAGCAGTTTATCCTTTACGAACGCCTCGGCATTCATAGAATAAAAGCCATACCCGTCTCCGATGCAGTTTGACAGGAGGTCCAGCGAATGAAACGATCCCGGATAGTGGTCGCCGTCTTCACCGGCATCTGTGTTTTGGCTTCGACGGTCGTCGGGCAGGAAAGTCCAACGTCTTTGCCGACCCAGGCGAAAGAACTGCTGAACATTGTCGAACCGACACAGGGCAGGCCGGTGATCGTCCGTCCGGAAGACAATTTCTATTTCATGTATTGGACCGACAATCCTGAGATCCAGAAGATCGATGTTTCCCTGGTGAATTGCCTCAGCGACCATGAACGTGTCGCCTTGTTGCCGGCGGTCAGACCCTATCAGATACAAAAGACCTATTGGGCAATGCTGCTCAAGGTGCCTGCCCAGGCTCAAAACGGCGTCTATGATCTGTTCATCAACCTCGGCGAGTATTACCAGCGAGTGCCCCGTGCCGTTCGCATTCTATCCTCACCCAGAAAGGCTTTCCGGTTTGTGCATCTTTCAAATATGAACATTGGTGAGCCGACGGCTCCGGATTTTGATTCCCGTCTTGTCGATGAGATCAACCTGCTTAACCCCGAGTTTGTCATTGCCACAGGCGACTTTGTCGAAAGTGCCGGCGCCGACCAGACCGAAGAGAGCTGGAGTCGTATCAGAGACTTTTTCGGTCAACTGGCGGTTCCAACATATCTTGTCTGCGGTGATTTGGAAGACCCGGCGGTGTTCCAGCGTCGGGTCGATGCTCGACCGGTAGGGAGTTTCGATTATGGCAGCTACCATTTTGTGCTGATGATGGACACCCAGAGGCATCCGATTAATCAGCACCGCACCAATATCGAAGCGATTTTACAGAATCTGAAAGAATCGCCAAGTAACTCATTGTGTTGTCTGGTCGGGCGGAGTGAGGATTTGTCGATACTCGACGGCCTGAAATCGATGGATATCGATCCGGCCGAGGCATTTTCGAAGTACCGAATACGAATGATGATTTGTGGCGGCAGCACGGACTGGGATTATCTTGAACACGCCGAAAAACTTAATTCGGCCAAGCTGGCGGGCGTCGACTACATCCGCACCGGCCAGTCAAGTACATCGACCAAGAACGGCGGAACGGGACTAAGTCATTATCGTGTGTTTGATGTGGACGGTTCAAATGTGAACTACGTGTATTCCGACGAATCCTCATCTCGTCGACTGCAGCATTCGATTACCGTCGGCCGGCTTGGATTGTTTGCACGAGGTCCGAACGACGGCAGTCAAACAACCGAACGCATCTCGGTGTTGAATGCGTTGAATCAATCATTTTCAGATTGCCGGGTGATTTTCAAATTGAAGGGAACCGACCCGTCGGCGGTGCGGGTCTTCAACGGCAGGCTGGAACAGGTGCTGACCGGCCAGAGCGGCTTGATTGTCTTGGCCAGTGTAAATCTGCCGGAAAAATCGACGGTGCAGGTGCTGGCTACAACCGACAGTGCGCAGCAGAAAAAATATGAAAAACTGCCGGTTGAATTCAGCCTGTCAGCCCCAAAGCCGCTGTCCTTCCAGTCGCTGCGAAGTGAACAGGGTTTGACCTATCTCCAGGGCGCATCTACGCTCGAGTTGTCGGTGAAGAA
>Ga0315281_10003999_pt1 | contig 21505 bp, 23 predicted proteins | sample YL17G07_0_MG_FD_204540 | JGI IMG/M metagenome (GOLD analysis project Ga0315281, IMG submission 204540) | Sediment microbial communities from Yellowstone Lake, YNP, Wyoming, USA - YL17G07_0 | ecosystem: Environmental > Aquatic > Freshwater > Lake > Sediment | place: USA: Wyoming | collected...
GATCGACATTGCCGCGCACATGGCCGGCGTCGCGATCGAACAGCACCGGGCGGAGGAGACCGCTCGCGGCCGCGCCGAGGAGCTGGAGCGGCTCTACGAGCGGCTGATCGGCGTCAACGCCGACCTCGAAGACTCGAAGCTGCAACTCGAAGAGAAGTCCGCATTGCTCGCGCGCGCCCTGGACCAGGAACGCGCGCGCAGCCGCCGCGATCAGCTCACCGGCGTGCTCAACCATGCGGCTATCGCCGAGGAGATGCGCGAAGCGATCGCCGCCGCCGGGAAGGGCTACGTCGCGATCGCCATGCTCGACGTCGACGGCCTGAAGGCCGCCAACGACACCTACGGCCACCCGGTCGGCGATGCGGTGCTCGTCAACGTCGCGCAGAAGCTCAACCGCCACGGCGCCGTCGTCGGCCGCTACGGCGGCGACGAATTCATGGTCGTCCTTCCCGGCGCCGACCGCGACGCCGCCGAGCGCTACCGCGACGAAGTGCTGCGAGCGCTCGCCGAGTCCGACCTGAGCGACCCGCAGAGCGGCGCCCCCATTCCCGTCGTCGCCAGCATCGGGCTGGCGATCTATCCGGAGGAGGCCGAGGCCGTCGGCGACCTCATCCGCCTGTCCGACAGCGCCATGTACGCCTCGCGCCGCCAGCGCGGCACCGGCGACGCCGCGCTGACGCGCACCCTCGGCGGCGATCGCGCCGCCAAGATGGTGGGCGAGATCGTGCCGTTGCTGACGTCGCCCGGCGATCTCAGCAACAAGATGCGGCTGGTGGCGCACCGGCTCTCCGTGGGCGCCGGCTACGACGGCGTGAACTTCCTGCTCGCCGATGCGGCGAACGCCGGGCTCGCGAGCAGCGCCTTCGCGCGCGCGCCCGAGGCCGACATCGAAGTATGGAACCGCCGCGCCAGCCGCGGCATACCACGCCGTCTCTCGGAGGTGCTGCTCCGCACGCGCCGCCCCCTCATCGTCGATGACCTGGAAGTGGACGCACTGTTGAAGGACACGCAACGGAAGATGCTGCTGTCCATCGGCCTGCGGTCGGTCCTGATCGCGCCCATGATCTGGGAGGACGAGCTCATCGGCCTGCTCTCCATCGGCAGCAAGCGCACCAGCGGCTTCAGCATCCGCGACGCCGAGTTCGTCATGGCCGTCGCCACGCAGGTCACCGCCATCGTCCGCATGGACACGCTGCTCGGCGAGCTGCAGTCCTCGTCGGCGCGCCTGAGGCGCGCCCACACCGAGACCGTCCTCATGCTGGCCGGCGCCGCCGAGGCGCACGACCACACGACCGGACGCCACCTCCAGCGCGTGCGCAGCCTCGCGGAGTCGCTCGCGGGTGAGCTGGGATACGACGAGGCCGCCGTGCAGGATCTCGGCCTGGCCGCCGTGCTGCACGACATCGGCAAGATCCGCGTGCCCGACATGGTCCTGGGCAGCAGCGCCGGTCTCGCCGAGAGCGAGTGGGTGCTCATGAAGCACCACACCGTCTGGGGCAGCGAGTTCCTCTCCGGCCAGCAGGGGTTCGAGCTGGCGGCGCAGGTCGCACGCTCGCACCACGAGCGTTGGGACGGCGAGGGCTACCCGGAGGGGCTGCGCGGCGACGACATCCCGGAGGCGGCGCAGATCACCGCCGTTGCCGACGCCTTCGACGCCATGACGAATGACCGGCCGTACCGGCTCGGCCGCCCCACGCCCGACGCGGTTGCCGAGATCGTGCGCTGCTCCGGCGCCCAGTTCTCGCCGCGCGTGGTCGACGCGCTGGTCCGGCTGCACGAACGCGGCGAGATAGAGTACGCCCCCGACGACCCTCTGGAGTCGCACCAGGCCGCGTAAGCGGAACGCGCGGTGGATGCCGGTGTTCTGGCGCAGGGCCGGGATTGTGGCTGGCGGAGGGGGAGGGATTCGAACCCTCGATCCCGGTTTCCCGGGATAAGCGCTTAGCAGGCGCCCGCACTAGGCCACTATGCGACCCCTCCTCGCCGAGCGCGCGCCATTCTACCATGCGCGCCGAGCGGCATCGGCCCCGCGCAACCCCCTATACTCGTGCGGACCATGCGCATTCTCGACCTGCTCTTCCGCCGCCGCGATCCCGCCGCGCCCCGCCGCCTGCCGTCACCCGACGAGCTGGTGCTGCTTACTGCAGCTGACAACGAGCCGATGGCCGAGTTCTACCGCGGCATCCTCGCCGACCAGGGCATCCGGGCCATGCTCAAGCGCACCGACCCGCTCACCGTGAACTACGGCTTCTCTGGCCTGCCTGGTTCGAGCGAGCTGTGGGTGCTGCGCAAGGACTTCGCCCGCGCCCGCGCAGTGCTCGACCTGTCGCCGGCTGATCCCTGATCGGCGCCGGCGCGATCGCGTAGGGGCGCCGTGGTCCCGGCCCCCGACGAACGCGCCGTCCGCACGGCGGAAGCGCGCGATGCGCGGCAGCCGCTCCCTCACGCACAGCCGCTGTTTCGCCCACTCCCGCCTCGCAATTCCCTCTCGATCCCCCGGTTCCTTAGGGTTTTAGGGGTTTTCCCCTACGGTTTCTAAGGGTAATCCCTCATGGGAACCCTCCCGGCCCGGCGGCATAATCGCCGCATTGGAAGCAGGGAGGCTACGGGCAATGGTCGCGCAAACGTGTGTACACCACTGGGTACTGTCCGTTCCGGAGGACGAGATCGTCCGGGGCCGCTGCAAGCGCTGCGGCGCGACGCGGGACTACCCCGCCAGCGTCGAAGGCGTCAGCCGCCAGGGTGTCTACGACGAGGCGGCATCGCTGAACCGAACGGTCTCGCTGCTGCCCGATCTGGGCGGCAACAGTCCGTTGCCGGGCAAGGAGAACGTGTGGTAGCGTAGCTCCCGATAGGGGAAACACCTAAGGGTGTCCCTTATAAGGAGCAGTCAGGGATGGACCAGGCAGAGAGGGCCGCCCGCATCAGGGGCGGGCACGCCAGTTGGAGGGAACCAGAGAGATGACGAACGGAATGGCCCCGCGGCAGCACGCAAGCCGTATCAAGGTACTCATCGTCGACGACCACGCCGTGCTGCGCCAGGCGCTGCGGATGCTGCTGGAGAACCAGCCGGAAGTCGAAGTCGTGGGCGACGCCAGCAACGGCCGCGAGGCCCTGGAGTCCTGCGAGAAGCTGCACCCGGACGTGGTGCTGATGGACATGGTGATGCCGGGCCTCAACGGCCTCGAGGCCACGCGCCAGATCCGCCGCCGCGTCCCGAAGTCCAAGGTCCTCATCCTCACCGGCTACATGGAGGACGAGCAGATCCTGGCGGCGCTCCGCGCCGGCGCCAGCGGCTACGTCGTGAAGAAGTCGGACGTGCAGGAGCTGCTGCTCGGCATCCAGACCGTCCACCGCGGCAACACCTACTTCAGCTCCGCCATCAGCGAGGGCGACGCCGTCCAGGACTACCTGTGGCAGGCGAAGAAGCCGGAGTCCAAGACGGGCTACGACCTGCTCACCAGCCGCGAGCGCGAGGTGCTGCAGCTCATCGCCGAGGGCTACTCGAACCAGCGCATCGCCGGCGAGCTGTTCATCAGCGTCAAGACCGTCGAGGCCCACAAGGCCCACATCATGTCCAAGCTGCACGCGCAGAACCGCACCGACCTCATCCGCTACGCGATTCGCAAGGGCATCGTCGGGCTGGACAGCGGGCCGGAGCTGGGCGGCGGCGGCAGCGACGAGCAGGCGGTCGGCTAGGATGGCTGGCGCCCACATATCCAGAGAGAAGCGCCCGATGAAGGATCTACGGACGTCGATCAGTGAGATCGCGCACGCCCGGCCGGACCAGCTGCGCGACGGCTACCTCAGCCGTCTGCGCCGGCTGCTCCGCCTGCGGCGCGACCACTTCGAAGAGCTCAACGAGCAGGGGCTGCGCCTGCTGGACCGGTCGATCTTCGCCGCCTACTGCGACTGCATCGACATCGGCCAGGGCGACGCCGCCAAGGATGTGCTGAAGGACGTGCGGCTCACGCTGTCACTGTCCGGGGCAAAGCGGTAGGGACACCAGGCGCGGTTGCCGGCCCCGGCGAGGGGGCGCGCGGGCAGGGACGCCCGCGCAACAACCGGGAAGGCCGGGCATGCACACCATCCTCATCGTCGATGACGAGCCCGTGGTGCGGGCGCTGCTGACAGCGGCGCTCGAATCCGCGGGCTCGCGCCTTGTCGAGGCCGCCGACGGTAGCGAGGCGCTGGAAGCGGCCTGGCGCGAGCGGCCCGACATGGTGCTGCTCGATGTGGGGCTGCCGAAGCTCAACGGCCTCGACGTCTGCGCCGCCCTCAAGACGAACCCGCAGCCGCCGCTCGTGCTGCTGATGACCGGGAACGCCGACGCCATCGACCCCGACGCATGCGGCGCCGACGGCATCATCGCGAAGCCGTTCCTGCCGCTCGACGTCCTGCTGCGCGTGCAGACGGAGCTGGCGTCCGCCGCCGCGTAGGCCGGCGCACAAGAGACAACAGACAACCGAGGGCCCTTCGTCGTAGCACCCGTAGGAGCTTCAGCTCCGGCCGTCGCCGCGACGCGCGGAGGTGCTGCCGCGTAGGTAGATGCGCTACGTCTGCATGCCGGACGCCAGCAACACGCCGTTGTGGATCAGGAAGCTCCGCACCGTGTTGCCCCACTTGGCCTTGCGGATGCGCGAGCCCTCGACCTGCGCCTGCCATTCGTCGATCAACTTCGAGTAGCGCTCGCGCCCCTTCAGGCGGATGCGCCGCTCGCCGTCCTTGATCATCGTCGTCTCCTTGATGATCTGGTCGGGGTCGCGGTTGGCATGGACGCAGAACGCCTCCATGATCGGCAGGCGCTCCGGGTCGTCGGTCACGGGGTCGCCGCCCCAGTGCTGGCGCAGCCCGTCCAGCCACGTCCGCACCGACGCGTACTCCTGCAGCGCGCGCAGCTCTACCGGCGCTTCCGGCGTTGGCGTCTCTTGTTCGCTCACGGGCACCCTGCAATCAGCTTGTGAACTGTCGACCAACTGGGAACTGTCAACTGTGAACTGCGCCCGCCCTACATCGGCAGGCCGTACTTCTCGGCCAGCTTCTTGATCTCTTCGATGCGCTTCGGGTCGTGCGGCTTCGCCGGCTCCTGGAACATCTTCGCCCGCGTCAGCTCGTCGATCACCGCGCTGTCGCGCAGGAACGGCTTGCCGTACTCGCCTTCGAAGTACAGATCCTCGAACGGCGGGCGAGGCCGCTGGCCGCCGCCGTCCCACGACTCCGACGGGTAGCCGACGAGGATCGTCGACAACGGGATCCAGTCCGCGGGCACCTTGAACACTTCCTTCAGCGTGGCGCCGTTTAGCGTCACCAGTCCGACGCCCAGCCCCTCGTCGACGCCGGTCAGCAGCGCCTGGCACACGGCGATGCCCACGTCGAACGTCGACGCGACAGCGTAGGCGGGGCTCTCGGTCAGCGGCTTCAGGATCTGCGGGTAGACGAACTCGTCCACGAACTTGTGGCTCCAGCCGTGCGTCGGCGCCAGCGCGCCCACGTCCACCAGCTGCTTCAGCGGCCGGCCCTCGTTCCGCTGGACCGTGCCGAGGTCGTTGAACCAGTGGATGTGCACCGGCGCCAGGTCCACGTTCAGGCCCGCGACCGGCGTCTTCAGCCGCGTCAGCTGATCCGCCGTCAGGTCGTCGCGGAAGCTCACGACGGCGCGCGCCCACTGCGCGTTCACCGCGCACGAGGCCAGCCGTGCCGCCTCCAGCATCTTCTGGATCTTCTCGTGCTCCACCGGGCGGTCCGGGTCGAAGAATCGGATGGAACGCCGCCGGCCGATGACTTCCTTGAACTCCATGTGGGCCTCCAGTGCGCAAGCTGAGAAATGTGCCCGAATTGTGCGTCCGCCCGCCGCTACGCGCCAGAACCGAATGGACTGTCAGTAGCCCCTTGCGAAACTCGCCAGGCTCAAATCAACTGGGCTTGAGCAGTGTAGGGCGCGTACCAGAGGCCGATTACGATCCACGCGTTGGGGTTAGCTCGCAACGTACCGACGTAGAAGTGCGTGTCGTACTTTTCAATCATCTCTCGTTCGTAGCGATTCCTGAACGCCGCCTCCCATGACGCGCCATAGCTCTCGGACCAGTTACGCCACGACTGCATCATCTCCCAATCGGTGCAACTCATTTCGTGGCCGGCACACCCGTCGGCCGCGCACTTGTAGTGGTAGACGAACTTGAAAGGAATCTTCTCAAGCTCCTTGCTCGGCGTCGTTGCGAACAGAGGGAACTGTCGGAGAGCGGCCAGTTGGTCGGGCGTCCACTCGGCGCTCACCGGGATGATCTCTAAGCGCTCAATGGTCGGTTTGATGAACCCAAGCGTCGGGCTGCCCGTGAGATCGCGCTGCGCCTGGAGCCCGCACATCGACGGTGCCTTGAGCGGAAATACACGAGACCTCTTGGCCGCCCATGCGTCTTGATTGCCGAGTGGCGCGGACTCAATCCTTAGCGTATCCAGATTGGGCCGATAACTCTCGACCCGAGGGTCTGAGGCCTTCCGAGCGGACAAGCTAACCCACTGGTACTTCGTGAAGCGCTGATCCTCCGGCATATGGCGGTACGGGATTGGATAGAGCCTGATCCATTGGCCCTCCGACGTTATTCCCGCCGTACAAGAAACCTCAATGCTCTGTCGCGAAGGCGCAGGATACGTTCTGACGGTGATCAGGACCCGCTTCGCTTCCCAGTCGTTCATAGGTCGAAGAACTTGAGCCCTTGCCTGCCCCAGGCAAGCGCCAGCCTGTGACGATGACAAGCTGTCGGATCGATCTCCGTGCACATCAAGGCGATCGGATGGGCGGCCGAATTGAAGAACCAATGGAGGTTGCGCGACGCGACGGTCGGGACGACGTGCTCGTCGTACCACTCCCAGATCGCCTCTCGGCCGGAATCATGCACGGCCTTCGACCGTATGTCCCGTGGAACCCCAAGGTCGGGGCAATGAAGGTATTCGATACCGCTCTCGGCCAAGTGCCGCTCTAGGTTTCTCTTGCTGAAGTCCGGCTTGTACATGCTCACGGGGGTGTGTCGGATGTCGATCAAAGTCACGATGCTCGCCGCCTCGAGTGCGGCAATGAAGGATCTGATGTCGCGCCCCGAATACCCGACCGTGTAGAAGTCCGCCTCATCGACCGAAAGCGACGCGTTCCAAGCATCGCGGTTCGCCATCTGCACTTTGGGTGAATCGGTCGGCAGCTTGAGTTGAACATGTGGCGGCAAGGGCAGCCTCCTGTGAGCCTCACTTCAACCGCCAGTGTAAAACACCATCCTCTCGCGTGCGCTCTAAGCGAACCTCCATTTCTAGCCGTCTGACCCACTTATTGTTCGGGAACGCCTGAGGCAATTTTGCCTCCGTCCGGATCTCGGTCCACGTCAAGCCCGAAGGTGTCTTCTGAAGCACTTCCACGATGCGATCTCGGAAGTCTTCGTAGGAAGTCGCGGAGACGGCCTTCTTTGGCGGTGAGTTCCAGTTGGGGCTCTTACAGCTCGGGCAGACCCGGGGCTCCTGATCCGTCTCGCCGCGCGGAATCCACTCGTGTCCGCAGCGCTCACATCGGAACCCCATCACGGTGATGGGCACTCTCGCCATATCCGCCCCTCTATTATCAACAAATCACACCGTACATGAGTTGGCACCGCGCCTCCATGGCCTCAGTAGGTCAGCGCGGTCCATGAATCCTGGTGCGGCCTGGGTTCCACCTGCTGCCCTGTGCTGGGCGCCGGGCCCCGGGTGCCCACCGCCGCTTGGAGATCGCCCCCGCCCCGTGCTACGTTCCGCCTCGACGAAACAGAAGGTTCAGCCCGCAGGCTCCGGGTCCCGGGTCCCGCCCAGAAAAGGCAAAATTACAAAACAGGTACACGCGCAGATTCGAATCGCACGACATAACGCAAATGACGGTACGAAAAGCGCCCCAAAACGCCCCCGGAAGGAGGCTCCGACGTTCCAGGTTCTGGGTTCTGCGCACCGATTGTGCGACAGTGCCCCTCTAGGTTCCAGGTTCTAAGTTCTGGGTTCTCGGAGCATCGCTATGGACTTCCAGCAGATCACCTACGACAAGGCCGACGGCGTCGCCACGATCACACTGAACCGGCCCGAGCGCATGAACGCCTTCACCGACGTCATGCTGCGCGAGTGGGCCGCCGCGCTCGAGGACGCCCGCATCGACCGCGCCATCCGCGCTGTCATCCTGACCGGCAACGGCCGCGGCTTCTGCGCCGGCGCGGACCTGCGCGGCGGCTCCGGCGTATCGGAGACGGCGCAGGCCGAGACGCCGCCCACGGCGGCCGACCGGCGCAACTGGCTGCGCGACGGCGTGCACAACGTGCCGCGCGCGGTGCAACTGCTCGACAAGCCGTATATCGCGGCGGTCAACGGCGCGGCCGTCGGGGCGGGCATGGACATGGCGTCGATGGCCGACATCCGCATCGCCTCGGAGGCCGCGAAGTTCGCGATGTCCTACGTGAAGGTCGGCCTGGTCCCGGGCGACGGCGGTTGCTACTTCCTGCCGCGCATCGTCGGCATCGCGAAGGCGCTGGAGATGATCTGGACCGGCGACTTCATCGACGCGGCGGAGGCGTTGCGCCTCGGCTACGTGTCGAAGGTCGTGCCCGCCGACGACCTGCTCGCTACGGCGACCGCGCTCGCCCGCCGCCTGGCCGAAGGCCCCGCCGTCGCGATGCAGCTCGCCAAGCGGCTGGTGTACCGCGGCCTGGACGCGTCCTGGCACGAGGCGTTCGAAGAGGCCGGCCAGGCGATGGCGATCGCGCAGACGACCGAGGATGCTCGCGAAGGCCCGCGCGCCTTCGTCGAGAACCGCCAGCCGCAGTTCAAGGGGCGGTAGTGGTCCGCCGCAACCTACGGATACGCCAGCAGCTTCGCGCCGAATTGCGGGTCCGGCCCGACTTCTGCCATCGTCTTCGCCACGGCTTCGGCCGCCGGCAGTCGGTCGGTCACGAGATGCCGCACGAGCGCTTCGGCAGCCTTGTCGGTGTGCGCTGCCGTCACCTCGGCATCCCAGCTGATGAACGTTGCCGCGCCCTTGTCCCGGAACGCGCTAGCCATCGTGTCGGTGCTCAGGCCCGCGCAGCCCATCAGCACGATCGTCGAGCCGGCGAACCGGCCCGCGGCCGCGACGCGCAAGAAGTCCGGGTCGATCGAGAAGTAGCGTGTGCCCTGCGGGTCCGTGGGGTAGTACGCCTTGGCGAGCTGGTTCGCGCGCTGCTCGTCGGTGTAGCTGCTGGTGCTGTAGACCTCGTTCGTGAACAGCGCCACCAGGTGCGACTTGGTGACGGCGCCGGTCGCCGTATCCACGCTCGTGCGGTCGCTCGTCGAATGGCTGCGGAGGATCACCAGGTCATAGTGCTTCGTCGGCAGCGTCCGGTAGAACTCCACCGTCACCTGTTCCGGCGGGACGTAGTCCACCACGTACCCGGCGCTCTTGAGCGTGTCGATGGTGCCGCTGATGAACGCCGGATTCTTGTCCGTCTGCGCGAGCTGGTCGACGACGACCGCGCGGAGCGTGCGGGGCGCCGCGTCGCCGCGGGTGGCGTACCAGAGCGCGCCGCCGGCCGCGGCCAGCAGCACGAGCGCCGCTGCCGCGCCGATCAGCAGCGTCCGCCGCCGCGGCGCTGCGCCGCGTTTCGCGGCCTGCTGCTTGGCACCCCTGCCCGTGCCCATCGTCCTCCTACCGCCGCCGCATCGCTGCTTGCCTGCCGGGATTCTACCGCGACGCGCTGATCCTCCGGCGCGCGCCCGCTATACTGCCACCAGATATGAACTTCGCCGTACTCGTCTTTCCCGGCACCTGGTCTGAGCGCGACTGGCAGTACGTGCTCGTGCACGAGCTTGGCCAGCGCGCCGACCTGGTCTGGCACCGCGACTCGAATCTCGACGCGTACGACGCCGTAGTCATCCCCGGCGGCTTCTCTTACGGCGACCACCTGCGCACCGGCGCCATCGCCCGCTTCTCGCCGGTGATGGAGTCCGTCGTGCGTCACGCCGACCGCGGCAAGCCCGTCATCGGTAGCTGCAACGGCTTCCAGATCCTCTGCGAGTCGCACCTGCTGCCCGGCGCGCTGATGCGCAACGATAGCCTCGAGTTCCGCTGTATTCCCACGTACCTTCGCGTCGAGAACGCGGACACGATCTTCACGCGCGCGGGCCGCCGCGGGCAGGTCCTGATGATGCCGATCGCGCACGGCGAGGGGAACTACTACGCGGATGCTGAGACGATCGAGCGGCTGGAATCCGAGCGCCGTGTGATCTTCCGCTACGTGACGCCGGACGGCGAGGCGACGCCGGAGGCGAACCCCAACGGGTCACTGCACAGCATCGCGGGTATCATCAACGAGCGCGGCAACGTGCTGGGGATGATGCCCCACCCGGAGCGCAGCGGCGAAGCGCGGATGGGCGGCACCGACGGCCTCGTCATCTGCCGTTCGATGATCGAGTCGGCCGTCGCGATCACCGCCTGACGGGTTCTCAGGTCACGAGGTAGGCGCGATAGGCGACGCTGTTGGGGGCGAACCGGCCGCTGGCGATCGCCACGCGGCCGTTCAGCCACGCGTACCGCTCGTCGCCCGTCTCGAAGCGCGGCGCCGTGCGGAAGTGGTACTCCGCCGGATCCACCTCCTCGCCCGCGAATACGCGCGTCACGACGTCCGGTGCGGCGTCGAGCACGCCGTGGTAGGTCATCAGGATCAGCGCATCGTCGCCGGTGCGCAGCGTCGCGCGCACGTCCAGTTCGCCGATGCCGTCGGCGCGCTGGAGAAACCAGTCGCCGCCGCCCGGCAGCACCGTGCCGTTCAGCCGTGGCCCCGCGAACGTGCCGCTTGTGACGATGTACACCGCGCGCCCGCCCAGCGGCGTCGCGCCGAGTTGCTGGGGCGGCTCCAGCTGGATCTCCGCCTCAAACAGGAACTCCAGCCCCGGCTCCGCGAATCGCTGTCCCATGCCCCATCATACGCTGCTCGCCGCCCGTGAGCGCGCCCTCAGGGTCGCCGCCCGTTCGAATCGGGGAAGCCCTACTCACGTCTTTCCGGGTTTTCGCCCACTATCGCTGTGGACCACCGGACGCATGCGGCCGGCGGTCCACTGTCGCATCGCAGCAGGGAGGCGCTTCGTGGCCGCGGGGCAGGTACCGGAGATTCCACAGGGCACGGTGACACCGATCGCGATGATGCGGTCGGTCGACGGTAACATCGTCGCGTTTCCGCACGTCCCGCCGGTCGCGGAGCGGCGTACGCGGCACACGCCCGGCCTCTACGAACGCCGCCTCAAACGCGCCGCCGACCTGGTGCTGGGCGCCCTGCTCTTCGCGGCGCTCATACCGCTGATCGCGGCGATCTCGCTCGTCGTTGCCACCTCCGGGCGGCCCGTGTTCTACGGGTCCGAGCGCATCGGCAAGGACGGCCGCCGCTTCTTCATGTGGAAGTTCCGCACGATGGTCGCCGACGCCGACGCCCAGTACGAGCGCTGGAAGGAGACCCACCCGCATCTCGCCACGGCGCTTTCGATGGAGTGGAAGCTCGACAGGGACCCGCGCGTGACGGCCATCGGCCGCATCCTGCGCAAGACGAGCCTGGACGAACTGCCGCAGTTCTGGAACGTTCTCTGCGGCGAGATGAGCATCGTCGGCCCGCGGCCCTACCTCCCGCGTGAGACGCTGGACCCGGAGCTGGCGCAGCAGATTCACGCCGTGAAGCCCGGCCTCACGGGCCCGTTCCAGATTCGCGGGCGCAAGGGGCTGTCGCCGCGCCAGCGCATGGAACTCGAGGCCTCGTACGCGCCGCGCGTCTCGCTGCTGCACGACATCGGCTACATGCTGCGGACGGTGCAGCCGCTGCTGAAACTGGACGGTGAGTGATGACGCGAATCCTCATTACCGGCATCAACTACGCGCCCGAAGAGACCGGCATCGCGCCCTACACGACGAAGCTTGCCGAGCACCTTGCGCGGCAGGGATACCAGGTCACGTCGCTCACCGGCATGCCGCATTATCCCGCCTGGCGCATCGCCGATGACTACGCCGGCCGGATGGCCGTGCGCGAAACGCGAAACGGCGTCGACATCGCGCGGCGCTGGCACTACGTGCCGAAGCGCCAGAGCGCGCTCAGCCGCGGCCTCTACGAAGCCACGTTCCTGGCCGGCGGCCTGACGGCGCTGACGATGCCCCGGCCGCACGCCGTGATTGGCGTCGTGCCGAGCCTGAGCGGCGGAGTGCTGGCCCGCATGGCGGCGGCGCGCTTCCGCGTGCCGTACGGGCTCGTCTTCCAGGATCTCGTCGGTCTCGCGGCGGAGCAGAGCGGCGTGGCGGGCGGCCGCGGCGTCGGCAGCGCGGTGCGCGCGGCCGAGGGCTGGGCGACGCGCGGCGCGGCGGCCGTTGGCGTCATCGCGGAGGGCTTCCGCCCGTACGTCGAATCGCTGGGCGTCGCGTCGGGGCGCATCCGCCGCGTCCGCAATTGGACGCACACCGGCGAGGCGACCGTCGAGTGCGACGCGATGCGCGCGTGGCTGGACCTGCCGCCGGACGCGCTGGTCTGCCTGCACGCCGGCAACATGGGCTACAAGCAGGGGCTGGAGAACGTCATCGAGGCAGCGCGTCTCGCGGCGACCTCCGACCCGCGCCTGCTCTTTGTCTTCGTGGGCGACGGCAACCAGCGCGAGGCGCTACAGGCGCTCGCCGCACGCTACGCGCTATCGAATGTGCGCTTTCTGCCGCTGCAATCGCAGCAGATCTTCCCGAGCGTGCTCGCCGCCGCCGACGTGCTGCTGATCAACCAGCGGCGCAGCGTCGACGAGATGGCGCTGCCGTCGAAGCTCACGTCGTACTACGCCGCCGGCCGCCCCGTCGTCGCTGCTGCGGCGCAGGGCAGCGAGACCGCGCGCGAGATCACCTGGAGCAGCGGCGGCATCACCTGCGAGCCGGAACGGCCGGCCGCGCTGCTCGACGCCGTGCGTCGCGTGACAGCGGACGCCGGGCTGGCGCGCCACCTCGCCGACTCGGCGCAGCGCTGGGCGCAGAACGTGCTCTCGGAGGACGCCGCGCTCCGATCGTACGAGCAGTTCGTGGCCGCGGTGCTGGTCGCGGGACGCAACGGCCGCATCCACACGCAGGAGCGCGCGCGGCGCCGCGCGCAGACGGAACCGGAAGCGACACGCAGGGAAGCGAGGCAGGATCAATGGGCAGCCTGAACGACGCCATGGGCGCGGCGCGGTCGCTGGACGGTGCCCGTGTCATGGTGACCGGCGGCGCCGGTTTCCTCGGCAGCCACGTGTGCCGCCGCCTGGAGCTGCGCGGCGCGCGCGTCTTCGTGCCGCGCAGCACCGAATACGACCTGCGCGAGAAAGACGGCATCCTGCGCGCGCTCGACGCGGGCCGCCCGGAGATCGTCGTGCACCTCGCGGCCGTCGTCGGCGGCATCGGTGCGAACCGGCTGAACCCCGGACGCTTCTTCTACGACAACGCGATCATGGGCATCCAGCTTATGGAGATGGCGCGCCACGCCGGCGTCGGAAAGTTCGTGGCGCTCGGCACCGTCTGCGCCTATCCCAAGTACGCGCCGCTGCCATTCCGCGAGGACGACATCTGGAACGGCTACCCGGAGGAGACGAACGCGCCGTACGGCCTCGCCAAGAAGATGTTGCTGGTGCAGGCGCAGGCCTACCGCGAGCAGTACGGCTTCAACGCCATCACGCTGCTGCCGGTCAACCTCTACGGCCCCGGCGATAACTTCGATCCGCAGAGCAGCCACGTCATTCCCGCGCTCGTCCGCAAGATCATCGAGGCGAAACAGCGCGGCGACGACTGCGTGCAAGCCTGGGGCACCGGCTCCGCCTCGCGCGAATTCCTCTACGTCGAGGACGCCGCCGAGGGCATCGTGTTGGCGACGGAGCGCTACGACGGCCCGCTGCCCGTGAATCTCGGCGCGGGGCAGGAGATCTCCATCCGCGAGCTGGTCGCCACGATCGCCCGGCTCTGCGGCTACACCGGCGAGATCGCCTGGGACGCCACGAAGCCTGACGGCCAGCCCCGCCGCATGCTCGATGTGAGCCGTGCGAAGGAGCTCTTCGGCTTCGAGGCCAGCACCGACTTCGAGCGCGGCCTGCGCCGCACGATCGAGTGGTACCTCTCGCGTGCCGGCGTCGCGGCCGCGCCCGCCCGGCCGGCCCGCCGGCGCCCCCGTGCGGCCGAGCCCGTCCAGGAGCCGGAGGACGAGCTGGACGGCGGCAGGATCCGGCCCGCCGCGTAGATTCGGCCCGCGGGGCTGCTGCCCCGGCCGCAGATTCAATATCGGGGGGAAACCCCTATGGTTGGCCCCGCCGTCCGGAATTGATAATGCCCCTGTTCTTCGCCGCCGCACACGGGCGGCGAAGGCCGTCTCACGGGGTTAGGCGGCAACAGAAGGGGATGGCGCATGGAAGCGGCACAGTTCACCTCAGGCGCTCCGCCCACGCGGCGCGCCTTCGCGGCCGCGACGATGGCTGCCCCGGCACCGCAGCTCGTTGGGGAGCAGCGGTCATGATCGAGCGCGCATCCGCGGCCGAGATCACAGAAGCCCTCCCGCTCACGTACCGCATCGGCGTCGAGGCGCGCCGCCTGCTCGGTTCGCGTGGCACGCGTTTCGTCGCGGGCTCGCCGCTTGCGCGGCCGCTGCGGCGCGTGCTGGGCGCCAGCGCGCCGGCCGGTGTCTCGATGGTGCAGGTATGCGGCGGCCGGCTCCAGGGCGCGCGTATGCTCATCGACCTGTCGTGCGAAAAGTACTACTGGCTCGGCACGCACGAGCCGCACGTCCAGGACCTGCTCGCGGAGATCGTCCGCCCCGGCATGACCGTATACGACATCGGCGCCCACGCCGGCTTCTTCTCGCTGCTCTGCGCGCGGCTCGCCGGGCCCGGCGGCGCGGTGCACGCGTTCGAACCGCGTGCCGAGAACGCCGACCGCCTGCGGCAGAACGCCGCCGCGAACGGCGCCGAGCAGATCGCCGTGCATTCCGTCGCCCTGAGCGACAGCGCGGGCGAGGCCGCGTTCGTCACGCATGGTTCGACGCTGGAGGGTTACCTGGCGGCCGGCGGCGAGGCGGCGGACGGCGCCGTCCAGACCGATACCGTGGACCGGCTCGTCGACGCCGGGCTGCCGGCGCCCGAACTGCTGAAGCTCGATGTCGAGGGCGCCGAGGCGCTCGTCATCCGCGGTGCGGCGCGCACCATTGCCGTGCACCGTCCTCTGCTGCTGATCGAAGTGCATTTCACGCAGGCCGGCCGCGACGTCGTCGCCGCCCTGCCCGTGCAGTACGAGTTCACCGATGTCGAAACCGGCGCTGTGGTGGCGCCGCCCATACCGGCCGGCCACTACCTGGCGCGGCCCGCCCGCTGAGAAAGGGGAGTCCCATGCGAGTACTGGTTGCTGGTGGCGCGGGGTTCGTCGGAAGCCATGTGTGCGAGGAGCTGCTGCGCCGCGGGCATGAGGTGATCTGTCTGGACAACATGATCACGGGGCAGTTCGACAACATCGCCGGCCTGGAAGACCACCCGCGCTTCGACTTCCTGCGCGAGGACGTCGTGCGCGCGCCCCTGCTGCGCGCGGACGTGGTGCTGCACCTGGCCTCGCCCGCGAGCCCGGTCCAGTACCGCCGCTTCTCGATCGAGACGATGCTGGCGAATTCTGCCGGCACGCACCGCCTGCTGGCGATCGCGTCCGACGTCGGCGCCCGCTTCGTCTTCGCCTCCACTTCGGAGGTGTACGGCGACCCGCTGAAGCACCCGCAGCCCGAGACCTACTGGGGCAACGTGAACCCCAACGGCCCCCGCTCCTGCTACGACGAGTCGAAGCGCTACGGCGAGGCGCTCACCTTCGAGTACCGCCGCAAGCACCGCGTCAACGCGTCGATCGTGCGCATCTTCAACACCTATGGTCCACGCATGGACGCCGAGGACGGCCGCGCCGTCCCGTCCTTCATCAACGCCTCGCTGGGCAACGCGCCCATCCCGATCCAGGGCGACGGCACGCAGACCCGCTCGTTCTGCTACGTCTCGGACCTGGTCGATGGCCTGCTGCACGTCGCGTTCGACCGCGACGCCGACGGCGAGGTCTTCAACATCGGCAACCCGCACGAAGTGAACATGCTGGACCTGGCCCACCTGGTCGCGGAGGCGACCGGCGGCGTCGGCGACATCGTCTTCACGCCGCCGGCGGCGGACGATCCGCAGCGCCGCCGCCCGGACATCTCGCGCATGGCGGAACGCTACGGCTGGCGCCCCCAAGTGCCTCTCATCGAGGGCCTGCGCCGGACGTCGGCGTACTACTGCTCGCGGCGCTTCGAAGCGATGCTCGCGGAGGCTGTGTGAGCGCACAGCGCGAACGAATCGAAGACAATGACGCAGGCCGCGCGGCCGGGCCGGCAGCGCGCCCGTCGTTCTCCGTCGTTATTCCGACCTATAACGAGGCAAGCGATGTCGGCGAGACCATCGCGCACGTGCTGGCGCAGACGGTGCCCGTCGTGGACATCGTCGTCGTCGACGGCGGGTCGAAGGACGGGACGCTCGCGTTGCTGCGGCGACACGCCCGCGATCCGCGCGTGCAAGTGATCGAAGAGGGTCGCCGCCGGGGCGTGTCGGCCGCGCGCAACGCCGGCATCCGCGCCTGCACGGGCGATATCGTAGTCATCCTCAACGCGGACGTCCTCCTGCCGCCGGACTTCATCGCGCGCCTGATCCCGCTCTACCAGCAGGACATCGACCTGGTGTCAGTGGAGTCGCGCGTCCAGAACACCGACGTCGTCCCCGGCCGCTACCTTGACGCCATACACCGGCTGTACTACGGCGAGACGACCGTTGGCTGGTCCGAAGGCTTCTCCTGCCGCCGCGAGGCCGCGCTCGCGGCCACCTTCCCCGAAGAGATCCCGGGCGCCGGCGGCGAAGACGTGGAGTTCGTCGACCGCCTGCTGGACGCGGGCTATCGCTGGAAAGTGGACTACTCCATCGTCGTCGCGCATCGCGTGCCGGACTCGCTGGGCGGCTTCTGGGCGCAGATGCACGGCCGCGGGTGCGCGGTCCCGTACATCGAGCATTCACTGAAGAAGATGCCGCTGCCGCTCGTGACCCTGCGGCGTGTGCTGGCGTGGGGCAAGTCGTTGGCCACGGCGCTGCTCGTCGTGCCGAACCTGGTCCTGGCGCTGCGCACCGCTTGCCGCTCGCCGCGCGGGCTCGCCGACGCCCCCGCGTTCTGGTGCGCCCAGCACCTGCAGGTCGTCGCGTGCCGCACCGGCGAGTTCCGCAGCCTGCGCGAGCTGTGGGGCAGGCGGAAGGCGGCGGCATGAAGATCACCATCACGACTCCCGGAAAATTCCCGCCCGCGTTCGTCTCCGCCGGCTACCTCGAAGCACGCGGCGAGCTGCGGCGGATCATCTCGCCCGTGCCGCCGGTGCGCTCGCGCCACTTTGGTGTCGCCGCGCGCCACATGACCGGGCTGACGGCGCTGGGCGCATGGAATTACGCGTTCCAGCACTGGGGACCGCGGCCGCTGCAGCCGCACCACCAGGCCGCCTTCAGCGCGGCGTTCGATGAAGTGGCGTCGCGCCTGATCGGCGACTGCGACATCGTGAACCCGTGGTGCAGCACCGCCCTTCGCACGATCCGCGCCGCGCACCGGCGCGGTATCCCGGCCGTCCTGGAAGTCGCGTCGGCGCACCTGCTGTCGCAACGCGATCTCATCGAGGAAGAGTACGCGCGCTTCGGCGCGGACGTAGAACGCGCCACGTTCTCGCAGAGCGTCATCGATCGTACGCTCGCCGAGTACAACGAGGCGGACGCGATCGTGGTGGCGTCGTCGTTCGTGCGTGAGACGCTCACCCGGCGCGGCGTGCCGGCGGACAAGATCCACGTCATACCGTATGGCACGGACGCGGCGGATGCGGCGGCCGTGGCGCGCGCCGAGCGCAGCGGACCGCCGCGGGTGCTGTTCGTTGGCGGCTGCTCGCTCCGCAAGGGCATCCCGTACCTGCTCGACGCCTTTCGCCGCATCGACACCGACGCGACGCTGCGGCTGGTTGGGCGCGAGAATGCGCCGCTCTTCACGCGCCTGGGCGGACTGCCGCCGCGGGTCACGGCGGTCGGCGTCAAGACGGGCGCCGCGCTGGCGGCCGAGTACGCGGCGGCCGATGTCTTCGTCCTGCCGTCGGTGGAGGATGGCTTCGGCCTGGTGACGCTCGAAGCGATGGCGGCCGGCGTGCCAGTAGTGGTCTCGGCGAACGCCGGCAGTGCGGAGGTCGTGCGTGACGGAGAGAACGGCTTCGTCGTACCTGCACGCGACATCACGACACTCTCAGACCGCATCGCGGCGCTGCTGGCGGACGCGCCACTGCGGCAGCGCATGGGCGAAGCCGCCCGGCGCACCGCGGCGGCTCGCTCCTGGCAGGCGTACGGCGAAGAACGAGACGAGCGCGTGTTCCGGCCGCTGCTGGGTGCGCTCGCGGAACGGAAGGTGGCCGGTGCTGCGGCAGCTTAAGCAGGCGGCGAAGCAGAACGGGGCGCTCGTGCGCGCGGTACGCGCGACGTACCCGGCCATCGCGTGGGCCGGCAATCGCCGCGCCGTCTATACGCGCCTCGCGCCGTATCTCGGCGAGATGGAGTTCGACGAAGTGCGCCTCGGCGGCCGCGGCAACGAGCCGGAGGCGCACCTGGGCCGCACGGCGCGCATGTTGCCGCTTCGCGACAGCGATCTGCTGGTGCTGGGCGCCGGCCGCGGCGACGAGCTGGCACTCTGGCAGCGGCAGCAGCCCCGCTCGGTTGTCGCGACCGACTTCTTCGCGCACGCCGACTCCTGGGCGGCGCACCCGCAGACCCGCTTCGTCCTGATGGACGTGCGCCACCTCGGCTTCGCCGACCGGTCGTTCGACCTGGTCGCGTCGACCGCGCTGCTGGAGCACGTCGACGGCGTCGAAGACCTTGTCCGCGAGACGGCGCGCGTGCTGCGGCCGGGAGGCCTCGCGTTCCACAACTTCGGGCCGCTCTACCAGACCTACGCCGGTGCTCACTACCTGGGTGCCTACGAGCACCTCACGATGAGCGACGCCGAATTCGACGGCTACCTGGCGGAGCGCAACATCCCGCTCGAGCAGGAAGAGGCGCGGCACTGGTTGCGCAACGGGATGTTCAGCCGCCTGCGCTATGACGACTACCTCGACATCTTCAAGCGCCACTTCGACCTGGAGCACGTCATCATCGGTGTCTCGCAGGAAGCGCTGCGCTACAGGCGTCAGGACGCTGCTCGCTGGAGCGAGTTGACGCGGCGCTACACCGAGAAGGACCTCCTGACGTTCTCCATGACCGTCTGGATGCGCCCGAAGGTCGCGCAGCAGCCACTGGAGCTGAGCGCGGGCGCTTCCGCCGGGCGAGAGAGGCTGACCGCATGAGCCTGCGTGCCGAAGGGCGCACCGCCTCATTCGCCACCCGCGCGCACGGGCACCTCGGCACGCCGCAGACGTGGCTTGCCGAGGTGCGCGCCGTGCTGCCCAGGCTTGCGAGCACGCTGGGCACGAGCGGCGCGGTTACTGCCCTCGGCCTCGTGACGGGCACAGTCGCGGCGCGGGTGCTGGGACCGTCGCAGCGGGGCGACCTGGCGCAGATCCTGCTGTGGCCGCAGCTGATCATCACGCTCGGCAACCTGGGTATCGAACTTGCGGCCGTGTACCTCAGCGGAGATCCCACGCGGCGCCGCAACGTGCCGGCGACGCTGCTCGTCGTGTCGCTGCTGCAGGCCGCCATACTGGTGCCGCTCTATGTCGCCGTGATGCCGCTCCTGTTGGCGCGGCACGCGCTCATGAAGGAGGCGCTGGTGATGGCGCCCCTAATCCCGCTTTATCTCGTCGGCTCCGTCGCCATCGATGTCCTCGCGGGCCGCCTCCGCTTTGGCGCCTTCAACCTCGTGCGAATTACCCTGCCGGCGCTCTACTGCGCCGGCCTGATCCCCCTCGCCCTCGCCTCGCGGCTGTCGCCCATGAGCGCGGCGCTCACCTTCCTGTGCGCGAGCGCCGTCGCTGACTTCCTCGCGCTGTTTCTTGTGTGGCGCGGCGACGGCCTCGGGCGCTTCGACCGCGGCATCGCGAAGGACGCGCTGCGCTTCGGCCTGCGTGCCCATGTGGGGCGGCTGTCGCCGCAGGCGCTCGGCATCGACATGGCGGTCATCGCCCTCATACTCGCGTCGAAAGACCTTGGGCTTTACGTGGCGGCGACGGCGTTCCTTGCCGCGCCCAGCCTCGTCGCCGTGTCCATCGGCATGGTCGTGTTCCCGCAGGCAAGCGCCGCGCACCAGGCCGGCGAGAAGCAGGAGCTGCGCGCGGCCTTTGCCTTGCAGGTGGTGGCCGTCGTGTTGCTGTCGGCCGTGATGTTCGTCTTCGCCCACCCGCTGCTGACGCTGCTGTTCGGTCATCAGTACGCCGGCGCCACAACGGCGATGCGGCTGCTGGCGGTGGGCGCCGTCGCCGTGTACATCCGCCAGTTCCCGATGGACGTGCTGCGCGGCGTCGGCCGGCCCGGCCTCACCAGCGTGGCCGAGGTTGCGAACTGGGTGATCTTCCTGGCGATCGTTCCGCTGGGCGGCTACCTCGGGGGTCTCGTGGGGATTTCCGCCGCCCTGGCCGTGGCGGCGTATCTGAGCCTGGCGGTGCTGGCCGTGCTCGCATGGCGCAGCCGGGCATTTCACCCGGTACGCACGCCCGCCGAAGCAGTTCCGGTGGCCTCGTCATGAAACAGACCATGTTGCGCAGGCGACGCGGACAGGAACGACGCTCATGAGCCAGCGACGACTCGCTGTGCGTCGGCGCTCGAACGCGCCCGTGCCCGCGCCGGGTCCGCTGCACCGCGTGGCGATGCCGGTCGTCGCCATCGATCCCGGCTTCCTGCCGACGACACGCCAGATGGCGCTTGCCGTCGCCGACCGGCTCGACGCCTACTACACGCCCTACGTCGCCAACGCCGGCAGTCCGCTGTTGGCTCTGCCGCGCGTCGGCCGACAGCTGGTCCGGCGCACGCTGCCGCCCGAGCTGGCGAGCAAGGCGCGGCTGCGGGAGACCGGCACGGAGATGCTGCGGTTGTCGCTGGCCCGAGCGGGCGTGCACGCGCTCGACTACCAGCTGATCTGGCGCCGCAATATCAGACTGGACGCGCACCTGCCGTCGGAGCTACAGGCCGGCGGCATCGTCATCGGCCAGTACGGCGGCTGTCTCGAGTCCTTCCGCCGCTCGCGCGGCCTCGACGGCCGCAACGTACTGGACTACCCGATCGCGCGCGTCGAGTACGCGAACCAGCTGCTGGCCGAAGAGGCGGCGCTGCGCCCGGACTTCGCCGATACGATTCTCGGCACCAGCCTTGCCCTGGAGCATCGCGAGCGCATCAGCGCCGAGGTGCAGCTCGCGGACATGATCGTCGTCGGCTCCCGTTTCGCCTCGGACTCGTTCGACGGCGCTGTCGATCCGCAGCGCGTACGCGTCGTACGGTACGGTGTCGATAC
>Ga0315281_10004000_pt1 | contig 21505 bp, 12 predicted proteins | sample YL17G07_0_MG_FD_204540 | JGI IMG/M metagenome (GOLD analysis project Ga0315281, IMG submission 204540) | Sediment microbial communities from Yellowstone Lake, YNP, Wyoming, USA - YL17G07_0 | ecosystem: Environmental > Aquatic > Freshwater > Lake > Sediment | place: USA: Wyoming | collected...
CAGGTGCAGGCTCCCGCCAGCACGCCGAAATCGCTGTTTCGCCGCGTGGAGCGCACTCTCGACGCGATCGAGCACGCCGGGGACATCCTGGGCACGATCCGCAACGTGACCTCCTACATGACGGTCAACTTTCGGGACGACCTCGGAATCCTGGGCGGACGCATCTACCGCCTCGACGGCAGCCAGTACGAGCTCGTACAGGTCTTTGGGACGGCGGACCCGGCGCCGATCGGAACCCACGTGCCGCCCGACTACGCCCCGATCGAGGCCGTTCTCGACTCCGGCCTGGTGGTCATGGCCCGGAACGCCCCCGAGCTGGACCCCGTGCTGGAAGCGCAGCTCGGCACCGGCGAGCGCTTCGCCGCCATCGCCGTTGCCGACGGGGACTACCTGATCTCCTTCGACGTGGACCCCGCGCGAGGTTCGGTTGAGGACCTGCAGTCCTCGCTCAACATCGTGCGCCTTGCTGTCAACCAGAAGCTGCGGCAGGAGCGGTTCGAGGAGATCCTGCAGGATGCCCGGCGGATTCAGATCTCGATTCTGCCCAAGCGCACTCCGCGCTACGCCGACTTCGACATCGCCGGCGACTCTCACCCAGCCGAGGTCGTGGGCGGCGACTTCTACGACTACATCCCCGTCACCAACGACATGTTCGACCTCGTGATCGCCGACGCCTCGGGCCACGGCCTGCCGGCGGCGCTGCAGGTCCGGGACATCTACGTCGGCCTGCGCATGGGCCTCACGCGCGATTTCAAGATCGGCCGGACCGTGGAGCGCCTGAACGCGATCATCAACCGCTCAAAGCTCGCCTCCAAGTTCGTCTCGATGTTCCTCGTCGAACTGGAGACGAACGGCAACATGATCTACGTCAACGCAGGCCATGTGCTGCCGTTCATCCTGCACGACGACGGCAACATGGAGTACCTCCGCGAGGGTGGCATGGTCCTCGGCCCTTCACCCGACGCCACCTACCTGCGGGGCTTCGCGCAGCTACGGCCAGGCGACGTGATGGTGCTCTACACCGACGGCATCACCGAGTGCCACCACCACCAGACCGGGGAGGAGTTCGACCTCGCGCGCCTCCAGAGGCTCGTCGCGAGGCACGCCGACAAACCGGCCGCCGAGATCGTCCAGACGGTCTTCCAGGCCGTCACCCGGTACGCCGCCGCCCCGACCCCCGAGGACGATCAGACCCTTGTCGTGGTCAAGCGTCCCAACCCGGCAGCGTAGACCGTCCTTCGCCGACCGGCCTCGCAGCGTGCTCGCCGCGCTATACTCAAGCCCATGAGCACGTTCAGTCCAGAGACGTTTTTCGCCGTCACCGGCTTCGAGCACGCGGCCCTGTTCCGCCCGGAGCGTCCGGTCTGGGAGGCGCTCGGCGAGCCCCTCGATGCCTACCTCGCCGCCTGGGAGCGCTGGGAGGCGTCCTCGCCGCTGCCTGCCGGCGTGCACGTGTTGGGCGGCCCGATCTTCGTCGGACCGGGCTGCCGCATCGAGCCGGGGGCGGTGCTCCGCGGCCCCATGATCGTGGGCGAGGGGTGCGAGATCCGGACGGGCGCGTACCTGCGCGGGCGGGTGGTGCTGGGAAAGGGGTGCGTGGTGGGCGCCCACACCGAGGTGAAGACGGCCATCCTTCTGGACGGCGCCCGCGCCCCGCACCAGAACTACGTGGGCGACAGCATCCTCGGCCGCGACGTCAACCTGGGTGCCGGGACCATCCTCTCCAACGTCAAGAACGTGGGTCGGGAGTTGACGTTCCAGCACGCAGGCGAGACCGTCCGCACCGGCCTCCGAAAGTTCGGCGCGGTCCTCGGCGACAGGTGCCGCACCGGCTGCAACACCGTGCTCAACCCCGGCGTGCTGATGGGACCGGGGTGCGTCACCTACACCAACGTCTCGCTGCGCTCGGGGTACTACCCCGCGGGCACCCTGATCAAGCTGCGCCAGGTTCAGCAACAGGTTCTGCTGGACAAGCTCGTCTCGAGATAGCTCGGCGGCATGCGTCTTGCAAGAACCGGGGCAAGGAGTGAAGGGAGGCGCACCATGAAACGCTCTCTTCCGGCAATCACAGCAGCCCTGGCGCTCGTGGCGGCAGCATCGATGGCCTTTGCCGGGGACGATGTGACCTCGCTGAGCTACATCTCCTACCTCGAGCGATACGCCACGCTGCAGCCCGCGCAGACCGGCGAGACCCTCGACGTCGTGGTCAACATGCCGGTTCTCGCGGGTGACCGCCTGAGCACCTCCCGCGGTGCACGGGTGGAGGTGCAGTTGGCGGATGGCAGCACGGTGTGGGTCGACGAGTTCTCGACGATGGACTTCGACGCGCTGGCCTTCTCGCGCGACGACTCGTCCACGCGCACCGCCCTCTACCTCGCCGAGGGCGCGGCGGCGGTCGAGATCCCGGCGACCGCGGCCGGCGACGGCACGCTGCGCCTCGACTCCCCTGCCGGGACGGTGTACCTGAACCGGCCTGGGCTCTACCGGCTGGCGCTTCGCGGCAACGAGATCCGCGTCCAGGCGTTCAGCGGCCTGGCCGAGCTTCCGGCCGGTGTCGGCTCCGCGCTCCTGCGCGGCGGCGAGGAGGCCACCGTCACGGCCAGCGGCGAGATCCAGAAGGCGGGCATCTCGGACCGCACCGACGACTTCTGGAACTGGGTGCAGGAGCGGCGCAACCCGTCGCCCAGCGGACGCACCGCGCAGTACGTGGACACGCGCGCCGCGGGGCGCGCGGCAGTGCTCGACAGCTACGGCGATTGGGTCTACGTGAACACGTTCTCGAGCTGGATGTGGCAGCCGCACGTGAGCGTCACCTGGATGCCGTACTCGTACGGCCGCTGGTACTGGACGCCGGTCGGCTGGAATTGGATCTCCTACGAACCGTGGGGTTGGTACCCGTTCCACTACGGCTCCTGGTACCTCGACGCCAGCTTCGGCTGGGTGTGGGGCTGGGATTCGATGTGGTCCCCAGCCTGGGTGCACTGGCTCTACACGCCCGGCTACGTCGGCTGGTGCCCGCGGGGCTACTACGACTGGTGGTACTACCACAACTGCAGCAACTGCTGGGGTGACAAGTGGATGCACCCGGGGCGCTGGACCGAGGTGGCGTTCAACTTTTCGGGCCGCGTACGGCTCGCCGACGTGGACCCTCGGCCGTGGACGATCGTGCCTGAGGGGCAGTTCGGCAACACTCACCTGGAGCGCGTGCGCCTGGAACCCAACCGGCTCATGCGCGACCTGCCCGGCGACCGCACCGGCGTCGTGCGCACGGGCCCCATGGTGACGACGCCGCCATCCCGCGGCCTGCCCGAGCGCGGCGTCGAGTCGTTCTTCCGCCTCGGAGCCAAGGAGCGCGAGGTGCCCGACCTCTCGAGGGTGCTGCGCCGCGAGAGCGTGACGTCTCCGCGCGTCGCCCTCGGTAACCCGAACCTGCAGCCATCGCGCACCGGCGACTTCGGAGCCGGCCCGCGGGTGCAGGTGTCGGGTCCGCCCACACGAAGCGGAAGCAGTGGAGTCACTGAGCGGTGGTACCGCACCGGGGTGGACAACCCGCCCGCGCGCGGAGGTTCCCGTCCGGTGGTGCAGCGTACGCAGGGCAACCCCGGTGCTTCAAACCCGCCGCGCGACAGCGTCAGACCGCCCAGCCGCAACGTCGAACCCAACCGCGGCTCTGCGCCGCCGACTGAGCCCCCGCAGGCGCCTCCGCCTGAGCGCCCACAGGTGCAGCCAGCGGAGCGCCCGCCTGCGCAGCCGGGAGAGCGCACGAAGGCACGGAGTGAGTCGCTCGCCCGGACGCGCGAGCGGCTCTGGAACAGGGTCCAGGCGGAGCGGCAGACGTCGAGCGGCCGCTCCACCACGAGCATCCCGTGGCGCGAGATCCCGGTGCGCTCGCAGTCCGCAGAGCCCCGCTACCAGCCCCGCAACGTCGAGGCTCCGCGGGCCGTGGCGCGGCGCGCGCTACCGGTGCGCTCGCAGTCCGCAGAGTCCCGCTACCAGCCCCGCAGCGTCGAGGCTCCGCGCGAGGCGCAGCGGTCGGCGAGCGTCTCACAAGCGCCAGCCGCCGTTGTGCGCAGCGCGCCGAGCAGTGTGTCCCACAGCGCGCCGAGCAGTGTGTCGCACAGTGCGCCGGCCCCGCGGGCCGTGTCGTCGGGGGGCAGTTCTTCGCGCGCAGCGGCTCCGCACGCCAGCAGCGGCTCGGGCCGCCCGCACAACGACTAGGCGCAAACCCCACGGCGCCGTAGAATCGCTTGCGTGGGAAAGAGACCGCCCGAACGGGATGAGGCACGACCCCGGGGTGTGCGCAGCTTCGGCCCCTTCGCTCTTGCCCTGCTGACGCTCGCGGCGGGCTGCGCATCACCGCCGGCGCCGTACTCCCCGAAGCTGCCCCTCGTGGCACCTTCGTGGGTCCCGGCCATCCCCGCCACCCACGACGCGCTCTCAGGGGTGCTGGGAGCGCTTGCAGCGGCCGACCCGGGCGGCAGCTGGGACGGCGCGCGTCAGGAGGTCCTGGCGGGCTACCTCGCCGCCCTCGCCGCCTCCGGGCCCAGTGCCACCCCCGAGCTCTTCCCGTCGGACGCTCACGTGCTCGCCTACCTGGCGGACGCTCACGTCGCCTGGGCCGTCGCCCTGGGCAGGGCGGCAAAGCTCCGGAAGCTCGACGCGGTCGCCCTGCGCGAGGTCCCGTTCCGGCTCGACGGACGGACGAGCACCCTCGCGGCGCTGACCGACGAGATCGTGCGGCGCGCCCCCTGGGAGCCGCGGCTGGCGTTGTTCCTCAACCCGGGGTGGAAGGGCGGCCCGCCGCTGCCCGCGAGCGCGCTCGAGGCTCACAGCCTGGACTGGCAGCTGGCGGCCCACGCCGCGCTCTGCGGGCGGACGCCCGGCTTCTGGGAGCTGGATCGAGGGCGCAAGGTGCTGAAGGTCTCCGCCTTCACCGACTACATGTGGGGCCTGCCCGCGGCGCAGCCGGCTCGGGCGCGAAGGCTCCTCGAGCTGGTGCCGCCGCCGGATCGGCTCCGCGAGGCCGTGACCGCAACCTGCGGTCCGAGCCTCCAGCGCTGCACGGTGGCGTCACTCGAAATCGACCGGGAGCGGCTCTTCGCGGTCGGCCCACACCGCTAGCGCAAGCCTCTAGCCCCACGTTCTGAGCCAGTGCTCGAGGGTGATCAGGGTGTAGACCGCCCTGGCGGCGCGCTCCCGGTCGGGGTGCCGGGCCCATGACCGCCACGGAGCGAGGCGATCGGCTCCGATGAGGCGGCGGATCGCCGCCGCCGGGTCCTCGAGCACGGTCCTGACCTCCGCCGCCCAGGGTCCGGCAAGCCAGGACGGAAGCGGTACCTCGAAACCCCGCTTGGGCGCCCGCCTCACCTCGTCCGGGAGCAGCCCTGCGGCCGCGGACCTCAGGAGCGCCTTGGTCCTCCAGCCGCGCAGCAGGTGCGACGGCGGGAACGTCGCCACCCGTTCCAGAAGCTCGTGGTCGAGGAACGGCGAGCGGGCCTCAAGCGAGTTGGCCATCGTCGCCCGGTCCATCTTCACGAGCAGGTCGCCGGGGAGAAAGAACTCCAGCTCCTGCGTCCGCATTCGGTTGACCGGATCGCTTCCCTCCCCCTGTGGAACGGCATCTCCGCCCGGCTCTCGGCCCAGAAGGTTCGCCACCTCGGCACGGGTGAACTTGACGGGCCCCCAGATCAGGTAGGGGTCCACCCCGGAGCGCAAACCCTCCGCCAGCCGCGTGCGCCACCCCGCGGGAACACCCGGCACGAGCCGTGCCGCCGCCGGGCCCCACAGCCGCGCACCGGGCAGCCCGGCGAGCCGTGCCGCCAGAAACCTGCGGTACCCGGCCAACCCCTCGTCGCCGCCGTCGCCGTTGAGCACCACGGTGACCAGTCGCCTCGCCTCCCGCGCCACCAGGTACGTTGGGATGCACGACGGGTCGGCCAGCGGCTCGTCGAACACCTCGGCCATCCTCGGGAGCAGGCCCAGCCCTTCCTCCGGCCGAATCTCGATCGTGGTGAGCGCCGCCCCGGCGCGGGCCGCGCTTGCACGAGCCAGGGGAAGCTCGTCCTCTTCCCCGGGGAAAGAGACGGTGATCGCCTGCAGCCCCGGCGCCTCGCGCGCCGCCAGGCAGGCCACCGCCCCCGAGTCGAGGCCTCCAGAGAGGAAGACGCCGAGAGGGACGTCCGAGCGCAGGCGCAGGCGGACCGCCTCCCGCAAAACGTGAATCAACTCCTCCTGCGCCTCCGGGAAGCTCACCCGCGCATCGGGCTCCAGCTCAAGCCGCCAGTAGCGCCCAACCTGGGTCTTTCCCGTGCGCAAGTCGAGCTGCAGCCAGTGGGCGGGGGGCAGCTTATCTACGCCCGCGAGGATGCACTGGCCCTCGGGGACGAACCCGAACCTCAGAAACGAGGCCAGAGCACCGGGGTCGAGCGAGGGCTTGTCGGGCAGCGCCTCGCGCAGGGCCTTCAACTCGGAGGCGAACGTGATGCCCCCGCCGGCCGCCGCCCAGTAGAGGGGCTTCTTGCCCACACGGTCGCGGGCAAGGAAGAGCGACTGCCGGCCGGTGTCCAGCACGGCGAGGGCGAACATTCCGCGCAGCGAATCGACCATCTCCGGGCCGTAGTCCTCCCACAGGTGGGCGAGCACCTCCGTGTCCCCGACCGAGCGCAGGCGGTGGCCGCGGGCGAGGAGGTCCTCGCGAAGCTCGCGGTAGTTGTAGATCTCGCCGTTGCAGACCGCGAGCACCGTGCCGCTCTCGTCGGTCACCGGCTGGTCGCCGGTGGCGAGGTCGATGATCGCGAGCCGCCGGGCGCCGAGCGCCCAGCCCGCCCCGGTCCGGCACGCGCCTGCATCCGGGCCCCGGTGGACGAGCTTCGCCAGCATCGCCTCCACCCGTTCCCGCTCGCGCCCCGGCGCGTGGCCCGCAAAGCCCGCAATCCCGCACATCGCTCGCGTGTCCCTGCCAAGACTCTAGCTGGCGGCGGCACGGGGAACAAGCCGCACGACGCGTATACTCGCGGCGTGGCGCTGGATCTCGCACGCTGGCTGCCCGAGTTCCCCGTCCGTCAGCACTGTCTCTACCTCAACCACGCTGCGGTCGCGCCGCTGCCGGCTCGGGTGGCGGAGGCGATGCGCGCGCGCATCGCCGACCAGGAGACGAGCGGGTCGCACAACTGGGATCTGTGGAAGGAGACCGAGCTCTCCGCGCGTGCCCTGGCTGCGGAGCTCGTGGGCTGCCGCGCCGAGGACGTCTCGCTGGTCCGCAGCACCTCCGAAGGGCTCTCGCTGATCGCCCAGGGTCTGCCCTGGAGGAAGGGCGACGCCGTTCTCGTCGGCGAGGAGGAGTTCGCCGCCAACGTCGCCCCCTACCTCGCGCTGAACAGGCGCGGCGTGGCGGTGCGACGCTTCCCCACGCCGAGCGGCCGGATAGAGCCGGAAACCGTGGTGCCGCTGCTCGTGCCGCCGGTCAAGGTGCTGGCGCTGTCGTGGGTGGCTTTCCACACGGGCTGGGTAGCGCCGGTGGCAGAGCTGGCCCGTGAGGCCCACGAGCGCAAGATCCTCGTGGTGCTCGACGCGATCCAGGGGCTCGGGGTGCTACCGGACGCCTTCGCCGATCTTGGCGTGGACGCCCTGGTGGCCGACGGGCACAAGTGGCTGCTGGGCCCGGAGGGGATCGGGATCATGGTGACCACCCCCCAGCTTCGGTCCGGCCTGCAGCCGGTGCTGGCCGGGTGGCTCAACGTCCGCCGGCCCCCACGGCAGTTCTTCCTGCACGAGCTTGCGTTCCACGAGGACGGGCGGCGGTTCGAGCCGGGCGCGATGCCCAACGTGCTGCTGGCAGGGCTTGCGGCGGCCCTCGACCTCCTGCTCGAGGTCGGGCTCGAAGAGGTCTTCGAACGTGTCGTCTCCCACGCCCGCGCCATCACTCAGGCTCTGCTCAAGGCCGGGTGGCACGTGGGCTCGCCGGGCTCTGCGCACCCGATCGCCGGGATCGTCGCCGCCCGCCACCCGTTCCTGCCCGCCGACGAAATCGCGCGCCGTCTGCGGGAGCGACAGATCGAGGTGACGGCCCGCCAGGGTTGGGTCCGCTTCTCCCCCCACTTCTACGCGACCGCCGGCGAGCTCGACGCGCTCGCGGTGATCCTGGGCAAACTGTAATGAGACAAGGTATACTTTAGCGATGCGGGGTGATCGCAACGCTGACGTGCTGGTCCTGGGCGGCGGCCCGGCCGGGAGTACCGCCGGGGCGATGCTGGCCGCGGCCGGGATCGAGACCGTGATCGTCGAGGGGGAGCGCTTCCCCCGCTCTCACGTCGGCGAGTCGCTGCTGCCGCACACCCTCCCGCTCCTCGACCGCCTCGGCGTGCACGACGTCGTGCGCTCCCTCCCCCACACCCGTCGCACGGACGGCGCCAGCTTCGTGACGCGCGACGGCGGCCGACACGTCGTGTACTGGTTCGACGAGGCGCTGCCGCCGGCGGTCCCGCACGCCTACCAGGTGCGGCGTGACGAGTTCGACCAGGCCCTGCTCGATCACGCGCGCGCCCGGGGCGCCGAGGTGCTTCAGGGGTGGCGCGCCACCACGCCGAAGTGGGAAGGCCACCGCCTCGTGGGCCTCGTTGTGCGCGACCCCGAGGGCAACGAAAACCTGCTGCGCAGCCGGGCGTTCCTCGACGCCAGCGGGCAGTCGTCGTTCCTGGCCTCCCGCATGGGCTGGCGCTTCCCGTACCAGAGGCATCGGAAGGCGGCGGCGGTCTCCCACTTTCGTGGCGTCTGGCTGCCCGAGGGCCGCGAGGCCAGCAACATCACCATCGCCCTCACGGAGGGCGGCTGGTTCTGGCTGATCCCGTTCGCCGACGACACCGTCTCGGTCGGTGCGGTGCTCGACGTGGAGAAATGGCGCGCCCGGGCCGGCACCCCCGAGAGCCTCTTCGCCGCCGGGGTGGAGGCGACCCCGGAAGTTGGCCGGCGCCTTGCCGGAGCCGAGCGCGTGATCCCGTTCAGCGCGAGCCAGAACTTCTCGTACCGCGTCATGCACATCGGCGGGGACGGGTTCTGCATGATCGGCGACTCGGCCGGCTTCCTGGACCCGATCTTTTCGACCGGGCTCTTCATCGCGACCACGACCGGCGCCTCCGCGGCGCAGGACGTGATCGAGGCCCTTGCGCGCCACAACCGCGTCGAGGCAAGCGACTTCGGTCCGACGATCGCGCTCACCAGGACGCTGCACCGCATCTTCTTCTCGCTCATAAGGGCCTTCTACGACCCTCACTTCCTTGCGTTCTTCTTCAGCCCGAGCGACTCGCTGCACCTCCGTGCGGCGGTGACCTCGCTCCTGGCGGCAGACGTGGTGCGCCCCGGCACGTGGCAGCGCACCTCCCGCTACCGCGCGCTGCTCGGCCTCGCCCGCCTGCAGCGGTTGGGATCCCGCTGGGGGCGTCACCTGGTCCCGCCGCTCGAGTCCACACCCGCGGGGGCGGCGCGCTGAGATGAGCGCCACCAACGCCGAAACCGTGCCCCCCATCGAGACCCGTGCCGAGCGGCCGCTGCTGCGCTGGCTTCTGGGTTGGGCGATGCCGCACCGCGGTCGGATCGCTCTCGCGACCGTGTTCGTGCTGGCGGGCTCGGTGCTTCAGGTCGCGGGGCCGCTGCTGACGGCGGCGGCGATCGACCTGTACCTGAAGCCGGAGGCAAGCACGGGCTCCCAGAGGGTGCTGCACCTCCTCCAGGCGCTTCACCTGCCTAGCACCGGAGGGGCGGGCCTCGCGACCCTCACCGCGCTCTACCTGCTGACCCTGCTCGCCTCCGCCGGGCTCCTCTCGATGCAGGCGCGCACGATGCTGATGACCGGCCAGCTCGTGATGCGCGACCTGCGCGATGCCCTGTTCGCGCACCTCCAGCGCCTCGAGGTCGCGTGGTTCTCTCGCACCCCGACCGGCCGGGTCATCACGCGTCTCACCAGCGACGTCGAGGCGCTCAACGAGCTGTTCACATCCGGCCTTGTGGAGATCCTCTCCGACGTGGTGGTGCTTGGCGGGATCGCGGGGATTCTCTTCGCCCTCGACTGGCGCCTCGCCCTGGTGGCGTTCGCGACGCTTCCGTTCATGATCGTGCTCTCGACGTGGTTCAGGAAGAGGGCGCGCACGATCTACCGCGAGGTGCGCACCCGAGTGGCGGCGATCAACACCCACCTGCAGGAGCACCTGGCCGGCATGTCGGTGGTGCAGCTCTCGCGCGCCGAAGCCAGGACCTCGGGCAAGTTCCGCGAGCTGGACGCCGCCCACCGCGACGTCAACATCCGTGGGGTGTTCTACTACGCGGTGTTCTACCCGTGCGTCGAGTTCCTGATCTCGGGCGGGATGGCGATGCTGCTCGTGGCCGGAGGGATCTGGACTCAGGGCGGCACCCTCTCCCTCGGTGTGCTCGTCGCGTTCCTGCAGTACGTTCAGCGCTTCTTCCGACCGATCGCCGACCTCGCCGAGAACTACAACATCCTGCAGGCCTCCTTCGCGGCAGCCGAGCGCCTCCAGGGGCTGCTCGCCACCGTGCCCCAGATCTTGCAGCCGGTAGACCCGGCCGCGTCGCCTCCGCGAGGCGCCACCTTCGCGTTCGAGGGCGTCTCCTTCGCCTACGAGGAAGAGCGCTGGGCGGTGCGCGAGGTGTCGTTCGCGGCGCGACCCGGCGAGCGCCTCGCAGTCGTCGGTCACACCGGCGCCGGCAAGAGCACGCTCGTGAACCTGCTGCTGCGCTTCCACGACCCGCAGCGCGGTGCGGTTGTCGTCGACGGGATCGACATCCGCCAGTGGGACCTCTCGCTGCTGCGCCGACGTTTCGCGGTGGTGCTTCAGGAGATCGACTGCTTCGCCGGCACCCTGCGCGAAAACGTCTCCCTCGGGCGCCCGGGGATCGACGACGCGCGCATCCGCTGGGCGCTGGAGCAGGTCGGGGCGGGTCCCGTGCTCTCTCGCCTGCCGCAGGGTCTCGACATGGTCCTTGGCGAGCGCGGCACCGGGCTTTCGGTCGGCGAGCGGCAGCTCGTGTCCTTCGCGCGCGCGCTGGTCGGCGACCCCGAGTTCCTGCTGCTCGACGAGGCGACCGCCTCGGTGGACCCCCTGACCGAGGCGATCATCCAGAAGGCGCTCGAGCGCCTCCTGCAGGGCCGCACCGCGCTGATCATCGCCCATCGCCTGGCCACCGTTGTCGGGTGCGACCGGGTGCTGGTTTTGCACCTCGGCCGCCTGGTCGAGGAGGGGCGCCACGAGGAGCTGCTGGCCCGCGGCGGGCTGTACAAGGCCCTCTACGACCTGCAGTTGCTCCGGCCGCCCGAAGACCGCGAGCGCGTAGCCGGCCTGCCGTAACCCACCATCCTGGCGCTCGCCGTCGGAGGCGCTACAGTCGCAGCAAAGCGGGATAGAATCCGTCTGAAGAGCAGCCAATGTCTCTGGAAATGGGTTCTCGCCTGGGCCCGTACGAGATCCTCGGCCTCATCGGTGCAGGGGGGATGGGCGAGGTCTACCGCGCAAGGGATACCCGGCTCGGGCGCGACGTTGCCATCAAAGTGTTGCCGGCGCAGTTCGCCTCCGATCCCGATCGGCTGCGGCGGTTCGAGCAGGAGGCCCGCGCGGTTGCGGCGCTGGATCATCCCAACATCCTTGCCATCCACGACGTCGGCACCCACGAGGCCGCTCCTTTCATCGTCACCGAGCTGCTCGAGGGGGAGACCCTGCGGGACCGGCTCAAGGCCGGGGGCCTGACCGTCAGCAAGGCCGTCGAAGCGGCGGTGCAGATCGCGCAGGGCCTCGCGGCCGCTCACGAGAAAGGGATCGTCCACCGCGACCTCAAGCCCGGCAACGTGTTTATCACGAAGGACCGCCACGTCAAGATCCTCGACTTCGGGATCGCCAAGCTGGTTGCGCCGAGAAGCCTCGCGGAACCCGCGCAGGGGACCACGGTGGTCGAGGCGACGGAAGCGGGCACCACACTCGGCACTGTCGGGTACATGGCCCCAGAGCAGGTCCGCGGCCAGAGCGTGGACCACCGAACGGACATCTTCTCCTTCGGGTGCGTGCTATACGAAATGCTCTCGGGCTGGTCGCCATTCCGCAGGGACACGGCTGCGGACACGATGTCGGCGATGCTACACGAGGACCCGCTTCCACTTGCCGGCACTGACAGGAACATTTCCCCCACGATCGAGGGGATCGTCACCCGGTGCCTGGAGAAGCGGCCCGAGGAGCGCTTCCAGTCAGCGAGGGACCTCGGTTTCGCGCTCCAGGTGGAAGCGAAAGAACTTCCCGAGCCGCGCGGGCGCTCTGGCGACACCACAATATCCAGCCCGATTCGCTCCATCGCAGTGCTGCCGCTGGTGATCTTCTCGGCCGAGCCCGAGCAGCAATTCTTCGCCGACAGCATGACCGATGCCATCATCACCGACCTCGCCAAGATCGGTACACTGCGTGTCGTCTCGCGAACCTCGGTCATGCGGTATAAACAGACGCAAAAGTCCATTCGGGAGATCGCCAGAGAACTCAATGTCGATGCGGCGGTGGAAGGATCGGTTGAGCGCGCGGGGGATCGGGTCAGGATCAGAGCACATCTGATCCGTGCGGCAACGGACGAGCACATGTGGGCCGACGCGTACGAGCGCGATTTGGAGGATGTGCTCGTACTGCAGAACGAAGTCGCCCGTTCGATCGCTCGCGAGATCCAGGTGAAGCTCACCCCAGAGGAGCACGCAGTCCTCAGCAGCGCCCGCCGGGTGGATCCTGAAGCGTACCAACTCTACCTAAAGGGCCGCTACTTTTGGGTGAAGAGGACGCCCGAGTCCGTCACGAAAGCCATCGGGCTCTTCGAGCAGGCCATTGACGTCGACCCGACGTATGCCCAAGCATACGGCGGGCTTGCCGACTGCTACATGTCGCTGGGTTTCTCGTTCGATGTCGGCTCGCTTCCGCCAACTGAGGCCATCCCCAAGGCCAAGGCGGCGGTAGCAAAGGCGCTAGAGGTCACCGAGTCGCTCGCCGAAGTTCACAACCCGCTCGCTTTCATGAAGCTGAACTACGACTGGGATTTCCCCGGCGCGGAGACCGAGTTCAAGCGAGCCCTGGAGCTCAACCCCGGCAACGCGAACGTGCACCACTGGTATGCACACTACCTAATTGTGGCTGGACGGCCCAACGACTCGCTCGCCGAGAGCAATCGAGCGTTCAAGCTGGACCCGCTGAGCCCGATCATGAGCGTGCACTTGGGCTGGCTATACTATTACCTTCACGCTTACGAACGGGCTCTGAACCAGCTCAACAAGACACTCGAGCTTGATCCGAACTACGGTCTCGCCTACTGGTACATTGGCCTCGTAAACGAGCAGCAGGGCGCGTTCACAGAAGCGCTCGCCGCTTTAAGGCGCGGCGACGAGCTGCTCAAAGACAATCTCGTCGTCAAGGCCGATCTGGCACATGCGCTCGCAGTTTCCGGGCGCAAGGCCGATGCAGAAGAAGCTTTGCGGAACCTGCTTGCGATCTCGCACACACGTTACGTCAATCCGTTTGAGATCGGGCTCATCTACATCGGACTCGGTCAGAGCGAGGAGGCATTTCAGTGGCTGAACCGGGCTTACAAGGAGCGTTCCGATCTGGTTGTCTATCTCAGGGTTGATCCACGCCTGGATCCCGTTCGTTCCGACCCGCGCTTCCAGGAAATGGTACGGCGGATGAACTTTCCCGCGAGCACGAATCCATGATCGGCACCCGCCTCGGCCCGTACGAGATCGTCGCCCAGATTGGCGCGGGTGGCATGGGCGAGGTTGAGCCGTCTTGCGGGCGTCAGCGCAGCGAGAGCCCGCAGGCGAAATCCCGAGGGAAGCGAGGGATCCCGTGTTGAGGCCCGGCACGCACCTCGGCCCGTACGAGGTTGTCTCACCGATTGGCGCGGGCGGGATGGGCGAGGTCTACAAGGCTCGCGACACGCGCCTGGGCCGGGACGTTGCGATCAAGGTGCTGCCGGCCGAGTTCGCCGGCGACCCGGACCGGCTGCGCCGGTTCGAGCAGGAGGCACAGGCAGTCGCCGCGCTCAATCACCCCAACATCGTCTCGCTTTATGACATTGGCACCTATGAGGGGTCGCCATACCTCGTGAGCGAACTCCTCGAGGGGGAGAGCCTGCGCCAGCGTCTGACCGTTGCTCCCTTGCCTCCGCCAAAGGCCATGGAGCTCGCGGTGCAGATCGCTCAGGGTCTCGCCGCGGCTCACGAAAAAGGCATCATCCACCGCGACCTCAAACCGGAGAACCTCTTCATCACCAGGGACGGCCAGGCAAAGATCCTCGACTTCGGGGTCGCGAAGCTCCTCCCCAAGCGCGAGCCGGCAGAACGATCAGTTGCGCCAACAGTGCTGGAGGGCACCGACCCCGGCATCGTGATGGGAACAGCCGGGTACATGTCCCCCGAGCAAGTGCGCGGGCTGCCCGTTGACCACCGCTCGGACATCTTCTCGTTCGGGTGTGTGCTCTACGAGATGGTCACGGGACGCCGGGCGTTTGCCGGCGCCACAGCTGCCGACACCATGGCCGCTATCCTCACCCAGGAGCCGCCCGGCCCGTCAGGCATCCATCAGGCTATTCCGCTGCCCCTCTCGCGGGTAATCGCTCACTGCCTCGAAAAACAGCCGGAGGAGAGGTCCCAGTCGGCCCGCGATCTGGCATTCGAGCTCCGCGCGATCCTGGCAGACACGGGTCCAGCGAAGCCGGCCACGATCACGACATCCACGAGACGGCGACGGTTTGTCGAACTGGCGCTTGCGGGTGTCGCGGTGCTGGCGGTGGCGGGCGTGCTTGTCCTCAAGCTCAAACCTGAAGGTCCGGGCGCTCGAGCGACCCGGCTGCTGAAGATCGTCGTTCTCCCGTTCGAGAACCTCGGCGCACCCGAGGACGCCTACTTCGCCGCCGGCATGACCGAGGAGATCACCAGCCGGCTCGCCAACGTGCAGGGATTGGGGGTGATCTCCCGCACGTCGGCTGTGCAGTACGACCGCCGGGGAAAGACGGTCAAGCAGATCGGAAGTGACCTGGGCGTGGACTTCGTGCTCGAAGGCAGCGTCCGCTGGGAGCGCAGCCCAGGTCACGAGAGCCGGGTGCGCATCACCCCGCAGCTCATCCGCGTCGCGGACGACACGCATGTCTGGGCCGACCGTTACGAGCGGGTGATCGCGGATGTCTTCGCGATGCAGTCGGAGGTGGCGGAGAACGCCGTCAAGGCGATGGGCGTCACGCTCCTTCCGCGCGAGCAGAGCGCCCTGCAACGGGTCTCGACCAATGACCTGGAGGCCTACGAGCTCTACCTCCGTGGTCGGGAGTTTGACGGCCGTGGCTTGGCGAGAAGAGACATCGAGGGTGCCGTGAAGATGTACCAGGCGGCGGTCGAGCGCGACCCCCGGTTTGCCCAGGCGCTGGCCGGGCTCGCCAGTGCGAACCTGATGATGTACTGGGAGTACTACGACCGAAGCCAGGAGCGGCTCGTCAAGGCCAAGGAGGCAGCCGAACGGGCCGTCGAGCTCCGACCCGACCTCGCCGACAGCCACACCGCGCTCGGCTACTACTTCTATTGGGGCCTGCTCGACTACCCGCGAGCCTTGAGCGAGTTCTCTGCGGCCCTCAAGATCCAGCCCAACAACGGCGACGCGCTGAGTGGGACAGGGGCTGTACTACGGCGTCAAGGGCGCTGGGAGGAGGCGGCGGAGAAGTACAGCAAGGTGACGGAGTTGGACCCAAAGAACGCGAATTCGTTCGAAAACTTCGCTTATAGCTGCGTACTCGCTGGTCGCTACGGCGACGCGGATCTTGCCTTCATACGGTCGCTCACCCTGAATCCACGATGGGCTGAGGTCTACGCACTACGAGCCTGGCTACAGCTTCTGTGGCACGGCGACGTGGAAAAGGCCCATGCGGTCCTGGACGAGGCCAGACGGGTTGTCGGGCTAGCGGACGATGCTGGGTGGCTTGCTTTTTTCGGGCTGGAGGTTGCTCTGGCTCGCCGCGACTACGAAGGGGCGTTGCGTCAGCTCCAAGCAGAGACGCGCACCGCGATCGACAACCAGGAAGGCTACTCGCCCATCCCGTTGCTCCGTGGACAGGTGCACAGGCTGGCCGGTCAGCACGATCTCGCCCGTCGCTCGTTTGAAGCTGCGCGCCTGGATCTCGAGCAGAGGGTCGGGCAGGACCCCGACGACGCCCGGTTCCACGCCTCGCTCGGGATCGCCTACGCGGGGCTCGGCCGGCGCCAAGACGCGGTGCGAGAGGCGAAATTGGCATGCAACCTCATGCCGGCGTCGAGGGACTCCTTGCGAGCAATTGGCCCCGTGTGGAATCTTGCCGTGGTCTACACCATGGTCGTCCAACCGGACGAGGCGATCACCGCGCTGGACGACCTGCTCGCGCGAAGCGGCTGGTTTACCGTTCACGTGCTCCGGCTGGATCCCACGTGGGACCCGCTCCGCTCGGACCCACGGTTCCAGGCGCTGCTTACCAAGTACGAGGTCAAGCCATGATCGGCGATCGCCTGGGCCCGTACAAGATTGGGCCGCATTGCGGGCGTGAGTGGAGCGGGATCCCGCAGGCGAAATCCCGAGGGAAGCGAGCGATCCCGTGTTGAGGCCTGGCACGCACCTTGGTCCCTACGAGATCACCGGTCCCTTAGGCACCGGAGGCAAGGGCGAGGTTGAGCCGTCTTGCGGGCGTGAGCGGAGCGAGAGCCCGCGGGCAAAATCCCGAGCCCTCCGACTGCGCTCAGGGCAAGGTCCGCGAGGGATCTCATGTTGAGGCCCGGCACGCACCTTGGTCCCTACGAGATCACCGGCCTCTTGGGCGCTGGGGGCATGGGTGAGGTCTACCGCGCCCGCGACACGCGCCTGGGCCGCGACGTCGCGATCAAGGTGCTGCCTGCGGAGTTTGCGGGCGATCCCGATCGCTTGCGCCGCTTCGAGCAGGAGGCGCGGGCGGTCGCCGCGCTCAACCACCCCAACATCGTCGCGATTCACGACATCGGCACCTATGAGGGGTCGCCGTACATCGTGAGCGAACTGCTGGAGGGGGAGAGCCTGCGCCAGCGTCTGGCTGTCGCTCCCCTGCCCGTGCGTAAGGCAATTGAGCTTGCGGTGCAGATCGCCCAGGGTCTAGCCGCGGCGCACGAGAAAGGCATCGTCCACCGCGACCTCAAGCCGGAGAACCTCTTCATCACCAAAGACGGTCAGGCGAAGATCCTCGACTTCGGGGTCGCGAAGCTGGCCACGAAGCTTGAGCCGGTTGAAGGTGCGGCACCGACCGTTGTGGGGGGCACCGAGCCGGGGATCGTGATGGGCACCGTGGGCTACATGTCCCCCGAACAGGTGCGCGGGCTGCCCGTCGATCACCGTTCGGACATCTTCTCTCTGGGATGCGTGCTCTACGAGATGGTCCAGGGAAGGCTCGCATTTCCCGGGGACACGACCGTCGATACCATCGCGGCGATCCTCACGAGGGACCCGGAGCCGCTCAGCGGGATAGATCGGGAGATCCCCTCGGTGTTGTCGGGGATTGTGGGCCGGTGCCTGGAGAAGAGCCCGGAGGATCGCTTCTCCTCGGCGCACGACGTGGCGTTGGCGCTGGCGCTCGTAGCGGGCACCGAAAGGTCGGTCGTCGCGGCTCCAGTGGCCGCGGCAGCTCGTGTACTGCCTCGCTCGCGCCGGTCGGTCTGGGTGGCGGCATCGATCGGTGTGCTCGGGCTTGTAGCGCTCGCGGCCCTTGCCTACCTCGTGATCGCTCGGCGCGCGCCACCTGCTTCACGCGCTGCAGGCAGACTCATGCTCGCGGTGCTGCCGATGGAGAACCTCTCGGGCGATCCGCAGCAGGAGTACTTCTCCGATGGGCTCACCGAGGAGATGATCGCGCGGCTCGGCCGCCTCGAGCCGAAGCGGCTCGGGGTGATCGCGCGCACGTCGGCGATGCACTACAAGCACACCACCAAAACCATCGACGAGATCGGCCGCGAGCTGGGGGTGCAATACGTGCTGGAGGGGAGTGTGCGGCGGGAGGCAGGGCGGGTGCGCATCACGGCTCAGCTCATCCAGGTGAAAGATCAGACGCACCTGTGGGCCGAGAGCTTCGAGCGCGAGCTCTCTGGGGTCTTTTTGGTGCAGGCGGAGGTTGCGGAGCGGGTGGCCGGGTCGCTGGCGATCGAGCTGCTTCCGGAACGGAGAACAATCCTCGACCGTGGCAGTACCACGAGCCGGGAGGCGCACGATGCTTACCTACGTGGACTGTTCCTCTGGAACACCCGTCAGAAGGCGAACCTCGAGCAGGCCGTGGTGCTGTTCCGGCGCGCCATCGACCTCGATCAGGAGTACGCGCCAGCCTATGTCGGGCTGGCGGATACCTACCTGATCCTCTACGACAATGGCTATGCAGCTGCGGCGGAAACCATGCCACCGACGGAGGTCGCGATCCGGAAAGCGCTCGAGCTTGACGACGCTTCGGCCGAAGCCCACGCGACTCTTGCAATCTTCTATGAAGATTATCGGTGGGACCGTCCCGAGTCCGAGCGTGAGTTCCGTCGGGCGCTTGAATTGAATGCGGGGTGCGCCAAGGCGCACCAATGGTACGCATTGTTGCTATCTGGACTGGGAAGGCACGACGAGGCGCTAGGGCACATCCGCGAGGCTGTGCGGCTCGACCCGGCTTCGCCCCGCATGAACGTCAACGTCGGTTGGATCCTCCTCGTAGCACACCGCTACGATGAGGCACGCCTGATTCTCGAGGACGTCGTCCGGCTCTTCCCAGCTGATCCCTATTCCCAGATGGTGCTGGGCCGAGTCCTGCATATGCAGGGGCGGCGAACCGAAGCTGCCGGCAGGTATCAACGGGCGTCGGAACTCTCCTCGGGAAGCGTCAGCGCCCTCAACCGGGCTGCCGCGCTGTTCATCGGCGGCAACGCGCGTGACGCAAGGGGGCTCATCGAAGGCATGGAACGCGGCGAGGGGCCGGAGTATGTCTCGCCCGCAGATGTTGCCTCCCTCAAGTGCCTTCTTGGCGACTTCGACGCGGCTCTGAGGTGCTTGGAGCGTGCCTTTTCGACACGCGACGGTCGTCTGGGAACAGTCAAGGATGACCCGATCTTCGACCCGCTGCGCTCCGACCCGCGCTTCCAGGATCTGCTCCGTCGCATGAACTTCCCGTCACGTTGACCGGGAACGCGCGGTGCCCGCCCTTCCCCACACTGGTACTCGCTCTCCCAAATGGGCACCCCCGCCATTCACCACAGCTGAATAGGACTACAATCGGGCGCGAGAAGGACCGAGACAATGAAACCGGGCGTTCGACTGGGTCCCTACCAGATCGTGGCCCTGCTTGGTGCGGGTGGCATGGGCGAGGTTGAGCCGCTTTGCGGGCGTGAGCGGAGCGGGAGCCCGCAGGCGAAATCCCGAGGGAAGCGAGGGATCCCGTGTTGAGGCCCGGCACGCACCTTGGTCCCTACGAGATCGCCGCCCCTATCGGCGCCGGGGGAATGGGCGAGGTCTATCGCGCCCGCGACACGCGCCTGGACCGTGCCGTCGCGATCAAGGTCCTGCCTACTGAGTTCGCCGCCGACCCCGAAAGGTTGAGGCGGTTCGAGCAGGAAGCGCGCGCCGTTGCCGCGCTGGATCATCCGAACATCCTGGCCATCCACGACGTCGGCACCCATGAGGGGTCGCCCTACCTGGTCACCGAGTTGCTCGAAGGCGAGACGTTGCGCGAACGGCTCGGCCGGGAACGCCTTCCCTGGCGCAAGGCGGTCGAAATCGCCGCAGCGATAGCAGACGGTGTGGCGGCGGCCCACGGCAAGGGCATCGTCCACCGCGACCTCAAACCCGAGAATCTCTTCATCACCCGCGACGGCGTGGTGAAGATCCTGGACTTCGGGCTGGCGCGGCGCGACCCGGAGACGCCGCTGCAGCACGCGAAGACGCTGACGTCCGCGGGTGCGGCTGCAACGGCGCCGGGGGCGGTGCTGGGCACCGTGGGCTACATGGCGCCCGAGCAGGTGCGGGCCGAGTCGGCGGACGCGCGGAGCGACATTTTCGCGCTCGGGTGTGTGCTTTACGAGCTGCTCACGGGCCGGCGCGCCTTCGCGCGGGCGACCGCGGCAGAGACGTTTGCCGCGATCCTTATGGAGCCGGTGCCCGAGCCGTCGAGCGTCGTGACGGGGGGATCTTCCGAGCTGGATCGTCTCGCCGCGCGCTGCCTGGCCAAGCTGCCCGGGGAGCGATTCCAGTCGGCGAGCGACCTCGCGTATGCCCTGCGAGCTGTCGCGGCTCCACCGGAGCGGGCTCACACCAGCCTTCATGGGACCCGTGACGACCGCCCTTCCATTGCGGTGCTGCCGTTTGCGAACCTGAGCGCGGACAAGGAGAACGAGTACTTCAGCGATGGCCTGGCCGAGGACATCATCGACGCTCTCACGCAGGTGCCGGGGCTGCGCGTGATGGCGCGGACCTCGGCCTTCGCCTTCCGCGGCAAGGAGGCGGACGTGCGCGAGATCGGCGCGCGGCTCAACGTCGAGACCATCCTGGAAGGCAGCGTGCGCAGGGCGGGCAGCCGCATCCGGGTGACGGCTCAGTTGGTCAAGGCGAGCGACGGGTACCACCTGTGGAGCCAGCGCTTCGACCGGGAGATGACGGACGTCTTCGCGATCCAGGACGAGATCTCGCAGGCTATCGTGGAGAAGCTGCGGCTGCGGCTGGCAGGGGACCGTCCGCTCGTCAAGCGCTACACCGGGAATCTCGCCGCCTACGACCTCTGTCTGAAGGCCCGGTATCACTTTCTGAAGATGACGCAGGAAGGACGCGAGGCGGGCCAGAAGTACTGCGAGCAGGCCATCGCGGACGACCCGAGCTACGCCCTGGCGTACGTCGTGCTGGCCGAATCCTACTTGTGGAGTGCCTATTGGGGATCCACGGATCCGCGGGAGGCACTCCCCAGGGCCAAGTCGGCGGCGCTCGAGGCCCTCAGACTCGACGACACGATCGCCGACGCCCACAGCGCGCTGGGAACCGTCCTAGGCTGCGGCGAGTTCGACTGGCACGGAGCCGAACGCGAATTCCGCCGCGCCCTGGAGTTGAGCCCGTCCTCCGCGGCAGTCCGATACGACTACGCCTGGTGTTACGCCATGTGGTTCCTGTACCCGCTCGGGCGGGTGGAAGAGGCCCTGACCGAGATGCAGCGGGCGGTGGAGCTGGATCCTCTCGATCCGTTCTACAACGCGCTGCTGGGGTATCTCCTTCACTCCATGCGGCAATTCGAGCCGGCGGTCGCGCAACTGCAGCACGCGATCGATCTGGATCCGAACTTCTTCTTCTCCCACTTGCTGCTCGCGGTCGTTTTCGACGTATCTGGGCGGCTCGACGAGGCCATCGCCGCGGCCGAGAAAGCGAACGAGTTGTCCGGGCGCGATACCGCGACGCTGGGAGCGCTGAGCAGAGCCTACGGGCTGGCCGGCCGGACCGCC
>Ga0315281_10004001_pt1 | contig 21503 bp, 15 predicted proteins | sample YL17G07_0_MG_FD_204540 | JGI IMG/M metagenome (GOLD analysis project Ga0315281, IMG submission 204540) | Sediment microbial communities from Yellowstone Lake, YNP, Wyoming, USA - YL17G07_0 | ecosystem: Environmental > Aquatic > Freshwater > Lake > Sediment | place: USA: Wyoming | collected...
GTTCTCTTGAACTCCTCCCACAGCACCGGCTGGTACTGCTCCCGGGGAGTGAATTCCTTGACGGGGAAAACGATGCCGAGCTGGGCTTCCTCCACCACCGCGCCCTTCTGAGGCAAGAATTCGAAGATGCTGCGGTTCGTGCCGTAGTAAGCACAGAGCCAGATTCCCTCCGCGGCCTCGATGGCGTACAGCCCACAGACGAGCGGCAGGGGGCGCGTGGCATCTACGGATGATTTGATTTCCGCTTCGATAATCTTCCCGCAAATCGGTGGCGCGTCAGCCGGTACGGGCTTCGGCGTTGTTTCCATGAACTTCCCCAGTGGTGAGCTTGAAGTTCAAACCATACATCGGCCCCAGAAGTCTCGTCAACGGAGTCGAGGCGACCTTCACCTTGCTGCGCACGCTCCGCCGCGCCGCGAAGAAGGTCCGGGCAAGGCCCCAACACTAGCGGGGCTTGAGTTCGATCACCAAGAGCCGGCCATCGGTTCTCCAGCTTGCTCCGGTGGCCGTCAAACCCTCGGAGAGCGGATTCGGCCGCGTGACTAGCCGCAGGGCAGCCGCCTGTCGTGTCACGGCGAGGTCGGCACCCACCTTGGTCCGCTCGTCGTCAATCTCGGGGTCGATAGCGTGGGAGACGACCCCGGGGCGAATGTCCCAACCCACATCGTGGGTCGCCGCCCCCAGCCAGATCTCCCGCCCCTCGGAGGTAGTCAAGGAAGAACGCCAGAGCCGCAGGTGGTGGCGTTCGGCGAAGGTATTCAGCATTTTCTGGAAAGCCAGATCCTCCGGGCGACCAAACAAGTAGAGCTGTGACACCGGCGCCGAGCCATAACCCTTGTTCGCCGCCACGGCGCGCACCGTTTCCCACAGTGACTTACCGGTCAGCTTCTCTGCCTCCGCCCATCCGGCTTCCTGGAATGCGCGGCGGATTTCCTCGGCCTTGCCGACTACAACAAGGTTCAGCGGGTCGCCGGGTTTGCCACCCTTGCCCGCCGCGCGCTGCGGTACCTCCGCCAGCAACCGGTCAATGGGGGCGCTGACTCCCGAAGCGAGCTGGTCGCCGACCGCCGAAGGAGAACCCTGGTCGAGCAGGAGAGGCTCCTGCAAGGTCAGGTGCAAGTCGGTACCTGCCGGAAACTCGATCGACGTGTCAGCTTTACCTAGAGTTTTGGCCCCCGCCTGCCCGGCTTTCTCCCCAACCTCGGGACGGGACTTCTTCAGTTTTTCCAGGGCATTATCGACCATGGTCAGGGGCACCTCGCTGGCCAATACGCCTTGGATGGTGCCATCAGGCAGAACGTTTTCGCGGGCGTTCTCCACCTCCTTGAGGCGGCTGGCAAGCGGACGCGGAGGCTGGCCGGGAATCTCCAGTTGCGTGAAACGTAAACGCAGGCGGGCCCGATCCGTAGGGCTTGAACTCGGGATGAGCTTCTCAATCAAACCCCGAGCCAGGGTACCGAGTGGAATCGCAACCTCTCTCCCGCCTGATTGCGCGGGGACCTCGCGAACTACGCGCGCCGTCACCGTGTCTCTCAAATGTGACGTCTTGGTGCTTACCGGCGTCTCCAAACGCAGGTGCAGCACCGTGCCGGCCGCAAGCGTTGTGGCTGGGGATGGCCCACCGAGCGCCCCGCGCGACGCCGCACACATTAGCCCCGCCAAGCTCCCAAGCAGGATGACCAAGGCGCGGCTTCCTGGGTGGAGCATGCGCGCGACGAACCTGTCCCAGAGCGGCCGTGGCGATTGAGCCGAACGGATTGAAAGGCGAACCATAAGACACCTGTCTCCGAAAGCTTCGAGCTCCTTCTGCTTGGCCGGATTGCCTGAGCGGCCAAGAGCCTTACCCGCCAAGCTGGGGCAATCCAGGCATTTTTGTAAGCGCAGCGCGGTGCCCAAACCGCACCTGCCGTGGGTATCGTCGGACGCCGCACGGCTGGTACATCAGTACGGTTGACTTAGGTCAAATCTTGCGCTACGCTTCGCAGGGATAAGGTATCATAAGGCAAGGACGAAGGTCATCCCAGGGCGTTTTTTTGCCCGCGGCGGTGAGGGTCGGCTCCAACAGAACCGGGAGGCCCCTCGAGCGTCGCGCGAGGACGAAAGCGAGGCCAGCATGGCCGGAGCACTGACCAGAGCAGGCCGGTATCAGATTGTGTCGGAACTCGGCCGCGGATCAATGGGCGTAGTGTACCAGGGCTTCGACCCCATTATCGGTCGCACCGTCGCCATCAAGACGATGTTGACCGAAGGTTTCGCCCCGGCTGAGTTCGAGGAATACAAAGCGCGCTTCCAGCGCGAGGCACAATCGGCAGGCGTCCTGGCCCACCCCAATATTGTCACGGTTTACGATTTCGGCGAAGACAGCGGCGTCCTGTACCTGGCTATGGAGTTCCTGGAGGGGAAATCGCTCCAGGCCCTGGTGGAAGAGCAGACCATTCTTCCGGTTGAAACCATCATTCCCATGTACGAGCAGGTGTGTAGCGCGCTCGACCACGCGCACCGACACCGGATCGTCCATCGCGACATCAAGCCCGCAAACATCATGATTCTGGAGAGTGGGCTGGTCAAGGTGACCGACTTCGGCATCGCCAAGATGATGTCGATGGGGATGACGCAGGCCGGCCAGATTCTGGGGACGCCCAACTACATGTCGCCGGAGCAGGTGAAAGGTCGGTCGGTGGATGGCCGCGCCGACATCTTCTCGCTGGGCGTAATTCTTTACGAGCTGGTGACCGGAGAGAAACCGTTTGGTGGGCAAAACATCACCACGGTCATCTACAAGATCATCAATGAGAACCCGATCTCACCGCGCGAACTGGACGCTACCATTCCCGTGGGGCTGAGCTACGTCATCCAAAAGGCACTGGCCAAGAGCCCGGACGAACGCTACCAGACGTGCCGGGAGCTGGCGGAGGACCTGAGGAATTACCGGAGTGTGGGGGGAGCCGCGGCGCCGAGTGCCACGGTCATTCTCAGGGTGCCGCCGATTCAGGCGCCTCCGCCGGAGGCCCTGCCGCCCCCCGCTCGCGTCCCGTCGGCGCCAGTGGCGGCACAGCCGCAAGTCGCCGCCGAGCCCCAGCCTCCGCGTCCGCTCTCCGTGCAGGTGATTCCGCCCCATAGGCCCCAACCGCGTGGCACGTCGCCGGCAGTCTGGGTATTGTTGACGCTGCTTGTGGTCGGCGCGGCGGGGGGCGGATATTACTACTTCAAGTACAAGCCCGAGCACCCGGCAGCAACCCCAACCACCCCGACAGCCGAGCGCCCTGCGGAAACGCCGGGAACCACGACGCCCCCGGCGACGGAAGGAGGCACTCCCACCACTCCCCAGACAGAGACCGTAACTACTCCCCCGTCTAACCCGCCCACGGAGACAGCCGCTGCCCAGAACACACTCAGTGAGCCAGAGCCCCAAGTTAGGGAGGCCCAAGGCCCCGAACTGCCGCGGCCGATCGCCCCGCCTCCGAGCGGCGGCCGGGGGACGGCAGCTCCCAAAATTGGGCAGCTTGTTGTAACGTCAAATGTGGACGGGGCCAAGATTACGATCGACGGCCGGAGCGCGCCTGGTTGGGTGACACCGTGTACCATTCCCAACCTGCCCGCGGGCGCGCACTCGGTGGTGGTGTCAAGAGAAGGGTACAGCGACGCGCAGGAAAGCGTGACGGTTGAGGGAGGGCGCACCGCTACGGTTCGACCAACCCTTACTGTGCCCAGCGGTGAAATCAACATCGTGACCAATCCCCCGGGAATCGAGGTGTTCATTGATGGGCAAGCCGTCGGGCTGAGCCCGGCGCGCAAGACCCTGGGCGTTGGGCAGCACACCTATGCGTTGCGCCAGGCCGGAAAAGAGATTTACAGCAACGCGTTCAAGATCACGTACGACGGGCACATGCTCACCAAGAAGGTGGATCTGGGCGGAGGTCCCGCGGTACCCACCGGGATTGTCGAGGTGCGGACCATCCCGCCCGGAGCCACTGTCTATGCGGATGGCAAGGCCGTGGGGGGTACGACGCCCACCAGCTTGAGATTATCAGCCGGGCGGCACACGCTGACCCTTTCATTGTCGGGATATCGGCCCCTCCAGAAAGAGGTCGATCTGCCCGCCGACGGGTCAATCGTGATTAACGAGAGATTCTCCCCCCAGTGACGCGCAGCCCCGACTGGTGAGCCAGGGAGCCAAACGGAGGGCAACCATGATGCGCCGGGTGAGTCTCACTGTACTTATTCTGCTCTTCTGTACGGGCCCGGCATTGGCCCGGTGGGACAAAGAAGACAGAGCTTACCTCGTCGACCAGTTCCGCGCTCTCCAGGACCAACTGCAGGCGCTGAAAGCCCAGCTGGACACCCTGGGCGGACAAGTGGCGGAGTTGAAGCAGCACCAGCAGCAGCTTCAGACCGTGGTCGTGCGGCAGCAGAGGATGCTCCAGGACATGGACCAACTGGTTTCCTCGCTTCGCCTCGGTCAGGAAGAAAGCTTCTCCGGCCTGCGGACGGACCTGAACCAACTGCGCAGCGACAACGAGAAAGCTTTCGCCACGCTAACCGGCAGGCCGGCCGAACCAGGCGGAGCGGCCACGGCCCCGGAGCGGAAGGGGACCGTGGAAGCCCCGCCGACGCGTGTTGTCCAGGGTTACATCACTGTCGTCGACAAAGATAACACCGTAACGGTCGACCTGGGCTCCGGGCAGGGAATCCAGGTGGGTTCCCGCCTAGCCGTTTACAGGGCCAATGACCCCAACACGCGCGTGGGTGTCCTGGAAGTCGTGCAAGTGGTGGACGCGGGAAATTCCCGGGCCCGCATTGTTACCATGAACGCGGGAGTCCAGCCGGAGTTCTCGGATTTTGTTCGTCTGGAATGACTGATACGCCCCAACATGGCCAGATTCCTGATTGCCGGTCCAAGTGGTGAAACCCAGATCTTCGAGATCAGCAGCCCGACCGTGAACATCGGGCGCGTTGAGGCGAACGACCTGGTCCTGGACCATCCGAGTGTCAGCCGCCACCACGCGCGACTGACCGTCCTGCCGGGCGACACCACTCTTCTAAACGACCTGGGCAGCTTGAACGGGACTTTTGTGAACGGCCAGCAGATCCATGAGCACCGGCTTGCCGATCAGGATCGGGTAAACATCGGCATGTACGAGCTGAGGTTTGAGCTGGCCAGAACCGAACCCGTCCACGTCGAAGCGGGTGCCCGCACCGCCCCGGATTTGACGGGACTGGTGTCGCCGGAAACCCTCGCGAGCGCTCTGCGCGTTCAGGTCGAGGCCGGCCCACCTCCCGCGCAGACCGTCCAAGAACACATGCGCTCCCTGGAGAAGGAGAACAAGCTGCTGAAGTTGCTCCTGGGGGTGGGCAAGACCCTTTCCTCCGTCCTGACGGCGGGGGAAATGATGCAGCGCGTGATGGAGCTGGTCTTTCAGATGGAGAACGTGGAGCGTGGTTTCGTGATGCTCCACGACGAGAAGAAGGGATTCAAACCGGCCGTCCTGCTTTACAAGGACGAAAGCTTGAAACGCGACGCGCGCGGCGTCGTGCTCAGCAAGTCCATCATCGAGCGCGTCACGACCGAACGCTTGCCCTTGCTCATCCATGACGTGGCGGGTGATGAGCGCTTTTCGGCAAGCGAGAGCCTGCGCCTGGCGGGCATCCGCGCCGCGATGTGCGCGCCGCTGATTTACAAAGACAAGGTCTTCGGCCTGTTTTACGTCGACTGCCTCACCAAACCCTACGCCTTCTCGAAGGAAGAACTGGGCATCTTTTCCGTCGTGGCTGCCGAAGCGGCGATGAGCTTTGAGAACGCGCGGGCGCACGAAGAACTCTCCCAGCGCATCATCGAACGCCAAGCCCTGGAACGGTTCCTGAGCGGGCCCATCGTGGAGAAGATACTGGCCAACCCTGGCCAGATTCATCTGGGCGGCGAAAACCAGACGGCCACCATCCTTTTCTCCGACATTCGCGGCTTTACGCGCCTGGCGGAAAAGATGGAGCCCCAGGAAGTCGTGGAACTGCTCAACGAATACTTCACCGAGATGACAGATCTGATCTTCGAGAACGGAGGCACGCTGGACAAATACCTGGGGGACGGAATCATGGCGGTGTTTGGCGCCCCCCTCCCCAAGCCTGACGACGCCCTACGCTCCGTGAAGACCGCCATCGAGATGCAACGCGCCTTGGCACGCCTGAACCGCGACTGGGAGGCCCGCAGCCAGCCGGCCCTCCGGGCCGGCATCGGCGTGAATACCGGTCCCGTGACGGCCGGCAACATCGGCTCCACCAAGCGGATGGATTACACGGTCATCGGAGACGCGGTGAACCTGGCTTCCCGGCTGTGCGCCAACGCCGCCGGCGGCCAGATCCTGACGTCGGAGTCGACACATGCCCTGTTGGGGGAGAAACTGCCCGCCAGGAAGCTGGAGCCCATTCGGGTGAAGGGCAGGGACACCCCCGTGGAAACCTACGAGATCACGTGGAGCGAGTCAGCCACCCCGCCCGCTGGTGCGCCCCCTGCCGCCGGAGGGCCGGGCGAGACTCGGAAGGTCACATGAGCCGAACCAGCGTAACTTCGAGAAATCTTCTCGCGGCAGCCTTAGGGCTATTCAGCGGCCTGGTAATAGATGCCGCAGCCACCCAGAAGGATGAACAGGCATCCCAGCCACTCCCTGCCGAGCTGCGCGGCGCCAAGGTTTACCGCATTCCGGAGGAAACGAAACCTGGGGAGGCGGTGGAGAATCCCGTCATCTACAAGGGCCTTTCCTACGAGGACATCAATCTTGACCGCTTGGTTCTCAATCTCGCCCTGTCCGTCAAGCCCGTCGATCGCGCGGCCATCGTTCGTAAGATCTACTTCCAGGACATTCGGGTGAACGGAGTACCGATCCGCGTCGAGACGTTCGAGCGGGAATTCAAGCTCTCCAAGAAGGAGACCGTAGACCTCCCCGCCCCTCTGAAGTGTGCCTTTGTCTTTTCCGACCTGGAATCGGTCAGCCCGATCAAGGAGATAGTAAACCAGGACAAGATTCGCATCACGGGCCAGACCTTCATTGAGGTCAAGCTGAACGTGCTGGAAAAGCTGGCGCTGCGCACGAAACGGCTGGTCCTCCCGGTGGGCTTGAACGAGGAAGTCCCCCTCCAGATGTTTTCCGGCAATCCCCTGCTCCAAATGGCGGCGAACCGGATTCTCGACACTCTCGCCGACCCTTCCAGCACCGCGGCCCTCAACCTCGCCAAGGAGCGTCTGGCGAAAGTCAGTCAAGACCGCACCTTAGTGTCCAGCGGCCGGGCATCGCTTTACCTGCTCTACTGTGAATACACCTTACGCGACCCCAAAACGGGGGCCGCGGAGAAGTTCAGCCAATCGGGCACGGGTTGGGTGGCTAGCGCCGAGGGAAAGCTGCTGACGGCAAAACGCGTCATCGAGCCGTGGAAGTTTGATCCGCAGATCGCATTTCTTATGCAGCGCGGCAAACTCAAGGTGGAATCGAAAAGCGTTCGCCTTGCGGCATGGCCTGCCGGTGCGTCGGTCCTCGCTCCCGACGGGCACCCGGATCTCCAGGCCGCTCTGCGGACTGATAACCAGACCCTTCAGGTCGTCAAGACCGCCGCCGACCGGATGGAGAAGCAGGACTACCAGGATCCTGATTCAGGAGAGAAGGCAACTCTGAGTTTGCACGCGCCCGGAGAAAACGATGTGGCTGTGCTGCAATTGGCGGCGAGTAATCTGCAACCCTTGGCGTTCGCCGAGCCGGCCGGTCCAATTGGGCCGGAGGCCAAGACGGCGCTATTCGGTTTCCCCTTTGGCATGAGCCAGTCCCAGGCTGAGCCCAAGCCCCTTGGGGTTAAAGCGGCCCCGGAAGGCGCCTTGCTTAAACTGGAACGCGCCTTGAATCCCGGCGAGTCGGGGGCCCCGTTGCTGAGCCCCGAAGGTAAGGTATTGGCGCTGTGCGGCGGCCTAACCGAGTGCATCCCCATAGAAATGGCCCGCAAGCTGATCCAGTGATGAATTCGCCCCCTTATCCTCGAGCCACTGCGTTGCTCATTGTCCTGGCAGCGAGTTTGTTGCCAGGGTCTTCTGCGCGTGGCACTCAGCAGAAGGAACCTGCCGCAGCCCTGCGCGAGACTCTCGCGCGGGCGGGTGTCTTTTTTCGCGCCGACGCTCCTCTCCTCCTGCGCAACCGCGAAGATCCCTATCTCCCCATCTATCTGGAAATCATCAACGGCGTAGAGAAGACAGGTAAAAGCGCCGTCTCGACCGTGACCCAATACCTTACGCGCGAACCGTTGAAGCTGGAGGGGGTCAACATATTTGCCAAGCCCGTGGGCGCGCGGCATCAGTTCGTAGCTGAACCCTTGCGCTTAGGGCAGAGCGAGGATTTCTCCTTCGATGCGCGGACCGAGGGCCAGCCCTTCGTGATCGCCGATCGGATGAAGAAGACCCTGGAGATTCCTCTCGAGCTGCTGCAAACCTACTTGAGCGCCCATTACCTCGGCGGACCTTTTGCGGTGGTGGATCTGTGGGTGGCCTTCCGCGTGGCTGGCTGGCCTAGCCAGAGTACCTATCTGCGCGTGCGGCTCAATCCCCCGCCACTTCCGCAGATTGCCAACTGGTATCGCGGCGACCCGCACTACCATTCTGCTTTTACCGACAATCCCGCCGAACGGGGCTACCCGCTCAACGTCATCAAGCAGGCTGCTCTTCACGCCGACCTGAACTGGGTAGTGCTGGCTGATCACTCCACGGACCTCACTCCAGAGCGGTACGCGCGGGCACTGCAAGAGGTCGCGAAGCACCGCGACGGACGCTTTCTGTTCATCCGGGGCGAGGAGCTCACGGTCGCCTCGGCCAAGGAAACCTTGCTCACCACGCTGCATATGGTCGCGCTGCCCTCGCCGGACGATCCCGACCGAGGATTTGCCGGCTCAGGCTCCGGCACCGACGCCGTCATCATGACCGGCGACGGCACGGTGACTTCACCTGCTCTCCCGCTCAAGGAGGCCCTGCGGAGAATTGCGGCGGCGGCAGGATTCGCCTACGCCGCCCATCCTTTCGATCCCGTCAGCCCGATTCTGCGCGGCGGAGCTTGGGATCTGGATCTTGACTTTGCGGCCCCCGGAGGAAAGAAACTGCAAGAAGGGCTAGTCGGGTTGCAGCTTTGGAACCGCGCCACAACGGCCACGGCGGACGATGCCCGCGACCCCTTCTGCCTCCGGCGGGATGCTGACCCCAGTGCTTGTTTTCAGCCCGACAAGGACGCCGACCATTACACGCGCCTGGAGAAAGGCATCGAGGTCGGCTGGCGTCCCCTGCTGCTCAGGGGTCTCGCGGGCGAGGCAAAGGCAGGACCATCCCCGCTCTTCAAAGTATTTCTGGCCGCTGGCTCTGACGCCCACGGAGACTTCAACTACGAAGCCACCATGGATGCCGTGGATTTCCTTTCCAAGCCGTCGCGCGGAGTTACTGGCTATGCCGAGAACAACGCCCTGGGGAAGCTGGCCACCGTCGTCTACTGCCCGGCCGGGATGGGCCCGCGCGGCGAGAATGTTCTCCGAGCCCTCCTCCGGGGTGAGAGCGTAGTAAGCAATGGCCCGCTGCTGGTGGCAGGATTCGACCGAGATTCCGATGGGAGCCTGGACGATCCATCAGATGTCCGGATTGGACAGGATATCTCCTCCCCACCGAAGGAGTTCCCTCCCTTGCAGCTATATTGGGTCAGCAGCCAGGAGTTCGGCCCGCTCTGCTCCCTGCGCCTCATCGTAGGATCCAGTTCGGGAGAGTCCAGTCCCGAGGAGCTCCCCATCCCCCCTGGAAAGGCACTGGCCAGTGAGGGCCTTTATCCGTTGGATGTGCGAACCCGCCTGGAAAAGCTAGGTAGCGCGTGGGGCTACATTCGCTTGGAGGCCCGGACCCAAAGTAGTGCCGGAGAAGAATTCCGCTGCTATACTAATCCCATCTGGGTGCTCGTCACCGAACGGTAGTCGCAGATCCCAGGCAGCGCGTGAGGACGGTGTTATGCCTGATGAAGCCAGTGAGCAAGGAACCATCCGTTATATTCGCTGTTCATCCTGCGGGACGCCCAACCCGGCGTCGGCTTTGACGTGTTCGCGGTGTGGGAAGGCCATGGAGGGCGAGGCCGCCTCAGCGCCGCCAGTGTCTCCCGCACCCGCGCGACAGGTGACGTGTCCCAAGTGTCGAAAACCTCTTCCGCCCAACAGCAAGTTTTGCGGCTTTTGCGGAGCAACGGTGGCGCCACCTGCGCCGCCGATTACCAAGGTCCCAGCGCAGGCCGCCGTGCCCACGCAACCTATCGCGCCGGTCGTACCGCCGAAGCCTCCCGCCCCAGTTTCCAAGCCCGCGCCGCCTCCGCCCCCGCCGCCAACGTCTGGGCGCCCCGGGGTGGCAAAAGCTCCAACGCCCGCGCCCGTCCCGCGAGGACCTCAGGCCCCTGTTGCGGCCCCCCCAGTTGCGGTTCCGCCCTCCGGCGCGGCGACCCAGCTTTTCCCTGGCCTGCACGTGCCTAAGATCGAAGCTAGTATCGTGGAACTGAAGCAAGATGGGACCACGGGAAAGGCCACGCGCATTGTCAAGGAGACGGCCATCGGCCGCGGGACCTGCGATGTCAGTTACCCGAACGATCCCTTACTTTCGCCGCGTCATGCCTCACTCCAGATCCGCGCCGGGAAACTCATGTTGAAGGACCTGGGAAGCCAGAACGGGACGTTCACCAAGCAGCGGCAGGACACCGAGCTTACCCCAGGCGACGTCTTCCTGACGGGCCGGGAATTATTCCGCTTCGTCACCCAGAGCATGGACGAACGCCCGGGTCCCTCCCAGGGTACCCAGTTCATAGTGGGTGCGCCCAAGCTTCAGCGCGGGCCGGCGACGGCCAAGCTGGAGCGCATCCAGTTGACGGGGGAGGTCATCGAAGAGTTCAGCCTGGACAAGCCCGAGATCACCCTGGGCCGGACCAAGGGCGATCTCATTTTCCAGGATGATCCCTTTATGTCGGGCACCCACGCCCGCATCGTGGCTCAGCCCGGCCGCTTCCTCTTGCAGGATCTGAAGAGCCGGAATGGGGTCTATCGCCGCATACGCACTGAGGCGGAATTGCGGCACGGCGACGAGTTTTTCTTGGGTGAGCAACTCTTCCGCGTCGAGATGAAAACCTCCTAGACGCGGGCGACGGCGATCAGGGCTTGGGAAGGGGTACCCCGCGCTGTTCGAGTTGTCTCTGGACCAGCGGGGCCCGCTGCTTGACGTAGTTATCCATAATCCTGGGCAATTCCAGCTGCATGCGGGCAACGAAATCGTCCTGGGCCTTCTTGAGTTTGGCGTCCATCTCGTCCTGGGCTTTCTTCATCTTGGCATCGATGCCCGCCGCGCTCTGGTTCAGGGCATCCATCCGCTTCTCGAGTTCCTCCGCCTGGGTGAGCGCGGTCCCCATCAACTGCTTTTGCAGCAGCCCCCGCAAGCTGGCCAGCTCGTTACTGTTAATGGAAAGCTGAGAGGCCACGTAGAAATTCGACAACACGGCCAGCACGACCAGCACGAGCACAATGTAGAGCAGGTTCCGAACCGTAGAGTATCCGGTGTCCATAGTGGCTCCTTCGTTGCTCCGCCGGGGAGGCTAAGAGACGTCCTTGCGCTTCATCAAGAGTAAGACCGCGAGGGTCATCACCAACAAGTGCACCGCCAGCACGCCCACGTACGGCCCTTTATCTCGCCAGAAGTCCGAAGGCAGCGGAAAGGCTCCCGCAGCGGCGAATTCCTTCTCCGAGGCTTCCAACCCCTTTTCCAGCTTCTCGAGGTCGTCAGGGTGCAGCGAAATGTAAACGGTATTGATGATCTTGTAGGCGTAATCCTGCATCGAATGCCGACCGTGGAGGCAGAGGTCGGAAAGCGCCTCCATGCCCCAGCGCGAGACCGCGAGCGCCGAGAGCCAACGCACGAAGGTGGGCATGCCCGCCGCCGGCTGCGGCGTATATTTGTGGAAAGCCTTCTGAACCTGGGGCGAAGGAGCCATGGCCCCCACGACCTGGTGGGCCACCTCGCCTTGCCGCGCCGCAGCTTCAGCCGATTCCGGGATACCCGGCGTGGGGGCGGTGGGGGCCGCGCTGGTCGCGGCGGGAGGATTTATCATCTGCTTGGCCTTGGCCTTCGCTTCCGGCTGCGCGAACATCTTTCCTTCGAACAACTGCTCCACCGTGATAGGGATGATGGTCTGAATTTTATTGACCGGCAAAAACAGACCCGAAAGGAGCAACTCCGGGATCAGAACCAGGGGGAACAACGTGAGGGCCTTCTCGGGCGTACTCACCAGGCTGGAAATCAACAGGCCGATCAGGGTTCCATTGACAGCCACCAGGAACATAATGCCGATTCCACCCAGGATCTCTCCCGGACCTAGCGCCAGGGCGCGGTTGACAAAAAGCAAAATGACCACCACCGAGACGCACTGCACCAGAGCGATAAACGACAACACAAAGAGTTTCGAAAAGACGTAGGAAGGTATCTTCAGTCCGGTCTGTCGCTCGCGTTTGTAAATGGTCTGTTCATCGACAATCTCCCGGACGGAGTTCGAGCAGCCGAACCACAGTGCCGCAAACATAGCCATGAAGATGGTTTGGATTTGGTTTGGCTCGCTCGCCATCAAGGCCACCAGCAAGGCCACGAGCGGAGCCTGCAAGAACAGCAGCAGGGTCTGGCCGCGATCGCCGAACTTCAAGTCCCAGTTGCGTCGCACCAGTACCTTGAACTGGTGCAGACTGAAACCCTTCTCTCCCACGACGGCCTGCGGAGCCGTCGCGGTAGATTGCGGAGTAGGCGCCCCGGGCTTGGGGGCCTCGGCAATTTGCTCCTTGTGGAGCGACGACTCGGCAAAGCGTTTCTTGAGCTCCAAGGCGTAAGGGATGGTGTTGTTGTCGGTCAGGTCGTCATAGACGTCAGCGGGCACTGCCGCCTTGAAGTAATCCAGGAATTTGGTGCCCGGTCCGTAAAAAGCCAGGCGCCCCTGCACCAGAACAACGACCTTGTCCAGGACTCCAAACGACGCCAGCAGGTGCGTGGTGATGACGATGGTTGAACCCTGGTTGGCCAGTTGCCGGAACAACATCATCATCAGGGTTTCCGTCCGCGGGTCGAGGCCGGCGGTCGGCTCATCCAGAAACAGGACGCCGGGCTTCGGCAGCAGCTCAATGGCAATGCTGACGCGTTTGCGCTGGCCGCCGCTCAAGGTGGCGACAGGATTGTCCCACCGCTGGGGATCAATCTTGAGGATGTCGAGCATTTCGTCCACGCGTCGGTTGATTTCCTCATCGGAAAGGTCCTCGGGCAGCCGCAGCTTCGCCGCATAGTAAAGGCAGCGGCGGACACTTAGCTGCCTGTGCATGATGTCTTCCTGGGGCACATAGCCGATCGTGGATTTCAAGCTGTCCAGGTGCCGATAGAGCTCCACGCCGTTGTATAAGACGCCGCCGCCGGAGGGCCGCATAAACCCGTTCAGCACGTTCATCAAGGTGGATTTTCCCGCCCCGCTCGGACCGAGCAAACCGATGAGTTCCCGCGGCTTCACCACCATGGAAACATCGTCCAGCAGGAGCTTGGACTTGCCGGTGGTGCGATCCGTGACCTGGAAGTTTACGCCTTGGACGTCCAGACGCACCACCCGCGTGTCCGGCTTGTGGGAGAGGCTGGCGCCGGAAAAATGCAGCTCCGAGGGGCCAATTACGATCCGATCCAGCTCCTGAAGCTGGTGACGCTTGACCTTGATCCCGTTGACGAAAGTGCCGTTGGTGGACCCGAGATCGACGATGAAGAATTTGCCGTCCTGCTTGACGATCTCGGCGTGGTGTTTGGACACCACCGGATGGTTGATGAAGACGTCGTTCGAGGGATCACGCCCCACCGCGATCCGGTCCTTGCTCAAGTCCACTGTCTCCAGTTTGAGCTCCGGCTCAAGTCCGGTGCGGAAAATCAGCGATTTGCCGGCATAGCGGCCGAAGGTGATGTAATCGCCGTCCCGAAGCTGCACCGTCTGGACGCGCGCCCCGTTGACGAAGGTGCCGTTGGTGGAGCGGTCGCTCAAGACCGCCCTGCCCTCTTTCATTGCAATCTCGGCGTGGACAGCCGAGACCGAGGGATGGTCCATCACGAACTGGCAGCGCGTGGCGTCGCGACCGACCTTCAGCCCTTCGTCCGGCACTTCCATGGTCTTCACGGCGTACTTGTCAACAATCAGCTCCAAGTGGGGGCGCGCCATCAGGTCGGTCAGCTTGATCGCTACCGTCCCACCCCCCGCCTTCTCCTCCCGCGGGGCCACTGCTATATCCGCAGGTGTCAAGATCGAGGTTCCGCTTGCCACCCGACCCGCCCGGGCAGGCGCCGGAACCTGCGTCGCGACCCCGAGAGCAGGCGGGGGTGCGACCAGATCAATCCGAAAGGGGTGGCGGCGGCCTGTCCCTACCGTTAGCTCATCCGTAGGCCGCAGAACCCGTTCCTGAATGCGTACCTGGTTGACATATGTCCCGTTGGCAGAATGGCGATCGTGAACCACGATCTCGCCCTGCTCGTTGAATCCAATCCAAGCATGGAGGCGGGATATCTCGTCATCCGCCACCACCACTTGGCAGGTGGACGGATCTCGACCGATGAGCAGCCCCTTGGGGCCGACAGTGAACGTGCGGCCGGAAAGCAGTCCGCCCATCGCGACCAGTCGGTAAGCCTTAGCCGGTGCTGCTGGTGGGGCAGGCGGTTTGGCCGGAGGAGGTTCGACAGCAGGAGGCTGAGCGAGGGACGTAACGGGCGGAGGGGATTTCACCTCCGGCAACGCGCAGCCGCAATTCCGACAGAAACGGAACCCAACCTCGTTGATTTCCCCGCATCCCGGGCATCTCATAATCTTTCAACTCCGCGCGGGGTTCGGGACTTCGTTGAGGGCGTGGGCTCGCAACCTACGGTGGGGAGAGACCTCCTGCTGCGCAGCTCGCCTCGGTTGCTCTCTAGCCTTGCCCTCCGACGCTTGCGCCCCTGCGCGCTCCCAGTCACCGGCAAGTCACGTTCCCACGGTGAAATCTTCTTCGCGGAACTCCTGAAACTCCACCTCCGCCGTCACCTCCGCAGGAGGTAGACCGGGCCCGGCAACTTCCGCCAAGATCAACGTGATGTTATCCGTGCCGCCGTGCTCGTTGGCCTTTTGAATGAGCGTCTTGCACTTGGCGGGCAGCGCATCCGTTCCTTCCAGAACGGCCAATATCTCGGGTATCTTCACCATGTTGTAGAGCCCGTCACTGCAAAGGAGGAGGCAATCGCCTTGACGCATCTTGGTGTAGGTCACCTTCACATCCACCATCTCGCTGGTCCCGACGGCCTGCGTCAAGATGCTCTTGCGGCTGTCCTTCTCCGGCCCCTCAGGCAACTCCGCGCCAATCTCCGCCAGATAGTTCAGGTAAGTCTGGTCCCGCGTCAACTGAACCATCTGCTTGTTCCGGATCACATGGGCCCGCGAATCACCCACTTGGCCCACAAACAAATATGGACCGAACAGAACTCCGGCGGTGGCGGTAGTACCCATCCCACGGAAAATCAGGTCGGTCAACGCCTTGTGGTAAATGATCTGATTGGCGTACTCGATGGCCTCGCGCAGCAGAAGGACGAAGTTTGTCTCGCTGACGTTCCCCAAGGACTTGAGGTTCTCATACAGGCGCTTGGGGACGGTCGTGGTGCAGATCTGGCTGGCCACTTCGCCGGACGCTTCTCCACCCATGCCATCGGCCACCAGGAAGAGCGTGCCCCGAGGTCCTAAGCGGTGATTGCGCAGGGAAGGCGTCAGGCTCGCTTCGCCCGTGGAGAGGTTGCAGACGACGAAGTTGTCTTCGTTGTTCTTGCGCACCTGCCCCATGTCCGACATGCCGAAGACGTTGACGTGGATTGCGTCGTTTTCCGCTCTTGCCGTTTCGCCCACGATGGCCACTTTCCCCGCCCGCACTCACCCTTGCCGGAACCCCGCCAGCCCGTCTGCAGGCGCATCCTTAGACACCCGCGCTCCGACGGGCTCCGGATCAGCCATGGGCCACGGCTTCTGTCTCAGCATACGCCTTGGGCGGAAGCAGGCAGCCGCCCTACCTTTGCAGCAAAGGCTCCTTTTTATCACACCCCTCCGGCCCTGGCAAGCACCTCTGCACCGCCAGAAGGCCACTGACCCCTAGCCTTCAGTTCCCGGCTGGCCCGAGCACCCAATAAGCTGCCGGATTCCGCAGCGCTCGCCGCCTGGCCACAGCCTCGGCTGATTACTTCAGGCTGGCGCACAGTTCGGCCACAATTTGGCGGGCGACATCCCGCGCCCGTTCGAGGTCGGCGGGAGGCAAGGAAATGGCGGCTACTTTGGCGTGGCCCCCGCCTCCAAAGCGCTCGCAAATGCTGGCCAAGTTCGCGTGTTTCGGGGCCGGATGCCAAGGGTTGCTGCCTACCGCGATCTTCGTTCGTTCGTGCGAACGGCTGAGGGCGACGCTGTAAACCGTTGTCGGAAACAGATAATAAGGAATGAATTTGCTGAAGCCTTCGGCATCCTGGTCCGCCACGTCAAGAAACACTACGCCATCGTGAAGTTCGGCCCGCGTCCGAATCAGCTCCACGGTTCTCAAGTGCCGGCTGTAAAGCTCCTCGAAGGCCCGCCGAATCTCAGGGAGCGCCGCAATCTCCGGCAACGGCTTCGAGACCAGTTCCGGAATCAGTCCGGCCACGAAGCCCTTGGACCGCGTCCCTTCAATGACCAGGGTCAATTGCGTGGCCGGGTCGCGCATCTCCACCGCCGTCTGCGGGTCCGGATACTGTGCGCCATCAATCAGGTCCGCCCAGCGAATAAGTTCTTCCAGGTCAGGAGACCTGAAGCCGAATTTCGTGGCCCCAATATGGGCAATGAATTTGGTGCAGGAGCGGAATTCCGGCCCATAGAACTTTTTGCCGCTCTTATCCCGTCGGAAATGTTCCGCGTCGGCTTCCGTGAGGAAGGCGCTCTGGTGATGGTCAAACCACCAAGTCAGCCGGGCGCTGCTGGAATACTTGAAGTCAACGATCACGTTCTCTTCGCTGTCAAAGACATCTTCGTCGAAGAGTTGGCCCGCGCGATGCATCAGACCGCGGTAACGTACCGTGGCCCGGGGATCGACGCACTCCTGATAGAAACGCGCGAAAACCGCGGCTGAACAAGCCCCGTCAAAGCATTGGTCATGAAAACAAACGCGGACGCTCATGTGTGTTTTCGAGCCGAACCGGAGAGTCCGACGCCCTGCGCGACCCTCGAGTCCGAAGCCCGCTAAATTGCGCTGCCTGCTGAAAATTGTCAAGAGAAAAGCAACCCCGGGAGCGTTGCTGGACGGGCCGCAGCAACAAAAAGCGGCAGGCACACGCCTGCCGCCTGCCGCACTCCTTGCCCTGCAACAGCCCAAGTTTTCCCGACTAGCCCGCTTGCTGCGCGGCGAGCTTGCCAACGACGGGTATCATGTATCGCTCTTTCTGATAGGCCTTGTATATCACGAAGACCCACAAGGCAAACATCCCGATCATCAGCGCCAACCACAGCAGCAGGCCCAGAATCCACCCCACGATGGGAATCACCGCCAGGACTGCGGACACAATCATCAACACAATCGCCAGGGCCAGCCAGGCGATCGCGAGGAATATCGACTGGAACGAGTGGAACCGGACAAACTTGTCCCTGTTGTAAGGCTCGACCACTAGGAAGATGATCGCCGGTATCACAGTAACGTACGCCAACGCCCCAGCCACGTTTGACTCCAGACCTCCCCCTGCTGCGGGCACAGGCGGGCTCCCAGGGGGCGCGCCCGGCGCTGGCGGCGCGGTCGGTCCCGGACCACCCGCCGCCACGGGTGTCCCACACGAGCCACAGAACCCCACTCCTTCAGCTAGTGCTGCCCCGCACTTCGCGCACACTGCCATAATTTGCTCTCCTTCTCCGAAAAGCTCGGGCGCTCAGGCGCCCGGTCCTTTGATTGGATTATGCTGCTTTCCCTCACACCCGCTAGCCACAAACGCAACAAATGACAGCCAGTGGCTACACGCGGGCTATTCCATACCACAAACCCACGGAGGAGACAACGAGTAATTCACAGGCGCCGATATCGCTGGCCAGGCCGCTCCTCTGACACCCGTCATCAGCTATACTTGGCGGCCGGAGTACTGGCGGAGCGATACCTCTGGTTCACACGGGGCCGGAGCCGCGCCCGAGACAAGGCGAAAGAGAAACCAGGCCCAAAGCGCCGAGGCTGCGCTTGATAAACCACTCAGCACAGTTCCCCATGCGTTTTCTTACACGCGCCTCACCCGCCGAACGCCGCGCGCTCCTCGCCAGCACCCTGGGCTGGATGCTGGACGGTATGGACGTAACGCTCTATGCCATGGTCATCGCGGAGCTGCTGCGCGAGCTTCATCTTTCGCCCTCCCAGGCAGGACTTTTGGCCTCGGTCACCCTGATCGCTTCTGCCGCCGGCGGAATCCTGTTCGGCATCCTGGCGGATCGCGCCGGCCGGCGTGTTGCGTTGATGGGAAGCATTGCGGTGTATTCCGTGTTCACCGCTGCGTGTGGGCTCTCCCGGGGTGTGCTGGATCTCGCGCTCTTTCGCTTCCTTCTGGGACTCGGCATGGGAGGCGAGTGGGCAACAGGCGCAGCGCTGGTCGCTGAAACCTGGAGGCCGGAGCACCGCGGGAAGGCCCTGGGCCTGATGCAGAGCGGCTTCGCGGTCGGTTATGCGCTGGCGGCCGTGGTGACGGCGCTGGTGCTGCCTCACTGGGGATGGCGTGCCGTGTTTTTCGTAGGCATCCTCCCCGCCCTGATAACTTTCTGGATTCGCCGCGGTGTTCCAGAGTCCCCTCTATGGCTCGTGCGAAGCACGCACGATTCCGCGACAGCCTCTGCCCGCCCTCGGCTCTTCGCCGCACCCTACCGCAACCTGGTCCTCGTCACCTTGTTGATGAACGGCGCCGCGCTCTTCGCCTGGTGGGGATTGTTCACCTGGATCCCCTCTTACCTGGCTCTCCCTCTCGCCCAGGGCGGACGAGGATTGAGCGTGGCTGCATCGTCGGCCTGGATCGTCACCATGCAAGTCGGCATGTGGCTGGGATACGTCAGCTTCGGCTTCATCAGCGACGCCCTGGGACGCAAGAAAACTTACGTGAGCTATCTCCTGCTGGCTGCGGCACTCGTACCGCTTTACGCACGGGCCGAGTCGCCGCTGACGCTGCTCGTTCTCGGACCGCTCGTCGCCTTCTTCGGCACGGGACACTTCACCGGCTTCGGCATCATCACGGCTGAACTCTTTCCCACCTCCTTCCGCGCTTCCGCCATGGGATTAACCTACAACGCGGGTCGGGCACTCAGCGCCGCGGCACCATGGATCCTAGGAACGGTGGCGGCCCACCGCAGCCTCAGCTCAGCTTTCTGGATCAGCGGGCTGGCGTTCCTGGCGGCAGGCTTGCTGGCTCTGGGCGTGCCCGAAACCCGCGACCGGCCGCTCGAATAGGGCAGTTGTCAGTGGTTGGTTGTTCGGTGTGAGTTGCAGACTGGCCAGGGTTCATGGGGTTGCCTTGCTTCTGCCGACTTCCTGTATCCCGTCTACCGTACGCCGTGTTCTTACTCTTCCCTGTCCCCTGTAACCTGTTCCCTGGGCAGTGGTGCGAAAGGGGGGATTCGAACCCCCACCCCTTGCGGGACCAGATCCTAAGTCTGGCGCGTCTGCCAATTCCGCCACTTTCGCGCGGGACTATTATAAGGCAAGCGGAGAGCACGTGTGCTCCTCTCGTCGTGCCCGTCAACTTCCTTCATCGCGAACAGGCTCAGACTGACACGCGACAATCCTTGCCTGGGTTGGTGTCCAGGACGTAGAATCGCCTCCCGAGCGGACGGAGTGGGAAAGGAGCCCGACGGGAGTTGCGTGCCATTCGGGGAAGGAATTCTCCCGCGCCGTACTCGACGCATGGACATCGAAGAGATTCGCCGGAAGATCCGCAGCAACCAGTACGTTTACAGCCACCACGCCGAGGTCGAGCGAAGGGCTGAATCACTGACCTTCGCCCAGATCGAGGAAGCTCTCTTCAACGGCCGCATCCTTGAGCAATACCCCGACACAGGTCGCGGCGAGAGCTGCCTTGTGGTAGGCTTAGTAGGGGAGACAGCAATCCACGTCATATGTGGCTGGCGTGGAGAAAGCATCGCCCTCATCACGGTGTATGTTCCGCGGCCGCCTCAGTTCAAGGACCCCTGGACACGGGCAAGGAGATAGCATGAGCAGAGTGCAATGCAACTTTTGTGGCAGCGACCAGCACGAGGAAAGGCGAATCGAATACCTTTACAGTCGCGGCGGGGAATACTTGCTCGTTCCCAACACCCCGGTGGAGGTCTGCTTGAATTGCGGCATGGTCTATTACGACGCGACCGTGCTGAAGGAAATCGAACGCCGGTTCTTCGCTATTCACGCTAAGTCGGAGAAGCCCGACCGCTACATCAACATGCCGGAGAAGTCTTACGCCTGATCCCCCCTGGCACCGCTCTCCCTCGGCCCATAACGCTCTCCCTTTGACGCCAGTCTGGCGCGTCTGCCAATTCCGCCACTTTCGCGCGGGCTTATTATAAGGCAAGATGCTCCGGTGGCGCCGGCTTCCAGCCAGCACAGACTGCGCAGAGGACGGCGTTGCTCTGAGAGGCCTCCATGCGTTGTCGTTTTATCACATTCTTCGGGCTTGTCGGCGTCTTCTTTGTCCTGGTTTGCCTGCACTACCCCCTTCTTCACTTACCCTACTTCTGGGACGAGGCGGGGTATTACATCCCCGCGGCGCTGGATTTCTATCGCTCCTGGCTGCTTGTCCCGCAAAGCACCCTGCCTACAGGGCACACACCACTGGTGATGGTATATCTGGCGCTCGCGTGGCGGGTGTTCGGTTTCTCGCCGTTGGTGACGCGCGCGGCAATGATTCTGGTGGCGGCGGGAACAGTGGTCGCTCTCTATGCGCTGGCGCGACGTGTCGCCTCCCGCGAGGCTGCCATCTGGAGCGCCTTGCTCCTGGCGCTATCGCCGATGTTCTTCGCGCAAAGCTCGCTGGTTTACTTGGACCTTCCTGTGGCCTTGTTCACCACGCTGGCCGTGCTGGCACTGCTGGAACGGCGAATGCTGATGTTTGCCGTGACGGCTTCGCTGGCCGTTTTGACCAAAGAGACGGCGGTGGTATTGCTGCCCCTGGCGTGGGTGTTCGTATGGCGCCGCGCAAGAGCGGGACAAGCCCTGCCCCTGAAGAAGACGTGGCTCGCGCTGACCGTCCCGCTCGTACCGCTCGCGGCGTGGGCGCTTTACTATCATCACGTCACAGGCTTCTGGACGGGTAACGCCGAATACCTGCAATACAACCTCTATTCCACGCTGAGCCCCGGGCGGATTTTCTGGAGCCTGCTGCGCCGGCTCTACGAAGTGTTCTTCGGCGGTTTCAACTGGCTGCTGGTGGTGGG